>Ga0182021_10003647_pt1 | contig 18122 bp, 15 predicted proteins | sample 612E3MmetaG_FD_120493 | JGI IMG/M metagenome (GOLD analysis project Ga0182021, IMG submission 120493) | Permafrost microbial communities from Stordalen Mire, Sweden - 612E3M metaG (Illumina Assembly) | ecosystem: Environmental > Terrestrial > Soil > Wetlands > Permafrost | place: Sweden... | reverse complement strand
CCGTTGCCAGTGCACCCGGCTGGCATCATACTGGGTCCGGGAGGGTTTCTCCTCGGCGGGATAGCCGACATAGATCAGACCCAATGGTGTGACGTGCTTCGGCAAGCCGGAGATCTCGCGCACGATACGAACAAATTCTGCCACAGGATGGACGCCCACCCAGACGGTACCCAATCCCAGGCCGACGGCAGCAATGAGGATATTTTCCGTTGCCGCAGAACAATCCTCGACCCAGAATAGGCGGGCAGCGGGATTTGTTGAAAGACGCGGGTTGCCACATACCACGATCGCGGCGGGGGCGTTACGATTGCCAAAAATGAGCCGGGAGCGGAACAGAGCAAGTTTATCCGAGTCCGTGACGACCACGAACTCCCAGGGTTTGCAATTCATAGCTGACGGTGCGGCCATGGCTGCTTGGAGTAGCAGGTCCAGCTTCTCCCGCTCGACGGACTGGTCCGTGTATTTGCGGATGGAACGGCGATGGAGTATGGTTTCGAGTGTAGGATTTTGCATAGGTTGATTAAAGGTCAAAGTAAAAGTGTCAGGACGATTTATCTTCACCCGCCTTGATTAACCGGGAAACAATTTCTCAAAGACCTCCGGGCAATACTTTTCGACCATCGCAGAGGAAAGCCCATTCTCTTTACAGATGGCTGCATACAGGTCCGCAGAGGGACGCTTGGTGCGCTTCTGGGTCTCGACATCGACAGCCCAAAGGCCAAAGCGCTGTGTCCATCCGCGTTCCCACTCAAAATTGTCTACCAGAGACCAATGGAAGTAACCCTTGACCGGCCAGTTGAAGTTAACGGCGCGCCACATGGCGTGGACATGCTCAGCGAGGTAGCGGGGACGGATGCGGTCGGTGGCATCCTCTATACCATTCTCGGTGATGAGGATCGGCAATGCCGGGTAGGCCCGGACCGCCCATTTGATGGCCCAGAAGAAGCCCTCCGGCGTGTTGGAGTTCATCCCGGCATCAGCTAGGTCTGTGCCCTCGGGAAAGAAGGAGCGCGAAAAGAGTTCCTGAGGAATGCGCAGGTCGAAGGCAACGGTATCGACCGAGTAATAATTCAAACCCAGGTAATCCTGGGTGCCTTTGACCTCCGGGACCTGGATCCTACCAACCGGTGATCGCATGATACCGGTGGAGATGGCAGATGGGAAGGCCATGTTAATCCCCTCAAACTTGATATTCCGCATCAGCCGGTCGAGGGGGAACCAGTGGCGGAAGGGTTCCTGCGGGCGGAAATGGAGCGCATAGCCAACACGAGCCTCGGGTTGGAGTTCATGAATCAGCCGGTACGCAGCAGCGTGGGCGCGTGCCATGTTTGACTGCACCAGAAGGCCCAGTTTCAGGTCTGATTTGCCAGGCGGGAAGTTACCCCGCATGTAGCCTTCCAGAGCGTAGACATTTGGCTCATTGATAGTGCACCACAGGGTGCAGTATTCCTTGAGCGCCTCCACCACTTTACGAGCATATTTCTCGAAGAGAGGTACAACTGCCTGGGTTTCCCAGCCACCCAGTTCCCCCAACCATAAGGGATCGGTAAAATGGTGGAGAGTGACCATGGGGGTAATGCCACGATCACGCAGTCCGCGCAACATGTTGCGATAGCGTTCGATGGCATCCTCATCCCAGCGGTCAAGTGCTGGCTGGATGCGGCTCCACTCCACTGACAGACGGTGGGCATTCTGACCGGCCTCGGCGGCACGGTCAAAATCCTCCTTCCAGCGCCCTCCCCACCAGTCGCTGGCATTTCCAGACTGATTGGCGGTATGGCCTTCCTGCTCCCATTTGTACCAATTGTTGTTGGTGTTTCCGCCCTCCACCTGGTGGGATGCAGTAGCGGTCCCCCATAAGAAACCTTTTGGAAAATGGAATGTTGCAGATGGCATAGTTCTCCTTGATGTGATTAAAAGGCTCAATTTCGCGAAACTTAAGCTTTATGACGTTCGAGAAACGCCAGGTACAGGATCACGGAGCCGGCAACAGCCGCGTTGAGCGATTCGACCTGCCCCTGCATTGGCAGACGCAGCAGGAAATCGCATTTGGACTTGACCAGCATCCGGATACCTTCGCCCTCACTTCCGACCACCACGGCAAGTGCCCCATCAAGCCGGACCTCAGAGGGGGACTTGGATTCCAACGATTCGTCCAGACCAACGACCCAGGTATCTGTTTCCTTGAGCCTATCGATGGCATTGGCAAGATTGGCCTGGGCCACCAACATATGCTCCGATGCTCCAGCTGAAGCTGAAACGACTGCGGGAGTGATTTCCGCCGCCCGGTGGGCGGGGATGATCACACCATGGACACCGACCGCTTCCGCCGTGCGGAGGAGGGTACCCAGGTTCTGAGGGTTTTGCAGGGTATCGAGCAGCAGCACAAACAGCAGCTCGCTGCGCGCCATGGCATTTTCCAGGATATCCTCCAAACCGGTATACGGGTAGCCACTGGCTTCAAGCGACACACCCTGGTGATTCTCACCAAGCTTGTCCAACCGCGAACGGGGCACGCGCTCAATGGGGATCTTGCGTTTCTGCGCCAGGTCGAGGATCTCGGTCAGGCGTCCCTTGTCCTGCACCCCCTCGGCAACCTGCAGGCGGAAAACGTCCCGTCGATGAACTCGCAAGGTTTCATACACCGGATTGCGTCCGTAAATGAATTCTCTCATAGCCTGTATTGTAAACGATATGGATGAAATTCCCTTACGCTGAAGCGCCTGAATAACTGTGCACGCCCAGCCTCCAGATGAAGCGCGCCAGTACCATTAGCAGGGTGGCCAGGCCAAAGGCACCCAGTAGGGTGAGAGGCGTGAGACGATTTGTCAACACCTCGGCCGGGACGGTCACTGCAAAAGCAACCGGGACCAGGAAGGTCAGCCCGATACGCAACCAGTCGGGGTAAATAGTGACCGGCCAACGGCCTGCGGCGTAGAGACCCTGGAACAGGTTGACCAGTTCCCAGATGCGGATGAGCCAGAAGGCGGTAGTGGTCAGGATTAGCCAGAAGCAGTAGATCATGATCCCGCCCAGCAACAAGGTAGTGACAAAGACCAGCGCCTGGCCGATACCCAACCTCACCTGCATTTGGAACACAGCGATGATGATCACTACTAGGCCGACAAGCACATCGGTCAATTGCCAGAAGCGGAACTCGCGAATACTGACCAGGATCTGCCCATCCACCGGTTTGGTCAAAGTGAAATCGAGCGTCCCATCCTGTATCTCGTTCATCAGGCGCTGCATGTTGGGCTGGATGGCGGACTGGATCACACCACCCATCAGCATGTAAATGCCCATTACTGCAAGCAACTCGGGCTGGCTCCAGCCACCCAGTCGCGTGGTTTGGCTGAAGACCACCCATAGGCCGATCAGGCCGGTTGCCAGGGCGATGAAAGATTGCAGTATTTGAATGAAAAAGTTGACCCGGTATTGAACTTCATTGGCGATGCCGATGCGCAGGTAACTCCAGGCTAGCCTGACGATCCTCATAAAACCATCCATTTCTTCCTATACAATCCCAAAAGTTAGGTAATGGGGTGATATGAAATACCCTTCAATCGTCTGGGAATGGCTCTGCCAGGCTCCTAATTCCCGACCGATGAAAAGCGATGAATGCCAAAGTGCCAGACAACTTTTACGACTGCCACCCCGATCAATATCCACATTAACTGCATACCCAACCCGGTTAATAAATCGATGGGGGCTGGTGATCCGACCAGGGAGTTGATCGGAAAGAAAAAAGTCCACTGGAACGGCAAATAATAGGCAATATGTTGTACCCAGGCGGGCATCAGCGTCATCGGGACAAACCGTCCGGATAAGATCAATTCAAGGGCGAAGAATAGCTCGAAGATCGCACTGACCCGGGTGGTCCACAAGGTGATCAAACCCAACATTTCATACATCATTGTGCGCACAAGATAGGCACCCCAGATGGCGATAAAAAACCCCCCAACCTGCCACCCGGTCGGGTTCAGCGTTGGTTTGAAGATCAATGACAGGACGACAGCAATTGGGATCCAGAGGAAAACCATCACGAACTTCCAACCGGCAAAATAAGCCACATCCCAGTGGATGGGATGCATGGGCCGCATGAGTTCCATAGAAAGTCTGCCGTGCTGGATGCGGTTTTCCCAATCATAAGGGGTTAGGACTACATTCATTTGACGCACCAGCGTCCAGACGATATAGTAGGCAGCCAGTCCCCCGGTGGTGTAGCCGCCCACCGAACCGCCCTGTTGCCTGGCAATCGTGGTCCATACCACCAGATAAATCGTTGGCTCAACGATCATACCGACCATGTAGAAATAATTTTGCGCCCGATACTGGACTTGCTCCAATACGGCGAACTTCATGGCGGTCAAATAAAAATCAATGTAACGCTTCATGTCTCTGCACTCTTTTGGGCAAAAACTTTTTCGATGATATCACCGATTGGCGGGTCCTCGATTGTCATGTCGTCCACATGCTGCTCGGCCAGGATGCGGGCTGTGACATCCGGTGTTTTCTCACGGGGAATACGGATGGTCACATGACCGGCGTCTTGATCAAGCACTTCACCGTACTGGTTGAAACTACCGAAACCATTTGCCAGCGTGACGCCAATGGTCTTGAATGCTGAAAAGCGATCGACCAGTGCGGCGAGGTCGCCGTCGAAGAGCAATTTGCCGTTATGAATGACGATCACGCGTTTGCAGAGAGCTTCCACATCGGCCATGTAATGACTGGTCAGCAGGACGGTGGCACCTGTGCGGCGGTTGTATTCCTCCACGAAAGTACGGATGCGCCGTTGCATGGTTACATCCAGCCCGATGGTGGGTTCGTCGAGGAACAGGACCTTTGGTTGGTGCAGCAACGCTCCGATGATCTCCACTTTCATCCGCTCCCCCAACGATAGGTTGCGAACCGGTTTGTTGACCAAACCCGTGAGCTCAAGCAGCTCGATGAACTCATCACGTGTACGGATAAATTCAGCTCGGGGAATGGCATAGATGGCCCGTTGCAGTTCAAAGGAATCCAGCGCTGGCAAATCCCAGCTGAGCTGGGAGCGGTTGCCCATAACGAGAGTGATCTGGGAGAGGAAGTCCATTTGCCGGCGGGAAGGCTGGAAGCCGAGCACTTTTGGATCCCCAGCAGTGGGAAAGAGCAGGCCGGAGAGCATTTTGAGTGTGGTTGTTTTCCCGGCACCATTGGGGCCGAGGAAACCAACCACTTCACCGGGCTGAATGGTGAAGGAGATCCCATCCACTGCCCTAATGGTGTTGTAGGTGCGTTTAAACAGGCTCCGGGTGGCAGCCTTCAGCCCGGCCTGGCGGACGGGAACTTTGTAATGCTTGGAGAGATCGCTTACTTCGATTATTGTAACTGGCATGAGGTTCCTTTATTTAGAACAAGGGTACAAAGTGAAAACCCCGGCACAGGAGGAAACCTGGAGGTATTCCACCCTGAACCCAGCCCTGGTCAAAGCCGGGGTCGATTCACTTAATATCCAATAGTACTCGTCCTCCCACCCATCGCCGGTGTCAACTTTGGCTTTTTCCAGTGCCGCGGTATCCGGGAAGGCGATATCGCCGAGGACGATCCACCCAGTTGCAACCAGATAGGGGAGAAGGTGAACCAGGATGCGGATCTTTTCATCCAGGTTAAAATGATGGAAGACGTATGCCGAGACAATGCGGTCAAAAGGATGGTCCAAGTCAGCAGGAAGGGGGTTGTGCAGATCATGCAGGGAAAAATGAGCCGAGGGGATCTTTTGGCGTGCTTTGGCGAGCATCGGCTCCGAAAAGTCTGTGCACCACAAGCTGCAGCCAAGTCGGGCGAAGGGAAGGGCCAAATTGCCGGTTCCGGTTCCCAGGTCCAATACCGAAAGACCGGGATGCGGCTGCGCCAGGGAAAAGGTTTTAGACAGTAAGTCCTGGTAACCATAAAAGGGGAATTGGTTGATCGAAACCGAGGTGTCGTATGACTCAGCCCAAGCATCGAACTCGGCTGCGGGGAATGGATTGCTTATCATCCTGGGCATTTTACCAGAAACTGCCGAAACGCCTCCCGCTTTAAGCGGTGGGGAATAGTCTGAACAGCTTGCCTGCACAGAGTCTCCGCAGCAGGTTCACACTCACTTCACAATTGGCTCCTATACTGGGGTCAATCAACAAATTAAAAGGAGAAAATCATGTACAGACATATTGTTTTCCGGATCATTGCCGGCCTGGTCCTGCTGGCAGCCATTGTCGGGATTGCCTTTTTCGCCTACCAGGCGGGGGTGACTCACGGCACCGCGGTCAGTGTCCCGCTGCCGACCAGCGGGAATGTACAGACGTACCAGCCGTACTTCTGGCATCCCTTCTTCGGGCCCGGTATCTTTGGCCTGCTGTTCGCTTTCTTTCTTTTGATGCTGGCTTTCAATGCAATGCGCCGTCTGATCTTTGGACCGCGCTGGGGGTGGCGGCATATGGATCGAGGCCCGATGGGTCATGGCTCATGGGGTGAAGGCGTTCCACCGATGTTCGCCGAATGGCACCGCCGGGCGCATGCGACTCCCGGGACGGATAAGGCTCCCGACGAGGACCAGAAATAACCATCCAATTGGGTGGGCAGGGCAACTTGCCCACCCAATCCTCGAATAGGGACAATATGAAAACCCATGAATCATCTCACCAGAGAAGAACCGATTTCATTTGCTTGGACACCCGACGATGTGATGCCTGCTGGGACTGCATCGAGGTCTGTCCTGAACAGGTCCTTGGAAAAATAAACGTGATCTGGCACCGCCATGCGATCATTCGGAACGCGGAAGCATGCAATGGCTGCAAGAAGTGCGTGCGGGCCTGTGAGAGTCAGGCCTTGGAGTATATCTACCCTGTCAGCGTATAATAAGCATAAGTGAAAACCATCCTGGTCGTGGACGATGAACCCAAGATCGTGAAGCTGGTGCGCGATTATCTCGAACGCGCCGGGTTTGCTGTGCGCGCTGCAACGGATGGTAGGACCGCCCTCTCGTTGGCTCGCACGGAGAAGCCGGACCTGATGGTCCTGGACCTCGGTCTGCCCCAGCTGGATGGTCTGGATGTGACCCGCGAACTGCGCAGGGTCTCCAACATGCCGGTCATTATGTTGACCGCCCGTGCGGAGGAGGCGGATAAACTGATCGGGCTGGAACTGGGCGCCGATGACTACCTCACCAAGCCGTTCAGTCCCAAGGAACTGGTGGCACGGGTGAGGGTGGTCCTGAGGCGGATGGAAACTACTTCTATGACACCCGAAATCCTGCACGCAGCTGATCTGACCCTCGACTTGCCGCGCATGCGGGTCAGCGCTGAAGGCCGCGCGCTGGAGGAACTGACCCCGACCGAATTTGCCCTGCTGGTCGAAATGGCGCGTTATCCCGGGAGGGTGTTCACCCGCGCCCAACTGCTGGAGGCCATCCATGGGGTGGCATTTGAATCATACGAGCGCGCCATCGACGCCCATATTAAGAACATCCGTCATAAGATCGAGCCCAGACCCCCTGAGCCTCATTATGTGCTCACGGTTTATGGGATTGGTTACAAATTCACTGACAAATGAAGTACCGCTCCTTTTTTTCCCGCCCCCGCCCAGACTGGTGGCCAGAGAATGAACCCTGGCCGCCCGTCAGACGCAGGCGCCATGCTTCCTCCATCCGGCGGATGGGCCGCTTCTTCATGATATTCAATGTGCTTACCATGGTGGCGCTCTTTGCACTGGCAGCACGCTGGTTGGGGGTGGTCCAGTTCTCGACCCCATCCGGACAGGGATTGATCGCCTACGGAATGGTGTTCGGTGTGCTCCTGATGGCCATCCTGAGTTTGGGGGGGATGAGTCTACGCCGGATGGTCCTCCCGCTGGAAGATCTGCTTAATGCTGCGGACCGGGTGGGGCAGGGAGACTATTCTGTCCGGGTGGAGGAGAAGGGATCGCGCGAGGTGCGTTCGCTGACACGGGCATTCAACGACATGGCCTCCCGCCTCGACCAGCTGGCCGAAGGCCGCCGCAACCTGATGGCAGACGTGACACACGAATTACGCACCCCGCTGACCGTCGTCCAGGGCAACCTGGAGGGCATGCTGGATGGCCTGTACCCGGCCGATGAAACGACTCTGCGTTCGTTGATAGATGAGACAAGGATGATTTCCCAGCTGGTGGAAGACCTGCGCACAATGGCGCTGGCCGAGAGCGGGGCACTGAAGTTAAAGAAGGAGTCGACCGATCTGGCCATGCTGGGAAGGGAAACAGCAGCAACCTTTCAGGTTCAGGCGGACGCGGCGGGTGTGGCTCTTGTGGTGGATATTCCCCCCGATCTCCCCTGGTTGGAGCTCGATCCGGGTCGCATACGCCAGGTACTTACCAACCTGCTGGCGAATGCCTTGCATTACACCCCGGCGGGCGGGACGGTTTCCGTCCGTTACCGGCAGGTGGATGAACGGGCTGTATTGGAGGTGAGGGACAGCGGGACCGGAATCCCGGCGGAGGAGCTGCCGTATGTTTTTGAGCGGTTCCACAAGTCAAGTGAATCAGGTGGCATGGGACTGGGACTGGCGATAGTAAAACATCTGGTGGACGCGCACGGAGGGACGATCACAGCTGAAAGCGTACCGGGTCAGGGGACGAATATCCGGGTGGTGTTACCGCTGGAGAAATGAAGACAGAATAATCAGACGAAACATCCGAAGACAAAGCTGCTTCGGATGTTCGTTTTGGAATGGTATTGTAATGGGAAAAATGAAGCGGTCTGGCCGGTACACCCGCGCTGTTTTATGAATGCCAGCTAGTACCATCCTTGCCGTCTTCGATGATCACACCAAGCTCCTTAAGCCGGTCGCGGATGAGATCTGATAATGCCCAGTTCTTCTGCTTGCGCGCCTCGGCACGGACTTCGATGAGCAGGGAGATGAATTTTCCGGCATCACCCGATGCTGATTTCTTCTCCACCAGGCGCAGGCCGAGAACACCGGTCAATTCAGCGAGTGTATCCCGACCAGGTTTAAGTTCGGCGTCCGTTGCACCGGCGTCACGCGCTGTGTTGAGAGTACGGACCAATTCAAAAAGAGCGGCCAAGGCGCCAGAGGTATTGAAGTCATCATCCATCGCATCACAGAAACCCTGCTGTGTTGTTTCGGACTGCTTGTCGAGGGCAGCCAGCATGTCCGCCGGAGCCCCGGTAGCGCTGGCTGGAGCCGGTTTCAGAGCAGATCGCAAGTGATCCAGACCGCGTTCAGCGGCATCCACAATGTCGTCGGAGTAGGAAAGAGGGGCACGGTATGAACCATTCAGCACCATCATGCGCAGGGAGTCAGCGTCATGATGGGACAGGAAATCGTCAATCGTCACCAAGTTGCCGGTTGTTTTGGCCATTTTTTCGCCATGCAACTGCAACATACCGTTGTGCATCCAGTAACGCGCAAACGGTTTGCCGGTGAAAGCTTCTGTCTGGGCGATCTCGTTTTCATGGTGTGGAAAGATGAGGTCGTTTCCACCACCATGGATGTCGATCTGTTCACCGAGATGGCTCAGGTTCATGGCCGAACATTCGATATGCCAGCCAGGACGGCCTTTACCCCATGGTGATTCCCAGGCAGGCTCATCGGGTTTGGATGCTTTCCAGACGGCGAAATCCATAGGATGTTCCTTCTCTTCGCCGACTTCGATGCGGGAACCGGCTTGCATATCATCCAGGTGGCGGCCTGAGAGTTTACCGTAATCCGGATCCTTGTTGACGCGGAAATAAACATCGCCATTCTTTGCCGGGTAGGCAAATCCTTTGGCGATCAGTCCGGCGATCATGTGGATAATCTGGGGCATCTCCTGCGTGGCCCGCGGGTTGACCGTGGCTGGGAGGATATTGAGAGTTTCGATCTGTCGCCGGAATTCCTGGATGTATTTTTCAGCAAGATCGGAAGCATCTACCCCGAGAGCCTTTGCACGTTTGATGATCTTGTCATCCACATCGGTATAATTCATCACCTGGCGGACGGTATAGCCGCGATAGGTCAGGTAGCGACGGACGATGTCAAAAACCAGGCAGAACATGGCGTGACCGATATGGGCATCGGAATAGACCGTCACACCGCAGACGTACATTTTTACAAGGCCTGGCTCAAGGGTCTGGAAATCATCCTTTTTTCGGGTAAGGGTATTATAGACACGCAGCATACGTTTCTCCTGATAGTATCGCTCCCTGCAATTATAAACTACAGATCAATGCACTGAAGGGAAAATGGAACAGAATTATCAAAAAAAATAGTTAAAACCGTTCCTTATTTCTGCGTTTAATAAAAAAAGTGCGGCTGCAGCCGCACTCCAAGGATGAATAGGTAGAGGATTATTCCTTGATTTCTGGCCGGGCGAAGATCATTCGACCCGCTGCGGTCTGCAGGACCTTGGTCACGGTGACGGTGATCTCCTTGTTAAGATACTTGTTGCCATTTTCCACCACCACCATGGTGCCATCTTCCATGTAGCCTACACCCTGGTTGGGTTCTTTGCCCTCCTGGAGGACGTTGATCGACATCAGTTCCCCGGGTAGTACGACCGACTTGACTGCGTTCGCCAATTCATTGATGTTCAGGATGGTGACACCCTGCAGTTCAGCTATGCGATTCAGATTGTAGTCGTTGGTAAGGATGGGACACTTCATCTGACGGGCAAGGATAACCAGTTTATCGTCCACCTCGCGAACCCCCTCCACGTCCACGTCGCTGATGCGAACAACGACCGCGGAGGCTTTCTGAAGCTCAGCAAGAACTTCCATGCCGCGCCGGCCACGCTGCCGGCGCAGACTATCAGGTGAATCAGCAATGTACTGGAGTTCGTTCAGTACAAAACGCGGGATCAGCAGGGTGCCGGGTAGGAAGCCGGTCTTGGCGATATCTGCCACCCGCCCGTCAATAATGACGCTGGTATCCAGCAGAATGGTCCGGCTAGAAAGATTGGAACCCCCCGTCGAATTTCCGTCTTCGCGGCGGGAGGCTAGCCCGTTCAGGATGTTGGCAATATCTGTCTGGCGGGTGATAAAAACGGCGACGCCGAAGTAACCAAAGAGCAGCACCCCGATGAATGGCAGGATCTTCCCAAAAGGAGAAGGCAACAATGATAGCGGAAAAGCCAACAGGGCCGCGGTCAACAAGCCGATCACGAGTCCAATCAAGCCAGCGAAGAGGGTCTCGGCAGCCAGGCGGCTTAGAAGGGCTCGTAAAGCGCGGATGGGACGGGTGGTTATGTAAGGTGTCAGCACCAAGCCAAAGATTGCTCCCAACAAGGTATAGGTGATGATGTAAAAAAGTTGTTGATTCGGGTTGTATTGCGATAGCCCATTCCCCACATAGGCCCCCACAATCGAAAAAACTGCCATACCAATAATGCGAACGATTAAATCAGCGCTCATTTCAATAACTCCTTTGAAAAAAAAGAATAATAAAGGCGGATGGATGATAGCACGCCTGCAAAAAGCCGTCAATTGGTAGAAAACCTGGAAACAGGTATAATAACAACCTTACCCCTTACTGGTATTCATGAGGAAAAATGGCCCTCGACCGTTTTGGACGAAAAATCCATTATCTACGAATCAGCTTAACCGATCACTGTAACCTGCGTTGCGTTTACTGCATGCCGGAGCAAATGACTTTTCGGCCAACCGCTGAGATGATGCAGGACGACGAGGTGTTGTACCTGACGCGCCTGTTTGCTGACCTGGGTTTCAATAAGGTCCGTTTGACCGGTGGTGAGCCTTCCGTGAGAGCCAATATCGTCGATATTGTGCGTGGCATTGCCGCCACACCGGGAATAGGCTCAGTTTCCATGACGACGAATGGTATCCTCCTGTCCAAACTTGCGAAACCCCTCGCCGGGGCGGGGTTGGAACGGGTTAATGTCAGCCTGGACACACTTAACCCGGCCAAATTCCACCGTTTGACCCGTTTTGGCGATATTGAGGATGTGTGGGAAGGTATCCTGGCTGCCGAGGCAGCCGGATTGAAGCCGGTTAAAATCAACAGCGTGGTGGTACGAGAGTATAACGAAGAGGATGTAGTGGACCTTGCCCGGCTGACCATTGATCATCCTTGGCAAATCCGTTTCATTGAAATGATGCCTTTCGCTGGAGCCACAGACCTGCAGGTCGGGCAAACGGTTTCGGCGGGGGAAATGAAGGTACGGATTGAACAGGCTCTTGGTCCGCTTACACCGGCCAAGGATGGTGGGCTGGATGGTGAGGCATCGGTTTTCAATATCTCCGGTGCAAAGGGGGATGTAGGGTTCATTTCATCCGTCAGCGCTCCATTCTGTGCTTCCTGCGCGCGGGCGCGCCTGACTTCTGATGGTATACTACGCATGTGTTTGCTGCGTGAATATGAGATCGACCTCCTGACCCCTCTTCGCCAAGGGGCATCGCTGGAGGATCTCCGTAACATGGTTCTGGATGCTGTCTGGAACAAGCCTTGGGGGCATGGGCTGGCGGATGGTGAAATTCCACTTAATCGGGTGATGAGCGAGATTGGAGGATAATCTATCCACCGTGTACGGGTCTGGCCATTCAGCCCTGCCACGGAATCCAATCTTTACCAGAGGTGAATATGAGTTGGGAAAATAAAATCTTGCGGATCGTCCGGGTGGTCAATGCCCATGAGATCGGTACACTTGGACGTCTTCTGAGTGCCATCACGGCAGTAGGGGGTAATGTGGGCAGCATTGAGCTGCTCAACGAAAGTACCAGCCAAGTAGTGCGTGACATTACCATCTTTGCAGATGATGAAAAACACCTGGAACTGGTTCTGGAAGCGATTCGCAGGAATCGTGGTACGAAATTGCTGGACGTCCGCGATGAAGTATTGGCCATGCATTTGAAGGGGAAAATAGCTATCCGCAGCCGGTACAAGATCGATTCAATCGCCACATTGCGGCAGGTCTACACGCCGGGTGTGGCAGAAGTCTGCCTGAAGATCCACAAAGATCCGAAGTTGGCACACATGTATACGTCCATCAGCCATATGGTGGCGATCGTCACCGATGGAACGGCCGTCCTTGGCTTGGGTGATATCGGACCCGTTGCCGGGATGCCGGTCATGGAAGGTAAGGCCATGCTGATGGAAACTCTGGTTGGACTTTCGGGTATTCCTATCCTGTTGAACACCAAGGACCCCGATGAGATCATCCAAGTTGTGGCTGCGATCGCCCCGACGTTCGCTGCCATCCAACTGGAAGACATTTCAGCACCGCGCTGTTTCAGGATCGAGGAAGAACTCCAGAAACAACTGGATATCCCGGTGATGCATGACGATCAACACGGGACGGCCGTCGTCTGCACTGCGGTATTAACGGTCGCCTGCCGCAAGACCAAAAAAGACCTAGGCAAAGCCGTGATCGGTCAGATCGGCCTGGGTGCGGCTGGCAACGGTATTGCTAAGATGCTGATGCAGATCACCGGCAACCCGGTATGGGGGGCGGACCTGACCGACGAGGCGCTGGTCCGTCACACGGCCAATGGTGGGAAAGCTTCCAACCTGAAAGAGATCATGGCGAACTGCGATATCGTAGTGGCAACCACTGGTGCTCCCGGCCTGATCAAGCCCGAGATGGTACGCAAGGGACAGATCATCCTGGCACTCTCCAACCCCCATCCTGAGATCGATCCCGAAGTAGCGCTCAAACACGGTGCTGCTTATGCGGCAGATGGTAAGTCGGTCAACAATGTGCTCGGTTTCCCTGGAATATTCCGCGGAGCTGTGGATACTTGGACACCGCGTATTACGGATGAGATGCTGGTGGCAGCTGCGAATGCAATTGCTGAATACACACCTGACGACCAGATGGTCCCCAACCCTCTGGACAGGAAACTGCATGAAACAGTTGCCCATGCCGTGGCTTTAAAAGCGATCGAGCAGGGCTTGGCACGCTCCGATTACGTACCATACATCCACGAGTAAACAGTCATATAAAAAAGAAAACCCCCACAGGTTCATTTCCGACCTGGGGGGTTTTCTTTTCATTTTTTCTGTGCTACCAATTCCTTCAGGAGCACGCCCAGACGTGTGATACCTTCCTGAATCTTCTCTGGAGTGGAATACGAGAAGTTGATCCGCATGGTGTTCTTTCCACCTCCATTGGGGTGAAAGGCTGCACCCGGGACGAAGGCCACTTTGCGTTCGATGGCAATCTTAAGCACTTCGGCTGCATCCATCCATTCTGGCAGGATACCCCACAGGAACATTCCACCAAGCGGATGAGTCCAACGCACTTCAGATGGGAAGGTCTCCTCCATCGTTTCAAGCATCATGTCGCGGCGTTCCTTGTAGACTTTGATGATGTATTTGACATGCTCATCGAGAAAACCACCCTTGGCGACCTCATAAGCCACCATCTGAGTGAACGCGGCGGTGTTTAGGTCGGCTGCCTGCTTGGCCTGGACCAGCTTACGGATGACCTGTTCCGGTGATATCACCCAGGCCAGACGAATGCCAGGTGCGAGCAATTTGGAGAACGTGCTTAGATAAATGACATTACCCGTGTAAAATCCATCGTCGCCGCGGTACTGGCTGTCAAGGGAGACAAGGGATGGCAAATGCTCGCCCTCAAAACGCAGTTGACCGTAAGGGTCGTCTTCAACGATTGGGACCCCATACCTGTCAGCCAACTCTACAAGCTGGATACGACGTTCCAGGCTGAGGGTCGTGCCTCCTGGGTTTTGAAAGTTGGGGAGCACATAGATAAATTTTGGTCCTATCCGCAAGGCTTTTTCAAGTTCGGATGTAACCATGCCATTTTCATCGGATGGGACGGAGATATACTGGGCCCCATAAGCGTTCCACGCCTGCAGCGCGCCAAGGTAGGTGGGAGATTCGACCACGATGTGGTCACCTTGGTTAATAAAAACCCGCCCGAGAAAATCCAGCGCCTGTTGGGAACCGGAGGTGATCAGGATGCTGTCTGGAGTTACCGATACTGAATAACGACCGGTGTGGCGGGCGATCATTTCCCTCAGCGGTGTGTAGCCTTCGGTCGTACTGTACTGCAAGGCTTGCGGACCTTCATTTTCCAGCACATAATTACAGGCTGCCTTGAATTGTTTGATGGGGAAAACTTCCGGGGCAGGCAGGCCTCCCCCAAAAGAAATGATGTCAGGCTGCTCGGTCAGCTTGAGCAATTCCCTGATGACTGAACTTCCCATCCGCTGTGTCCGGTTTGCGTAACGATATTCCCAGGGTGTTTGCATTCTCACTCCTCAATTCTGGAAAGGTTTAGCGACAAAAAACCTGGCAGGTACGATTCACCTGTCAGGCTGTGCTGACTCTGATCTGCCAGGCAGAACGAATAATAAAAGGATTCGAAGCATGGCAAGATAATCTTACCGTGTTTTTATCATCCTTGCAACCCTCGCAGGACGGGTTCTCATTCTGCCCGGGTTTTAGCATGGTTGTGCCTCTTCCAGCGGAGTTTGTCCTCATGCTACAATGAAGCCTGGAGAAGGACATGACACGTGCCTGGATGCAATCATTAACCCTGATCTTGTGCGTTTTAGCGCTTTCCTGTGCTAGCACGGTGGGATGTGGAACGGTTGCCAGCTTAAAACCTACACCCACCACCTTTGCTAGCTGTGGAAATGGTCTATGCGATAACAGTGAGAGCACAACGTCCTGTCCTCTCGATTGTCCCCCGGAGGGTTTCAGCGGGCGAATTCACACCACCTTTGTAAACTCGGCGGGTGTAGGGGATATTGCCATTATGATTTCCGAGCCAAAAGCAGCACGCTACCCGGAAGGGGCGGGGGTGGTGGTTGTAGTATCCCCAATCTTCAACCAGGCGGGAGGCTTTCAGACCAATCCGAACTTCACATCCATTGGAATTATCCAGGTCAGTTACCTCTGGCCCGGACAAACTGATGCTTCAACCGGAATGAGAAGTGGGGGCGAGTTTGATTATGGTGGTGAAAAGTCTGTCCAGGTGCTTCAGGATGTGATCCGGTTCGCTTCGGGGCAAATTCCCGATAATGATGGAAAATATCTATCTTCAATTGTCACGACCATGGCGCTGACATCAGAAGTTGGCCTGTATGCCTTTTCGGATGCGGGTATTGCAGCAGTCAATGTTCTTTCCATCGATGGGGATAATCTATCGAACGTTCAATACTTCATCGGGCGCGAAAACCCGACAGTGGATACACTGACCTGTCTGGAGGCTGGTTACCAGAATGATGTCAATCAACCGGTACTCAATCCATTTTACAGTTACCCAACAAGCTATGCTACCGATAAAATCACCCTCAACTATGCCAATGTTCGCTGGGACCCGAACTATACCGATCCGCTTAGTCATGCGGTGGGTCGGCCCTACCTTGATATGGATGGCAGTGGTAGCTATAGTAGTGGGGATTACGTTTTTAGCTGGCACGTACCGGTTATGTTGGGGAAACGCTACTACTCGGTGGCACTGACGCAAGCCCTGCTGGATAATGGGGCCCTGACTGCATCCTCATGGCCGGCTGACCTGGCCACACCGGCTGAAGCGGAACGCGACTGGCCATACCGCGAAAGCCCGAGCCGATATGCCATCCTGCGAACGAAGATGCCCCAGTTAAAGGTCATGCTGGTCTTTGGGCAGAATGACAGCTATCAGGCGGCACCAGATAAACCCCACATTCACCAGGCTTTCCAGGGTTTCCGCTTTGAGGCCGGGCTGTGGGTGCGCCTGAACCCCGACCGGGCTTATATACAGGCCCTGATCCCCTCAGCGGGGGATAGTTTTCCAGATAACCCGGCCAATACCGAGCCGGAAGACTGGTCACAGATCGCGACATATGCTTACCCGGATCAAGACAACTCTATACAGCTTGTGCCGCTCGCCGCGATGGCCGAGATGGCAGACCGCACTCACTTTAACCGCTGGGATGAAAACTTGGGACAGACCCTATATATCTTCTTCCCAAATACCCCGCAACCTTGATCTTATAAACGGTGCACTGGTCGGCCTCCGACCCCGCTTCGATCCTCAGTATTTACTTTGTTCTTCCACTTGCAAATTTCTGACGCAGGTTCCGATTTGGCGTGGGGCGTTTCGGCTGTCGAGCGGGGGTTCTATTTTTCGGTGAAGACGAGGAAGAGGAATGTCGCGGCGAAAAAGATACGCCTGCAGGGCGGTCCGGGGCGGGTGCCATATAGTCGAACCCAGCCAGGGTGAGATGAGGCAAGGGTTTACCCATGATCTTTTCAAGAGAGCGGACCATATCCTTGTCATCCGGAGCGACCAGGGTAAAAGCATCACCGGTATGCTCGGCTCGACCCGTACGGCCAATACGGTGGATATAGTCGTCGGCGGTAGCAGGCATGTCATAATTGATCACATGAGAGATTCCTTCCACATCGAGTCCACGGGCGGCGATATCGGTGGCAACCATGACCTGAAAATGGCCACTCTTGAAACCTGCCAGAGCGGATTGGCGTTGACCCTGTGAACGGTCACTGTGCAAACTGGTGGTGCGGAACCCGGCCTGTCCAATCTGGCGTGAAAGCTTCTCAGCACGGTGCTTGGTGCGAGTGAAAATCAGGACTGACTGGGTGTCAGTCTGTTTCAGCAAAGCTAGTAGAAGGGCAGTCTTTAAATGCTGCGGCACCGGGTATAGTGCATGCGTCACGGTGAAAGCGGGATGACTGAGACCGATGGCAATCCGTTTGGGGTGGGTCAGAGTCTGAGCGGCCAGGCTTTCGATCTCTGGGGGAAATGTGGCCGAGAAGAGCATTGTCTGTCGCTTAGCGGGAAGTTGTTTGAGGATGCGTTTCACATCGGGCAGGAAGCCCATATCGAGCATCCGGTCAGCTTCATCGAGTACCAGGATTTCCACACCCTGCAATTTGGCATTCCCCTGCTGCAGGTGATCCAGCAGTCGGCCGGGGCAGGCCACTAATATCTCTACCCCATCCCTCAGGGCGCGCACCTGTGGAGCAGGCCCTACACCCCCGTAGATGGTGGCACTGCGGATCTTTGTCCCGGTTCCCAGGTCGTGGATGGACTCATTGATCTGCTCAGCAAGTTCACGGGTGGGGGTGACGATCAACACCCGGGTACGGTTACGCGGACCCGTTAGCAGTTTTTGCAGAATGGGTAATACAAAT
>Ga0182021_10003646_pt1 | contig 18122 bp, 15 predicted proteins | sample 612E3MmetaG_FD_120493 | JGI IMG/M metagenome (GOLD analysis project Ga0182021, IMG submission 120493) | Permafrost microbial communities from Stordalen Mire, Sweden - 612E3M metaG (Illumina Assembly) | ecosystem: Environmental > Terrestrial > Soil > Wetlands > Permafrost | place: Sweden... | reverse complement strand
TTTAAATTCCTTTAAATTTATTTTTAAGTATTTAATATATTTATATTAACGAATATGGATTGTTATTTGTATAATATCTAATTTATATGCCAATAATAAGGTTTTTTGAGTTATGAAATGTTTACACTCTATTACAATAAGATTCCTCAGAGCTTATTTTCTAAAATATCGTTTAAATTGGTTATATTTATTAAAAATAGATGTATTAAAGGCTCTCCAATATTAAGACCATATGATACCGTTTAAGAGAGGATTAAATTGAAAACAGAGTTCTTAGAAGGTTATATTGGGGATTTAGAACCACAACCTTTATAAGTGATCTTAAAGTAATTACGATTAGTTCGGAGTGCTATGAGATTAGTATTTAGGACTTCTGAACTCGGAGGCGGTAGAATTAAGCGAAAAATTTATTTATCAGTGGTATTACTATTTAGTTTAGTATTGGTTCTGAATGTAAGTGCAAGTAATGCTGCATCAGTGAATACAACACAGATCAATGCCTCGGATAAATCTTTGGCATCGGCGGGTGTAGTAACTAATATATCCAATTACGCTGTAACTAATGCCAAAACTAATATTACAAATACAACTATTAAAAAAGTAGCTAACACAACAAGCAAAGTTACCAATCAAGCAGCAGGAGCACCTGTTATAGTGAATGGTTTAACGATAGCCCAATTAAAAGATGGAATATCTCGTGCTGAAGCTTTCTATAAAAAAAATCATAGATTACCAAAGTACATAAGTTATGGTACAAGGAAAATTCCAATTGCAACTTTCCAAAAAAACATTACATCACAAGGTTTAAAAATAACCACAACTACAGTAAAAACAGTACCAATTAACACAAGCTCAGTTTCTGCACTTGCAAAATCACTTTCAACAGGCTGTATAACAAACCTTCAGAAAGCAACAAAGATATATAACTGGGTTAGAGACAATATAAACTATGCATTTTACTACAACACTAAATATGGTGCAAATGGAACATTGCTAAAACGACTAGGAAACTGTTGTGACACAGCAAACCTTCTCGTTGCTCTAGCAAGAGATGCTGGAATTAAAGCAAGATATGTTCATGGAACATGCAAGTTCTCAAGTGGAAACTGGTACGGTCATGTTTGGGCCCAAGTTTACGTGAATGGTAAATGGGTAAATGCAGATGCAACTAGCTCCAGAAACTCATTAGGAGTCATTAAAAACTGGAACACAGCAACATACAAATTAGAAGGCGTGTACAATACACTGCCTTTCTAATACTAAGAGGCGATATAAATGATGAAAAAAATAGTATTAACTGTCGTGGTTATTGTTGCTATTTTAGGAATAGCATTTGCTGCTTACAGCAATTCAAATTCTAAAAATCCAACCACAAATAATACAACTAATACCACAACAGGTACAAGCCATGCAAGTGTAAGTAATACAACACCAATAACAACACAAACAGTTAAAACATTTAACAACACGCAATCTAATATATCTCCAGCAAAAGCCCGAGAAATAGCAGCCGGGTACATAGAAACGTCAGGAGTAACTGCGGGTACACCAAAATTGGTAGATGAAAGTGGCACCCAGGTTTATATTGTACCTCTGATCGATACAAACAACACTACTGTTGGTGAGATTGACATAGATGCAAAAACAGGTAAAAACTTAGGAGGAGCAGGTGGAGCACCTTAAAAGTAATCTTCTCCTTTTAAATATTTTTTATCATTTAGAATAATATTTTTTTTTTACTTACTATAACCATACCAAGAATATTTATTTTTTTATTAGTAACAATTTTTTAAGTATAATATTGACCATCTATTTTCTGGTTTATATCCGTTTAAACTGTAAACTTACCGTATTAATTCTCTTTATAATGTTTTAAGAATGATATCATCGGTTAATATATCTTGTAAATCTGGTTTAATATGAATTATGTAAACTAAATATCGGATAATTACACATTAAAAATAGGAATAAGTCACTAAACGTAGGTTTTCATATAAAAAAAATCAAAACCTTTATATGTAGTTTATAGCTATTTATTAATCATTATGTTAAACCAATAAAATTATTGGTTTACAATTGGGGGCGAAGATAGTCAAGCGTAGAATGATTTTTTCGTTGATATTACTTTTATTTTTGGGTTTATTTATAAATATAGCTGTAAGTAGTGCAGCTGATATAAATCAAAGTGTTGTAAATTCTTCTTCTCAAATAGTATCCTCAAATGCTGTATCCAACAATGTTTCAACCGTTGTTACAAATCAAACCATTAAATCTGTGGGTACGAACACTACTAAAATTGTTGTTATCAACGGATTAACAGTTCCTATGTTAAAAGATGGACTTTCAAGAGTTCAAGTATTCTACAAAAAATATGGTAGACTACCAAATTATGTTAATTATGGTACCAGAAAAATTTCTATTTCTACTTTCGGGAAAAATTTGGTTACAGCGGGTTTAACTTTACAGGTAAGTCCAAATAGAAGTTCAGTATCTGCACTTGCAAGTTCCCTTGCAGTAGGCTCCACATCTAAATATACTACTGCAGTAAGATTATTTGATTGGGTCAGAGATAAGTTAGGTTACACATTTTATTACGGCACCAAATACGGGGCAGCTGGTACTTTAAAAGCCATGACTGGAAACTGCTGTGATACAGCAAACCTTATTGTTGCACTAGCCAGACATGATGGAATATCAGCAAGGTTCATTCATGGATATTGTCAGTTTAAAAGCGGAACATGGTACGATCATATATGGGCACAGTTATATGTTAAAGGTAAATGGCGTAATGCAGACGGAATTAGTTATAATAACTCACTTGGAACCATAACAAACTGGAATACATCTACATATAAATTAGAAGGTATATACAGTAAGTTACCATTCTAAATTAAATTAAAATTTTTTTACATTTTTTACAAATCATATTGAAGTCGAATATAGTATCAAAAAAATATATATTTTAGTATACTTAATTTTCTATCCTTAATTTTTATCTCTAATTCCAATAGTAAACAAGATAGAGCACAGTCCCGCATATTAATACCACAAAATATTTATTATTATTTATTCAAGTGGTTATCCAATTCTACTGTTAGTGGTCTAAATTCAATCCGGAATTTTTCAAGCAGATTCTGGGATTCTTCCAATTTCTCCTGGGCCTTTAATGATTTATCTTCCCTTGACAATGTTATAAAGTCATAATTAGCAGATGCTACATCCTGTAATATAATTAGAGAACGTAAAATCTTTAAGTGTAGGGAATTGCAATTTGAAGGTGGACTAATGTTTTCATAATCATTAAATGTAGATGCTATTCCCTCTATCAAAAGTTTTGTCTGTTTATAAGCATGGTTATTATCTATGGTCCCATCCTTTTCCTGACCTATCAATCCTCTGATTAGAAGTGCATGATTACCAGTTTCATCCAGGGTTTTACTGCTTCTCTTTAAAAATTGTTTTTTAGTCATACCAAACATAATAACTGCCCCTATTAGTATCAAAATTTTATATAATATTTATAGAAATTTTGTTATTATATAATATCTAGTTTCAATGTATTAATTTTATATTTTATTTAAGTATTTAAGAATAAAATTCATTGGTTTAGAAATTTAACAGATAGTTTACTATTCAATCCATTAAATAGCTTAATTAGTCGTATAATTCTACAAAAATCCTATATAGACTATCCTAAAATAAAATCATCAATTCAAAAAGTTAATAAAATGTTAATGACTATTTATATCTATTGTAAATTGGTTTTTTATTGAAACCCCATCCTAGCAAAGTTGAATAACTGCCTTGTTTAGGATATTTTAATCAATTTATATACAATTAACAGGTCAGTTATTATTGTTATAGCGTCAATTTTCGGATTATCTGATTTAAAACATTAATAAAGAATTTATGAGCATTTATAGCATCTGGTTAAAGAATAGTTAGAATAAGTAAATGACTTTAAAAGATTTGAATAATGTTGCTATTATATAAGAAAAGGTGTTTCAAATGAAATTTCAAAAAGGAAGTATTTTCAAACCGGATAAAGAGTATTATAAGATGGCTGGAATTTTGTTAGTGATTGGCGGTATAATGTATATATTAGCTATTAACATCGTAGAATCACTATTTCCAGGATACAGTATTGCTACCAATAGTTTAAGTGATATAGGTGGTATGTTACCGTTGATAGAACCAGCTGCAACCATTTTTAATGTGTTTAGTATCATATTGGGAATATTACTCATATCTTCTGCTTATTTAATCATTAAAAGTGGTGGCTGTCGTCTTTTCTCATCGTGTCTGGCTATTTTCGGCTTTTGTATTGCTGCATTAGGAGTATTTCCAGAATATACTCATGGAATCCACGTAGCCTTCGCGACAATAGCATTCTTCTTTGGAAGTTTTTCGCTATTATTCAGCTACAGATTGGGTATTAATATTCCAATGACCATTATATCTATAATTTTAGGTTTAGTAGCCCTTTTAACAATACTTTCTCCACTTATTTTCGGTATCGGACCCAACAATCCATTGGACATATTTGGTAAGGGTGGTGCAGAAAGGTTGATTATATATCCCATAATCATGTATCTAACTGCTTTAGGGGGCTATCTTACCAGCAGAGGGAAAGATTGGGTTAGAATTAGGTTTACAGATGGATACTGGTGAAATTAAAAAATCTAAATACTAAAGTTTTTTATTTATTTTTTAAAATGGTTTTATTTAAATTATGTAATGGATATTTATTAGTATAATAAATTCTTTAACACCATGATTAATTCCAAAGTCTTATTTTCACGGGTTTTGTAGATAATTATATATCATTGTGATGATAATTATAAAAATATTAAATTAATTTTGAAAAAGCGTAATTATTTTCATTTTATATTTAACTTTACGATGGGTGTATTGATTTGAATCAAAAAAAATTAATGAAGATATTTATTGTATTTGCAGTTTCATTGACAATTATGTGCAGTTACATGCCATATTCAGATGCCCAAATATTGATCATAGGCGATTCCTTAGGTGATATCCCAACAGCTAACTCTGAAGCAATAAGCATTGGAAATTTGCTTAAATCTCATGGATATCCAGTGGTTGAACTTTTAGGATCAAATGCTACCACTAAAAATATCTTAAAGGGTATGTATGGAGCCGATGCTATCATCTATGCAGGACACGGAGGATATGAATCTGATAATTACAATATGAAAGGGGGTGTTGCAACTCCACCATATGCTATTGTTGGTTCAAATGATTTCATATGGGGTGTTGGAAACCAGATGCGGGAAGGATGGAATGGTCAACTTTTTACCGCACCAGTAAAACAGAATATCCCTGTAATAATACTTCAAGCATGTTTTTCAACGGGATGGGTGGATGATAATCAGGTTTCCAATCCAATTCCAACTATATACAACTTTGCCAGTATGTTCACTGGATCTGGTGCAAATTATTATGCAACAGCATATAATGGGGCAGGTTTAGACATGGTTAAAGAATTTATAGATGGGGCTAAGAATTTTGGTACTATCAATGCAGGAAATCCCTATGGTGCAATTTACAAATCTAACATCTACAATAATGTTGCTGTTTGGCGTAATCCTAATGGATATTCTGCTTTTGTAGGTAATTGGCTCGGGCAATTCCCAACAGCTTCCCAGTGTACAGCATATAATGATAGTGCAGCCGAAGCATGGTACGATGGTGATAGATCCAAAAATCCTTACCAATCTGACTTGACAGTTATTGAAGTAACAGCACCTGCTAATGGATTAAGTGGCAGGACCATTTACGTTTCTAACACTATAAGTAACATTATTAACGTGTCTTCAAGCAGCTTCTATGTTAATTATTACCTTAAAAAGAATTCATCAAGCTCTAATATTTACATGGGACAAAGTTTCATATCAAGCCTTGCTGGGCTTGCAAGTAAACAATTAAATACCAAGTTAACAGTGCCAACCAATGTAAAAGCTGGTAGTTATTACATTTTAACATATGCAGATAGTGAGCAGACAGATCCTGAAACCAATGAAAATAATAACAAGAAACTGAGCTCAACAACGATTAATATTAATGGTGCTGATCTGGTTATATCGAATATATCAGCAAAATTAAAGGGAACAAAGACATTAGTGATTTCTAATACCATAAAAAATAATGGAAAAATCGCAGCCAGCACATACAGTGTACACTATTACATTAAGAAAAAAGGGACAACAACAAATAAATATATTGGAAAGTACATTTACAAAGGACTTGGGGCTGGTTTAACCAAAAAACAGACCCTTACCATAACCCTGCCAAAAGGCATAGTTGCAAGCGAATATTATGTGGCAGCCTACGTTGACGCAAATAAAACAGTACCCGAAACTAATGAAAGCAACAACTACAATATGGGCACTATTAAAAAAGTATAAAAACAGTCCAAAGGTTATGATCAAGCAATTATTTTTTTTAATTTCGCTAGTTTACAAATTAAATGTTTATACTAAAAGTTATGGGTATGTGGATGTATAGATTAAAGAAAAATAGCATAAATGGGGATCAAATCCTATTTTCTAATTATAACAGTTGTTTTATGCATAGGTTATCGTAACAAATATGTTCTATTCATAGCATGCTCTAAGCAATGGTTGCCTAATAATTTTTTTAAAAATAGATTTTTTGATATAAAAATTTATTTCAGATGTTAGAATATGTTAAGAACCTGATTAAAAAAAATATAGTTAGAAAGGAAGTTCTTTATACGTTCCATACACCGTGGCCGTAGTTGTGTTCCAATTGTTAACAACTCCAAATTGGTTTCTTGAACTTGTACCATCTGCTTTGTACCATACACCATTAATGTATACTAATGCAATGACATGGCCGTACCAGTTTCCACTAGTAAATTGTGCGTATACATGCTCATATTCAGCTGGAATTCCTGCTGCCCTCATAAGTGCTATCATTAAATGGGATGTATCAACACAGTTTGCTGTTTTGGAAGTTAAAGTTCCAAGAGCACCATACTTGGTGTTGTAATAGAATGAATAACCAATGTTATCCCTCACCCAATTGAAAATAGCAACTGCTTTATCTTTTTGAGTTGTAAGTCCACTGGTAATTGATGCTGCGTAAGATTTAATAACAGTACTATTAGATTGACAATTATTTGTTGGGTCCAAGTATGGCAGTATAGATGCAGGTATAACAACAGTAGTTTGACTGGATGATGAAGATGAAGCACTGATTGTGGGTGTTTTTACCATTCCACGCTGAACGGATACGTAGGCTGGTAATCTTTTATTAGTGCCATAGTAACTTAATATTTTAGAGAATGAATAAATTAATGATTCATATCGTATTAATCCTCTTGAACTGCTTGCAGTTACAGGAGCTGTTCCATGTGAATTAATATAATTGTAAACATTTTTTGCAATGGTAATATATTCTGTTTTCTGAATGTTACCGTTTGTAAATGTTTCAGCTACAGATAATACAGGAGTTTTAACTGTTTTAAGAGTAATTGATGTTTTGGAGTTTGAGTTAACTTTTATTATGTCAACTGTTAACAAGTATAAAAACTGCGATAATGTCATGTTTTTACCAGAAACAACAATATAAGCGGGTAATTTATGGTTGGTTTTTACATACGTCACCATTTTAGATGCAGCAGTATTGATTTTACTCAGTGTTAATGTAACTGGAGTAGTAGTTTTAGCTGTTCCTGCAGCTGCATAATTTACCTGGGATGTTGATGCGTCCGTAATATTTTTAATATTAGCTTGTGTAATGTTATTTGTTGATTTATTTGATATTTGTGTTGAGTTTTGTTCAGGGGTTGTTTGTACGGCTTGGTTTAGACTAGAATTGTCATTTGTTTGATTGGTTGCTGCCGCTGAAATTGCGTCTACATTCAATGGTAATGCAATTGTTAGTAGTAATAGCAAAATTGATAGGAATTTTCTATTAATTATACCGCCTCCCTGCACAAAATCTAAAAATTATTGATTTAGATAAATGTGAACTACTTGAAATTTCTTTAAATTAATATATAAACCTTTTTATTTAAATTTCCATTAAAAACAGGCATTATAATTCTAATATCTAATTTAACTCGTCATTACTCGTTTTCATCTGACTTAAAACAATTAAAATTATATTGAACATATTTTGTACATTAATAGAGAAATATATACCATTTAACGCTAGAAATTAGAACCGAACACATATTAAAAATAGTATTAGTATTTGATTAGAATATAGATTGGAGATATATGTTTTTAATTTAAATATATTATTACTTTATAGACAAATGACTCAACAAAATTAATAAAAATTAACAGTCTTTATTAAAATTAAAATAAAGATCTGTAAATAATATTTATTTTTAGTCAAAAGAATATGATAAATGTATTTTAGTAAAATAGAATTCAAGTAAAAAAAGATTAATAATCTATTCAATTTGAGAAATCTCTTCTTCAATTTGAGGTCCGTCTTTTATATTAGGAATTAAATCTATGTATTTATTTGTGAGATCAGCTATATTCATCTTTCCATCCCTCATATCATAGGTTATTTCATTAAGCATTTTTACAAGGTCGTCAAACTCTTCGTCACTGTGATGATTTAATAGATATGCTTGTCCTGCATCGGATTTATCGAGCACACTAATAGCCTTTAACATTTCATGGATATTAATTTCTCCACATTTACCCTGACGAGCCCTTAAAATAAGATCATTATTCAAACTTTTTAATTCATTTTTCAATAAAATATTAATCATCTCCAGTGGATTAGGTTATTCAAATAAAAAGGAGTTAAAATCCTTTAATAATAAAAATAAATCAGAATTTCCTCTTCATAAATATGAAGCAGAAATAATTATTCTGAATAATTATTTAAGCCTGCTGATTCTTTTTCATCATCTGTTTCAGTTCTACTATTATAGTAGAATTGTCCTGATATTCCAAAGATTCTCCACATTTTGGACATGTAAAGTTGTTTTCAGTAGCTTCGTCAAATTTATATCTGTGACCATTGTCTTTACAAGCAAAGAACATATTTTCTTCTTCGTATTCTAAAGATTTTTCAATCTCGGCTGAAAACTTTTCATATTTCTCGCTTATAATATCAAAAACTTTTTCTTGATCAAATTTCCAGCTGTAAATATACCAGTTGGTTTCAGGATCCCTGCTTCTTTTATAAGAAGCTATTCCTGCATCGTATAATTTGTATAGGACTTTTCTCACGATATTCAACCTTAACTCGGTTTCTTCTGCAATTTCTTCATCAAATGTTTTACCCTTTAGAATACATTCAATGATTGAAACGCTGCTTTTCTCATCGTTAGTAATATCCATTAATATTTCCTGAACTATTGGATCGCTTAGCATATTTTGCCCTCCGATAATATTATACAATTTTTCCATTCTAGACAAGATGGCATCAAATATTTTTTTTCCATCCAATAAAAGTCTAAACAAAATTTTAAATTTTTTAAGGTAATTTATTTCCGAAATATAGATAACTCAAATAACAAAATTATTTTCAAATTTAAATCTCAATAAAAATCATTGAATACTTGTTAATGCATCATAAATACAAATTAAACAGTAAGTTACAATTTATATGTAAATTAAATTTATTTAAGTTTAAAAATTACAAAAACCATGAAGAACTAAAAAATAAATAAAACTATTCTTATCTGTTCTATTTAATATATGTTTTTCTAGTATATATATTTTGTGTTTTTATATTTTTTTATTAAATTATCTAATGCAAAGTTTTTTGTTATAAATAATATTAGATACATTTATTTTGTAAATCCCATCGAAATTAGATTAATATTATTTATGTATAGTGTTAGATAAAAAAGTTACTATGAAAATTAAAATTTTAGTATTAATATTATTTTAATGATTATAAAATGTTTAATGATGTTGGAATAGAAAGGATATAATAATTTAATTTTTATTTATCTTAAATTTTACAATTCAATCCATTCATTATAAAGCTGATTGGTTGTTTCATCCATTTCTTCAGCGGTTTTATGCTTTTTCATCCAAATTTTCCACCATGCCCTTGGTTTTTCATGTTCAACAATGTGTAATGCCTCGTGTATAACATCAAAATATATTTTATTATCATCCAGATCTTCATTGAAAAGATCCTTGTGTCTTGTATCCCTTAGCAGTACAAGATATTCATATTCTGAGTTTTCTGTTAGAAGTTTATACAAAAAAGAAACATCTTTATCTGTGCCTTTATAATCATTTAAAATTTCAATTGCACCATATACTGGAGCAATAGTATTATATACTTTGTTAATATGAATTAAAGCAGCAGATATATATGAATCATCCTCACTTTGATAAAAAAACTCCCCATATTCTTTTGTTAACATTCCATAGTATTTATCCTTGTAGGTGTTAAATCCAAATTCATTATTGAGGGTTATCATATAATAAAATGTTTTAACAACATCACATTCATAATTAAAAACCTCAAATTCTGAATCAGTTAACAGTAACACCTTATAATTTATAGTATTCACATGAAATCTGTAAAGAACATAATCAATAAGATCTTCATAAAATTCCACCCCATACTCATACATCCACCAAATCCCCCGATTTATATTAAGATTAAAAAATTTATCAGATTTATATTTGAAGCAAAAAAACTTAAAAAAAATGGGTTAGTTTTTAGAAAAATTCCAAATTAATATAAATTTTTTTATATTTCTTTAGAATGCTCCTCCCCCACCTCCACCAAAACCGCCACCAATATTTCCAATGGTATCCAAAGTATCAAGAGCTCCTGATGCAGGGTTTATACCTATGTTAAATGCAGATGTAAGGAGCATATCTCCACCGAAGTAGTAGAACATGTAAATTTCGCTTGCTTCTAGTTGTTCACCAGGCACATTGAGTTCCATAGCTTTTTTAACGGCATCAGCAGCACCAAGTGCAGTTGCATAGACAAGGTATTTGTTCCAGATGGCAATTGATTCAGGCGGATATTCCTTCATTAAACTGAAATCCTTGATATATTGTTTAAAATTATGCCATTTAGCATCATATTCCTCACCATAGGTTGTCCACTGTCCAGCTATCTTCTCAGGAAGGATAATTGAAATAATTGCCACAACCCCCAGTATAATGGACACTAAGAGGGCTAATCTTGCTGCAGGTAACAAGTCAGTTATAGTGAATATAAATACAGCTGCAGCTACAACTAAGCTAACCCATCCAAATATTTTCAGGAGAGAATCACCCTTCCTGTTGAAGAACTTGTTAAGTTCATTATCATCTAAAAATTTTGATTTAATATCATTTGTCCAACTGTTATAGGTGTTTCTGAAACTATCTGCTATTTGAGGATCTGACAGATCATCAGAAATTCTGTCCATAGATATGAAACCATTCTCTTCAAATCGTTTAAGGAAATTCATTACATCGAGTTCAAATTCTTCGAGAGTCGAAGAATCCTGGTTAGCGTTAACCTTTAAAAACATTGGCTCCCTTAATCCATAACCCTCCATATCGGAGTGTTCCTTCTCTATAATAAGGTATTTCCGGTTGATGAGATCCATGATAGTTGCTTTAAAACCATCCATATCAGGTTTTCCAATTTTCTTTGATAATCCCGACCCACATATCGCATTAACAATGGCCGGGGGATCATTAGTTGGTATGTCCCTTTCATATTCTGCCTTGTAATCAATTTTAGGTTCTCTTCCATAGCGGAGATAGATGATTAAAGGTATGAACAATGCCAGTAACATTAACACTGAGAGTATATGGTACAGCCAGGTTTTAAAGTTAAGACTGTTCTGATAATCGTTTTGAATAACTATTATACTACCTAATCCGTTCTGATTTATTCTGTTGGCATTTATGGGATTAGCTAGAAACTGATTTTTAGGTATGACCATTCTCACTTCGAAATACTGGCCTGATGGGATGCTTGTACTTGTTACCTGTAAAACATTGTTGTTCCAACTTGAATTTGTTGCATAGTAGGGCGGGTTTAGCCAGTAACGTACACCCTGACTAGAGTTTACATGTATATTTGCAATAACCTTTCCCACAGCCACGGCCCAACTTTGACCAACCAGTTTGTACTGTAATTCCCCTATATCATTGTATACATTGATACCGTTTAGAAAATTGTATTGAATGGTTACATCCACATTTCTATTGGTGATTGGAATTGTTTTTTGTGGATTTGAATAGAGGAAAACTTGTATACGTTTAGTTGTCCCGTCATTTATAATGGTATAATTTGAATATGCACCCGTTGATGTTACTTTTACATCGGATATTTGCTGAGAACCTGTTAAAGGTATGTCCCTGTATATGCCATGGAATGTTCCAATGAATGAGTAGTGAATAACTTCCTTTACATGGAGTGTTCCATCGCTCTGTACATAGAGATCTTCGTTTATGAGGGGTATTGAATAGCTGTTGTCATTAGCTGCAAATGATGCTCCTGTACCTGCAAGTAGAGAGATTGAAAAAAAGATGGTTAAAGCTAGATAAACAGTTTTATCCATATTTTTCACCTAAAATTTAACTTTTGGAACTGCTTTTTCAGTTTCAGCAACTTCAAAGAATTCTGCTTCGGAGAAATGGAACATATTAGCCATTAGGTTACTTGGAAACATCTGTACCTTGTTGTTGTACATTAACACTGTGTCGTTGTAAAACTGACGGGAATATGCAATCTTATCCTCTGTTTCTGATAGCGTATTCTGCAGTTCTCTGAAGTTTTCACTTGCCTTAAGATCAGGATAATTTTCAGCAACAGCAAATAAAGATTTTAATGTATCTGTTAGCACATTGTTAGCTTCAGCAGTTTCTTTAACGGTTGTTGCATTCATAAGACCCGACCTTGCCTTGGCAACATTCTCAAAAACACCCCTCTCATGGGTTGCATAACCCTTTACAGTCTCAACCAGGTTTGGAATAAGATCTGTTCTTCTTTTAAGCTGTACATCTATCTGTGACCATGCATTTTTAACACGATTTCTAAGGGTTATCAAACTGTTATAAAGTGAAACAGCATAAATAACCAGTAAAATCACCACAATTAGAATTATAATTTCAATAATCATTATTTATCCTCCTAAAATCCTAATATATTATAGTTAAAAATTTTGTTATTTAAAATTAATATATCTACATATTATATATGCTAATCTAATATTTCACTAATAATAAAATTTGATTCGCTATAATTGAATAATTTAAAAAAAGTTAGTTTAGCAGATATTTAAATTTTGATTGTAATATAATTAAAAAAAAGTTAATAAAATATTAGGAAATCTAGGTTTATTTTTGTATACTATCCTATCTCAGCCATTTCATCTAGACAGCACACAGATTCGAATACGTGTAAATCTCCCATTTGCATTTCAACTACAACCACAAAGGATGTATAGAGTGGTCCAAAATTAGGGATTTGATTTCTAAGATAATTTTGATATTTATAATTATTATTAAGCATTAATATCACCTCAGTATGTATGAAACATGAAATTTGTTATATTAAACTGTCATCAAATCCAAGATATGTTTTAGTTAATTTGGGTTACTATAATATTGATTTTTATCATATATAAATAAATCGTTTAAAAAAAAATTCAGAATATTCCATACCAAATCACTATTAAATCATTTACAGGAAAACAAAATTTTTATCCAAAAAGAACTAGTTGTCTTTGAAACAAATAAAAACACAGTCATTTATGAAATTTAATAGAAAACTTAATTTCAGCTTCAAATAAATATTGATCAAGATAAAAAAAAACTTGAGGTGAATTGTATGTCTAAAAAGAGTGATGCAATGAAGGATGAATTACAGAAAAAAACATTACATGCTAAAATTAAAACTGATGAATTAAAAGCAAAGACACTGGTAAAACAAGAAGAAATCAAAAACAATGCCATTGAAGTTAAAAAAGGTGCTTTAAAAAAGACAGCAGATGCAAAGGATAGTGCTATCATGAAAACAGCGGAAATAAAAGAAACAACCACCAATAAAACAGCGGAAATAAAAGAAAATGCATCTGAAAGATCTGCAGAATTCAAGGGAAATGCTGAAAAAACAAGAAAACAAGCAGAAGGTATGATCAACGAATTTATAAGCAGTTTAAAGGATAAACAGGAAGAATTTGGAAAAACAATTGCTGATTATACTGCTGGTGAAAAACTTCTGACCGATGTCATCAACACCGAAAACAGTATAATAATCAAGACAGACCTTCCACCATTAACTAAAGAAGATGTTAACGTAAATATTACCGAAGATTCGGTCGAGATCATTGCAAAATTTGAGGAAAAAGATGAAAATCTGGAATTTATTAAAAATGAAAGAAATTATGGTGAAACTGTAAGAATTATACCACTTCCAGTTATAATTGATGTTAAAAAAGCTTCTGCAAACTTTGTGGACTCAGTTTTAACAATTGAACTTCCTAAAGTTCAAAAAGAAAAAATCAACGTAAAAATTGAATAAAAATAATTATACTACTTTTTTATTTTTTTTTATCATAGTATTCCATTTCATTGAAATCTATTTTAAATGAAGTACCATTACTCTGATCAAGATATATCTTACCATCTATCTGATGTGTCAGTGTGGTTATTAACTGTAAACCCAATGAATCTGTACTCTCAAGATCTATATTCTCCGGAAAACCAATACCATCATCAGCAACACATAAGGTGTAACCATTATCTTTTCTAAGCAATGAAACATCGATATTTCCATTATCAATAGCATTTGATGGAAAAGCATACTTCAAGCTATTGGTTAGTAATTCATTGAGTATCAAACCCAGTGGTATGGTAATATCCGTATCCAGCATAATATCTTCAACATCTAAATTTAGTTTAACAACATTAGAATCGTGTACATAGGATCGAAATATATCGTTCGAAAGGGTTTTAATATAATCTCCAAAGTTTATTCTTTTAAGGTCCGTTGAAGAATAAATCTTTTGATGTATGAGTGCCATGGATTTAGCACGGCTCTGACTCTCCTTGAACATTATTAAATCATCTTTATCCTTAATATAATGTGATTGAAGATTAAGAAGGCTAGATATCACTGTTAAATTATTTTTAACCCTGTGATGTATCTCTTTTAACAGGGTTTCCTTCTCTTTTAAAGATTTTTTAATCTCAGCCTCTGCATTTCTTCTTTTAGTAACATCTAATAGAGATACTAAACTGTTATTAGAACCGGGCATTATCACAGCCACAACAAAAATGTTTTTGATAACACCTAATTTATTGGATAATCTAAATTCATAATTCTTTGGATCAGATTGATTATCAGTTATTCTCAGATTATTATGTTTTAACATGGGTTCAAGGTCATCTATAACAACGAAATCTGTCCAAAACATCTTACCCTCAATATCATCTTTAGGATAACCTGAAAGTTTCACAAATTCTGTGTTGGCAAGTGTGATGAGATTTTTATCATTAATTATCACAGTAGCTGTACCTGTATTTTCAAAAATAGTTCGATAAGCAGATTCAGAATTACGAAGAGATTTTGTAACCTCTTTTCTGAGAATTATCTCTTCTTGAGCTTTACTATAAAGATGTTTATTCTCATTAATTGAGAGAAACTGACGTGAAATCACGAGAAAAATTAATATACCAATACCAAATTCTAAAAAGGTTAAATCCGGATTAAATGTATTATATGCCCATATAAGTGATATATATGCCATAGAAATCCCACCAAGTGCAATATAAGGAGTTATGGTATAGGTTTTTTTTCCGGAAATATAATCTATAATAAAATTATCAGAATCAATTTTCTGATGTGTATACATGGAAATACCAGCAAGGCCCAGTATTAAATAACCAATTAACCAACCTAAATCTGTTGGACTACCCGGAACATAGGTCCCATGAATAGTTTGATACACATATACACATTCAGTTGTGATCAAAACCAACACCCCAACTAGAATAATCAGAAATGGTACATACATTTCCTTGTATATCCTGTTAAACAACAGATCTAACATTGCTAAAACCAGTAAGAAACCACCAAGAATATACATTAAATCAAATATTAACGACGAGAAATCACCATTATAATGTTGAAATGCTGGGACTATTAGAAATATCCACAAAGCCAATGAAATTGAAAATAAAATAATAACAATGTCAAAGTATCTTTTAAATTTCTGACGGTTTGTGCTGTACGAAGAAGGCAATACAAGAATTCCAATTAGGAATATTGGGAAAAACATCAAATATAATATATTAGCCAGGGTATTAGATGGATTTTGATTGGTTAATACTAAAATTCCCCATAGAATATTGCCCACAACCGATGTTAACACAGCTATTGTTAAGATTGTCCAGGCAAGTTGGGTTCGCTTTCCATAAATAGCAGATGTTATAGTTGCAAGATATAAACAGATGGCCACAAGCGAATACAAAATAGCAATCATGGAAAAAACGAATATACCCTCCAAAACAGGCTGATTTTTTAGTAGAAATGAAACTATCAGATAGGCTGCAAAAAAGAAAATCCCAAATAACAACCCATTACGAACTGATATTTTAAACATCATCTTTTGATAGTGTCCCTTTTTTAAATGTCTTATTTCAATCTTATCCCTGTATAATTTCTTATATATTTATATCCCATTTATAACTATTCTTATTGATATTTTAAACTTTTAATATATTCTTTAAGCAGATATCTCTATTTTTAAAGAATAAAATTTTGAAAACATATCAGATTAGTTATTATATATGTTGAAGCTGTTCATACAATTCCAGAATTATTATGATCATTATATCAAATGGTCTTAAATAATATAATAAATTGATAACGTTTATTATGAAGGAATATGATCTAAACGAAAACAATATTTAATTCTCAGAAGAAATAATTATTGGGTAAACTTTTTAGTATTAATAAAAGCATTTTATATGATCATCATCATATGATATCTGCATGAATAAATCATATTTTCTAGATAAGATAATATAATATAGAAAAAATAAATAAATATTAACAATCTCTCTTCAATATAAAGCCAGTGCATTATTATAAATGATTTCATTGTAAAGAGTCTGATAAGATTTGGGTGAGAATTGTGCATAGGTACTATAAAAGGTTGTGAAAAGAAGTTAATTATGTCATTTTTATCGCTGGTGGTAAAAAATCCATTCAGAAACAAAACAAGAAGTGCCCTTGCTATCGTCGGGATATCAATTGGAATAATTGTTATCGTGGCCTTAGGAATGGTTACTGGAGGATTAGAAAACTCCACACAAAGTACTCTTAAGGCGGGTGCAGCTGAAATAACTGTAATTCAAACAGGTTCAAGTAGTTTCGGATCGGGTGGATCACTTAATGAATCATTAGCCGCTTCACTACTTAATATAAGTGGTGTTAAGGATACAGCAGGAATTTTAAGAGCAACTAACACATCTACAACTGTAGCCACCACAACTTCGAACAGTTCTTCAGGTGGTTTTGGTGCTGAAGGTGGAGTATCAGTAACAGGAATAGATGCTAACAAGTTGAGTTTAATAGGTGTTGATACTATTAATGGTACTGCGTTTACCAATACCAGTACAAATCAGGTTATAATGGGTACAACTATAGCACAGAGTCTTAACAAAACTGTTGGAGACACCATCGATCTGTACGGTAAAAACTTCACCATCACTGGAACGTATGAAACAGGTAACTTCATAACCGATGCAGGGATTATGATGCCACTTTCAACTCTCCAAAATTTAACAAATAACCAAAACAAGATTAGCGACGTATTAGTTAAGGTAACTGATAATGCAAACGTAACAACCGTCAGCCAATCAATAGAGAACGCATATCCTAACCAACTATCTACAACAACTGCAGCAGATGAGGCCAATAGAATAAATCAGGGTCTAAGTTTTATAAACACTGCCAGTTGGGCAATTTCGCTCTTAGCAATATTTATTGGAGCTGTTGGTGTTATAAATACTATGATAATGTCTGTTTATGAAAGAACAAGGGAAATAGGAGTATTAAAAGCCGTTGGATGGAGAGATAGAAGAATACTCGGTATGATACTTGGAGAATCAATTGTACTA
>Ga0182021_10003645_pt1 | contig 18122 bp, 17 predicted proteins | sample 612E3MmetaG_FD_120493 | JGI IMG/M metagenome (GOLD analysis project Ga0182021, IMG submission 120493) | Permafrost microbial communities from Stordalen Mire, Sweden - 612E3M metaG (Illumina Assembly) | ecosystem: Environmental > Terrestrial > Soil > Wetlands > Permafrost | place: Sweden... | reverse complement strand
GGGATCGATATGGTCGAATATCAGTTTAACAATGGCAAGAAGCGGTATGGAAAGGAACATTCCGGCTACGCCCCACAAGGCATTCCCGGCAAGTACAACGATTATGGCAAAAAGCGCATTGATTTTTACTTTTGAGGCAACTATTTTGGGGACGATGTAATGATTGTCAATCAGTTGAATGACATAATAGCTTGCCAGAACGTAAACAGCGTACCAGGCAGTGGATTTAGTGACCAACGCAATCATCATGGGTAATGCGACTGCCACGAATCCTCCTATATATGGAATGACGTTCAGCAATGCACCGATAATGCCGAGCAGGATGGCGTAATCTATTCCCAGGCAGAGAAGGGCGATGGAATTTAGTGTTGCTACCAGGAAAAATTCAATAACCAGCCCTGTAAGATAATGCTGAATAACACTTTTAGTCTGGGTAACTATTTCACTTACCTGGTTTTGGCTGTTTTTGCCGAAGATCTGGCGAATAAAGCTAAGTATGATGGGATGATAAAATAATATTAAAAAGATATAAACGGGAATTATAAACAGGATCACCAGCCCGCTCCCCACGTTGATCAGTGTTTGCCCGATTGAAGAGCTCATAGTATCGATGAGTTCTGCTTTGGTTTTTATGATCCATTCATGGATCCTTTTTGGATTTATATCGAAATACCCGGAGGCCCAGGTAATGGTCTGGTTCAGCAGGACGGTAAATTTTTCAACAAGTACTGGCCACGATTCGCTGAACCGGCTTGCCTGCGAAAATAAAAGGGCACCAAACGCTGCAATCACTAAAAAGGTCAGGAATAAAGCAAGCACAATCGCTATGATCCTGTTCATCCCTATCCTTACAAAAAAGTTTACGACCGGGTGGAGTAAAATAGCAACAAGAATGGCGAAAACAAGAGGAACAATGATGGCCTGGGCGATATATAACATCGCTATCAGGACAAATAACCCGATCAGGAAAAGGGTCGTCTTTGCATATAATGGCAATTTTAATGCTTCATTTATCACGACTTTTCAGAGTTCCTTTCTTTTTGTGTAGAAAATGATGTAAGATAAACCAGCCGAATGATTTGACAGCCTCGGGATGCTGAGCAACAATGTTCGTAATCCCAAGTTGCAAACCGGAGCCTATAAGCTTTCTGAATATATTGCGTGATGTTCCTACGACTATTTTTCTTGAGAGATAACCGGTAGCCAAACCTATTGAAGTGCTTAGAAGAGTATCCAGCAGGTTTGGTGATGAAGATATATTTATCAAAGTGCTTTTGAGAAGGTTTGCAGGCTTTAAATTCTCGCAGGTGATGTAGAATTGTTCCTTCAGCCTCAGCCCGCTGATATCTTGTTTAACCTCTAACAAGTGAATTGCATGTTTAAGCCCGTCGGGGGTAGTTATGTTTTGCATGGGATTTTACTTAAGCACCTGTTTGATGATATAACTGCTGACAATCTTTTTTAACCATTTATGCATAAAGCAGTATAAAACAATCCCCGTAATCCCATATAACCCGGCTATCACGAAGAATCCAAAATAGATTTTACCAAGGATTTCACCGAGCCAAAAAGCTAATCCAAGATTGAGAAAAAGCAGGAATGACGCAGTGATGACAAAGACAACATAATGAGGTATTACCGAGGAAACGACATCCGATGTTTTGTCCAGGGCTTTCAGTTTTATCAACTCATAGCTCGTTTTACCGTATTCGGCAGCTGATTCAATTATTGATTTTATCAGCCTCGCATTATCTTCCATAGTGTCAGTTTTAATCACTCCGTCTCAAATCCCCGCCCCGGCGGAGCGGACCCCGGGTCCGGAGTTTGACCCGGAGTTCATATCCTTGATTAACATTTCAATCTTTAGCAGTTTTCAATTCCTTTTTCACTGCTTCCGGTTTGGTCTTTTGTTCTTCGGCAAAGACGGAAACTTCCTCCTTGGCCTCATTGATTTTTTCAGAGATGCTTTTGAAAAAGTCATCAAATTGCTCTTTTAATCCCTCTGCGTAGTTCTCTCCTTTTTTGTATATTTTCTTCCGGGTGTTCGAACCTTTTCCGGGGGCAAATAAGACCCCTAACAATGCACCGGCTGCAACTCCGGCCAATACGCCTAATAATACTTTTCCTGAGTTCATAATTATATTTTTAAATGATTGGTATTCAGCTTGAGATAATGTTTCCGTAAAAGAATTCTATTTTAAGAAAAATAGGAAGCCCAATCCCCGGATTGGGCTCTTGTTTTACCTGTTTCTTACCCAAAAATCATGAAAAGATTTTCCTATTTCTTCCATGTCATGGTTGAATTTGTTCCTGAAAGATATCCAGTTTTCTTTTCCATCCTCTCTGAATTCCTCCAGCCTCTTTTTCATATCACTGTTTTGTTGTTCCAACTCGGCCAGTCTCTTTTGATAAAGGGCTCTGTTTTCCTTTTTCTCTTTTGCTATTTTCACCTTGAATTCTGCAATGCTTTTTTCATTGGCGATGATTTGTTCTTCGGATTCTTTTTTAAACTGTTGAACTGAATCTTTTATCGCCTGGTTAAGTTCCTGATTAGCTATGACTACTTTATTATTTGCATCCTGCACTTTGTCTTGGGCATTTTTGACTTTGTCGGCCGAAGACTGGCAACTGATTAGCATTGTTCCTGCCATAAAAACTGTTATCGCCAGGATTAAAATTGTTTTTTTCATTTTGTGGGGTTTTATGTTTTGGAATTTTAAAGATAAAAGCGTGTTTCCGGCTTTTCCGGGAACCATAATGTTAATGATATATCTTACTGTATTCGAATATTTAAGCAGAGCCGGCCTGTGGCTTCGGTGTAATAGTCGGTGTAATAGATTATTCGTATCCGCTTTTAATGATGGTAGAAATCATTTTAAAACGTTCAGTGCCTTTCAGAATATTGGATGTATGAGCTGGTATAATGATTGACTGGCCGGTATCAAGGAAATTTGAGACTCCGTCAATCATGATCTCAGCCTTGCCGTCAATGATCTGGACAAAAGTGTCGAATGGTATGATTTTTTCATTCAATGCTTCTCCGGTATCACATGAAACAGCTGTGACGTTGCCTGTCGTTTTTTTTATAATGGTCTTAATAACCACTGAATTCGGAACATATTCAATGATCTCGACAATAATAAACGCTTTTGCTTTTTCAACATCATGATTATATATCTTTTCCATTCTGTTTGTCATTTTAAATGGTTGAAATGAAAAAAGGCTGATTTTCAACCAGCCTCTGATAAAGTCGGTTCCATAGTAATATTAAACTACACAACAAAGGTGCAATCCTTTATACTGAGAACCGTTACATAATTTTGGGAATAAGTTACATCATTCACACATTGCCCAAGGCACTGCGCCTTTTATGCTTAAGATGTTTGAAGTGGGAAGGTGTAAGCCCTGTCATCCGTTTAAATTGGTTTGACAGATGGGCCACACTGCTGTAATGCAGTTTATAAGCAATTTCGGTAAGATTGAGCTCATCATAAACGAGTAATTCCTTTACTTTTTCTATTTTATGAGTCAGGTAAAATTTCTCAATGGTAGTCCCTTTGACTTCGGAAAACAGATTAGCCAGGTAAGTGTAATCGTGATGGAGTTTTTCGCTTAAATATCAGAAAGGTTTATTTTTATTTGGTCATCCGTATAATGGACAAGTTCAATAATAACTGCTTTTATTCTCTCGACCAGTATGCTTTTTTTATCATCCATCAATTCAAGCCCGGTCTTCCTGAGGGCAATACCCAAGCGTTCCCGCTGCATTGCTGAAATGTCTTCATTGATCTCTGCTTCACCCAAATCAACTATGGTATAATGAAGTCCAAGTTTTTCCAGCTCGGATTTCACTACCATTTTGCACCGGATGCATACCATATTTTTAATGTACAGTTTCATTCGGGTTGCTGTTCAGGCTGAATTATTTTAATGGATCTTGCGACCTGCTTACCAATTCCCGATATGAAATGCCGGCTTTTTAGCATTTCGTTTACTTTAAAATACCTTTTGCAAAGGTACAATATTATTGTATCGATGTCAAGTTCTTATCTCTGACAGAATGCCAATACAATAAGGGTAACGGGGTCGGAGAGTTCTGCTCCAAAGCCGGATTATTTGCCGCAATTTATCCCTTCTGCCTGTCTTTCTTTTTCTTCTTTTTCGTCAGCCCGGCACCTTTAAAATCTTTTTTTCCGCGATGTTCAGACTTTTTCCTGCCGGGCCGGTTAAAACCACTTTGGAAACGGCGTTCAGAATCTTTTTTATCGCTCCCGGTAAAATCTTTCTTTTCTCGGCGTTCAGGATCATTCTGTTCTTTGACAAAATCAACAGTAACAGCGCTGTCCTTAAAATTTGTATTTTTCATAATACTGACAAGTTCACCTGCACTTTGACTGACGACTTCAAAGATCGTCGACTTGTTCATGATGTCAATTTTCCCCACCTTGATCATCCTGCCTTTCGTGTTGCGGTTGATCAGCTCAATGAGGTCACCGGGATACAGTCCGTTTGATTTCCCCAGGTTGATAAACAATCGTGTAAATCCGGGCTCAGCCTGCCGCCGGTTTCCGCGATCTTCTTTCCCGCTGTATTCTTTTTTCCCCCATCGAGGGCTTTCAGTTTTGCCTTTGTATCCAAAATCGGATTCATCCATCCGGAAACGCTTTTTTGACTCCCCGGTACGTCCCATATTATATTGTCTTTCGTCGGGAACATTGAGCTCGGGAGCATTCTTGTAATATTCCAGGAAACGGTTGAATTCAAGCGCAACGAAACGCTTGATTATCTCTTTCTGGTCAAGCCATTCCAGCTTGCGGTAGATTTGCGGAAGATACGAGTCGATCTCCTTGTCTTCAATATCCACCTTTTCCATTTTATCGATCAGGTTGAATAGCTGTTTTTCACAGATCTGCCGGCCGGTTGGGACCATTGCTGCCGTAAAAGTCTTATTGATTTTTTTCTCAATTTGCCGGATCAGGTGTTTTTCCTTCAGGTTGATAAGAATGATGGACGTTCCCGCTTTCCCAGCGCGGCCTGTCCGCCCGCTGCGATGCGTATAGGAATCCAGATCTTCGGGAAGGTCATAATTGATGATATGGGACAGATCCTCGACATCGAGCCCGCGTGCTGCCACGTCGGTAGCTACGAGCAAGCGGATATGACGGATCCTGAATTTATTCATTACGGTATCCCTCTGGGCCTGGGAAAGTTCTCCATGCAATGATTCGGCATTGTAACCGTCGTGGATCAGTTTATCGGCAACTTCCTGTGTTTCCTTACGGGTGCGGCAAAAAATAATTCCGTAAATAGAGGGATAATAATCCACAATGCGTTTCAGCGCAAGGTATTTATCCCTGGCATGAACCGTAAAATAAAGATGTTTGATGTTTTCAGCACCGGCATTCCGGTTTCCTATTGTGACCTCAACCGGGTCTTTCATATACTTTTTTGCAATGATGGCCACCTCATTGGGCATGGTCGCAGAAAACAGAAGGGTATTTCTGTTCTCCGGTATCTCTGCCAGGATGTCGTTCAGGCTCTCGGAAAACCCCATGTTCAGCATCTCGTCTGCCTCATCCAGGATCACTGTATGGATCAGGTTCAGCTTGATGGATTTTCTCCGTATCAGGTCGAGCAGGCGACCTGGTGTGGCGACAACGATCTGGACTCCCTTTTTCAGTGCTTTCATCTGCAGTTCAATGGAACTCCCTCCATATACCGGCAATGCTTTCAGCTCATCGTTATATTTGGCAAAATCATTGATGTCGCCTGTTATTTGCATGCAGAGTTCACGGGTGGGACAAAGTATCAGCACCTGTGGCTGGCGTATGCTGACGTCGGCCTGCTGGACTAACGGCAATCCGTAAGCGGCGGTTTTACCGGTCCCGGTCTGGGCAAGTACAACAATATCTGTTTTTTCGCCCAGCAGCAGGGGAATTACTTTCTCCTGGACCGGCATGGGTGTTTCAAAACCTAAATCCTGTATGGCCCGGATATATTGTGGTGCAACACCCAATTCTTCAAATGTAATCATGTAATAAAACTTTATGTGCTAACGGATTTTCCGGTCCTGGATAAATGAATATGAGGGTGGGAAATGAAATCGATGAATGATCGGCCGGGAACACGGATTAATAATTCAGCAAAGGTAGTACTTTTTCCTTTCAGGCAGCCGGGAAAGTGTTACGCAGGATTGTCGATTTTAAAACGGTACCCCATATTATGAATATTCTCAATCCGGATCCCGGGTTCCGTTTTAAGAAGCTTCCGCAGCCTTGAAATGAAAACGTCCAGGCTCCGGCTTGCGAAAAAATGATCGCTTCCCCAGACAGTACGGAGTATTTCTTCACGTTTAATGATCTTATCCTGTTGGGACACAAGCAGGTTCAGCAACTCATTCTCTTTCTGTGTGAGTTGATGCGTCTTTTTCCCTGCTGATAATTGCTGGTTGATGGGATCAAATGTTAAACATCCCAGCTTCAAGGGAGATTTGGAAATGATGTTTTCTGAAATAATATTTCTTCGTTTAAGGAATACTTCAATTTTCAGTACCAGTTCTTCAATACTGAAGGGTTTTGTAATATAATCGTCACCTCCGACACGAAGCCCAGTGATCCGGTCTTCCCTGGTCGACCTGGCTGTGAGGAATAATATCGGGATGCCGGAATTTCTTTCCCGGATCCTCCCTGCAAGTGTAAATCCATCCATCCTGGGAAGCATGACATCAAGGATACAAAGATCATATGCGGAAGTTCCCATCATTTCAAGGGCAGTGATGCCATCTTCACAAAAATCGACGGCATATCCTTTAATTTCAAGGTTCTCGCGTGTAACATAGGATAAGGTGAGATCATCTTCTACATACAGGATTTTAGCCTTTTTCTCCATCTTGGAAATGATTTTTATCAGGAATCTCAATAATAAATGTTGCTCCTCTGCCGGGTTCGCTGTTGAGGAATATATTCCATCTATGAGCCCTGCAGATGATTTTTACATAATATAAACCAAGTCCAAATCCCTTAACATCATGGATATTCCCCGATGGGACCCGGAAAAATTTATGAAAGATGCGTTTGTGGTATTTTGGATTGATCCCTGGCCCGTTATCGCTGACTTTAATACAGATATTATGCTGGGATTTGAATGTTTCCATGCGGATCACCGGCTTTTCGGGACCGTATTTGACAGCATTATCAAGGAGATTATGAAAGATATTTGTGAGATGGATGATGTCGGCAGAAATGTTCCTTACATTTGGATCCAGGCGGACTTCAATATTACCTTCCGGATGAAGGTTTGTCCTGAAATTTTCTGCAACAGTCCTTACCAGCTCATTCAGGGAAATGGATTCCATCTTTAAGTGGAATCCCCCTTTTTCAATTCGTGCGATCTGGAGAACTTTCTCCACCAGCAGGTTCAGCCTTTGATTTTCCTGTTTAATGAAGGTTGCGTACCTGAAAAGCCTTGAATGGTCATTGACGATATCGGGATTCCTGATTACATCCGCCGAAATATTGATGGTCGAAATAGGTGTCTTGAATTCATGGGTCATATTGTTGATAAAATCCTTCTGCATTTCGGAAAGCCGCTTTTGCTGCATGATCACAAAAAGGGCATAAACAAAGAAAACCACCGATAAAAATAAAATTGAGGTCATAAAGAAAAGAATGGCCATGTCCCCTGCAATTGTGCTTCGCAGTTTGGGGAACCGGATGCCGAAATAATACAGGTATTCACTGTATTTGGGCAGATTATTCCCGGGTTTTATCTTTTCACCCGTACCTGTTGAAGTGATGTAATTTCCGTATACCATCCGGTCAGTATGGCAATCATAGATCGCATATTCAAAATCGGTTCTGATATTTAATCTTTCAAATTCGCTCTTCAGGTAATGTTCCAGCACATTTGCATCGATCACGCTGTTGACATCCACCACAAAATAATTTGAAGATAACTGCCTTACTGGATTACCGAACGGAGGTGCAGTCTGGTTGAGACGGCAGATCTTCTCCGCCACCGTCTTAAGCGCGATCTCCAGACTTTGGGAAAATTGCTTTTCACGGATGCTCCAGGCTTTTACAAGGAAATAGGCCTGGATAGTGATGATGCCGACTATCGAAAAAGCACCGAGCAAAACGACAAACCTGATCTTGTATCTGCGCACAGGCAATTTTTATTTGAAACAGGTATTAGACAAAACTTTGATAAAATTAGTGATATACCGGATGCAGGGTATGTATTTACAATTTGTTTACAAAGTTTTACATATTTTTTACAATGATTTACACCCTGTTAATATAAGAATTAAAGATTATTCCGCATCTTTGTACCTTAATTTGTAAACCAAGTCAAAATGAAGAAAATAATTATTTTAGTGGCAGCCTCGCTGCTCTTAGTCTGTTCAGGCGCTTATTCTCAGAATGTTACCAAGGAAGCATCTGCAAAGGGCGACATTGCCGTTAAAACCAACGGCCCGGTTGCAAAATTCGACAAAACTGATCATCAGTTCGGCGATATCGTGCAGAGTACTCCGGTAACAATAAAGTTCGTGCTTACCAATACGGGGAATGAACCTCTGGTCATCGAATCTGCAAATGCTTCATGCGGATGCACAACCCCGTCATATTCAAAGGACCCTTTGCTTCCCGGTAAATCGACCGACATCTCGGTTACATATAATGCCGCTGTATTAGGGAACTTCAATAAGACTGTAACAATCAGGTGCAATGCCAGCAAGGATCCAATCATTCTGAGGATCGAAGGAAAAGTTGTACCAAAATCCTGACGGCTTCTCAGATCAGAACTCAATCTTATAGCTTAACAGCGGTATTATCCCAAGCGATTTCTCAGTTTGAATAATACGGTTGAAATTATCATAACTATAGCCAATGACAGGCTTCTGATTCAGCAGGTTCCGGATCTGCAAGGCCCAAATGCCTGAAAATTTCTTATGGTTTGTACGGTAGGTCACCGTAAGGTCCAGGTAAAAAACTGCAGGTAGCCTTACTGAATAAGCTGCCGCTTCATTCAATATTTCCCTGTGCTGGGCAATGGACTGTTGCAGGTCAATTGGCACATAGTATTCACCACCCGTAAAGCTTCCTTTAAGATTAAACCCGAAAATATTTCTTTTCCGGATTGTCCACTCTTTGCCTCCCAGCAAATTGATCACATAATTCGTATTGAATCTTGAATTCCGCAGTATTCCGTCCCCGCCCCTGTATTTTGAATCAAACAGGGAAATCGTGACCAGGTAATAATATTGCTTTGTAAGGAACTTTTCAAACGTGATGTCTATCCCTGCATTACGGCCGCTGCCCTTGTTTATCAATGAATCACTGATGTAATAGCCTGTACTGTTAAGCTGGGAATAATAATTACCGCGTATTACCGGGATCCCATAAAGGTATTGATAATAGGTTTCAATTTTAAGCCTCATATCCTGGCGGATAAGGTAATCGTATCCGATAACGAAATGCTGCGCCCTGCTGTAATTCAGAGATCTGTTTGCCCGTGAAGAAACATTTTGGCCCGCAGGGACTTCGGTGAGATAAACCCCGATATCCTCCAGCTGGGAATGGGTACCATATCCGAAACTCAGGGAATGTTTCGGTGCTAGCTGCCAGCGGAGGGCAAGACGGGGTTCAAGAGAATAGTGGCTGTTCAGGAAAAAATATTCAAAATTCAGACCTCCCGTGAGGGAAAAATTATTTGTAAAATCGTTTCTGGCCTCGGCATATGCCTGAGCCATACCGGTTTGCCCGCTTCCCTGGTTGACTTGCCCGTAGAGTCCCGTAAAAGGGTTTATTGAACTTACATCCAGCTTGTAAAAAAGTAATGTATATATGCCCCCGGCACGGAAAGTAAACCGTGTGCCGAATTTCCCGTTATAAGCCAGTGAAGCGTTAAACCTCATGTCCTGATGGTTAACGCTCTCCTGGGGTTGGAGTTTGTACCCTGAAGTCATCAGGCTTTCATCTGAAACTATTTTACTGTATGTTGCCGAGATATACGATCGTAAAAAGGACTGCCGGTGCAAATATACCTGGTGGTTTACCGATATAGCTCCCATCAGGTTATCAAGGGACGATTTCGAACGGTCATCCAGGGTATTCCATGAGGATGAATCCGGTTTTGGCTCGGATGTAATCCGGGAAGCTCCACCTATCCCGATGATCGAAAAAGTGCCTGCGCCGGGTGTAGGTATGTTTATCTTGAAAGAAAGATCCTGGAAAGACGGGATTACATTTTTCATTGAAGGGTCAATGTACTGAAGAAAGTACAATATGGAATAACGGTAATTAAATAAGTAAGAGGCATTTTGTTTTTTTGAGAAGGGCCCTTCCGCTGCTATGTCCAGTCCCTGGATGCCCAACTGTATTGCATATTCATGCCTGGCATTATTACCGTTCCGGAAACGCATATCAAAAACCCCGGAAAGCGCATTACCGAACTGTGCAGGGAAAGCGGCAGTATAGAAATCGGAATTGCTGAGCACCTGGCTGCTGAAGATCGTGAATCCTCCTCCGGAAGTCCCTACAAAGGCGAAATGATTCGGGTTGGGAATATCCGCTCCTTCCACTCTCCACAAAAGACCCTTGGGCGAGTTCCCCCGGATCATGATCTGGTTTGAATTTACTCCTGCATTTGAAGCAACACCTGCGAAATTTGAAACCGCCCGCATCGGGTCATCCATCGCTCCTGCATATCGCCTGCTCTCTTCCACATTAAAGGATCGTGCACTTACCATAGCCATGGGATTGATCGCCTTATCCTTGTCGGTGTTGGCTTTCACTTCAACTTCCTTTTCAGTGATAGGGATTTCCTCAAGTTCAATGGTAAGAACAGTTTCCTTGCCCGAAGAAATAAGGATTTCCGGTATGATTGCTGTCTTGTACCCGATGAAGCTAGCCTGCAGGCTGTGCCTTCCAACCGGTACCTTCTCTATCCTGAACGATCCGTCAGCACTGGTAACAGCCCCTATGACAGGATCGGTATGCTGAATAACAACATGCGCACCTTCAAGTCCTGTTCTTGCTTCAAGATCAATAACCTTTCCGCGGATAACCTGTGTCGGGACCTGGGGATAAGCTACCACGGAAAAGAAACATAAATAGACTATCGAAATGATCCGGTCACGGCCATTCATAAAACTGATGAAGCTAATCCAACATGATTACCTGATATCCCCCAAAAGGACATTCCATACTTTAATCGTGTCCCTGCCGAAAATTTTTTCCTGTTTTACTGTAAAGATATCGACAATTTTTGTCTTTACCTGGGGAATGTCCTTCTTCGATTTACTGAAATGAGGGTACCGTATGGACAGACTAAGCTGACCCGAACACAGTGAATCATTCATTTGACGGAATGCCCGGGAAACCCGGACTGAATCGGATACAATCCCTGAAAGGAATCCCGGTACTTTTTTGCCTGGAATGAAAAGAGCCTCAGCCATTTTGCCTGCCTTTTCCTTAAATGCTTCATTGGCAGTGCTGTCGTTCATGATCCTAAGGTAATCGGCGAGATCGTTCAGTTTAAGTTGTGCAGTGACTTCAAATGCCCTGAGTGAAGCCTCACTCAGGGTATCTTTTTCAAATGCCGAAGCTATGCTGTCCCTTGCCTGAAAAGCCTTTTTTTCCTCAATCTCCCTGGTAAACTGCCCATTGTTGTCGCAGCTTTCTGCGCTTGCAATAAAGTAAATGATTATAAGAGATATTTTAATCACTACCTGTAAATTCCCCGCGGCTTGCCGCGGAACCAGGGGCCGGGGCTTGCCCCGGGGTTCATACCATTGATTGAGTCTTCTCATTTCTTTTGTGTGTTAACCCTGAATCTTAAAACCATGATCTTCCCGTCCCTCAACCTGGTATCCAGAATTTCTATGTTCTTCAGGCTGCCGGATGGCATAGTCAGTTTATCTATAAATTCCTGTTTATTCAGAAGATCCATGCCGGTGGCCTTGCTGTTTTCACTGTAAACCTGGCAGATCATTGCCCCCTCATCAATCATGTTCTCCAGGCATGCCCTTCTTTTCCCCCAGTCATCAACCTTCATCTGTGAAATATATTGTATCATAAGGGCATAGTCATTGGCATGAAGGCTGATTATTTCATTCGTGTTTATTTTTTTTACTATACGGGTGATAGTATCGGTTTTATAATAAGGCGTTGAAACTACCATCCTGATGAGGCTTTTATCGGTTTTGAGAAAAAAGCAACCATCGTTGTTGCAGTATGAAGTAACAGGAGATTCGCCTTCCAGTAACAGGCTGACTTCTATTTTTGAATTGGTGATAGGCTCCTTCGTATCGGCATCATAAAAACAAAACCGGTATTCCCTTGTATTGAAAAGTTTAAAAACACCAATGAAAATGAAAAGGATGGCCAGTGCCAACAGGGGTACCAGGATAAAGTACCGGTTTGCATGACCTGATTTTACCTCAGCATGCAAATCCCCGGCAGGCGCAACAGGAATGATTTCCTGGTTTCTAAAGATAAAATCATCCCAGTTGGAATACCCGGCATACCTGCTTAACAGATTCAGCACATCTATCCGGGGAAGGGACTTATGAATGGATTTCATATGGGTGTAGAACCACTTCTCGCTGATATGAGCATTCACTTTATTCAGAAGTTCTTCCTGGAAATCAGTAATTTCCTGTCCCTTCCATTCTGAGATCAGGGGATTAATTCCCGGAAATGATTGCTGCATCATAACTACAATCTTTTTCTTCAGCAGCTCAAAATATATCTGATCGTTCCGGAACAAAGTTGCTTTATTTAATAAGTTATTGTATGCAGAATTCTTGTAAAACTCTTTACAATCATTTTACAAGCATATTACCAATGCACCCTTCAGGCCTGGACTATTTTCGCCAAATAAAATTACCCCAAGGGTATTGTCAAACCAAAAATAAGAAAAAGAATTACCTTAATCAAAATTAACAATCAATAAAAAGGAGGAACCAACAATGCAAACAACAAGTAAATCCATCGTAACAGTACTTATAGCTTTTACATTATTATTAAGTGCAATGATTTCGGCCCAGGCTGTTGCCCAGAAAAAATCAGCAGCCCTTAAGATTGGTATCTATGATTCAAGGACAGTGATTTTTGCCTGGTCAAGGGCTGACTACCTGAAACAGCATATGATGAAATTTAAACAACAGAACGATTCTGCCCAGAAAAAACATGACACGGCCAGGATAAAAGAACTGGCAGTTGAAGCGATGTCATTCCAGCACCTACTCCACCAAATGGTTTTCAGCACAGGATCCGTTGCATCTTTCATGGCAATTATTAAAGACAAGCTTCCTGAACTGGCAAAAAAAGAAGGTGTAAGCATAATAGTCAGCAAATGGGAACTCAATTACAGCGATCCTTCGTTTCAAGTCGTTGACCTTACGAACCAGGTTGCAACGCTTTTCCAGCCTAAAGAAAATATCGACAAAATGGCTGCAGATATAGCCGGCCAGGCCCCTGTTCCTATTGAAGAAATGGGAATAGAAACCGATATGCTGGATGGCTACTGCAAGATGTTTAATAAAAAGTTGCATTGACTTGCGCGAAAAACAGGCATTTCACTCCTGAAACATAAAAGTTCCGGATCAGCAATTGATTAAAGAATGATAATTTATTATTTTTGATACAAATCCTTAAAACAAAAATTATGTTGGAACATGTCCATAATCACATAATCAAGGAGCTCGAACAGAATACGAAGACCGATACAATCTTCATCCTGACTTCAATAGCACTGAACCTGGTCACACTGGCTGTAAATTCAGGGCTGGTGGAGAAATCGCGTACCGAAAGTTCATCGCTCGCTGTAATGTTCATGTTTGTCGCCCTGATCATAGTAGTGAACCTGGTTGTTATCATCGGTTTGCTGAAAGGAAGGCAGACAAGGTTGAAACTTACCAGGGGTCTCATCACCATGTACAGGGACAAGGAAGTTTCCAAGTATTATGATGAATCCCTGCTGGGCAATTATAATGTAAGGTATAACCTCTTTATCCTGGTCGTGGTATTTACCGGGCTGATTGCGATAATAGTACCGTTCATCCTGAGATGAGAACCCTGCCTAATTGTTTTTACTGATCCGGAATGCCATCAATGCCTTGCCGTGCCTTATATAAAGGATCCCGTGGTCAATTACCGGGTGCGAAAAATGTTCCTTTGTCCCTTTGGGCACTCTGAAAAAACTCGTTATTTCCATCTTCCCTTTGCCGGGGTTGATTAGATTAATATCACCCTTCTGGTTATAATAATACAGCATTTTCCCATCCGAGATAAGGTTTCCTGTCCCGCACTTCAGCGAATCTGTGATATTGCCGGTTTTGGCATCAAGGCAGAGAAGCGATTTGCGGCTGTCGGAGCAGGTATAAATTTTTTCCTTGGAAACAATGAATCCTCCCATATAGTTATCGATAGAAGGGTTTCTCCAGACCTGGCGTACAGAACGCCCTTTGTCCTCAAGCACCAGTTTTACGGCGCCGTTGCCATCGCCGGCAATATAGAATATTGCCTCGTCCTCATACCAGGCCGTATTGCTGTGTGTGTCACCATTGCCCATTTTCCTTTCGGCCGCAGGGATATTGACCTGTTCATGAACCCACAGCAGTTCCCCCGTGTTTGCATCAATTCCCATCAATGAATAGGCTGTGAATACGGCCAATATGGTCCTGTCAGCAATCCTGAACAGCAGGGGTGAATTGTAACCCGGTCTTTCACCACGGCCCTTGCAGACCCAGATGATCTTCCCGGTAAAACGGTTCAGTGCAACCACATTGGTATCCTCGCCGCCGGGTATGAAGTAAACCATATCACCTTCGACGGCAGGTGATTCGGAATGCCCGTGCATGGTGGAGACCCCGTGGAGGTCGCTTCGTTTCACCAGCCATTGCAACGTCCCGGTCTTCTCATCAATGCATGCGAGATTCCCGATACCCGAACTCACATAGATAAGTCCATCACGGATCGTGGGAGTCATCCTTGAACCGGGAAAACTTTTTATCCATTCCCTGCCGAAGGAAGTTTTCCAAAGGATCTTGCCTCCCATATCCAGCGCAAAAAGGTATGCAGTGGAATCGATCTCCCCGCTGATAAAGATCTTATTATCATGGAACACCGGAGATCCGAACCCGTTCCCGATCTCCTCGTTCACCCATGCCAGTGCCGGGCCTTCCGGCGGCCAGAAATTCAGCAGCGAGGCATCCTGGTATACTCCCTTTCGGTCAGGTCCTCTCCACTGGACCACTTGCTGAGCCAATAAAGTTAAATTCAGTGAACACAGTAAAACCAGGTTCGCTGATAGCTTGAAAATCTTTGATCTTTGCATATCCGGTATGAATTTAGTGTTTTAATCCGTATAATACTTCCTCCACCTTCATCATCATGCTGTCGGTGAAATCAAGGTGGGTGACAAATCTTACTGATTGCGGCCCCAGGGGAAGGGCATGAATATCCTTTTCTTTCAGTCTGGACAGGAACTCCGTTTCAGAGAACCGTTTAACCAGGTTGAAAATCAGGATATTGGTTTCAACCGGCAGGACCTGCTCAATATAAGGCATCTTTTCAAGAACGGCACCGATATACCTCGCACGTATATGATCTTCTTTAAGCCTTCCGATATTGTTGTCAAGGGCAAAGATCCCGGCTGCTGCAAGGTATCCGGCCTGCCTCATTGCCCCGCCCATTATCTTTCTTACCCTGCGTGCCCGTTTGATAAAAGTTTTATCACCGATGAGAAGGGATCCGACCGGGGCTCCAAGCCCTTTCGAAAGGCAGATGGATACCGAATCGAAAAGGCCGGCATATTTTACAGGGCTCTCCCCGGTCTCGGCCAGGGCGTTGAAAAGCCTTGCCCCGTCAAGGTGGTATTTCAGGTTGTTTGCTTTGCAGACTTCAGCGATTTCAGCAAGGTTAGAATACAGGTAAACAGATCCCCCGCCTTTGTTCATGGTATTCTCGACCTCGACCAGGGAGGTTACAGGGCGGTGTATATCATCCGGATTTATGTGGGCAGCCACATCAGAAGCCCTGATCTGGCCACGATCCCCTTCAAGCAGGCAAACCGAGACGCCTGAATTACGCATCATCGCCCCGCCTTCATAATAATAAACATGGGAATTCCTGTGGCAGATCACTTCATCACCCGGACGGGTATGTATATTTACAGCGATCTGGTTGGTCATTGTACCCGACGGGCAAAATATTGCCGCTTCCTTTCCAAGGATTGCCGCCGATTTCTCCTCCAGCGCAATTACCGTTGGATCATCCTGGAATACATCATCGCCTACTTTCGCCGAGAACATGGCTTCCAGCATGGCTTTGGATGGGCGGGTAACAGTATCGCTTCTCAAATCTATCATGCCCAAATTTACAAATTATTCTGCTGTCGTGATTAAATGCACCTGAATATCCGGGTTTGCAATAAGGACATGGAAAATGATCTATTCTGATCTCAGGATTTTAGCGGGATCAGAGTGGGGAAGAAAGCTCATGGCGACAAATATCCAGAAAATGCCGTTGACAAAGACAAGTAAAACCAGCCCGCCTGTAAAGAACCATGGCAGCGACCCGGCAGAAGAAAGCAAGACAGGCATTGAACCTAAGAAAGCCGATGTTATTCCGATAACCAGTCCTGAAACCAGGATAAAAAAATATTCAGAAAAGATCAGTTTTTTTCGTAGTTTTTCGGGGAAACCCAGGGCTGTGTAAAGTGCAACCTCAAACCTGCGTTCAAGCATGTTCTTAAGCAACAGCAAAGCTAATCCTATGGTTCCCAGCAGAACACCAAGTCCTCCAAGCATCATAAAAACAGAAAGATAGGTGTTCTCGACAGAGTTGAACTCCGCCAGTCGGGAGGAAGCCGGTGTAACCACAGCTCCATATTCATGCAGGCGTGTTTCAAGAATCCTTGCCAGTGAAGTAACATCAATACTTTCCTGTTCGATTCCCTTACTGGCGGGATGTTCAACGGCCGCTGACAGAGTATCAGTTTCAGCATTCCTCGCCAGAATAATATTTGAACCGCAGGTTGATGGATAATATTTCCGAAGAAGGCTGTCGGAAACCAGGATATTCCCCTGGAAGATGGAATTATCAAGCCCGCCGGCGAGGTAAACTCCGAAAATATGTCCTGCTTCATCCCGGTATTGAATAGTGTCACCTAATTTCTTTCCCAGCCCCCAGGTGATCACTGTCTGGTCGGCATACCCCGGTATCAGATTTTCAGATTTTTGGTCCTGCAGGCTCAGCCATGGATGCTGCCTGTGAGTGCCATGATCGAATCCAGTGAAAGAAAAGGCCCGGAATCTGTTAAATAAACCGCATGGGACACCGATCAACTGCGGATTTTTGACACGGTTCAGGTTCAGGCAGCTGGCATCATCGCCTTTTACCATACACAGGTTCACGAAACAGATCTTTTTCACCAGTGGTTCATCCTCAAGCCCGGTCTTTATCCTGCCTGCCACTGAATTCAGGTCAGTCCTGAAGGGAACAGAAGATTGGATCCAATAGAGAAACCCGCCCGAGCCGGATCGGTTGACGGGGGTATCATTCCCTGCCATTTTCCTGTTCGCCCCGGTTATCAGAATAGTGAAGGTTCCCAGGGCCAGCATGGCGACAGCTGTTACGGTCCTTGAGCGGTTGATCCCGGCATTCTGAAAAACAAGCTTTAACCATCCTCCCTTTTCAAAAGAGGAAGTATATCTGTCGGGGATCAGCAGGTAATAAACAAGTGAAATCATTCCAAGCAGGACCATCATTCCCGCTGCCATAAACAGCTGGGATGAAAGTAATGTTGACCGGGTAGTACCGGCCAGGATGATAACAGTTGCAATAGCTAACGAAATAACTGTAATGACCAGGGAGATGCGCTTCCTGGCAACGGTTCCTTTGATTTTTTCAGATCGGGGACGCCTGATGGCTGAGGCCAGAGGCCTCCTGAGGTTCCTCATAAGTACTCCTGAAAAAACAATTAAGCTTATCAGTATTCCTGATAAAAAGCCCGTAACCAAAGTGCCGGGGAGAAGATGCACGGATAATATGGATGTGTGGACGGCTCCCTGCCACAGAGTATTCAATGCATACAGCATAAGCCTGGTATATCCG
>Ga0182021_10003644_pt1 | contig 18126 bp, 22 predicted proteins | sample 612E3MmetaG_FD_120493 | JGI IMG/M metagenome (GOLD analysis project Ga0182021, IMG submission 120493) | Permafrost microbial communities from Stordalen Mire, Sweden - 612E3M metaG (Illumina Assembly) | ecosystem: Environmental > Terrestrial > Soil > Wetlands > Permafrost | place: Sweden... | reverse complement strand
GTTCGGCACATCTCCTGCCTCGGCGGCTGAAGTGACTCACGCCGTGAAGTCAGCCACGACGCTGCCGGTTATCGTAAAGCTGAGTCCGAATGTTACAGACATTTCTGCAATTGCCCAGGCTGTGGAAAAGGCGGGCGCTGATTCAATATCCCTGATAAATACCATATCGGGCATGGCGATAGACATAAGAAAACGTGAACCGAAGCTGGGTAATATTACGGGGGGATTATCCGGTCCTGCTATAAAACCTGTGGCTCTGCGAATGGTTTACCAGGTTTGCGGATGCGTAAAAATTCCTGTGATTGGATGCGGCGGCATAATGTGTGCAGAGGATGCGCTGGAGTTTATCATGGCCGGTGCGACGGCTGTGGAAGTAGGAACGGCCAACCTTATTGACCCGAACGCCGCATTGAATATAATAGATGGCCTCGCTAAGTTTCTCTCAGCCGAAAACATCCTGCAAATTTCTGACCTGCGCGACGCCGCCAGGAAATAGTGACGTCTTGTCATCACGAGGGTGCTGAACCTAATCTGTCATCACGAGGAGCGCAGCGACGTGGTGATCTGCTGCACAGTTACAAATCAACCATTAGATTGCCACGTCCCGATTGCATCGGGACTCGCAATGACATCTCTATTGGTGACCGCCCCTACGAAGTCTATTTAGTGGTAAGTGCGCGTGCAATGGTCATGCGCTGCATCTCCGAAGTGCCCTCATAGATCTCTGTGATCTTGGCATCGCGAAGATAGCGCTCCATCGGGTAATCCCTGCAATAGCCATAACCGCCGTGTATTTGCAGTGCTTTGTTGGTAACAAAGCTGGAGACCTCGCCTGCATAGAGCTTAGCCATGGCTGCTTCTTTCATGAAAGGTTTGCCCTGGTCTTTTAGCCAGGCGGCGCGGTAAACGAGCATCCTGGCTGCGTCGATCTGAGTGGCCATATCGGCCAGCATCCACTGGATAGCCTGGTGCTGCGAAATCGGTTTACCGAACTGGATGCGCGTCTGGGCATAGCTCAATGCGTCGTCGAATGCTGCCTGTGATATGCCAAGGGCCTGCGCTGCTACTGTAACACGGCTGGAGTCGATGGCTTCCATGGCATATCTGAGGCCCCTGCCGCTTTCTCCAAGCTGGTTTGCCTTGGGTATTTTGCAGTTCTCGAAGACGAGCTCTGCAGTCGAAGATCCATGTATGCCCATCTTGTGTTCGAGCTTGCCCACGGAGTATCCAGGTGTATTGCTTTCTACTATGAAAGCAGATATACCCTTAGTGCCCTTGGTTTTATCTTCGGTGGCGAAAACCACGGCGATCGACGCTTCAGCGCCATTGGTGATAAATATCTTATTGCCGTTGAGGATAAAATGGTCTCCCTCTTTTGTCGCTGTAGTCTGAATGGTCCCGGCATCGCTGCCTGCTCCCGGCTCGGTAAGGGCGAAACAGCATATTTTTTCACCGGTTGCGATAGGAGTAACAAATTTCCTCTTCTGCTCTTCTGTTCCGAATTTATAAATCGGGTAACAGGCCAATGAAAGGTTGGCCAGGAAAATGCACCCAAGTCCTGCGCAGGCTTTGGAGAGCTCCTCGCAGCAAAGCGTCATCGAAACGTAATCCATGCAGCTTCCGCCGTATTTCTCATCGATACTGATTCCGAAAATACCCAGTTCAGCGGCTTTTTTAAATATCTCGGCAGGGAATTTACCCTCCTCGTCGATTTTCGCCGCTTCGGGTTTAACAACGTTCGTAGCGAAATCCCGTACCATTGCCTGAAACATAGCCTGTTCTTCAGTTAAGCAGAAATCCATGTCACCCTCCTAATAAAATTCGTTTTTAGCTGACGATCTGTTGCCCGATTGTGAATGCATCCTTCAGGGCTGTCGGATGGTTAGTAATGGCATTGTAATCTTCTATACCCGGCACCAGCAGTTCTGCTGTGTAATCTACGTCCAGCGCTTTAAACCAGCTTTTCACCGTGGCGACCGACCCCTGAAACAGGTCATTGTAGTTTTGGCCGCCGACCGAAATGAAAGCGCCTTTTCTGGGTACATCCTTATTTAAGCCTATCGGCAGCTTCATCAGGTATTTGATGACCCAGAGTGCCTGGCACCGGTCAATCATGGTCTTGGCCTGGGCGGTAACACCCATAAAAAAAATAGGCGATGCAAGGATAAAACGGTCGAATTCACGCAGGTCCTGGTGTATCTCTTGCATGTCATCCTCAATGACGCACCTTCCACCGGTCTGAATGCATCCATCGCAGTGCTGACAGGGTGTGGTATCCAGGTCAGCCAGGATTACCTGCTTTACCTGCGCGCCCTTGCCGGCTGCCCCGGCAACGGCTTCATTCAAAAGACGGTCGGTGTTGCCGCCGCGGCGCGGGCTGCCGGAAATACACAGTAGCTTTAATTTTCGGGGATTATTGTATTCAGGCATGTTGATTGATTCCCTAATCAAAATGAAATGATATAACTTTACGCGGGCATTTTGCAATCAGGCTATATATTGGCTAAAATGTAGCAAATTCTGCATTTAAGTTCTTATTAGATTTTCCACATTTAGGAGAGAAAAATGACGAAAGCTGAAATTTTGGAAAAAGCCAGGAAAGAAAAGAGGACTTTGCTAACTGAAATAGAGTCCAAGGACATACTCAAGACGGCCAAAATCCCGGTAGTTGAAACAAAACTGGCAATAACCAAAACGGAAGCTGTGGAATTGGCCAAAAAGATGGGATTCCCTATAGTCATGAAGATTGTATCGCCCGATGTCGTCCATAAAAGCGATGCAGGCGGCGTGAAGCTGGGTATTCAGAATGGCACACAGGTTGGCAAAGCTTACACTGAAATCCTGGCAAACGTGAAAAAACATTATCCAAAAGCAAAAATAGTCGGCGTTTCCGTGCAGAAGATGGCCAAGCAGGGTATTGAGGTCATAATTGGTATGACAAAGGATGCCCAGTTCGGCCCGGTCATAATGTTCGGCCTCGGCGGCATACTCGTTGAAGTGCTTAAAGACGTATCCTTCCGAATTGTTCCTATGACCAAGCGCGATGCATCAGAAATGATAGGCGAAATTAAAGGATTCCCCATTTTGAAGGGCTATCGGGGGCAGGACCCTGCGGATATCCCGTATCTTGAGGACCTCATCGTGAAAGTCTCTGACTTCGTTGATAAAAACCCGGAGATCAAGGAGCTTGACCTCAACCCCATATTCGCGTACAAGGACGGGGCAACGGCGGTAGACGCCAGGATTATCTTAGAACCCGTTTCTTAATCTGGAATATTGCCACAAACGCGAGAATGCCCTTGCAGCCCTTTCAGGGGTCGGGTACGCGACGTGTTTGCCATCCTGCTGCAACCCTGTAATGCATTGTACGTCACTGGATCCGGGTATTGCTGAGATAAAAGACTTATCGGGGAATTTGGCTGCCATATAATTCAGGAACATCCTGAGACCCTCAGCCGTCCTGTCTACGAAAGCTAATTGCAGGAACATAACACCCCCCAATTCGTCGTCAGAAAGCAGAATGTCCAGTATATCCCGCATTGCAAGGCCCTGGTTCGGAGCTGCTTGCATTATCGGCCAGAAGTCGACCGGATTACCGACGTGAAGCCATGGTGGGGCCATGTCCTTTAATTTTTGAGCGGTTTGAGTGGGGAGCTCAGCTATTTCCACACCTGAACCCTGCAGCGCATCCATAGTCATGATTCCGGCGGCCCCACTGTAGGTGGCTACGGCAATCCTGTTATTTTTCATCAGCGGGGTAATAGAAAATAGCCTGACAATATCATAGAACTCTTCCATATCATTCACTCTTATGATCCCTGCACTCTTCAGCGCAGAGTCCCAAAGCAGGGTGTTTCCGGCCAGTGAACCGGTATGGGATTGCATAGCTTTTGCGGCGCGATCGCTTTTACCTGTTTTCAAAACTATGATTGGCTTTTTCGAGGAAATACGGCGCGCCGTCTCAAGGAAACTTTTCGTGTCATTTATCCCCTCGATATGAAGGCCTATGACCTTGACCTGGGGGTCATTCTCAAAATATTCCAGGCTTTCTATAAACCCGATATCGCAGGCATTTCCGATATCAATGCCTTTTCCTACCAATCTGATTTCCGGGAAACCATGAAAAAATGTGCCTGACTGGCAGATAATGCCGATCGGTACTTTATCCAATCTTATCTGTGCGAAAGAAGAACTGAAATTGATAAATCCATTAGCGATGCCAAAGGTGTTGGGCCCAAGTACCCTTATGCCGGTATCGCGGATGACATCTTTCATTTGACGGTTCAATTCCTTCCCTTTACTGTCACCAGCGTCATTGAAACCCTGTGCCACGACAGCAGCACATGCGATCCCCTTATCAGCACATTCTTTCAATACGCCGGGCACTGCCTCCCGCGGCGTCATAACAACTGCCTGGTCGATATGAGCGTCGATCTCGCCAACACTGTGGTAAGCCCTTACACCCGATATCTCTGATGCATTTGGGTTGACCGGGTATATATTGCCGGTATAACCATATGCAAGCAGGTGCTGTACTAAATTCAAGGCAAATTCCCCGGTCTTGCGTGTTGCGCCTACAATGGCTACAGACTCAGGTTCGACCAGCCTTTTCATCATATCTTTAGTATCCAAGGGAGAGCTCCTTTTGTTAGATTATTTGTACACAAAATAACAGGTTAGTTTATGCTCGAAGAGGCAATATTGTCAATACGGGCGGAACGTCGGAGTTTTGTACAAATTATTAAGATTGCTATATACTTGATAGCGGTGGTTGAAGTTTTAGGTTATCAGGTAATTAGTTAAATTAAATTCGATTTACTCAAAGCGCTGGATGACCATAGCTCTAACCAACTAACTATAAGGAGGTCATCCAGTGAGTTTTCAGGACAAAGATATCCAGTGCTCGGAATGCAAGACTAGTTTCACGTTCACTGCAAAGGAACAGGAATTTTTTGCTTCCAAGGGATATACCAATGAGCCCAAGCGCTGTCCAACTTGCCGCCAGGCTAGAAAGGCCGATGGTGGTGACAGACAGGGCCCTCGCAAGATGGTAGCAGCAGTCTGCGCAGAATGCGGACAGGCCACAGAAGTTCCATTCCAGCCGCGTGAAGACAGACCCGTCTATTGCTTAACTTGTTATGCAAAGACCAAGCTTGGCAAATCCCGCTAAATTCAGTATCAGATAAAGTGCGGGTGGCAAAATACTGCCCGCACTTTAAACATCCCTACCGCTCCGGCGGTATTTATTGGTTTCGATATAAAGGAGGTATTCAAATGAATATTTTCGTTGGCAATTTGGCCCGTGAGGTAACGGAAGAGGACATAAAAGCGGAATTTGCTGTATTTGGTGAGATTTCCTCAATAGCGATAATCAAGGACAAATTCAGCGGACAGCCGCGTGGATTCGCCTTTGTGGAAATGCCTAACAAAGAGGAAGGCGCAGCCGCACTCGCAGGTCTAAAAGGAAAAATGCTCAAAAACAGGACGCTTGATATCAGCGAAGCCAGGCCTCGCACGGAGAACCGTGGCGGAGGCGGCAGGTCCTTTGGCGGTGGAGGCGGCAGGCCAGGCGGCAGCTCCCTTGGCAAACGAAAACCGCCTCGCAGGCGCTAGGCTGTAAAATCTAACGGACTTTGAATTATTAGCCCGCCATTAAATCGCTCTGTCTATTCAATAATATGAAGGGGCGAAAAAAGGCGGGCTTTTAATATTTTTGAGGGCATTGGCCTTGACACTGATTAAATCGCTTTGTTAGTATACAAAGCTCATGGGGATATAGCTCAATTGGGAGAGCGCTGCGTTCGCATCGCAGAGGTCGGGGGTTCGAATCCCCCTATCTCCACCATACTATACAGGAGGCTGAATTGCCCAACATGAACGATGGTAATTATGCGGTTTCCTGGAGTGGCGGCAAAGATAGCTGCATGGCGCTCCAGGAGGCGCTCAACCGGGGACTTAAGATATCGCATATCGTTAATTTCATCTCGGACAATCCGACGAAAGTGCGCTGCCATGGCACCGATAGCAACCTCATCTGTCTGCAGAGCCAGGCCATGGGAATACCTCTCTTACAGAAAATAACTTCGTGGGAAGAGTATGAGCGGGACTTTAAGGCCCATGTGAGCGGACTCAAACCGTCGGGGCTCCGGGGTATGGTCTTTGGCGATATCTACCTTGATCCACATCGCGAGTGGGTGGAGCGGGTCTGTGGGGATATCGGCATTGTGGCGCTTGAACCGTTGTGGGGCAGGGACACCGGTGAGTTGCTGGCGCAGTTTCTCGATTTGGGTTTTAAGTCCGTCATTATTTGCGCTAAAGCTGAGCTAATCGAGCAGAAATGGCTGGGCCGCACGGTAGACCGTGATTTCATGCAGTACCTTATTGACAAGGGCGTTGACCCATGCGGTGAGAACGGTGAGTATCATACCCTGGTTTTGGATGGCCCTTTGTTCAAACAAAGCATAGAGCTGCTGGAGAGCCGCGTTTATGAGCGTGAGGGATATTACCTGCTGGATATTTTGCGGTATAAATTGAGTGGCGGTTGATAAAAAGCGCTATGCCGCTACACTCCTTGCGATGATGTAAAGTATTAAAGATGTAAATATATGACTGAAAATAATTTTGCTCAAAATCAAAATCCCTGGCTTTCTATTTCAGCCTCTGATTATGAAGGGCATATGAATTCAGAAACCGTTGGGCAATTACCCGTTCTCAACCATATATTTGAGGATGTGCTGAATGATGTCCCTTCAAAAAATCTTGCAGTGCTGGGATGCAGTACCGGTAATGGTTTTGAACATATCAATCCGCAGGTGGTGGAAAGGGTGCTGGGCGTTGATATTAATCCGGAATATTTATCGATTCTCCAAAGAAGATATGGCTCTAAATTGCCGATGCTTGAATTGATTTGTTCAGATTTAAATACCTTTTCTTGTCCGGATAATTCCTTCGATTTGATATACGCTGCATTGATTTTTGAGTATGTCGATTTTGTGAAAATATTGAAGCGGGCTTCCAATTGGCTTACGACGAACGGGACACTGGCCGTTGTATTGCAGCTTCCCAGTCTTGAATCCAAAATGATTTCGGAGACACCGTACTCCAGTTTAAAATATATCGAACCGATAATGCATCTGGTAAATCCGGTGACTTTTAACGAATCAGCAGAAAAATGCGGACTAAAAAGATCAAAAGAAATTGAAATTCCACTCAAATTAGGGAAGAAATTCTTGGTTTCTTATTATAAAAAAGGACCGGGACAATAAAACTTATTGTTGGTTCACCTCTCCATGGATGTTTGCGGCCAATCCTCAGAAAAGTTTAAGTTGCTGCTCTCGGATACAGGTACGTGCAAATTGTCACGAGGACGACTGTGACCAGGACCAGGACCGCGAAATCCATTCCCAGGCCATATGCGCTGGTCCCATTCTCAAGCATCAGAGCGCGCAATGCATCTACTTCGTAGGTCAGGGGATTACCGCGGGCAACGACCTGCAACCAGGGTGGCATAATGGAGATGGGATAGATGGCATTGCTGGCAAAGAAAAATGGCATGGTCAGCACCTGCCCTATGCCCATAAACCTCTCCCTTGTCCTGACCAGAAAAGCGATAATTAACGAGAATGCGGAGAATAATGTAGCACCCAGGATTATAACGATAACTACACCCAGAAGTGCGAAGGGATTCCAATTCAGTTTAACGCCGATCAGCAAAGCTAGTATATAGACTACAACGGCCTGTGTAAGGGCCCGCGCAGCGCCGGATAGCGATTTACCCAGAGCAAGGGAGCCACGCGGTGTCGGTGAGGCAAGGAATTTGTGGATAATTCCCAGGTCCCGCTCCCAAATAACGGACATGCCCCCGAAGATAGCTATGAATAATACGCTTTGCGCTAGGATTCCGGGAGCCAGGAAGTCCAGGTAACTTATGTTCCCCGTGGGGATCGCATGTGTCTGAGCAAATACCTCACCGAAAAGCAGTAGCCATAATACCGGCTGTACAGCACGCATGAGGAGTTCAGTCGCGTCATGGCGCATTTTGCGTATTTCAAGTTCAACTATCACCAGTGCTTTCCGGAAAAAGTTGATGGTGCCGAGAATTGCGGAATTCAACCCAGCCTCCTTGCCGTACGCCTCGTCCGCTGTGTCTCACGGTAGTCGCGGTAGTCGCCTTCGGATTCCAGCTCGCTGCCGGCGAAATGTACAAAGACATCCTCCAGCGTGGCGCCTTCCTTCCCGATGGCTGATTTGAGCTCGGCGGGCGACCCCAGGGCGGCCACTTTGCCCTTATACATGATCGCGACCCTGTCGCAGAGCAGGTCAGCCTCCTCCATGAGATGTGTGGTCATAAATATGGTAGCGCCATAATTCTCACGCAGATCGACGACGAGATCTCCGACGGCCCTCCGCGCAATCGGATCCAGTCCTATAGTAGGTTCATCCAGGAACAGGACTTTTGGCCTGTGCATCATCGATTGGGCAATTTCCAGCCGCCGTATCATGCCGCCGGAATAAGTGCGCACCAGCCTTTTGGATTCATCCTCCAGATCCATAAAGGACAGCATATCGTGAATGCGCTGGCTGCGTTCGCGGCGTGGTATGTCATATAGCTTGGCAAAGATCAACAGGTTTTCGTACCCGGTGAGCGTGCCATCTGCAGAAAGCAACTGCGGAACATAGCCAATGACCCTCCTCACATTGGAGGCATGGTGCACGATGTCGTAACCTGCTACAGTAGCATTGCCGGATGTGGGCGGTAATAAGGTAGTCATCATCTTGATTGCCGTCGTTTTACCTGCTCCGTTCGGTCCCAGCAGACCGAATATTTCACCCTGCTCCACGCCGATGGAAAGGTTGTCACAGGCAATCAGATCACCGAATCGCCGTGTAAGTGCGTTAGTCTCAATGATTTTCATGGATATATGATTTGATGTTGAATTTGTAATAAGTTATGGTTTTGAACCGTATCAAAACATGAATTTAAAGCTTATATTGACATTATAGTGAACATTGATTAAATTATCAATATAACCTTCACTATGAAGGCAGGATGTATAATGGAAACTGCGGACTTGATACAGCAGATCGTTGAGCTTCAGCGGAAGGTTGACCGGGCCCGGAGGCAATATGAGCTTGATATCTGGATGTCCTTGCCCCTTACCATGGCTCAACTTAAATGCCTGTTCTTTATCAGCAATAAAGGGAGCACTAATTCAAGGAAGCTGGCGGAAGCGCTTCGGGTTACTCCAACCAACATAACGGGAATAATAGACCGGTTGGTGAAGCAGGGTTTGGTAAGCCGCGCCGGGGATGCCCAGGACCGCCGTATACTGGTATTGAAAGCTACAACTAAAGGGAAGAGGCTGGTGGCTAACCTGAGAGAGAGGAAAAGAAGTTCCTTTTCTAAGGTATTGGCTTACATGAGCAGGGATGAACTCACTGCATTATATAAAGGGCTTACCTCCCTGGCTGGGGTGGTTGAAGCGCGTACAGAAGAAGTTAACGCTGCCCACTGATAAAGCGGACTGCGGCTATTAATCCGGACGCCTTCTAATGATTGCCAGTAATCCAATTATTAATGCCGTTCCAATATCCCATCCAGGAGGCTTGAAAGTTCATTGTTCGGCTTCATGCCGGCGGCCATTATACTAGTGCCTGCTTCATACTTCCCCAGTCTCCACCAAGCTGTATAATTGGCAGATTTCCTGCGAGTTTTTGAACCGCTTATGCCCTGGTTAAAAATATACTAGCGGGTGAATTTCTGTGCCTTAACCGTTATATGATCTTGATGTATATTAAGTTTTTCACCAAGTTCGAGGGCAAATTTCCGTGCATCCTGGCTCCTTTCAAAGAGCATCAGCGGGATGCCATGCTTATCCTCAGTTTTCCCTTTATATTCGGCGATATGTTTATCGATGAAAGCTATTACGTCTTGATTCCTTTGTGACCCTAAATCCTTGGTTAGATAAACCTCGTGAAATGCCCGATAACCGGGACTATCGCCTGCTCTATGTAATTGTCTTTTCTGATGTTCTGTCATATTCTTGTGTTGTTCGGTCATTTACTTTTCCTTTTCAATTGTGTCAGGTACGTCACTAATCCGAATTGCATTTAGCATAAACAAATTGGTATTTTCTGGTACCGAAGCTCCTGTTGGATCATCCTCTACACCTTGAATGTATTACCAGGCGCCTTTATTAAAAATGAATACAGCGTCCGTAAAACCCCAGATCGTGGATACAATGTCCAACCAGGGAAGCGGCTCCATTGGAGCCGCTTCCCTGGTTAGTGTCATCAACGACTAACTGTCAGTGTTACTTCGCAACGGCTATGATAGCCAAAATACCGATCACAATCAGGTAAATGCCAACGATCCATGACAGCAAGCCAGGCATCCAAATGATCAAGATCCCCGCTATTATTGATAGTATACCCATTACCCAACCACTTACTTTAGGCATGATACAACTCCTCCTTTAAAATAGATTAGCTATATGTTATATGGCTAAGAGTGGAATAGTCATATAATCCGGTAGAAAGATATTAAATAGTTATAAATTGTTTCTAACTGGGATTGAGGATCGTATTGAAGACCTGGCGGACAGGGTTTATCGGGAAATAGTCAGGAATGGGGATTTTTTAAAACGTAGCCCATTTTAGTGACGGTAAGAATGATTTTGGGATCATTAGGTTGTTCTTCGATTTTATGCCTCAGACGGCTGATCCATGTCCTGAGGAATTGAACGTCATCGCGGTATTCAGCACCCCAGACGCGGACTAGAAGTTCCTCATAGGACATGAGACGCTCAGCATTTAGTGCTAATTCGCTGAGCAATAGCCATTCCAACCGGGTTAAGTATATATTTTTGCCTCTTACTGTTACCTTATGTGCCTTGAAATCGAGGGCCAGATCACCTACAGAAAGCTCATCTGGAATTTCAGGTTCATTGGGTCTAAATCGGCGCATTACTGCCTCAATTCTGGATATCAGTTCATCAGGACTAAAGGGCTTTGATATATAGTCATCGGCCCCCATATCAAGCCCTTTTATTTTGTCACGTTCACCCCCCTTGGCGGTGAGAAATATGACAGGTACCTTTGAAAAACCGCGTATCTCTTTAAGTACCTCCAGCCCATCCATTTCAGGCATGAGTACGTCAAGTAAAATCAGGTCCGGATGGTTGCCATGAAACTGCTTTAAAGCCTCACGGCCGTTGGTCGCAGTTAGCACTTCATATCCCAGTGCTCTCAGATTTGACCTGAGAAAATTCAGTATACGTATCTCGTCGTCAACCACCAGCAACCGGTATTTCTTCAGCCCCTGTTTAGGATGCATCATAGTGATTATCATAATCTGCAGATAGAGCAGATGTCAAGATATGTGCTATTGACAAATATTAAGATGTAGCATATTAATTAGTTATGCGCGGAAATATCAGGCAGGTTCGAGCCATCGCAACTGGCATTATTGTGGGAGTCGTAAAATGAGAGATAGCCGAAAAACAAAAGCTCAACTTATTGCAGAACTGGGCTTATTACGTAAGAGGGTAAAAAAAGAATCGTTAGCAAAATCCAGGAGTGATAGTATAAAACGACGTTTGAGAGATTCCGAAATTCGTTATAGGCGCCTTTTTGAAACAGCGCAGGATGGGATATTGATTCTCAATGCAGATACTGGTCAAATACTGGATGTCAATCCGTTTCTGACGGACATGTTGGGATATTCCCGCGAGGAATTTATAGGAAAAAGGCTTTGGGAGATAGGGCCATTCAAAGATATTGAGGCAAGCCAAATTGCTTATCGGGAATTGCAGGAGAAAGATTACGTACGTTATGAGGATTTGCCACTTGAAACCAGCGACAAACGTGAAATCCAGGTTGAATTTATATCCAATATATATCGAGTGGATCATTCCCGTATTATCCAGTGCAATATCCGCAATATAACATCACGTAAACAGATTGAAAGGCAGCTGAGATTTCATTCAGAGGTGCTCGACCAGATCAGTGATGCAGTAGTTCTCGTGGATAATGATCAGATAGTCAATTACTGGAATAAAGGTGCAGAACGGCTGTATGGCATTAATGAGGAAGTGGCGACGGGGAAGCCTTTAGAGCAACTTTATCAATATCTCTGGGTTACACCCGAAGATAAGATTGCTTCAGAACAAGCACTGGAAAAAAACGGGTTTTGGTCGGGAGACAATATACATATCAAGCGGGATGGAGTGCGGTTATACGTTCAGTCATCAGTAAGCAAGGTAAAGGGCAAGGACGGCAATACAATAGGGATGCTGGCCGCTATCCGTGACGTCACCGGGCGTACGGAATTAGACCATTTGAAAGACGAGTTCATTGGCCTGGTATCACATGAATTGCGCACGCCTCTGACTGTAATTATAGGGGGTCTTGAGACAGCTCTCAGCAAGGATGGGCTCATTGCCCGGGATGAGAGAAACGAGATTCTTAAAGATGCCTTTTGCGAGGCTGAATTATTGTCTCACATCCTGGAGAATTTGCTTGAACTTTCCCGCACGCAGGCTAAACGGCTGCTGCTCTCCCCCGAGCCAATGATAATTAAAAAACTGGCAAAGGATGTAATTAATAAATTCAAAGGGCAATCCACGCACCAGTTTGTACTGGATTTCCCAGGCGAGATACCGCCGGTAGAAGCCGATGCGCTGCGAATCAAGCGGATATTGTTCAATTTGATACAAAATGCGGTTAAATATTCGCCGGATGGAAGCAAGATAAGGATCTTTGCCAGGAAGAAGCCCGATTGTATCGTTATCGGTGTCAGAGATCAGGGTAACGGCATATCTGCAGAGGACCAGTCCAGGATTTTTCATTCTTTCCAGCGGTTGGGGTTGGATCAATCCGGAAAGGTTAGAGGAAGCGGATTAGGACTCATGGTGTGCCTCCGCCTGGTGGAAGCGCATGGCGGAAGAATCTGGGTTGAATCAGCGCCAGGTAAAGGCTCAACCTTCTACTTTACCCTGCCTTTAATACAGTATGAGGAATTAAAGTAGCTAACAGCTTAAGTATAGTGTTCTAGCTGAATCAGTGCCTACGCGTGGCAATCGCGTCATCATATCGCTGCACTTAACAATTATTGTTTATACCTTTAGATCTCCGTTCAACTGGTTCAAAATAGTCTGTTTCATTAATCGACCACGGCAGTGACCGCCAAATGTCATAACTATTTAATATATCCCGACCCGATTATATAACTACTCTATGTTTATATTGGTATTATTTTCAAATAGTATTTAAAGGAGGCAATATCATGGCGGTAAAAGTTCAAATCGAATTATCTGATGATGAGGATAAGATCGTGCAGGTATACAGAATAGAGCATAACAAGAAAAATATCGAGGATGCTGTCAAAGATATCATTAGGCAGTACAAGCCCCTGAGTCAATACAAGGAAAAAAATAAACAGAGTTGGTTTAGCAAACTATAGCGCAAAAAAGCCATAGATGAAGGCCGGACCGCCTTACAAGGTTTCAACTCAGAAGTATATTTATTAAAAAGGAGGACATATGGATATCTTATTAATTATTGGTATTATTCTATTAGTTTTGTGGTTGCTAGGTTTATTTGCACTCCCCTCTTTGGGCGGGCTTATCTATATTGCACTTGTTCTTGCAGTTATTTTGATCATTATCTGGTTGCTCAGGAGAGTATTTAAACTGTTTTAAACATTTCAGCCTTTGTGTGGGTTTGTCTTCGGTGAATTGTGCCGGACTGCACCATCTCCGGCCTGTCCAGAACAGGTTATGAGAGTCCGGCCCTGCTGCCATTGGTGACTGAACAGTGGTCTCCAACGGCAGCAGCAAATCAAATTCAGCATTAAATGTGTTCAGCTCTGCCATCTACGAGCATAATCGATCCCCGGTATGGACCATCCCTCTCATTATTCCTTACGGATGTATCTCGTTATAAGACTAAGACCAGGGCCTGCTCCTTTGTAAAAATATCATAACTATTTAACTTTCTGCCTTCTTTTTATATTACTATTCAATTTCTCGAATGATAAGATTTTTATAATTGCTATTAGTGACTGACACGTCTTAATAACAGGTAACAGTAATAAAAAGTTTAAGAGGAGGTCAGAGTTATTGACGTAACGCATAAGAAGTTTCAAGCAACTGTTAACGATGCAAAGATTAAGGACGTGTCGAAATCACAGGCAATATATTTGTGGAGGTACATTCATTGAAAAGGTTAGCTATTCTTTCTCTATCATTATTATTATTACTGGTTCTCATCCCGGGTTGTGCTGCAGTTAAAACTCCGCCAGCAGCGACTACCCCGGCGGCTACCGCACCGGCTGGCACTGTTAGCACTTCATCGACGACTCCGGTCAACTCAGCAACCGTAGCCACTGCGCCTGTGCCATTCGCAGTAACCAGTGCTACAGCTGTTGTGGATCCGACAAACTTCACCGGTTCCTGTCCCTCACCCTTCACTTTTACTGCTACTATAGTTGCCAATGGCCCCGGCACGGTTACCTATATCTGGGAATCACTTAATAGCAGCGGATATTATGACAAGAGTAATGTCCAAAGCATCATCTTTGACGCAGCCGGTACGAAAACAGCAACATTGCATTGGGATTTGAAGGCATCGGATTCCGGTCAGCATCGAGTCCACATTTTGACTCCCAATGATTTAATGTCGGTCCCGGTATATTACGAACTCAACTGTGGTGGTGGATTATTGGTGACAGGATTGGTTGTGGGTGTCGATAAGTTCCCGTACACCGGCCCTTGTCCCAAGACCATTAACTTTTGGGGAACTATCTCTACCAACGGTCCGGGTACAGTGATTTACAGGTGGGAGAGAAGCGATGGTAGTGCTACTACTCCTGAAACCCTCACCTACACTGCCGCTGGTTCGAAGACCGTCACCAACACATGGATACTGGGCGAAGGTACTGCCTGGCAACGCCTGCATGTTCTACCGCCCGATGAGATGACATCGAGTCAAGTCGACTTTACTTTGACATGCGACAAATAGCCTAATAAAGACATATTTCCTCTCGCATGGGCACGATCAGGATAGACTGAATCTGCTGCCATTGGTGGCCACAAAACCGTTACCAATGGCAGCAGTAGTCTAATCTGGTATTTAACGTGTTCATCTCTGCCATCTGTGAGCATAATCGATCCCTGGTATGGACCATCCCTCTCATTATTCCCGGCTGGTGTGTTACCCCAAAAGGCTTACATCAGGCCGGATCCTGCTCCTTCGTCAAAATATCATAACTATTTAACTTCCGGTCTTCTTATTGTATTACTAATCCATATCTCGAATGATAAGATTTTTATAATTGCTATTTGTGACTGACACGTCTTAATAACAGGTAACAACAATAAAGAGTTCAAGAGGAGGCCAGAGGTATTGACGTAATGCATAAGAAGTTTCAGGCAACTGTTAATAATGCAAAGGTTAAGGACGTGTCGAAATCGCAGGCAATATATTTTTGGAGGTACATTCATTGAAAAGGTTAGCTATTCTTTCTCTATCATTATTATTATTACTGGTTTTCATCCCGGGTTGTTTTACTGTTCAAATCCCGGCATCACCGGCTACACCATCGTCGGGAACGCCTGCGGTTATTGGGACCTTTAGCAGTAATCCCGCTGCGATTAATCCCGGTGGAACAACGACCTTAATGTGGAATGTTATTGGAGCTAACTCGGTGAGTATAGATAATGGTATAGGCCAGGTTAGTGCTGTGGGGTCCAGGGTAATATCACCGGCTACATCCACAGTGTATACCATAAGCGCTACCAATTCCGCTGGCACCGTTACCAAATCAGTGGTGACTACTGTCAGCTCAGCGCCGATAACCTCTACGCCTATTTCATTTGCAGTAACCAGTATTATAGCTAATACTGATCCATCGACCTTCACCGGTGCCTGTCCCAAAACCTTCACCTTTTACGTTACTATCACTGCCAACGGTTCCGGCACAGTTACTTACAGGTGGGAAAGAAACGATGGTAGAAATAGTGACCCTCAAAGCGTTACATTTTACGGAGCCGGAACAAAAACAACCACAATGCAGGCGGATCTGACTGGGACGTCTTCCGGGTGGTATCGAGCCCACGTTTTATCTCCCAATGATATAGCATCTATTCCGGTATATTACACACTCAACTGTGATAGTGGATCATTTGTGACAGGCATCGTTGTTGGTGTTGATCAGTACCCATTTACCGGTCCTTGTCCCAAGACCATTCACTTTTGGGGAACTATCTCCGCCGGTGGTCCTGGTACAGTTACTTACAGGTGGGAGAGAAGTGATGGGACTGCCAGTGCTACAGAGGTCATCACCTTCACTGGCGCTGGTTCGCAAACCGTCACTAACCTATGGACACGGGGCGAAGGTAGCGGATGGCAACTCCTGCATGTTCTCACGCCCAATGACGCAGTATCAAGTCCAATCAACTTTGTGATGACGTGCTGGAACCAGTCTCAATAGAAGCAGCAAATCTACCTTGGTATTTAAGGCGTTAAGCACCGCCATCAGTGAGCATAATTTGTTCACTGCTAAGATGCTAATTATTAAAAGGAGAAAAATACAATGAGTAAATCGGTAAGGTTCGTCCCGACTATCAAGTTAATGCAATACGGTGTGGTCAATAAGAAGGGCCAGGATATGGGGCAGGTACAAACATTTGTGGTCGATATGCGCGAAGGACTGGTTGCATTTGCCTTGGTCTCATTTGGAGGCTTTCTTGGCATAAGCGACAAATGGTTTGCCCTGCCATGGAGCGCTATGAAGTGGCACCCGGAGACAATGAAGTTCGTTCTGGATATGCCGGAAGAGGTTCTCAAGAATGCTCCGGGCATGCACAAGGATAAGTGGTTGGAAGAGATTGAGAAGTGGCAGAAAGAGAAAGACCTGGAGTTGGTTGACCGCTATTACACCAGCCATGGCTATGAGTCATATATGGGAGTAGTGCAGCAAGTAATTACAAAAAGAGGAAAGCACAAGGTGGATGCCAAGTTTGAAATAAACAAGGATGTGGCGGGGGAATTCAGATTTAAGCTGGTTGCTGTAAACGGACAGACCATCGCGGTATCTGAGGGTTATTCAACCAAGGACAATGCGATGAACGGCATTGAATCCGTCAAGCAGAACGCGGCTGATGCTGTAATAGAAGACAGGACAAAAGTTTTAGCGCATTCGGCGTAAAGTTTAATGAAACCACAGTATGGGAGCTCGAAGGAGCTCCTGCTGTGGTTTGAAAGCGGTTTTTGACGAGGGGCTTCTCATATTTCCAGGCAGGACAAGTTGGAAATATGAGGGGTTCCTCATAATCTGGCTGGTACGCAGGTGTTAATAAAATATAGTAATCAAATAAAGTGAGTGAAAACTCAAGGGGTAATTATATGGCAATGGTAAAGAAATCGAGTTCACGGTATGAGCAAAAGCGTATATCGAGGCTTGAATCGGGAATCAGGGCAGCTCAGCATTCAGGGATTTCTTCTGAACAAATTAACCAGCTTGTCGGCAAGGTTTTCGGTGAAACAATACAGGACACTGAAGAGGGCAATATCACCAGGCTTGATGTTGATAACTATAATGGGGAAGTCCTTGACCTGGAACAGGCGACAGCTAAAGTACACAAGCACGTAGTTTTGCCTGCTGACACCTACACGCAATTTGAGGGCAAACGTTCACAAAGATTTAGCCGGCCCGTGGCCAAGATATTTCTGGATCACCCTGAGCGATTGGAGCAGTACAATATATTACGGGATCACCGGTTTAGCCGGTTTATGGCTATTGATATAATCACGAAAGCCTACTTCGAGAAAAGAAATAGCAATGGCGGACATGAAGAGCTCACTCCAAAGGAGGCACATCCTTTAGATTTAACCACTCAAGGATGGCAAAAGCTCATTGAAGGGCATAAAGCCTCGTTTACCAGGATGCATGAGATGCGGATGCACGAGGGCCTAAGCCATTTACAGGCTACTAACAGTGTTTTCAAAGAGATGGACCATGAATACAAGGTGACAAACGGCAGATCCGTATTTGACCAGATTGATGAGGTACCGGAGCAGACGGGTTTTGTTCGTAATGGTAAATACACTGTTGATTTCAAAGCG
>Ga0182021_10003643_pt1 | contig 18129 bp, 21 predicted proteins | sample 612E3MmetaG_FD_120493 | JGI IMG/M metagenome (GOLD analysis project Ga0182021, IMG submission 120493) | Permafrost microbial communities from Stordalen Mire, Sweden - 612E3M metaG (Illumina Assembly) | ecosystem: Environmental > Terrestrial > Soil > Wetlands > Permafrost | place: Sweden... | reverse complement strand
CTACACCGATAAACTGCCGCAACAGGTTGACGACCGCACTGGCCGCATACACACGTCTTATCATCAAGCGGTAGCCGCCACCGGCAGGCTGTCGTCATCCGATCCCAATCTGCAAAACATTCCTATCCGCAGCGAAGAAGGCCGTAAAATCCGGCAGGCATTTATCGCCCCGGCGGGTTATAAAATCGTAGCGGCGGATTATTCGCAAATCGAATTGCGCATCATGGCGCATTTGTCCGCCGATGTCGGCTTGCTCAAGGCTTTTAGCGAAGGTCAGGATGTACACAGGGCAACGGCGGCGGAAGTGTTTGGCGTAGCCCCGGATCAGGTCACCACCGATTTACGCCGCTCGGCAAAAGCGATTAATTTCGGGCTGATTTACGGCATGTCTTCGTTCGGATTGGCGCAACAACTGGGCTTATCGCGCAATCAGGCGCAGTCTTATATAGACCTGTATTTTGCCCGCTATCCCGGCGTTAAGCAGTATATGGACGGCATCAGAGAGCTGGCAAGGGAACAGGGTTATGTTGAAACCCTGTTCGGCCGCCGCTTATATTTACCGGAAATAAAATCGCGTAACGCGGCGCGCCGCCAGTATGCCGAACGCACCGCCATTAATGCGCCCATGCAGGGAACGGCGGCGGATATTATTAAACGCGCCATGATTAGCACCGATCAGTGGTTGTATCAGGAAAAACCGGACGCCAAAATGATTATGCAGGTACACGACGAATTGGTGTTTGAAGTGGCAGAAGACCAGCTGGATCATTGTACCGCGACGATTAGAACCCTCATGTGTTCAGCAGCTGATTTACAGGTGCCGCTGATTATTGATATAGGCGTCGGTAATAATTGGGACGAAGCTCATTAAAAAATCTCAATGTGGTTGAAACTTTTCATTTACACTTAAGTCGTAAGGAAGCAATGCCTGCTTGGTGTTGAGTCAGCCGTTTCCTCTTAAGTTTAGGCTGATTTTCCTATAACCCCAGCGTTTTTTAAGCGTTGGGGTTTTCTTTTATCTAAGGCCTCATTCCGATTCAGGCTGCTCAACTGGGTTAAACAAACTGTCCAACGCCTGATGCACTTCATCAATGCCAGTTTTTTTCAATGCTGAAAATAACTGTATCGTCAGCGGAAAGTTAATGTCGCTAAGCTCTTTTTGCACCTGCAGCAGCGTGTTTTTAGCCGCGCCGTAATTCAATTTGTCGGCTTTGGTCAGCAATATATGCAAGGGCAAGCCGGTATGCCGACACCAGTCAACCATCTGCCAGTCGAATTCGGTTAAGGGATGGCGCACGTCCATCACCAACACGATGGCACATAAGGATTTACGCCTCGTTAAATAGTTTTCCATTAATTCATGCCATTTTTTTTTCACCGCCACCGGCACTTTGGCATAACCATAACCCGGCAAATCGACAAACCGTTGCTGCTCATTGATTTCAAAAAAATTGAGCATCTGGGTTCTGCCCGGTGTTTTGCTGATTCTGGCTAAGCCGTTTTGCCGGGTGAGAGTATTAATGGCGCTGGATTTGCCGGCATTCGATCGCCCTGCGAACGCCACTTCCTTGCCTTGGTCTTCAGGCGTGTCCTTTAGATCGGGTGAACTGTTAATAAATTTTGCTTGGGTGTAAACTGGATTCATGGGTGTCTCGCTTAAGCTTACTAATTAGGGTAGAATCTGGCCACACTTAGCAGCCTGCATACCTACATTAAGGGCTACCATAAAATGACAACTTTATTCCAAAGGGGAATCCGATGAAAAAAAAATTGCTGGCATTTTCATTCGCCATGGCATTTACCGGTACTTCGAGTATTTTACATGCAGGGGACGCTATTGACGCAGGAAAAGAAAAAGCGGCGGCTTGCGCCAGTTGCCACGGAGACAGTGGCAACAGTTTGGTATCGACATTCCCCAAGCTTGCACAACAGCATTCTTCGTACTTGGTTAAGCAGTTGGAAGCCTTTAAAAACGGTACGCGCAAGAATCCGATGATGTCATCTATCGCTATGGGCTTATCTCATAATGATATGACTGATATCGCCGCTTACTATGCGGCACAAAAAATTTCGGCAAACGAGTTGCCGGTTTTAGATGACGACGATGAAAAACCTGCGGCAACAAAAGCCAGCGTCGATCCCTTACAGGCAATTATTGCCCAAGGCAGCGATTTGTACCGCAACGGCGACCTGAGCAGAGAAGTCTCTGCCTGTATCGCCTGCCACGGCCCTTTTGGCGAAGGCAGCAAACCGGCCGCATTTCCGGCGTTAAAATCACAACATGCCGATTATTTAATAAAAACACTGACCGATTTCAAAACGGACGTGCGCAGTAATAATCCGGAAAACATGATGCACATGATCGCCAAAAAAATGACGGCTGAGGAAATTAAAGCCGTTGCTTATCGTATATCGATGATGAAATAAGATCTAGCAAAAACATATCGCCACGCTCATTGAGAACTTAACTATGTTTAAAAAAATTACCCAAACCGGATTGTTAATCCTGTTATTTTCCTGCGCTTTTTTGGTAAAAGCCGAATCGCAGGGCTATGAGACGCTTTCGTCTCCCCAACCCACACAAAATCCGGCTAAAATTGAAGTCATTGAATTCTTCTGGTACGGCTGCCCGCATTGCTATGCCTTTGAGCCGGTACTTGAAAAATGGGTAAAAAACCTGCCCGCCAATGTCGAATTTATACGAATACCCGCCGCATTCAATGAGATCTGGAGCAAACACGCCAAAGCTTATTACACGGCGGAAGCCTTAGGCGTAGTTGATAAAGTTCATGCCGATTTTTTTGACGCCATACAAAACAAAAAAGAAAAGCTCGATACCGAAGCCGAATTAGCCACGTTTTTTGTAGCGCACAGCGTTACTGAAAGCCAATTTCATGAAGCCTACAATTCCTTCGCGGTCGATGCCAAAATGCGCCAGGCGCCGCTTATGGCTAGCCGCTACGGCATAACCGGTGTACCTGCCATCATTATTAACGGCAAATACAGAACCAACGGCACTTTGGCCGGATCTCATGAAAAGATGATTGAGGTTATGGATAAGCTGATTAAGCAGGAAAGCGCTAAAAAATAATACTGTGAGGGATTAAGCAAGTCCCGCTTGCTCTCAATCTCTCTCGGATAAGCATTAGGCAACTCGTAACAGATAAAATACAAAGTAATCAGTTCCCCCTCTTTGTTGAGAGGGGTTAGGGGAGATTTTTAAATAGGCCCATTGATCTCTTTATTTTTGGTGCAGGGCTATTGTTTTTTACGCGTCACCACATCAAATCATCCGGGATTTGATAGCCTGCATAAGGATCGTCTTTGTTATCAACGGCATCCGTGCCTTGCTCGTTATGGACGATGATATAGGCGGGATCGCGCAAGCCTATTTTTTGGGCGACTTCGGACGCAACCACTTCATAACTGCTCCCCAGTTTTACAATTGCCAGTCGCCCGCGAATAATCTGTTCGCGCATAGTTTCCGAGACATACAGCGTTTTCACTTTATTACCATCATTAAAATGATAGGCCAACCCATCGGCATCTTTGGGTTGCTTATTAAGCTCAATGAGTTGTTTGACTTGCGCAACCAGATGTTTTTGCTCTTCCTGCTGCTTTATTAACTGGTTAAGCTCGCGGTCTCTTTCGACTTTTTCCGTCTGGGCTTTTTTTACCAGCTCTTTTGCTTCATCAACGACGGTTATGTTATTTTTACGTTGCTGCTCGGTTTGTTTGCGCTTATCCGATTTGGCGCTTTTAGCCTGGGCGGAACTCACCAAGCCGGATTTTAACAATTGCTCCTGCAACGATAACTTTTGTTTACTCATCACCTGATTCTCTTACTTTATAATTTAAGGGCATAGTTTATTTTAAAATACATTTCCTGTGTATTAAATATCAGTCTCTGACCCAGACTAGCTGTATCAATTTGTCATACCCAAAGTTGTTCGGGAAGTGCTAAACTTAAAAACAGGGCAACAATTCACCATCATCATTAAAGGTGACATTATTGAGCTGGTTCCGGTTCGCTCCATAAAAGCGGCGAGAGGTCGTTTCAGAGGCTGTGATCCGAATAATTATAGAGATCATCAGGACAGGATCTAATGACTTGTCTTGTTGATACCTGCGGCTGGATTGAATGGCTCACCGATGGAGAATTAGCCGATTCTTTAGAGGATTAAACCGTGACCCATAAAATTAACATCTCCAGTCTGCCTGAGTTTGATGCTTCGCATTATCTGGATAGCGAAGTGGCGATTGCCGAGTATTTGACGGCTATCATTGATGACGGCGATTCTGCGCTATTGGCGGCAGCATTAGGTGACATTGCCCGCGCTCGCGGCATGTCGGAGATAGCCCGCTCAGCAGGGCTCACGCGCGAGGCGCTTTATAAGGCGCTACGACCCAATGCGACGGCTGTTTGGAGCGAAAGCTCATCTTCATAACGATATTCGGCAAGCCTTGTAGATGTTCGAAAACGGCCATGACTTTTTCGGGAGGAAAGCAAAATCTATCGGCACGAGTCAAAACCCAGAAAAATTCAAGCAAAACCGTTTTTGTGACAAATAGCTGGGGTTCATTCCTGAAAAGGCGCAAAGCAAGAGGCGATTGCAGTGCATCATCTTGAGCATAGTAGCGTACCAGGATATTGGTATCGACCGACTTCATAATGATTGCACCGCACCCTTGGCAATAGCGTCGTCCATTTCTTCCAAGGTGACTGTCGGCCCAGTATAAGCCAATATTTTTGGACCTGCTTCAACCTGTGAGATTTTGTTTGTTTTAACAGGGCGCATGATAATCGCGTCACCTTGGCGTTCAAAAAAACAGCTCGGCACCCGGTTTTAAGCCCAGTGCATGAATCAGATTATCAGGAATGTGGACATCGCCGTGGATGGATAAGGTAGGCATGTGCTTATTCTCGTAGAGATTTATTGTATACGATATGTGTTATTAGTGCATCCTATGGCCCTATTTTGCAACTGTTTCTTTCACTCTATGCTCGACAATTAAAAAAGTAATGCCCTGTTGAATGAGTGTTTTAATGGTTTCAAGGAAATATTGGGTGCAAGCCCTGCACCGGCTTCATCTGGCACTCTTCGGCCAATTTCGGGAAAAGATTCCAGTTTTTTAGCGGCATCAAAAAGTCGTTCAATAACGCGCCGGGCGTAAAAGTTGGAGTCTTTGGCGATATAAGCCTGGATTGCTTCTAAATCCTCTAATGCCGGTTCTGTCCAGTTAATTTTCATTGCCCAAGAGCCGTCTTTTGGCATCTTCACTTGATAGAATACGGCCTTCATCAACAGCTTTCAGTCCTTTTTCAATTTTCTGTTTGACATAAAGCTTATACATGATGTCATCCCAGGTTGCCTGGCCGGATACATGATCAATAATCTGTTTTGCGGCTTGTTTAGCGGTTTGCATATTTTTACCCTTTAAAACTTTTAAAAATCCCCCCAACCCCCTTTTTTTAAAGGGGGGAGCTGGATGTTACCAAAATTTCTGCTCTGTCGCGTTAACTGTATTATAGCTTGATGGTGTTTTAAACGTTAGGCACGATATAAGCCGATGCCTGCTCGACGGTGCCGATTTCCAGGCTGACTTCGCCAGGATTTTTTCCGTAGTTGACCGTTAAGGTCGAGGGTGCATCCAAGATGCCGACCGGGCTGGACAGTTTGGACAGGGCGAAACCGGAACTGTCCAGCCGGGGAGGGTAGCACATGCTTTTCGTGCCTACGTTGAACAAACGCGGTGATGCGTGTGGTGGGCAGAAAAGCGTTGCCCGACAGGGTTTTTTAAAAAAAGAATCAGCCCTTGCCGCGCGTGCGGGTGCGGGTAGGAGATTTGTCTTTTGCGGTTTCCATAGTCTCGAAACGTTTTTCGATAAATTGGATGATCAGGTCGGCGATGTCTTTTTCGCTGGCCGCTTCTATGCCTTGCAGGCCGGGAGAGGAATTGACTTCCATGATCACCGGGCCGTGATTGGAGCGCAGCATGTCGACGCCGCAAACATTTAGCCCCATTATTTTGGCGGCGCGCACGGCGGTGGAGCGTTCTTCCGGCGTCAGCCGTATCAAGGTAGCCGAGCCGCCGCGATGCAGATTGGAGCGGAATTCGCCTTCCGTCGCCTGCCGTTTCGTTGCCGCCACTACTTTGTCGCCGACCACGAAGCAGCGGATGTCGCTGCCGCCTGCTTCTTTGATAAATTCCTGCACCATGATGTTGGCGTGAAGTCCCATAAACGCCTGGATGACGCTTTCGGCGGCATTGTGGGTTTCCGCCAAGACTACGCCGATACCTTGTGTGCCTTGTAACAGCTTAATCACCAGCGGGGCACCGCCGACTTGGGAAATCAAGTCTTCAATATCATCCGGGTTGTTGGCAAAGCCGGTCACAGGCAAACCGATGCCTTTTCTGGCCAGTAGCTGTACTGAGCGTAATTTATCCCTGGAACGCGAGATGGCCACCGATTCATTGAGCGGAAACACATTCATCATTTCAAATTGCCTTAATACCGCTGTACCGTAAAAGGTTACCGACGCGCCGATCCGGGGAATAACGGCGTCAAAGCCGGTTAAATCTTCGCCCCGATAATGGATGGACGGATTATGCGAAGTGATATTCATATAGCAACGTAATACATCCAAAACCCGTACCTCATGGCCGCGAGCCTGTGCGGCTTCAACTAATCGAGCGGTTGAATATAATTTGGCGTTACGGGATAAAATAGCAATTTTCATAGATTCTCGAATTAGCACTTAGGACAGGGCATATTTTGGCATGAAAAAATGTATCTGGCATTACAAATACCGGTTAGCTGCTAAAAACCGGCGACGGCTAACGGAATAAGGGCGAATGCTTTGGGCTTTAGTCATCCGACTAGAACCCCAAACAAACCTATGTTATCTTTGCCCACTAAGATCCCGTTGGCTTTGTTGAATAATACGCTTTCCTCTTTCTTTAAACCTCACTGCGTAAGCTATCAAACCGGATGAATGTATTATTAATCATTGTTGCATTATGGCTGTTGGGTGTGATGGCTGTTTTTTGTTGGAAAAATAAGCTGTTCAGACAGACATGGCGGGAGCCTTACTTTGCCGATACGCCGGTACTGATCGAAAGCGACGACTGGGGGCCGGGCGGTGTTGTCGATGCCGAGCGATTGGCGCAATTACTCGCCTGTTTGGAAAGTCATCACGATACGGGCAAGCGAACGGCAGTGATTACCGCCGATGTGGTGCTTAGCGTACCGGATGTGGAAAAAATAATCGCCGATCCCGACTTTACATATCAGCGGAAAACGCTGGACGAAGCGGCACCGGATATTTACAAGGTTATGCTGGCAGGCATTAAAAGCGGTGCTTTCGTGCCCCAGTTGCATGGCCTGGAGCATCTTAATGGACAGGCCTTTGCCCGACTTTGTCAGCAGAATGATCCGCGCATTGCCGATGCGATAGCCGATCCCTACGGTTGGAACTGGGAATCGTTAGCTTCGCCTTTGCAAGGGCATTATGTCGATGGCAGTCAGTTGCCGACTCAAGCAATCAGCCTTGCACAGGCACAAGCCATTATTGCCTTGGCGACGCAGACCTTTCAGCGGCTGTTTGGCTATCCCAGTGTCAGCACGGTAGCACCCTGTTATTTGTGGAACAGCGTGATTGAAAGCGTATGGCAACAACACGCAATACAGATGATTCAAACGGCCGGTTACCGATGCGACGGCAGAAATGAGCATAGCCATTACCACCAGGATAAACCGTTGATACGCGTGGGCGACTTAAGCAATAGTGGGCAGATTTATCTGGTAAGAAACGTCATGTATGAGCCGGTAGACGGCAGAAATACGCCGGATACCGCTTACTTGGAAGCGTTGTCGGCTTATGCCCAGGCTTTGCCGGTGAGCATATCGACCCATCGTTATAATTACACGCGCAGCGAGCAGGACTTTCAGTGCTCTTTGGATGGACTCGATCAGCTGTTGACCCAGATTCGAAGCACATTGCCTGACGTGCGTTTTGTATCATCTCCCGAATTAGGCGCGCAAATGCTGGCCGCCGATAGCGTTATGATCAATCATTTTAACGGCGAGTTATGGCCGCCGTTGAAGCAATTAACCGGGATTAAAAAAATCGCGCCTTTTTTAAATCGCTTGCATGCGCGCCATCCCAAGCTGACTTTATTAGCAGGTGTGACCGGTTTGATTGTTCCTGCGTGGCTGATTTGCAGACAGAGCAGGCAAAAGCTGGTGCAGGGAAGCCGATAATGATGACTATCAGCGCGGTTATTCCCGCCTACAACAGTGCCGATTTTATCGCTGATGCGATTGACAGCATACTCAAACAGACTCATCCGGTCACTGAGATTATTGTCGTGGATGACGGTTCTGTCGATAACACCGAGCAGGTTGTGCAGTGTTTCCCCGATCATGTCCGCTATTATAAACAAGTCAATCAAGGGCCTTCGGCAGCGAGAAATCAGGGCATAAAAATGGCCGATGGCGAGTGGATTGCGTTTTTGGATGCCGACGATCAATGGACGCCCGATAAAATCGAAAAGCAACTGGCGACGCTGGCTCAGTATCCTGAGCTGCAATTGATTGCCGGCGATATGGCCGAAATTGATGATCAGAATGAACCGTTAACCCCGTCGGTGCTGGCCAAACATCTGTTGCTGCAAGGCTTTCAGGCGCTGCATGGACAGCCGGTTCCCAAGGCATTGGCCGCGTTAATCAACAAAAACTTTATACCGACCGGCACAGTTCTGGTCAGGCGCGATGTCGTATTGGCGGCCGGGCTTTTCAATGAATCGATACGTTTTGGCGAAGACCTGGAATTGTGGGCAAAAATTGCGGCCCGCCATGCCATCACTTGTTTGCCGGAGATCTTGATGTTGCGCCGATTGCATGGTAATAACGCGACACAATTAACCGGGCGCATGTTGGCCGATCTGGTTAAGGTCATGCAATCGCTTAGATACGCTATTCCAGCAGAGCTGAAGCATCAGGGATTAAGTCCCGATCGATTGGTTGCCAACAGTTATGTGGATCTGGGTTATTGGTATTTTAGCGTAAACGATTACGGTAAAGCACGGGCGGCATTGCGATCCAGTTTGCGAGCAGCTATTAACCGTCGTGCGGCGCTTTATCTTTTAAGCGCCTGTTTGCCGCCCGGCTTGGTGGCAGGCATTAAGTCAATAAAACAAGCTTTAACGCATCATTAAAATTTGAGAGCACTATCAGATTTGCCGGATTGATACGGCGAAATCGGCTATGCTGTCAACTGTCCCAGCATATAAGGCGAATTGTTCGTGAGCGGAAATTTTGTAAAAAATATACTCTATGTAGAAAATGGCATCGGTTACGGCGGCGCTATTATTTGTCTGCGGCATTTGGTCAGACATCTTGATCGCAGCCGTTTTAAATCGCTAGTCGTCACCGGACGCACTGGCCCGCAATATCGGGAAATAGCGCAAGAAGCCGGTTGGAAACATATTCCTGACCGATATATCAATGTGGTTAGCATGCGTAGGCGACTAAAACAGTTATCCTGGCCGCAACGTATACCCGGATTAACAGGTCTGTTAAATCAACTATTGGCAAGAGCTGATGATGTGTTCAATTTCCTGCCTTTTTTTCTGCATTTATTATGGGTCGCCTGGCGCTTCAAGGCCGACTTGATTCATGTCAATAATGAGCCGCTCTGTAACCGCGCCGCTTTATTGGTCGGAAAGCTGTTAAGCATACCGACGGTATGTCATGTTCGCGGCGATCCTGTTAGCTCACGATTGATTAAATGGACGTATACGCTGCCCACGCATTTTATTTCCGTGTCCCATTGGGTCGCAAAAAGCATGCGGGAAAAATTGCAGGTGCCACCGGAAAAAATCAGCGTCATCTACGACGGCATCGCACTGGAAAAGCTGAATCTTAAGGCGGATGGTAATGAATTCAGGCGGCAACATCACATCCCTGTTGATGTTTATGCCGTCGGTTTAGTGGGTTTATTAATTCCCTGGAAAGGTCAGGTGCTGTTTCTCGATGCAGCAAAATTACTGCGAGATAAAATTCCTGGCTTGAAAATGGTTATCGTGGGCGGCACGCCGGATGATTGTGTCTCTTACGAAGAGATGCTGCGTCAACGTGTTATTCAAGAGCAGCTTGAAGACATTATTATTTTCACAGGTCATGTTACGCAAATGGAGCAGGTTTACAATGGCCTGAATGTCGTGGTATCGGCTTCCACTAGCCCGGAACCGTTGGGTACCGTCGTCATTGAATGTATGGCGATGGGTAGGCCGTTGATCGGCCCCAATCATGGCGGCGCGGCGGAAATGATGGAGCATGGTAAGACCGGCTTGTTGTTTACGCCTAAAGATGCCGCATCATTGGCGATGGAGATTGAGAGATTTTACCGCGATAAGCAACTGTCATTACAATTAGGCTATAACGCCCGTGTGCATGCGTTGGCAACATTTGCCATAAGCAGTCATACGGACAAAATACAAACGCTATACGATAGCATTTTGCAATAATTACACCTTTCTTTCTCTATGAATCCTTTCCTATCACGGCAGTTGATTTATCCGTTACAAGAAAAATTATTAAACAGGCCCACATTTCCCTATTTGGCGTCTTTGGAAAAAACACAATGGCAGTCGAGAGCCGATATTGAAGCGCTACAACTGCAAAAGCTGCAAACACTGTTGAAAACCGCCAAGGAACATAGTCCTTGGCATGCCCGGCGGATTGAGCACTCGGCTATTAATCTTGAAAATCTGAGCATCGAAGATTTCAGGCGGCTGCCGACCATGGGTAAAATAGAGATGCAACTGCACGGTCAAGAAATGATGTGGTCCGATGTGCCGGGTGGCTCTTTTCGCTATACCACCGGCGGTTCCAGCGGATCGCCATTGATTTTTAATTTTGGCAGAGCACGTCAAGCCTCGGATGCGGCTGGACGTATCCGCGCCAGACGTTGGTGGGGTGTTAATGTCGGCGATCCTGAGGTTTACTTATGGGGCGCCCCCGTTGAGCTTAATAAAACCGATAAAATAAAAACCATCCGCGACCGGCTGCTTAATCAGTTGGTGTTAAACGCATTCGAAATGTCGCCGGAAAATATGTCGGCTTATTTGACGGCGATACAAAAATTTCAGCCTGCATGTATCTACGGTTATGCCAGTAGCGTTGCGCTACTGGCCGGCTATGCGCGGCAACATAATAGGTCGTTATCATTGCCTGGGTTAAAAGTGGTCTGTACTACCGGTGAGCCGCTTTATCCTGAGCAATGCCGATTGATTTCCGAGGTTTTTAATGTGCCTGTCGCCAATGAATTCGGTAGCCGGGATATAGGTTTTACCGCGCATGAAAACAGTCATCAGCAACTGTTGCTGATCAGCGAAAGTATTCTGCTTGAAGTGTTGGATGCTGATGGCAATCCGGTTAAGGCCGGTGAAATGGGCGAAGCGGTGATGACCGGCTTATGCTCCCAAGCGCAGCCTTTTATTCGCTATCGCACCGGCGATATGGTTGTATTATCAAAAGATGCGGATAAGGACGGCAGAGGACTGCATGTCATAGACGAAGTCGTCGGACGTAGCACTGATTTTTTAATCCATCAGGATGGTTCCATCGTTCATGCCTTGGCGACTATTTATGCGCTACGTGAAACCATCGGCGTGGAACAGTTTAAAATCACCCAAGAGGCGGTTAACGACTTTGAAATTTTGATTGTCACCAATCCATTATGGCATGCTGCTTCGTTAACGGTTATAGCAGAAAAATTCAAAGCCCGTTTTGGTGCAGCCTGCACAACCGATATACAGTTGGTCGATAAAATCCCGACCGAAGCATCGGGAAAAATAAGGCAGGTCGTTTCCAAAGTGTCGCCGCAGTTTTAACGACTAAACCTCGCAAAACGCAACCTCAAACTGTTCCGGCTTAAGATGGAAGCCAAATTTTGTAATCAGCGAATCTGTTGCAACTTTTATACGCTTTACCCTAAACTTAAACTTACCCCTATCATTAGTTCTATGTCTAACTTATTGACCAAACTCATTGAATTACCCTTCCGCTATAAAATTTGGCGACCTGCGCATATAGGCATTGTGCTGGACGATTTAACCGGATTGTCTAAACAAGCGATTCAAGCGGATGAAGTTCATCTTAAAGCCGCGATAGCGTGGTTGTGTCGCGCCCAAGACCAGCGGCTGGGCCACCAAGACCAAGGCGGCATATCGGCGGGTTGGAGTTTTGAAGACGGCTGGTTGCCCTGCTATCCCGAAACCAGCGGCTATATTATCGAAACCTTTCTTGCCGCCGCTAAAATCCTGAACTATCCCGACTTAAAGCTTCGAGCCGGACGTATCGTAGATTGGGAGCTGTCTATCCAGAACGCCGACGGCTCGTTTCCTGGGCATTTCGGGGAGGCGGGCAGCAAGCCGGTCATTTTTAATACCGGCCAAATCATGCACGGCATGGTCGCAGGTTATTTAGCCTTTAATCGAGATGAATGCCTGACCACCGCCGTCAATGCCGGAAAATGGATGCTGTTGCAGCAAGATAACGACGGCTGTTGGCGGCGGTCTGTCCACAATGACACGCCTCATACTTATAATACGCGTTCGGCATGGGCATTGCTGCGCACGGGCCTTATCGCTAATGAACAAGAACTGGTGGATGCGGCGATTAAGAATATACGCTGGGCGCTGACTCAGCAGACCTCGTCGGGCTGGTTTAAAACCAACGGCTTTAAAGAAAATGGCCTGCCGTTTACACATAATATTGCCTACGCCATCCGGGGAATTTTGGAGAGCGGCTTATTGCTGGATAATGAAGAAATGATTAATGCCGCCATTAAAGCCGCCACGGCACAAGCCGCAGTGCAACGGCAAGACGGTTGGTTGTCAGGAACTTACGCCGATAACTGGATACCTCAAGCCAATTATTGCTGCCTGACGGGTTTGGCCCAGATGAGCATCATCTGGCAACGATTAGCGCATACCCAGGGCATCAGTGAACTGGAGCAGCATGCCGAACGGGGCATCAGCTTTGTAAAATCCAATCATCGGCTTACCGGCAAGCAAGATTATCAGGATGGCGCAGTTGCCGGATCAGCTCCCGTATGGGGGCGTTATTCGATGTTTGAATACCCTAATTGGGCGGCAAAGTTTTTTGCCGATGCGTTAATGCTCAAAATAGCCCATATCAATATACCCGAATCAAAATAAAATCATGTCCCAGCTTTCAGTCATTATCCTTTGCGGTCAATCGCCTAGACATCTGTATTTTGCCAACCAACTCTGCAAAGCCTGCCAGCCGTTGGTCATTATTCAGGAAGGCGGGCATGACGACCCGCTAAAAAAAATAATCAAGCTGCTGCTAAACCCTGCAAAATTATGGCGCAAAGTTTCGCGCTGGTTGCGGGATCGCAAACGTTACAGCGGCAATAAAGAAGCCGCATTTTTCTTTGCCGAGCAACCGTCGCAGCTGGATCGTAATGATCTTCGGGTGGAAGTGCCGCATATCAATCATCCCGATGTCATTAAGCTCATAGACGAGCATAATCCAGATTTGATCGCCGTGTTTGGCACATCCTTGCTAAAAGGCGAATTGCTGGAAAAAGGTCGGTTAGGCATAATTAATTTGCACGGCGGCTTATCGCCCGAATATCGGGGCGCCGATTGCACTTTCTGGGCGCTGCATAACCAGGAGCCGGAAAAAGTCGGCTGCACCTTACACTATATTAATATGGGTATCGATACCGGCAATATCGTCGCCCACGTTTCACCCGAAATAAAAGCAACCGATGATGAGCTGACTTTATTCTGGCGAGCCGTGCGTGACAGTACCGATACGTTTGCAGAATTGTTGGATAAGCTGGAAGCGGGCGAGTCGCTGGGGCAGGTACAAGCGCATAAAGGCGCGTTATATCAGGTCAAGGATAGAGGATTACAGCACGAGAAAAAGCTGGAGGCTTTATTACAACAGGGACTGTTAAAAAACCTCAATCTGGGTAAGCGTGTTACCTGGTTTAAATCTTAAAAATAATAATTGTCAGCCGATTCCTGTTGCCTGCGACAATTTGTCACGCGACAATCTGTCACATTTCCTAGTTTAGTCTTTATTGATATACTTTATGCAACTCTTGAGATGCAAACTTCCTCCTCGGAATTCAGAGTTTTATATCCTTCTCTTAATGCGGCCTAACAGCCGCATTTTTTTTGTTTAAATATTATTGTTAATGTCTTCAAGCGTTAGATTTCAGGAGTTTTAATTTTTTTTTTTTTTAAAAGCTGTTATCATATTCTCGGTGAGTTGGATGCTGTGTAAGAACAGTGAGTTTTTAATGTAAATTAGGGAGAGGCCATGCTTATATTGACTCGTCGAGTAGGGGAGACTTTAATGATAGGCGACGAAGTTACTGTCACAGTCCTTGGAGTGAAGGGAAACCAAGTTCGTATTGGTGTTAATGCACCGAAGGATGTTTCTGTCCATAGGGAAGAGATTTACGAAAGAATCAAAAAAGAACAGGCTGAGTCAGCGGGCCTAACAGGTTCTGAAGAGTAAAACATTTTAGGAGAGATGGCCGAGAGGCTGAAGGCGCTCCCCTGCTAAGGGAGTATGGGTTTTATCGCCCATCGAGGGTTCGAACCCCTCTCTCTCCGCCACATTAAAAAATTGTCTTTTTAAATTTTTATTGACATAAGATAGATAAAGAAAGACAATAAGCGGCTTAATAAAGCGCCCGTAGCTCAGCTGGATAGAGTAATCGGCTACGAACCGATCGGTCGGGAGTTCAAATCTCTCCGGGCGCACCATTAATATTTTAGAAAAGTTTAATCCCCTGTAGCTCAGTCGGTAGAGCGGGTGACTGTTAATCACTAGGTCGGCGGTTCGAGCCCGTCCGGGGGAGCCAAGTAAATCAAAGCCTTACATGAAAATGTAGGGCTTTTTTTATGCCTAAAATTCCTTCACGCTGCACTCACGTTGCAGTTCAAAATAAAAAGCCATAATAAACCGCAACACTTGCCAGAATTTCAGGCACAAAAAAGCCGGTGTTGTTGCTTTCATATATTAGAAATTACTCTTTAGCGGCTTATTTTTGAAAGCAGTGTTGTTGCGTTGCTTTTTCAGGTATCTACTGATTTTGGGTCGTTATTTTTAAGCAAACCCTTTAGTACAGCAAAAACCCCAAGCGCTCCTCTTCCCACGCCTGCTCATCCGCGCTGGCAATCAGCTCCAGGTCTTCAGGCAGGGCTTGGGTATCGTCCACCCACTCGCGTAACAATGGCGAGCCGTTGATGACGTCGATAGCCAAGCGATCCAGTTCATATTCATAGGGAAAATCACGCCACAACGGGTAATCCGGTTGTTGCAGGCGCAATGCTTTGAACGCCAAGGCCTGTAAGCGCCAGGGGCGGAACGCGGCGTGATTGTAAGCGGTATCTTCCACATGGATTTGCACACCGGCGCACAGTTTGCCCGCGTGTTTGTGGAACGTCGGTTCAAACCAGCACTCACGCAGGCGACAACCCGCCAGCCATTGCGGCGCAAGGTTGCGCATGGATTTGATGAGAGCCTGCGCATCAATGTCCGGTGCGCCGAATAGTTCCAGCGGGCGCGTCGTGCCACGGCCTTCGGACAGCGTAGTGCCTTCCAGCAGCACGGTGCCTGCGTAACAGCGGGTCATCCACAGATTCGGCGCGTTCGGGCTGGGGTTGATCCAGGTGCGCTCGCCCAGTGGCCAGCCGTAGCCGGGCGCAGCCTCCGGTTGCCAGCCTTGCATTGTAATAACCCGGCAATCCACGTCCAGCGCCAGCGTCTTAATAAACCAGTGCGCCAGTTCGCCCATCGTTAAGCCGTGACGCATAGGCATAGCGCCCGCGCCGACAAAGCTTTCCCAGCCTGGACGCAGCGTTAAGCCTTCCGCCGGTCGGCCTGCCGGATTGGGCCTATCCAGTATCCACACCGTTTTTTGGTGCGCCGCAGCCGCTTCCAGCACATAACGCAAGGTGGTGATGAAGGTATAAATGCGGCAACCGAGATCCTGTAAATCGACCAGCAGCACGTCGAAAGTCGCCATCATCGCGTCGGTCGGGCGGCGCACGTCCCCGTACAGACTAAACACCGGTATGCCCAGCGCCGGGTCGATGTAGTCGGAGGATTCCATCATATTATCCTGCTTGTCACCGCGTAATCCGTGCTGCGGGCCGAAGGCGGCGCTGAGCTTGATGTCCGGCAAACGGGCCAGGGCGTCCAGCGTATGCGTCAAATCCTGCGTCACCGAGGCCGGATGCGCCAGCAAAGCCACGCGTTTTCCCGCCAGCGGCGCGCGCAAAGCCGGTTCTTCAAGTAAACGGTCTATACCAAATTTCATAGTTTTTTGTGGGTTAAGTAGGCATTGAATAATGAAATGAATCCGGCGCGATGATGAAAGTTGGGGCAAGATTCGGGATGGTGTAAGGCCCAATAAGAGTGGCTGCCATCATTTGACTCGATCACCGCCGTCAGGCCCAGCTGAAACGGCTTGCCTGCCCTGTTCGGCGGCAAATCGGCGGCGGCAATCACCGCTTCCAGCAGCAAACGCCCGTCAGTCCGGGTAACGCTGATCATCGGCATCTGGCGGACTGTCCAATCGTTACGCAGCCGGTAGTCGCTGAACGAGTAGGCTGCCCACTGGCCGGACGGTGAAAAATTGAATTCATGATAGCTTGCGTCGCCTTCCACCCCGATAAACGCCTCAAAACAGGTATGTTCCCACAAGCCGTCGACAGCAACAGGCGGCTGCGGCGCGGGCATGCGCAGTTGCATCAAGTCGCCGGTCAATTCGTAGCGCAGGCGCAGACGGTGTTCGGGCAGTGGTTGAAGCTCAGCCAGTAAACCCGTTACGGCAATGTTTCCGGCGCTGGGGTGGCAAATCAGATTATGTTTAGTCACGGCTAATGCCTGCCTTTGGTAAAGTATTGTCTAATCAAACCATTGGTATTTTCGTTTAAGCCGCGCTCCTAGGAGCAACACGGATGAGCAAAGGACACATTTTGGTTATTTCCTGCTTTCTTTAATATCTCAATCTGGTATCTTTGTGCTTAATTTAGCTGTTTATAGTGACGCATGCGCTTTCTCGTCTTTGGTCGGATTGAAAAAAGCGTGTAACTATAGCAGCTGACCTTCTTTTTTCCGCTTATTTTCGATTGCACGTATGAATTGAATGTAAGTATTTAAAATCCAGAGCCGCTGATATTTTATTGGAATGTTTAATTCTATTAAGTAATGAAAACTTTTTACCCTGAAATAGCCCCCTACCACAGTTTTTTTCTGGCAACCGGCGGCAAGCATTCTGTTTATGTAGAGCAAAGCGGCAATCCTGACGGCATACCGGTTATTTTTCTGCACGGCGGCCCCTGTTCCGGCACCAAACCCGATCATCGGCGTTTTTTTAATCCCGAACTTTATCGCATTATTCTGTTTGATCAGCGCGGCTGCGGCTTGTCTTTGCCTTTTGGCGAACTGGAAAATAATACCACTCAGGATTTGATAGCGGATATGGAACATATCCGGCAAACACTCGCCATAGATCAATGGCTGGTATTTGGCGGCTCTTGGGGTGCCGCACTCGGTTTGCTCTATGCGCAGCAGTACCCGGAAAAAGTAAGCGGCATGATTATTCGCGCCGTATTTTTGGTGCGGCAACAGGATTTGGATTGGTTTGCAAAGGACGGCGCCAGTCGAATTTACCCTGAGCAATGGCAGCGATTGCTTGAAAGCATCCCCGAACAAGGAAGGGGGAACTTGGTGCAAGGCCTGTGTGATGCGCTATGGGGTAAAGATGAGGTGGCGAAAAGACGGGGCGCTAGGGAATGGATGGCTTGGGGCGGACAGGTCGCATTAGGCAACGATTATCAACCCAGCAGCGAAAGCCATCATGTTACCGAGAAAATGGTCAAGCAGGTGCGCATGGAACTGCATTATGCCCGGCAGCATTATTTTATTAAGGAAAATCAGATTCTGGAAAATTGCCCGGTTTTACACGACATTCCCACCATTATTATTCATGGCCGCCAGGATCTGGTTTGTCCGATAGAAGCCGGGATGAAGCTGCATCAGGCCTTGCCCCATGCCGACTATGT
>Ga0182021_10003642_pt1 | contig 18131 bp, 20 predicted proteins | sample 612E3MmetaG_FD_120493 | JGI IMG/M metagenome (GOLD analysis project Ga0182021, IMG submission 120493) | Permafrost microbial communities from Stordalen Mire, Sweden - 612E3M metaG (Illumina Assembly) | ecosystem: Environmental > Terrestrial > Soil > Wetlands > Permafrost | place: Sweden... | reverse complement strand
CGGACAGTTTCGCGGCGGGGCCGAAGCCTACGGGGACCGTGACGATCAAGAAGTCCACAACAACGTTGTGCGTGATCAAGCTCTCCTCGGGCAAAGGCTCGTGCACGATGGCCGGCTCGAAGCTCCAGCCGCGCAGCTACAGCGTCTACGCCACCTACGGCCGCACCTCGGACTTCGTGGGGTCGACGTCGACCAAGAAGACCCTCACAGTCGTCAAGTAACCAAAGCGCCACAACAGGTAAGAGGGCGGGCTTCGGCCCGCCCTCTTTCGCGCCATATCGACTACCGGATCGTTGCAGAGGACGCGCTCCCCCTGATCGCCTTATCGGCCTCTCCAGTCGGCAGCTTTAGTTCTTTCACTCGGAGTGACGAGAACGAACACATCGCGTGGTCGTCTGCGCGTCAGTCCAGCCGCACAGGGCTACACAACCGAGATTGCCGTTACAGCTTCAGGACTCCCCGCAGGTTCCTGACCGCCTGGGCAATTCGCTGCTCGTTCTCGATGAGGGCGAAGCGCACGTAACCCTCTCCCCCGGGCCCGAAGCCGACACCTGGCGAGACCGCAACCTGCGCTTCAGATACCAGGAACTTCGAGAACTCGATCGACCCCAGCTCCCGGTAGGGCTCGGGGATCTTCGCCCACACGAACATCGTCCCTTTCGGCTTGGGCACCTCCCAGCCCACGCGGGCGAGCCCTTCGCAAAGAGCGTCGCGGCGGCCCTGGTAGATCTCGTTCACGAGCTTGGGATAATCCGGTGCCTCGTTCATGGCGACGATGGCGGCGATCTGGATCGGCTGGAACGTCCCATAGTCGAGGTAGCTCTTCAGCTTCGTCAGGCCCTGCACGATCTCGGCGTTCCCGACGAGGAACGCCACCCGCCAGCCCGCCATCGAGAACGACTTCGTCAAGGTGTAGAGCTCGACGGCAACCTCCGATGCCCCCGGGACCTCGAGGATCGACGGCGGCCGGAAGCCGTCGAAGGCGGTATCTGAGTAGGCGAAGTCGTGCACCAAGAGCACGTCGTGCTCGTGGGCGAACTCGACCAGCCTCGTCATCGTGGCAAGGTCGATGCACGCTGTCGTCGGATTGTGCGGGAACGAGAGGATCGCCACCCGGGGCTTCGGCCAGGCTGATTCCCAGGCCTCGACCAGGTTCGCGAAAAAGGCCTCCCCGGCGTCGGCCTCGTCGTTGCCGAGACCCTCGAGGCGCACCATCCGGACGTCCGCACCGGCGAAGAGGGGCGCGTAGAGGTGAATGGGGTACGACGGCGACGGGACGAGGGCCGTGTCGCCGGGTCCGACCACGACCCACATGAGGTGGGAAAGCCCCTCCTTGGCCCCGATCGTCGTCACAACCTCGCGATCGGCGTCCAGCTCCACGCCGAACCGCCTCAGGTAGAGGTCCGATATCGCTTGGCGGAGCTTGGGGATCCCGCGGCTCGCCGAGTAGCGGTGGTTGCGGGGGTTGTGGACCGCCTCGGCCAGCTTCTCGACGGCAACGTCCGGCGAGGGGATGTCAGGGTTGCCGAAGCCGAGGTCGATGACATCGATGCCGGCTCGTCGCGCCTGCAGCTTCAGCTGGTCGATCTGGGCGAAGACGTACGGAGGAAGGCCTTGTATTCTGCGAAGCTCCATCGCCCGACGATACCAATCCGGGCTTGCCGCACGACAACTTGCCCGAAGCGACTCATCGATACCGGCTAGGCGTTCGCAGGCTGGTGCCCGCTCCCGTCATGGTCGTGTTCCCGCCATGTCCAGTGCTTCCCGGACGAGAGCGATCGAGCGCGGCCAGCCCCAGATCGCCCAAGTGACGCCGGTCTCACGCAGATCCGCCAACCGGCCGGCCGCGGCACGAGCCGACGTGGGCAGCGGTCCCGCCCACGTCGTAGGTCCCAGGACCACCTCGGCCCGCAACCGGTCGAGGTCGGCACCCCAAAGGTTCACAGTCGCCCCCGCCGCACGGGCGATCTCCAGCGTCGCCGGCGAACTGGCTCCTACCCAGGTCTCGATGCCCGCGCCGGCGAGCTCGTCCAAGGTGGCGGCCAGGGATGCCCGGCGCGCCTCGAGGCTCGGGAACGGGATCCCGAAGGCCTCGTTCTCCGTACGGCTCTTCGAGTCCCCGATGCCGACGGCCGCCACGAGGCGACGACCCGCCACCTCGTCCAGGGAGACGAGGGATTCGACCACGACAGCGTCCGGCAGCAGGCCGAGGCGGGCCACAAGAGACCCGATGCGGACGCGCGCGGTCGCAGCGGCGGCGGCGGCGAGCAGCGGGTACATGGAAAGCGCCGGCCGCGACTTGTCGTCCCCGGGCCAGAGGTGGTCGAAGGCGAAGACACCGTCGATGCCTGCCTCTTCTGCCTCGCGGGCGGCAGCGAGGGCCCTGGCGGCGCCCGGCTCGAACGTCGGGAGCGTGATGCCGACCTTCACCGGTCAGTCCCCGCCGGCGGCGAGCCCCGCCAGGCTCACAGTGTCGACTCGACCCGAGCCTTCAAGTCCCTGATGGCGGCGTGGATGATGTTGCCCTCGGCCCTTCGCTTTATGAAACCGGGCAGAGGAACCCGCAGCTCGACGGCGAGCTGGTAGGTGACCTCGGTCCCTCCCTCGGGTGCGGGCGCAAAACGGTAGATACCGTCGAGCCGGCTGGTCAGATCGCCGTCTCGCTGGACCCAGCGGAGCTCGGTCGGCGCCTCCGAGTAGTCGTAGACGAGGGTGTAGCTCGTGCTCCGCCCGAACGCACCGGCACGGAACGAGACGAGGGAGGGTCGTCCCTCGCCGTCGCGCTCGTGAACGTGGACCTCCTTCAGATCGGCAACCCACTCCGGATATCTCTCGATGTCGGCCACGACCTCGAAGCACCGTGCGGGGGAGCCGTCGACGACCATCCGCTCAATGGTCTGATCGGCCACACGTCCTCCTCTCTTTCCGAGTCCACTCCAGCCTCGCACCTACTCGGCCGCTCGGCCAGCACTGCGGGGCGCTCGAGGCACCCAATCCCACCGGCAACCCCTCACGGGCCGGCATCGTCACCCGCTCACGTGGACGAGGGCCTCGTGCAGTCTGCGAGCCAACTTGTCGTAGTCGAACTCGCTCACCGCCCGGCGGCGCGCCTGGTTGCCGAGGCGTTGTCGAAGCTCGGGATCGTCGAGCAGCCTCGCGAGCTCAGCCGCCACGGCCGCGCTGTCCTGCGGGCGGTCGACCACGAGACCGGTCTGGCCGTCGACCACGGCCTCGTCCGAGCCGCCGCTCCGCCCGGCGATCTGAGCCACGCCGGTGGCGGCGGCCTCGAGGAACACGATCCCGAATCCCTCCTGCTCGAGTCCGAACCACCGGTCGCGACAGCACATGGCCCACACGTCCGCCGAGCCGTTGAGCATGGGCAGGTCGGAGTCCGGGACACGACCCAGAAACACGACCCGGGCGCCACTCCGCCTTGCTCTCAGCTCCAGTCGCCTCCGGTCACGGCCGGCGCCCCCGATGGCGAGAGTCAGATCTGCCCGATCGGCGCTCAGCGCTCCGACCGCCTCGATGAGCACGTCCATTCCTTTTCGGGGAACAAGCCGGCTCACGCTGACGACGAGCCTGCCCTCGGCGGGCAGACCGAGCCGACGTCGCACGTTGAGCTTCTCGTCGGGAGCGAGGGGATGGAAGCGTTCGTGGTCGACCCCTGGAGGAACGACCACCATCGGCGGAGTGCGGGCGCCCGCAGCCCGCGTCGCCTCCGCCCCGGGGTAGCCACCGGCGGCGACTGCGAGCGACGCCCCGCTGAGCACCGAACGCAGGAGCTGGCGAGTGACCGGCAGGCGCCCGGGAACGGTCACCTCGGCACCGTGGAGCACGACGCCATAGGGGACACGAAGCTGGCGCCCGATCAAGCCGAGAGGCAGTGCGGGATCGAGCAGGACGATTCCGGCACCGGAGGAGTGAGCCAGCTGCCGGACGGCGCGGGCCAGCCTGGATGTGGGCAGGAGAACCGGAGCCGACCAGCGCTCGATCCGGAACTTCTGGCGTTCGTCGAACGCCTCGGCACCCCGATGCGGGGTCGTGAGCACCGTGAGCTCATCGGGCGGCAGCCGGCGGAACAGCTCGTAAAGGTACGACTGGATGCCCCCGAGCTTGGGAGGAAAGTCGTTGGTGACAAGCAGGTAGCCCATCAGCCGGGCCGCCCGGGAACAGGTGCGGTCCTGACCGAGTGGCTCAGCTCACCCGACGCCGGAAACGCAGCTCTGGAACGAGCCCGGCGCGCTGGAGCATGCGGACGGCACGCGCCTCGGCTACGTCGACCACGATCCCGCCCGTTGCGGCCGGGGCCAACAGGAAGCTCACAACGCAGTCCTCGCACGCGGAGGTCCCGTCGAGCACACAGTCGTCGCAGCTGATGGACATGCTCTCGGTCGGCATCGCTCCTCCTTCGGACCCGGGTCGCGGGCAACGCGGGCCGGCCGTCCGCTCCTGAGGGCGGGTGACCGGTCAAGGACAACGACGACATGATGCCCGAAGGATGTATCAGGCCCGCCACGCTACCGGTCGGCCGAAGCCAATTGCGGGTACGGTCTCAGTTCATGGTCTCTGACCGCCTTTGCGCGATTTGGAAGCTGCACATGCCCGAGGTCCGCGAGTACGCGGGCCTGCACCAGTTCGACGGACAGGTCCAGGATCTTTCGCCGGCCGGAGTGGCGGCGCTTCTCGAGCCGGTCGGGCGGGGTGCCCGCGAGCCGAACGCGCACGACGAGGCACACCTGTCGGCGGCGGAGGCAGGAGGGCGCGCCTTCTTCGGCGCGACGGAGAATCACCGGTGGAATCCGCTCGTCCACTTGGCGAACCTCGACCTCGCCTGTTACGACCGCGAGTACGCCCCGGCAGCCGAGCGCGCCGCAGCCAAGCGGGCCCACGTGAGCCTTTGGCCGGACGCCGTCGACTCCGCGCTCAAGTCCCTCGACTCGGTCCCGGCTCCCGTGGCGGCCGCCCTCTTGCCCGCCGCCCGCGGCCTAGGAACCTGTCTGGAAGCGATCCACTGCGACCCGGCCGAGCTCGAGCCGGCCCGGAAGGCCCTCGACTCGTTGATCGCCCACCTCGGGCAAGCCTCCGCAACGGGCGCGCCGGACGCCAGCCTCGGCCCGCAAAAGCTAGCCCAGCTTCTCGGCGAGCCCGAGGCGATGACCGTGGACCTCGGGCGGCTCGAGGAGGTCGCCGATGGCGAGCGAGCCCGCCTCACCGAGCGCCTGACCCACGACTGCGACCGGTTCCGCCCCGGCGTGGATACCAGCGAGGTTGTGAGGGACCTGCTGGCGGACCACCCTGACGACGAAGGCATCTATGCCGCAGCCCGCGTCCTGCTCGAGGAGCTCAGCACGTTCACGACCGAGCGAGGGCTCCTGCCCGAGCTCGGGGGGACCTGCCTCGTCGGGCCCGCACCGACCTCGCGGCGCTATGTCGTGGCGATGATGTCCTGGACGGGACCCTACGAGGCCGAGGCACCTGCCTGGTTCTACGTGAATCCGCCGGACCCGTCCTGGGTCGACGAGACGAAGGACCAGTGGCGGTCTCTCTTCAGCGCGACGACATTGCCCGCGATCACCGCGCACGAGGTCACGCCCGGCCATTTCGCCCACGGACGGATGATCCGGCTCACCGCCCGCGGCGACGTGCGACGCTCGCTCGCCTCGGTGGCGTTCGTCGAAGGATGGGCCCACTACGCAGAAGAGCTGTTGGTGGAAGAAGGATTTCGAGAGGAAGATCCGCGTTTTGCGATCGGGGTGTGGATCGAGGCGCTCGTGCGGGTCACGCGACTCGCCGCCGCGCTCGGGGTGCACCGCGGCACGATGTCGGTCGAGGAGGCGACGGTCCGCTTCCGGGAGGACGCCTTCTTGGAACAGCCCGGGGCCGAGTCCGAGGCGCGCCGGGCCACCTTCGACCCCACCTACGGCCGCTACACGTGGGGCAAGCTCGAGATTCAGGCCCTCCGCAACGAAGCCATCGCCCGCTGGGGCCCGCGATTCGGGCTGCGGAGGTTCCACGAGGCCCTGCTAGAGCTCGGGGCGCCACCTCTCGGGACGATCGGCGACGCGCTCGAGCCGCATTGAGCTCATCCTGAGCCGGTCATCCTGAGCCGGTCGTCGGCGCCGGCTGGAACGCGGTCGGGTCGGCGGGGTCGATCAACCAGCGCGGCTTGCGACCAAGCCGCTACCAGTGGTGATGGTCCCGCCCGCCGATGAGGCCGCCCACGTTGAGGACTTCGACCAGGCGGACGAGGCGCTTCACGCTGTCGAGGCGGTAGATGACAAGGGCCGTCTCGACTCTCGCCGCCAATCGCCGGGCGAGGAAGCCGTGTAGCTCTACCCCACATGACCCCGGGTCGGCGAGAAGCGGCCCGAATATCAGGTTCCGGGCGGCGTCGGCGACGTGGAACTGCAGCTCGTCGAGGGCTTTTCGCGAAGGCACGCTTGCGACCAGGCCCCACTCGTCGTCACTGACGCGCATGCTGGGCGCCAGATTGAGCCCTCCGGTCACCGAGCGCAGGACGAAACGCGCGTCGGGGTCGAGAGCGGCCAGCTCCTCGCCCATGTAGAGGTTGCCGCTCTGGAGCGCGGCCTCGCCCTCCAAGATGCGGCGCACCATCTTCGGCTCCGACAACAGGTCGATCGAGTACTCCAGGGCCGCCATCTCACGCGCCGAGACCACGACGGCGGCCGGCACGCCCCCGTGCTCGACGACGACCCGGTCCCGTGTCGACAGGACCTGCTCGACCACGGTATCGAGGCTGTCACCCTTGCCCGCCAGAACCGCCATCGGGCCAGCGTACAGCTCACCGCCTCGAGGCCAACAGTCTGTCGTGCGATCGGCGCGCTAGTCGGTTGTGGCGAGCTCCGGACTTCTCTTGAGCTGCGCGGCGAGGGATCGCAGAGCCAGGCCCCGGTGCGAAAGGTGGTGTTTTTCGTCCGGGCTCATCTCGGCGAACGTGCGGCCGCCTCCACCCCGAGGCTCGAACACCGGGTCGTAGCCGAAACCCCCTTCCCCCCGGGGCGCTTTCGCGATCTCTCCCTCGACAGCGCCCTCGCCGACGATCTCGGCGCCGTCGGGAAAGCGGCAGACGACGACCGTGCGAAAACGCGCCCGCCTGTCGGTCTCTCCCTCGAGGGCCTCGAGCAGCTTGGCGACGTTCTGCGAGTACGTGGCCGTCTCCCCGGCGAAGCGAGCCGTCCGCGTGCCCGGCTCCCCCCCGAGGGCGTCGACCTCGAGGCCTGTGTCGTCGGCAACGGCGGCATGACCGGTCGCCCCGACAAGCGCGAGGGCCTTGAGCCGTGCATTGTCCTCGAGGGTCTCTCCCGTCTCCTCGACCGGATCGACGCCGTCGGGACGGGCCAGCAGTTCCACCAGCCCACCGAGCTGGTCACCCAAGATGGTGCCGAGCTCGAGGGCCTTGTCGGGATTGGCCGTGGCCATCACGAGTCGCATGCCGAGCGTTCCCGGGTGTCCGGCCGGCCTCAGGCCCGGCGGTCCGGCGGTGCTGTGGCCAACACCTCTTCTTGTATCTGCAGGATCTGGGCGATCCCGGTCTCGGCAAGGCCGAGCATCTCGTCGAGCTCGCTGCGGGCGAACGGCGGGCCTTCGGCCGTCCCCTGCACTTCGACGAAGCGCCCCGAAGAGGTCATGACGACGTTCATGTCGACCTCGGCCGTGGAGTCCTCGGCGTAGTCGAGGTCGAGCATGCACGCCTGGCCGACGACCCCGACCGAGACCGCCGCGCACGCCTCACGGATCGGGTGGGCCCGGATCACCTCCGCGAGACGAAGCCGCGTGCACGCATCGTGCAGCGCCACGTAGGCACCCGATATCGAGGCCGTCCTCGTCCCACCGTCGGCCTGAAGCACGTCGCAGTCGACCAGGATCTGTCGCTCGCCGAGCACCTGCAGGTCGATGATGCTGCGTAGAGCGCGGCCGATGAGACGCTGGATCTCATGGGTGCGGCCGGACTGGCGACCCCTTGCCGCCTCCCGGCTCACCCGTTCGGGTGAGGAGCCGGGCAACAGCGAGTACTCCGCCGTCACCCATCCCCGCCCAGTCCCGCGCATCCACCTCGGCACCTCCTCGTCGATGGAGGCCGTGCACAGGACCTTCGTGCGACCGTAGACGGCCAGCACCGAGCCGGCGGCGAATTCGGTGAAGTCCCTGACGAACACGCACGGGCGCAGCTCGTCAAGGGCGCGTCCGTCGTGGCGTGCGGCTGCAGGCGCATCAGGCAGGGAGTCGGTCACCTCGGCAGGGTAGCCGACCGCGGCCGGCGGGCGATCAGAAGTAGATGATCCGCTTGGCCCGCTCGACGACCACGTCCAGGTCGTCCGTCCAAGCCCCCGTCGACAGGTACTTCCATCCTCCGTCGGCGCAGATGAAGACGATCGTTCCCGTCTCGATCGTGTTCGCGCACTTGACGGCACCTGCGAGAGCGGCCCCGGAGGAGATCCCCGCGAAGACTCCCAGGTCCGCGAGGCATCTCGTCCACTCGATCGAGTCCCGCGGGCCGACGACGGTCTTGCGGTCGAGCAGGTCGGCTCCGCCGAGCTCGACGAAGATGGGCGGGATGTAGCCGTCGTCGAGATTGCGAAGTCCCTCCACGGTCTCCCCCGACGGAGGCTCGACGGCCCAGAGCTGCACCTTCGGGTTGGCCTCCTTCAAGAAGCGCCCGACGCCGAGCAGCGTCCCGGTCGTGCCGAGACCGGCGACGAAGTGCGTGATCTCCGGGCAGTCTCGCCAGATCTCAGGACCGGTGCCCTCGTAGTGGGCTCTCGGATTGGCCTGGTTCCCGTACTGGTAGAGAAACGTCCACTCCGGATGGTCCGCCGCGAGCTGCCGGGCCAGGCGCACCGCGCCGTTGGACCCCTCGTTGGCCGGAGAGCCGATGATCTCCGCGCCCCAGAGCTCGAGCAGCTGGCGCCGCTCGACCGAGACGTTGCCCGGCAGCACGACCTTCAGCCGGTACCCCTTGATCCGGCACACGATGGCCATGCCGATCCCGGTGTTGCCGGACGACGGCTCGATGAGCGTGGCGCCTGGGCCCAACAACCTCTGTCGCTCGGCGTCTTCGATCATCGAGAGCGCGATCCGGTCCTTGACCGAGCCGCCGGGGTTCTGGCCCTCGAGCTTTGCGAGGATGCGCACGGCCGGGTTCGGGCTCAGGGCGGAGACGTCGACGAGGGGCGTGTTGCCGATCAGGTCGAGAACGCTCTGGAGGACAGGCACGGCCGGCTCGGCCCCGTTCCGGGCCTAGGCACCCCCGCCCGCGACGGCGGGCAGGATCGAGATGTTGTCGTCGGCTTGCACCTTGGTGTCGAGCTTGTCCATGTAGCGGACGTCGTCGTCGTTCAGATAGACGTTCACGAACTTGTGCAGTTGGCCGTCGGCGGTGACCAGCTGGCCCGACATGCCCGGGTACTGCCGCTGCAAGGCCTCGAGAACCTCCCCGATGGTCTCGCCCTCGACCCTGACGGACCTCTGGCCCCCCGCGTGCTGGCGGAGCAGGTTCGGCAAGTTCACAACGGGCACTGGCGCCTCCGGAAAGTTGACTGTTTCGGTCAGATACTAATGGACCTCGACAGACTCCTCGACGGGCAGCCCGGAGACGATCAGATAGGAGCGGACCGAGGCGACCTCGTGGCGGAGAGAGACGAGCACGTAGTGCCACGAGGGATCAGGCGCCTGCGCGATGTCGGTCGGCGACGGATAAGGATCGGTGTGGGTGTGGGAGTGGAAGACCCCTATGACTTCGAGGCCCTCGGCTGCGGCCGCCCGGTCGATGCGCAGGTAGTCACGCGGGTCGACGGTGTAGACCTGCGCGGACGCGGCCGCGTTGCGCGTCGGATCGACTCTGCGGACCGTGTTCGTGCCGGGGTCCCCCGCGAGCAGCCCGCATCCCTCCTCCGGATAGGCGCCAAGGCAGTGGGCGATCATCTCGTCGAGGTGCGAGGACTCGAGATGCAGGGTCGTAGTCTCAGGCTCCGGCGCGGCCTTGTCCGGCGGCGCCAACGGATGCGGGCTGGGATCGCTCACTGGGCCGCACGGTAGCGTCTTGGGGATGGTCACGAGAAAAGCCGCCGGTGCCCAGCGTTCCCCGGGCAGGGCGACGGCCCTCGGCGAGCCCCACGAGCCCGTGATCCGCTACGTCGCCCGCAACCGCCGCGCCCGCCACGACTACGACATCCTCGAGACATACGAGTGCGGGATCGCCTTGAAGGGCGCCGAGGTCAAGTCGCTCCGGCTCGGCCAGGCGTCGTTGCAGGACGCCTACGCGCGGATCGACGACGGCGAGCTGTGGCTCGTCGGCGCCCACCTGGCGCCGTACGAGTACGCCTCCGGCTACGGCCGCTTCGACCCCGTCAGGGCACGCAAGCTGCTGCTGCACCGTCGCGAGATCGACGAGCTCGCAGGTCGAGTGGCCCAGAAGGCCCTCACCCTCGTGCCGCTCAGCATCTACTTCAAGGACGGCCTCGCCAAGGTGGAGATCGCCCTCGCCCGGGGCCGGCGTCTCTACGACAAGCGGCATGCCATCGCCGAGCGTGACGCCACGAGAGAGGCCCAGCGCACGATCCGCGAGCACGAGCGCCGCCGATGAAGCCCCCACCAGGCGGTATCCTGGCGAAGGAAACCAATCATCACCAAGGGGGTGACAGGCTTCGACTTCGGATGTCGAGTTGGGAGAAGCGAGCCGTGGTCTCCGGAGCCACGTTAAAGAGCCGGAAAACAACACAAACGCCGAGCCTCAGCTCGCGCTTGCTGCCTAACTAGCAGCAACGTCTGCCCGGTCCCAGTCCTGCGGATCGGTTCCAGGCGTCATCTTGCAGGGCTTACCTGAACAGCGTCGCCGACGAGCAGTCAGGGAAATCTAAGTCGGCTGGGGTCCCGTGCCGGCGCCGGTGGCGTTGCGGGACCCGAGACACTTCCGCCGGATGCGCTCGGAGAAGTCCCAGCAAGATGCCGGGGGACGCGGGTTCGACTCCCGCCACCTCCACTCGGTTTTCGTGATATATGTCCTGGTAGGAGCCCTCCAGAGGAGGGCTCCTGTCGCGCCAGGACACGCTCAGGACGGCAGCCGAACCGTCGAGCGGCGCGGATGGATCGCTTGGTTTCGTTCGTTACGCCGATCTGCGCTCAACCCGACCGGTTTCGAGGCAGCTGTAGTTGCACGTCCGCGCAGATCGGTGCGGGAGTAGATCAAAGAGTCTACTGAGCTGTAGACTCCATCTTTATGAGCACGACGATCAGAGTCAGCGAGCACACAAGGGACCGGTTCGCGAAGCTTGCGGATACTACGGGTCGGCCCATGACCCAACTCCTCGACGAGGCCGCCGACGCTCTCGAGCGCCAAGTCTTCTTCGGCCAGTTCTCAGCTCGCTATGACGAACTTCGCACTGACCCTGTCGCATGGGCTGAGGTCGAGCGCGAGCGCGCTCTCGAGAGCGGCGCATTGCGCGACACCTCCGCTTAACGTGCGTCGAGGAGAGGTCTGGCTCGTCGACTTCGGCGACCCGGTCGGGAGGGAGCAGGCCGGTCTGCGCCCGGCTGTTGTCGTGTCCGCGGACCCACTGAACGAGAGTCGTGCCGGCGTGGTCATCGTCGTGCCGGTCACGACAAGTCGACGTGCACTCCCGTCACATGTCGAGATCGACACGGTGGCGTCGGGGCTCGACGCGGTGAGCTATGCGAAGTGCGAGGACTTGAAATCTGTCTCAGAGGACCGGTTCGTCGCGCGCCTGGGAATTGTCGACGCCGAGATCGGGTTTCAAATCGGACGCATTCTGAAACTCCTGCTCGACCTCTGACGGTCTTGAGATCCGGCGAAGAGGCAGCTAAGGCAGTGCTGAGAAGCGGTCAAGTGACCGATGGCGCACGTCGATAAGAAGGGGAATGACGCGAAGGACGTCCCAGCCACTTGCCGCTCTGCACGAAGCGATCGCCCGGGCGGGCGACGAGGGGCCCCCGCGCCGCGGCAACATCGACCACCTTTTTGGCGAGATCATCTCGATCCGGTCGAGCATGCCGATGGAGGCAACCGAGGCGCTCCGAGAGAGCGAAGCGCGCCTGAGGGCTCTGCTTTCATCCCTCGACGATCTCGTCTTCGAGCTTGACGAGGACGGGGTCTATCTAGCCATCTGGACAACAAATGAGGCTCTGTTGATAGCGCCCCCGCGCGAGTTGCTCGGCCGAACCGTCCGCGAAGCAATCGGGGACGAAGTCGGCAGGCGCATCATCCGAGCTATCCGACGCGCACTCGAGACGGGGCGCCCCGAGGTCTTCGAATACCGCCTTGAGGTTCCAGCAGGTGTGCGATGGTTTCAGGGCAGGCTCGCAGCGATCGTAGGTTCGGGTGACCGGACCGTGTGTCTTCTCGTCCGAGACTTCACCGATCAAAAGCTCGCCGAACACGCGCGCGATGATGCGGAGAGGCGGTTGCAGCACCTGGCGATGCACGACGCGCTGACCGACCTGCCCAACCGAACCTTCCTCCGTGAGCGCTTTCAGCACGCGTTGAAGAAGGCCCGTCGTAGCCACGAGGAGGTCGTGCTTCTTGTGCTCGACATCGACCGGTTCAAAGACATAAACGACACCTTTGGCCACCTTGCAGGTGACGAGGTGCTGCGAGAGGTGTCTAAGAGGCTCGCCAAAGTCACAAGGGAGGGCGACTCGATCGCCCGCCTTGGTGGCGACGAATTCTCGATCCTGCTTCCAGGCGCGTCCGAGGGCGAAGGCAATGCGGTCGCCACACGGATAACCGAGAGCCTTGAAGAGTCGATCGTGATCGGTTCCGACGCCGTCAAGGTCGACATGAGTACCGGACTTGCGGTCTTTCCCCGAGATGGAGCCGACGCCGAATCTTTGATTCGCCGAGCCGATGCCGCCATGTATGTCGCCAAGCGAGCGAGTGCCGATCGGGCGAAGACTTAAACCCCTCGGGAACGAGCACAAGGCCGGCCCTCTACTGAAGCGCTACACCCGACCAGGCGGGTCACGTCGTCCTCGCTCCGGCGGCGGCCTCGAGCGCGGCCACCGCGTCTCCGACCGTGGCGCCCTCGCACGCCCCGCCGCGCACGTAGCGTGCGAAGGCTGCGGCCTGGCGCGCGAGCGCGTCCAGCTGCGCGGCCTCGCCACTCGCCGGGTCGAGGAACCGTAGCGACTCGTAGCCGCGCGTCCCGTACAGCTCCACGCTGGCGACGTCGCCTAACGGGAAGTAGCGGCCGAGGCTCACCACCACTGTTGCTCCGGTCGTGGCCCGCGCGATCGCCTGGGCGGCGTCGGGGTCGCCCGCAGCGTCGGGATCGGTCACCACAGCCGACGCGACGGCCGTCACGCCGACCAGGTCGCCGCCCGTCAGCCAGCGCGCCTGGTCGAACTCGTGCACGCCCATGTCGACGAAGATGCCGCCGCTCGTGGCACGGAACCTCCCGGCCGGCGGCGAACCGTCCCACTGCGAGCACACGACCGTGAGGAGTTCGCCGAGCTCGCCGGCCGCGACACGCTCGCGCAGAGCCACGAGCTCGGGCACGAAGCGGCGCCAGTAGGCGACCTGCAGGGATACTCCGGCATCGGCCACGATCCGGGCGGCGCGGCGCGTGTCGTCGGATGCGACGCCACACGGCTTCTCGCAGAGGATCGGGAGCCCAACCGAGGCGACGCTTTCGATCATGTCGATGTGGGTCAGGCTCGGGGTGACGATCAGAGCTCCGTCGATGCCGCCGGAGTCGAGGAGCTGGTCGACCGACTCGTAGGCAGCCAGGCCGTAGGCGTCCGCCGCGGCCTCTCGCAACGCCGCGACCGGCTCTGCCACCGCGACAACCGGGGTCTCGGCGGACCCGGCGAGCGCCCGCAGGTGGGTTGCGCCCATGCGCCCGGCCCCGACCAGACCGAGGCGGAACGGCTCAGAGGCCATGGTCGGCGAGGAAACGGCGGTTAGCCCGCTGGTCCTCGATCGCCTGGGCAAAGCGCTCGGGGGTCTGGGGGAAGATGTCCTGCTCGACCACCAGCCAGCCGGCGAAGTCGTTGGCGGCCAGCGCGTCGAAGACGCCGCCCAGGTCGACGTCACCGCCGCCCAAGGCGCAGAACGCCTCGCGCGACCAGATCGCCGTGTTCGGCTCGCCCGCCTCGACGATGGCGTCGATCACCGCGCGGTGTGCGTCCTTGACGTGGACGTGGTTGATGCGGCCCGACCAGTCGCGCGCGAGGCGCGCCGGGTCGCCGCCGCCAACGTAGAGGTGCCCGGTCTCGAGGCAGACGCCGATGTCGCAAACCTCCAGCGCCGCTTCGACCTCCCAGGGCGCCTCGACGAATGTGCCGGTCTCGGGGTGAAGCGTCGGCTCGTAGCCGCGCTCGCGGCACCGCGCCACGACCGCGCGCAACCCCTCGCCGAAGCGGGCCCAGCCCTCCGCGTCGAGGCCTAGCGAGCGGTCGGCTGAGCTGCGCCCCGGCGCCGCCCGCCGTTCGGGGCTGCCGGCGTCGGCGATGGTCGGGCGTGGGTCGGGACCGGGCAACGCGCCGCGCACGGCGTCGAAGGTGTCGAGCATCGCCTCGAGCTCGGGGTAGAGGGAGGGCAGCGCCACCGGATCCGAAAATGGGAGCTCCAAGTACGCGCCGGCAAGGCCGAGTCCCCGGCTGGCCAGGCGATCGGCCAGGTCCGCGCCGCGCCCCAGGTAGCCGACGGGCCCGAGGTCGATCCCGCCGTAGCCGGCGGCGGCAACCTCGTCGAGCACGGCTGTACCGTCGGGCACCGAGGGATCGATCCCCACAGTGAGCTCGAAGGCCCCGTAGCTGACGGGCGCGTTGGCGATGGCGACGTTCATGTCACTCCTTGTCTCGGGGTTCTCAGTTGTGGCCGATGGCGGACTAGCACTCCGATGGCCGCGCGACGGGCGTGCCCGTCGCCACGCAGCGCATGATCGCTTGGCAGACGGCGATGTCGTGCGCTCCGTCGGCCCCGTCGGTCGGCGGGGTCACACCGCCGGTCGCGGCGGCGTGGAAGGCGACGAGCTCAGCCTTGAATCCGCTCTCGTAGGAGGTGACCTCCTCGCGCGTGAACGACGACACTCCGCCCGCCCGACCACCCTCGATCGTCAGGTCGGTCGCGGCGTTGCGCAGGTAGGGCGAGGGGAAGGTGAGGACAGCCCGCCCGTCAGCGGCCATCATTGCGAACTCCATCGAGTAGCGGGTCATGCCCGGGACGTCGACCCAGTGCAGCGCCGCCATGACGCTCCCGAAGCTCAGCACTGCAGTCAAGGACCCGGGCCGCAGGTCGACGTAGTCGAGTCTGTCGGGCTCGCCCAGAACACCGCGCATGGTGTTGATCTCGTGGACCAGAGTGTCGAGCAGCACGTTCTGGTACTGGTTGAGCAGGAACTCGTCGTCGGTGCCGATCGCCGCGACCAGTCGGGCGCGCGTATCGGCCTGCAGCCCGGCGAGGACCTCCTCGTCGACGTCGCCGGCGGGCGGGTGCAGCGGGTAGTGGCTGACGTAGGGCTGAAAAGGCGACTCGGTGGTCGTGACGCGCAGCAGTCGCGGCTCGGAGAGCTGGCCCACCACCTCGCAGAAACGCGCGAACGCCGGGTCGTAGCGTTTGGGGTAGCCGACCATCAAGACGACGTCGGCCGCACGTGCGGCGTCGATCATCTCGCGTGCCTCGGCAGTCGAGAAGCACATCGGCTTCTCGGTGAAGACGTGGCGCCCGCACCGCGCCGCCTCGACGGCGATCGGCGCGTGGCTGCCAGAGGTAAGGATGAGGACCGCGTCGAGGTCGCTCGCCACCATCTCGCGCCAGTCGGTGAAGACGCCGGGCACGCCGTAGTCGCGCGCCGCCGAAGCGGCGCTCGCGACCGAAAGGTCGCAGACGGCGGCGATCTCGTAGCGGTCGGCCAGCTCACGTAGGAAGTGCAGGTGCATGATCTGGCCGATGACCCCGGTACCGATGACCCCGGCACGCAGGCGGACCGTCTCCGCCCCCTCCTCGGTTGTCGCGCCCATCAGCCCTTGACGCCTCCGCCGAGCACGAATCCCTCGCGGAACAGCCGCGCCGAGATCGCGTAGAGGATGAAGACCGGGACGCAGAAAACGAGCGAGTACGCCGCGATGTTGCCGTACTCGGGCTTGGGCACGGTCAGGAAGGTGTAGATGGCGATCGGCGCCGGCTGCTGGTCGGCCGGGCTGATGAGGATGAGCGGCACGACGAAAGAGCCCCACGCGTTGACGAACCCGAAGATCGATGCCGCCGTAATGCCGGGCATCGCAAGCGGCACGACCACCCGGCGCAGTACCTGGAAGGTGCTCGCGCTCTCGATCCGCGCCGCCTCCTCCAGGTCGGTCGGCACCGCGTCGATGAAGTTCTTCATCAGGTAGATCTCGAACGGCAGCGACGTCACCGACAAGAAGACGGCCGTCGGAAGGATGGTCAGGAAATTGAAGCGGCTGAACATCTCGTAGACAGGGATGACCATGATGGCCAACGGCACGCCCGAGGAGAAGAGGATGAACAGCAAAAGCGGCCCTTTGAAAGGGATCCGCCGGCGTGAGAGCGAGTAGGCGGCGAAGACCCCGGTGACAGAGGCGATCGCCGTCGAGACGACCGCCAGGATCACGCTGTTCCACAGGGAGTGCAGGAGGCTGCCGGTAAGGACGTTGCGGAAGTTGACGAGAGAGAAATGGGGCCACTCCAGCCCCCAGCTGGCGTTGCCGTCGATCGAGGCCAACAGCAACCAGAGCATCGGGACCACGAAGAGGATCCCGAAACCGGCCAGGGCAAGATGGGTAGCCGTCGCGCGCACGACCGAGCTTCGCGTCGCGGGGTTTTCCGGCGGAATGTCGCGCCGAGTCGGCGGAGCCGGCGGCAGGATCGGGGCCCGGGCGCTCATGTCTTCGTCCCCGCCACGCGCACGTAGAGCACGCCGAAGACGGTCGCGATGATGACCATCACGTTGCCGATAAGCGCGCCGTAGGCGAGGTTGTTGTAGCTGAAGGCCTGCTGGTAGGAGTACAGCGGCAAGATGTTCGTCGAGTTGCCCGGCCCTCCCTGGGTCATGATGTAGATCAGGCCGAAGTTGGCGAGGGAGAGCAAAGCGGTCAAAAGGACGACGGCGATCATCGTCGGCCGCATGAGCGGCAGCACGATCTTGCGGAACCGCTGCCAAGAGGAGGCGTTCTCGACCATCGCGGCCTCGATCGCGTCCGAAGGGATGTTGCGCAGCGCCGCGCCCATCACCAGCATCGAAAAGCCGGTCATCGACCAGATGTTGGCCACCGTGACGACCACGAGCGGCCAGTTGTCGAGGAAGTTCGTGTTGTGCAGTCCGGTCAGCGTGCCGAGCGCGCCACCCTGGATCGTCGTCCCGTACCAGGTCATGCCCGCGGTGACAGCCGGCATCATCCATGAGACGACGACCACACCGCCGACGACGACGCGCATCCACGTCCGGGCGCGCATGAGCAACGAGGCCAGGCTGTAGCCGAGAACGACCACCCCGACGATCGACCCGCCGATGAAGCCGGCGGTGACCCACAAAGACGACCAGAAGGTCGTGTCCTGGCGCAGGCGGCTCAGGTTCTGCAGCCCCGTGTAGCCCCACTGCACCGAGGTCGGACCCACCAGTGTGAGGTTGGTGAGACCGAGGTACACGGCGTACCCCATGGGAATTAGGAACAAGATGATGAGCAGCCCGAAGGCCGGGGTCAGCAGGCCAAGGCTGCTCCACTGGAAGCGCTCCTTGTCGTGGCGCGTCTTCCAGAGCCGGGCGAGGTCGGGCCCGATGACGGCTTCAGCGCTAAACGTCGATACCGTCACCGGACCCTCCCTTTCTCGTCAGGCAATTACGGGAGCGTGACGACGGCGCTCGGCCCCAACTGGTTCGTGACGAAGCTCTTCATCTGGGCCATGGCTTGTGCGCCCGTGGTGCTCGGCGTCTTGGCGATGGTGCCGGATGCCTCCTCGATCGCCTGTACCCAAACCGAGTAGTTGGCGCTCGCCGGCAGCTCGGTCGACGAGGAGAGCAGGTCGCCGAAGGCCTGGTTGAACGGCGCCGCGAAGTTCGCGTACGTCGGGTTCGACCAGTATGACTTCACCGGCGGCACCCAACCCGCCCAGTTCGCGGCCTCGACCATGTTGG
>Ga0182021_10003641_pt1 | contig 18137 bp, 22 predicted proteins | sample 612E3MmetaG_FD_120493 | JGI IMG/M metagenome (GOLD analysis project Ga0182021, IMG submission 120493) | Permafrost microbial communities from Stordalen Mire, Sweden - 612E3M metaG (Illumina Assembly) | ecosystem: Environmental > Terrestrial > Soil > Wetlands > Permafrost | place: Sweden... | reverse complement strand
CGGAGACACGAGCAGCTGCTCCATCGTGCCGCGCTCGCGCTCGCGCGCGATGGCCATGGCAGTCAGCATCACCATGGTCATCGTGAGCAGCACGCCGACCAGTCCGGGGACGACGAACACCGCCGTGCGGAGATCCGGATTGTACCAGGTCACCGGCTCGATCTGGAGCGGCGGGCGCGCGTCCGCGCCCGCCCCCGGCAAGCGCCGCACGAGCAGCGCCGACGACCGCGCGGCGACGAGCGACGCGGCGGTGTTCGTGGCGCTCGCCACGGTCTGCGGGTCCGAGCCGTCGACGACCAGCTGCACCTCGGTGGGCCGCCCCGACGTCAGATCCGACGCGAACTGCGCCGGCACGACCAGCGCCGCGTGCGCAGATCCGGCCCGCACCGCGTGCTCCATCGCGTCGTAGTCGTCGACCTCGCCGACGATGTCGTAGAAGCCGGTCGCCTCCAGGCTTCGGATCAGATCGCGCGACTGGGCCGACTTGTCCTGATCGTAGACGACGGTGGGCACGTGGCGAACGTCGGTATTGATCGCGTAGCCGAAGAGCAAGAGCTGTACGAGCGGGAGGATGATCATCATCGCGAGCGTGAGGCGATCGCGCCGCAGCTGCTGCAGCTCCTTCCACGCCACGACGAAGACCCGGAGCGTCATGCGGCCTCCTTTTTCACCAGCGAGACGAACGCGTCCTCGACGGTGGAGAAGCCGGCGCGCAGCGGGAGGTCCGGGCGCCCCACCTCGGCGAGCGCGGCCCGCACGATGGGCTCGCCGGCGACGCCCACGCGCACCGCCACGCGCAGGCGGTGGCCGTGACGCGCGACCTCTTCCACGTCGGCGTGTGCACGGAGGATGCGCTCGAGGTCGCCTGCGACCTCGCCGGGCTCGACCTCGACGATCGACGGCGCCTGGCGGGCGACGATCTCGGGCGGCGTACCCACGTCGAGCACGCGTCCCGCCATGACGAAGGCGATGCGGTGACACCGCTCGGCCCCATCCATGTAGTGCGTGGTGACGATGAGCGTCGTCCCCTGCGCGGCGATGGCGTGGATGCGCTCCCAGAACTCGCGCCGGCTCACCGGATCGACGCCGGCCGTCGGCTCGTCGAGAAAGAGCAGCGGCGGATCGTGGATGGTGGCGCTCGCCAGACCGACCCGCTGCTTCCAGCCGCCGGAGAGCGTCGCGACCAGCTGCTTTCTCCGCGACACGAGCCCCGCGCGTTCGAGCGAGTCGTTCACGCGCGCGCGGAGACGCCGCCACGGAATGCCGTAAATTCCCGCGTAGAACGTGAGGTTCTCCTCGACGGTCAGATCCTCGTAGAGGCTGAAGCGCTGGGTCATGTAGCCGATGCGCTCCTTGATGCGCCCGGCGTCGCGCCGCAGATCGAAGCCCGCGACCGTCGCGTCGCCGTCCGTCGGATCGAGCAGGCCGCAGAGCATGCGGATGGTCGTCGACTTGCCGGCGCCGTTGGGCCCGAGGATGGCGAAGATCTCGCCCTTGTGGATCTGGAGCGACACGTCGCGCACGGCCCAGAGGTTGCCGAAGCGGCGCGACAGACCGCGCGCCTCGACGATGAGGTCGCCCCCTGGCGCGGGGCTCGCGTCGCTCACGAGCCGCTCCCGGACAAGAGGACCTTGGTGTCCCGGTCGAGCCGGACGCGCGCCGGAACGCCGCCGTGGAGCTCCGCGTTGGGATCGTCGAGCCGCACCCGCACCCGCACGACCAGGTTGGGCCGCTCCTTGTCGCGGAGGCTTCAAGCGGCGTCTTCGCAGCCCTCCGCGGCTGGTGAACTATATTTCAGTCCGCGAGAAAGGGCTCGCTCAGGCCGCCCGACTGACGAATCGCCTCGTAGAGGGCGATGCTGGCGGCGTTGGCCAGGTTCAGGGATCGCACGGCGCCGAGGGTCGGGATCCCCACGGCGCGGCCTTCGTGCTGCGCGACCAGCTCCTCGGGCAGGCCCACGCTCTCCTTGCCGAAGACGAGGGCGTCGCCGGGCCGGAACCCTGCGTCCAGGTAGCTTCGCCGGGCGTGGGCCGTGAAGAGATGAAGGCGGCCAGGGTCGGCACCCGGCGGTTCGGACGCCCGAAAAGCATGCAGAAAATGGGAGAAATCGACGTGGGTCTCCAGGGTCACGAGGTGCCAGTAGTCGAGCCCCGCACGCCGGACCGCATGGTCGTCGATCCGAAATCCAAGCCGTCCGACGAGGTGCAACGTGCAGCCGGTCGCGGCGCAAAGACGGCCCACGTTCCCGGTATTCGGGGGGATCTCGGGCTCCACGAGCACGACGTGGAACGGTCGGGGGAGGGGCGGGGCGCGGAGGCGCATGGCGAAGCCTTACCTTGACGCCGCTCGGGCGTAAAACGTAGGCTCGCGGAGTCCATGGCTCGCCGCTTCGCGCCCACGCTCACCCTCGTGTCGCTCCTCGCCGTCAGCGCATCGGCTCGCGCGGGGAACATGGACCCGGCCACCGACCGCCTCGTGCTCCAACCGCAGGGCGCGCCCGGCGGTTCCACATGCCAGCAACTCGCTGCCAATCCGGAGATCGCGGTCGCAGCAGGCACGGTCCCCAACAACTTCCCCTGCCGCCCGGACAACATTGCGTTCGGGAACCTCGTCTCCGAGCTCGGCTTCGCCATCGCGCCGACGGCGTTCCATCCGGCGCGGACGACCGGCTTCGGAGGCTTCGCCCTCACGATGGAGGCGAGCTACACGAAGATCAACGCGGACGCCTACAGCACCGCCTCGGACGGCACGCAGCGTCAGTACTGGCACGATGGAACCCGCGGCGCCACGGACCCGGCGAACGGTTCGTTCTCGTCGACGAACACCAGCCCGACTTCGATTCTCCAGGTCTACTCGCTCAAGGCGCGCAAGGGCCTGCCCCTCGGCTTCGAGCTCACCGGCGTGCTCGGCTACATCCCCAACACGACCATGTGGACCGTCGGGGCCGACGTGAGCTGGGCGCCCCTCGAGGGGTTTCGCACCGGGGTCCTCGGCATCCTGCCGGACCTCTCCATCGGCGGCGGTGTGCGCTCGCTCGTCGGCACCGACAAGTTCACGCTCACGACGGTGGGCCTCGACGTCAAGCTCTCGAAGCCCATCCCCGTGGCGGAGAGCTTCACCTTCACGCCGTACGTCGGCTACCAGCGCCTCTGGGTCTTCGGCGATTCGTCGATCGTCGACTCGACGCCGAACACGGATCCCATCGCGCAGTGCGGCTACGGCGGCATCGACAAGGTCACCGGCGCGCCGACGTGCGCGAACAAGCTCTCGAACGGCGCGCCCTCGAACGGCGACTTCAACAACAACTTCGTCTTCCAGAAGGTGCGCACGCAGCGCAACCGCGGCATCGCCGGCGTGACGTTCCGCTACGAGATGCTGTACCTGGCCGGCCAGTTCCTCATCGACCTCACCTCCCCGCAGGACGACAATCAGGCCTTCCTGCAGCCGGATCGCCAGTGGACGATGTCCTACGAAATCGGCGTGTACTTCTGACACGCTGGGCGTTCGCCCTGCCGATGCTGGCCATCGCGGCGTGCTCGCCGGCGCGCCAGCAACCCGTCGGCGCGTCGCAAGGGGGCGCCAGCGAGTCGTCGCAGCGCGCCCCGGGCCCGCCACCCGCACCGCCGCTCGCCGGGCTCCCCCCCGAGTTTCGCACCAGCTGGACGCCGCTCGGGGCCGCGCGCCCGTCCGAGCACGGCGGAGGTCGCTTCGAAGCCCTCGTCTTCGCCAACGCCGAAGGCGCGAGCGCGTGGGCCAAGGGCGGTGAGCCCACTGTGGGATCCATCTTCGTGGCCGAGCTGCTCGACACGGCGACCGACGGCGGCAAGACCACGGCGGGCATCTACCTCATCGAGCGGCGCGAGGGCGGGTATCGCTTCGCGGCAGCGGACGGCACGGGGCGTACGCTGACGGACGCAGCCGACGACGCCGGCGCGGGGACCACGGCCGCGCTCTGCGTCCGTTGCCACGCCGAGTCGATGCGCCGGCCGCTCTTTCCCCTTCAGTGAGCGAGGGCCGTCGCGATGGCGGCGAGCACGAGCGCGGCGCAGAGGAACGTGGCGACGATGGCGGCCGCGTAGGATGCGCGCAGTGCGGGCTTCGCCTGGGCGCCTTCGAGCCGGTAGGTCCCGCGAAGGAACGCCAGGGCCGCCCGCGTCGGGAGTCCCATGGTCACGCGGGCGAGCGAGAAAGCCTTCGCCGGCCCCTCACGCACCAGGAGCACCGCCACGCCCACGGGGCCCAGCACCAGGTCCCATCCAGCCGAGTAGAGGCCGAAGCGCAGCGCGCGCAGGGGGTTCGCAGGGGACCCGCTCCGCCGTGCGCCCACGTCCAGGGCGAGGCCGTGCGCGGCGTGGGCTGCGACGAGCAAGAACGCGAGCCCGAAGGTGGATGCGAACGCGACGCGGCAGAGGAGCCAACCCGACGTCGCATCGAGCGGCGCGCCGCCGAGCAGGAGCGCGAATCCCAGGAGGATCGCGCCGCCGACGACGGTGAGCATGGCTCCGGCCGCGGCGAGCTCGGACGCGACGGCGAACCGCAATGCCGGAGCGATGGGCCCGTCGGGCAACGACTCGAAGAACGACTCGGCGTTCATGGTGGCGGCCTTGGCGGTGCTCCACAAGCGCAGCAGCGCGGAGCCGGGCCTCTCCCACGCGATGATCGAGATGACGCCCGAGCGCGAGCGTTCTTCGGCGCAGCCGAGGCAGTCGGCGTTGCCGCAGAACGCACAAACGACCGTCGCGGGGACGTCGAGAAGATCGTCCCTGGATGCCGGCTCTGCGGAATCGCTCGCCTGCTGCTCGAGCTCGTCCGCCGCCGAGTCGTGAAGGCGCCTCGCCGCGGCCATCGGCCTTCAAGCATGGCCTACCTCCGGCGCGAATGCCAGCCATGCACTTCAGTTCAGCACTTGGCCCGCCGACGTTCCCTTTCGGACCTTGATGTCATCGAGGCGACCACCCAGTCGGATGGAGAGCACGAACGCGGCGAGCGAGAGCGCCATCGTGATCCAGAACGCCGGATCGTAGACGAAGTGCAGGGGCACGAGCCCGCGGTGCGGGGGGCGCAGGTAGAGAATGGACGTGGTGACGAACGGCACCGCGCTGAGAAACGCGGCGGCGACGCGCGCCCCGCGCAGCTGGGTGATCGTGCGACGGGACAGGACCGTGGGGACCAGCACGAGCCACGCCACGCCCGCTGCCCAGGACCAGCCCAGCTTCCGCGACAGATCGAAGCCGGAGAACGTGTAGTTGTCCGGGAGCACGACGTGGACCCACGGCAGCATGAACACGACCATCCCGACGAGACCGATCAGGGCCAGGATCCCCCGATTGCGGCCGAGGTAGGTCCACGGCAGGAGCTCGTGGTGCGGCTCGACGGCGATGCCGTCTTGCTCGGCCTCCACCGACGGCGGCAATTTCTCGAAGGCCACGAGCGACATGCCGCACACGGGGCACTCCTTCGCTTCGGCCTCTTCGAACATTTCGCGGCAGAACGGACACGCCACGAGCGCCATGCGGCGAGGAGCATACGACAAGGTACGAGCGAGCGACTGTCCCATCTTTCCAGAGTCGACAGTCTCGGTCCGGAGGAAGTTCCCGCCTTGCGGAGCGGGGCCGAAAACGGCAGGCTCGCGCGCATGCAACGACCCCATCGGCTCGAAGACTCGCGCGTAGGCGAATGGCTCCAGATCCACACCAGCTGGAGGCACGAGGGGGACGCCCTCGTACGCAACTTCACCTTCAAGGATTTCTCGGAAGCGCTGGGGTTCGTGGTCCGCGTCGGCTTGCTCGCCGAGAAGCGCGACCACCACCCCGACATCGAGCTCGGATGGGGCAAGGCCCGCGTGCTCTGGACGACCCACGACGCCAAGGGGGTCACCGAGCTCGACCTGGCCCTCGCCGAGGGTACCGCCGCGTTGCTATGAGCCAGCTGTCCGACGCCCGAGACGTGCTCCTCGCGAAGGTGCTGGCCATCGTCGGCGAAGGCCCGCCGCTCGCCCGCTTCCAGGAAGCATTGACCCATCCGAGCTTCTCCAACGAGAGCGGGGACGCGGACAACCAGCGCCTCGAGTTCCTCGGAGACTCCATCCTCGGCTTCTGCGTGAGCGAGCTGCTCGTCGCACGGCACGGCACCGCCGACGAAGGCACGTTGACGCGCATGCGGGCTGCCCTCGTCAACGCTGACGCCCTGGCGCGCTTCGCTCGGGAGGTCGATCTGGGGCCGGCCCTCGCGCTCGGACGCGGGGCGCGAGGCGCCGAGCGCGATCGGACCAACGTGCTGGCGGACGCGGTCGAGGCCGTCGTCGCCGCGGTCTACGACGCGCGCGGCATGGACGGCGCGCGGCGCCTCGTCGCGTCCATCGTGGCAGGCCCGCTCTCCGAGGAGCAGCACGCCATCGCCGGAAAAGATCCGAAGAGCGCCCTGCAGGAGCGCGTGCAGGCGCGCGGCGACCCCACGCCGACGTACCGCGTCGTGTCGACCGAGGGCCCTTCGCACTTGCCCCGCTTCGTGGTCGAGGTGCTCGTCGGCGAGACCGTGCTCGCGACCGGCGAGGGCCCCTCGAAGCGCCAGGCCGAGCGCGCTGCCGCCGAGAAGGCGCTGCTCGAGACCTGAGCGCTATTTCCCGCTGCCGACCGGCGCGACCTGCCCCGGGCGCTTGCGTGGAACGACGTTGCCGTCCGGCGGGGTGACGTCGATGCCGTCGAGCAGCTCGGCGTTCTTCTCCTTCAGATCCTTCTTCTTCAGCTCGTCGAGCAGCGTCTTGGTCGCCGCGTCGACGCGATCGCGCCAGAGCGAGCTCTGGATCTGCTCCTTCACCTCTTCCACCGTGCGATGGCTGGCGCCCACGGTGCCGCGGCGCCAGAGGACGGCGAACGCGCTCCCCTCGGCCACCGGCTCGGCCACGAACTCGCCGTCTTTCACGGCAGTGACGGCTTTGACGATGACTGGCTCCACCTTCAGACCGGCTTCGCTCGAGACACCGTCGAGGCTCACGAAGCCCAGGTTTCCCCCGCGCATGTTGGTGGCCTTGTCGATGCTGTGATCGCGCGCGAGCTGATTCCAGTGCGCGAGCGTCGAGTCCTTCTTCGCGTCGGCGAGGACGGTCCGAGCCTCGCCCTCGGTCGCACAGAGGATCCGCCACACGTTGTACCGCTCGGCCGCGTCGTAGCGCGGGCGGTTGGCGTCGTAGTACGCGCGCACGTCGTCCATCGAGATGGCCGTCGCGAGGCCCACCCGAGCGCGTACGGAGCGGAGGGTCGCCTGGGCGCGGGCGCGGTCCAGATCGTAGACCGTGGGGATGGCGCGATCGAGGTGCCGCGCCTCGGCGCCCTGCGCGAGGAGCGCGTCGGGGATCACCACCTGGTCGAGGAACTTGCGGCGAACCTCGTCCGGCGTGGAACCGAAGCTCCGGAGCTGGAACGGGGGCACCTGCGCCATGCGGTCCTCGAGCTCGCCGACCGTGATGCGCTTCGGGCCCAGCTTCACGACGACGGCCGCGCGGCGGGCCGCGTCCGCGTCCTGCGCCAGCGCCGTTTGCGCGAGGAGAAGGGCCGAAAGCACGGCGATTCCGAGGTACCGGGCGCGCATCACCGAAGGCTTAGCACGACCTCAGGACCGGCGACGCGCCTTCGCAGCGCCTTTGTCGTCCGAGCGACCGAGGACACCGGCCTCGCGGAGCGTGTCGTCGTCGATGCCGACGAAGCGGTAGACCTCGATGCGGAAGCCGTAGGCCTTGTGCAGACGCGACACCGCCGTCACCACCTCGTCGCCGAGGCCGTGACCCTTCCGCGCCTTGGCCACCTTGCGAATCGAGGCGAGCGGCTCGCCCAGCACGAGCAGCTCGTTCACGTGCGAGAGGACGTCCAGGGGCTTGAGCTCGCGCCCGCCCCGCGTGGCGCCCGCCTCGAGCTCGGCCAGGAGACGCTGCCGGCGCTTTTCGGTGCGCCCGTCGAGGCGGCCGCTCCCGGCGCCGCCGCCGAGGATGTCGTTGAAGAAACGCGCGGCGCGGCGCTTCTCGATCGCCTCCGGGCTCCCGCGCCGATTGGCCGGTTTGCTCGCGTTTTTTCCTCGCACCACGGGCCGACGCTAAAGCACCAACGGGGCCGTGTCAAATGGACGGACAGTCGCACTTTCGTGCCTGTTCAAATGCACTACTTCAGCGAAGCCATCACGACGGCGAGCCCGATCAATGCCAACACCCACAGGGGCCACGTGCGTCGCAGGAACTCGGCGAAGTCCGCGGCGAAGGCGCGCACCGTCGCCTTCGCCGCGGCCTTCGTGCCGTGGAGGCGCTGCGCTTCGCGGGCGATCTCGTCACGCTCCTCCTCGTCTTTCGGATCGTGGCCGCGCAGGAAGGCGTCGTGGTGCTCGAGCTCGTGCTCGAGCGTCTCGGTGAGCTCGGCCTCCCAGTCGTACGCACCCTCCTTCCACATGGAAAGGAACGTGCGGTAGTAGACCGTGACCTCCGGCAGCCGTGAAGGTTGCGCGGCGTCGCCCTCGTGGCCCGGCACGTAAGAGCCGAGCAGCGGCTCGCCCCCGTCGTCGCACGCGGGGACTCCGCCCTCGACGACGAGGACGATCTCTTCGCTCAGCGCCGCGCCGAGCAGCGCTTCGGCCACGGCGTGAGCGCGGGCATCGAAGGCCTCGAAGGACGGGAACGTCCTGGCTTCGGAGCGTTCCTCCGGGTGCCGCACGTCGAACTCGCGCTCGTAGGGCGCGTCGACGTCGTTGCGGGCGCCGCAGCTCGGGCACGCGGCAAGGCCGCCCAGTCGCAAGGGGTAGTGCGCGCGCAAAAACAGCTCGGTCACCGCACCAAAGGCCTCGTCCGAGCAGGCGGAGAGCGCGCGTGCGAGGCGCTTGGGGTCACGCTCGTCGCCCAGGGCCAGGATGCCCATGCCACGCACCACGTCCGAGGTCACGCGGAGCTCGGGCTTGGCCAGCGCGGCGTGCAGGGGCTCGGCCCGAGCCACCGTGACGTCGGCGAAGCGCACGGTCGTCGCGCGCCTCTTTCCGACGCGCACCTCGGGGATCTCGTGCGCCTCGTCGAACGGAAGCGTGCGGTCGAGCTCCTCGTCATCGAGCTCCCGATCCTCGAACGGCCCGAGGGGCAAGCCGCTGCAAGGCCGCACCTCGAAGGGCTCGTCGCAGTTGCGGCAATGGATCTCGATCGCCTCCTCGCGGAGCCACCCGAGACGTGTCGCGATCGCGCGCAGCGCGTGAAACTCGGCCAACGAGAGGGTCCCGACGTCGACGTCTCGCCCGCCGTCCCGGAGCCGCACGTCGGTGGAGAAGAGCGCGCGAGCCTCGTCGAAGAGCCTTCCCTTCCCGGGAGCGATCGCGCGCGGCGACGACTTCACGACGAGCTCGAGCACGCGTCCGCCGGGAAGCTGCACCCGCCGGGGCACCTTCACGCGGACACCATTCGGAACTGAGCCCAGGGGATTTCGTGGAAGATCGCCGCCAATACCATGGGTCATCCGCTGGGCGGCGGGGGCGTCATCTCGCTGACCGGCGGCGGGCCGTCCACGGGCAAGGTGAGGCGGAACTCGGCACCCGTGGCCCCCGGCGCCGTCACGAACGCCAGCTCTCCGTTGTGCTCGATGGCGATGCGCTGGGCGATGGCCAGTCCCAGACCCGTCCCATGGGCCTTGCTGGTGGCGTAGGGCTCGAACAGTCGCGCCGCCATCTCCGGAGCGATGCCAGGGCCGTCGTCGACGACGCTGACGGCCACGCGATCGCGCTGCGTCCCGTCGACGACGACGCGCACCTCGCCGCGGCCCTTGGCGGCCAGGGCGTCGATGGCGTTCTGGACCAGGTTGGTCAGCACCTGCACGATCTGGTCACGATCGCAGAGGACGTGCGTCGTCGCGCCGCGCGTGTCCACCTTGAGCCGGAGCCCACCCGCGTGGGCCTCGTGCAGCTTGACCACCGTGCGCGCCAGCTCCGCCAGATCGACGTCCACGGGCTTGGGCGGGGGCAGGCGCGCGAAGCGCGTGAACTCGGTCACGATGCTCGAGATGCGGTGTACCTCGTCGAGGACCGTGCGCGTCGCCTCGTCGAAGTAGTCGTCGAAGGCAGGATCCTGCCGCGCGCGGAGGCGGCGGAGGGTCTCCACGGCGGCGCGGATCGGCGCGAGCGGGTTCTTCACCTCGTGCGCGACGCGACGGGCGACCTCTCGCCACGCGGCCACGCGGTTGGTCGCGGCGAGGCGGCGCCTCGTCGCCCCCAGATCGTCGAGCATCGAGTTGAAGGCCCGGGCCAGCTCGGTCACCTCCCCCGAGCCGCGCACGTCGAGGGGCTTCGCCTCCCCGCTCGCGACCTTGCGCGCCTCGGTCTCGAGCTGAGCCAGCGGCTGCGAGAGACTGCGCGCAAGGAGGGCCGCAAGGAGCATCGCGCCGACCACCGACGCGAGGCACGCGATCAAGATCGTGCGGTCGACCGACGCGAGGTTCTCGCGCAGGACCGAGGTGTCCTTCGACACCACGACCGCCATGCGCCCGCCGTGCCCGTCGGCCACGGAGCACGCAGCGCGCGCCATCGTCGGCGAGCTCCCCGCGTCGACGCCGCGCGCGACGCCGAGCCCCATGGTGCGGCCCACGCGACCGAGGAGGGGATCCACGTGCCGCGCCCCCAGGAGGCCCACGAAGTGACCGTGCTCGGTCTTGCGGCAGCGGACGACGAGGCTCGGGACCTCGGCGAAGACCGAGCCCTTGCCCGGCGCGGGGCCCACGAAGGCCGCGTCGTCCAGGGCCATCTGCGTGGTGACGGTCTCGGGCGCGACGCCCAGGAGGCTCCGCGGATCTGCGCCGAGGACCTCGCTGCGATCCGTGACGAGGAGCATCTCGTCCAGATCGAACGCTTGCCGCTCGGTCGGCACGAGCGCGGCGAGGCTGACGCGTCGCGTGTCCAGCTCGCCCGCCTCGAGGGCGAGCAGCGTGCGGTCCACGAGCTCTCCCGAGTCGCACGCCGAGGAGAGCAGCTTCCGGTCCGACTCGGCCTGCCGCGATACCTCGACCTCGACGCGACCGCAGGCTTCGCCGACCTCGCTCTCGAAGCGCGCCGTCTCGCTCGCGCGACGCTCTTCGCGGAGCGCGAGGCCCAGGCCCGCCGTCGTGACGGTCACGAGGAGCCCGAAGGCCAGGACGAAGCGCGGCGCGAGCTTCACGGGCCCCTCCGCACGCGCGAGGCGTTGCCCCAGTCGATGCCGACCCCGAGGGGCGACGGCGCGAACGCCAGATCGGCGATGCGTGCACCCTGCACACGAATGTCGCCGAGGACGCCGATGCGCATCGAGCGGGTCAGCGTGCGCGCGGGCACCTCGCCGACGCGCGGGGGGTGACGGATGGCGTCGGCCGAGGAGGTCAGATCGTCGGCCGACGCGAGGCCCGCCAGGGCGCCGAGGGTCCCGGGCGCAAAGGCGCGCGCCGCGTCGATCGCCAGCACGTAGGCGCGCGTGGTTCGGCGGTCACGCAGCTCGCGCACGGGCACCGGCTTCGCCGTCACCTCGTGCGTCGGGCGCGTGAGCGTGGCGGCGACCGAGCGCGCCAGCTCGAGGAGCCACGGCGAGTCGTCGCGCACGATCAAGTCACACGGCGCACCGCCCCACCCTTGCTCCGCGAGCTGCGACCACGGAGCCCCGAGGGCGAGGTGCGCGAGGCGCGCCGGCGCGATGCCGTCGCAGAGGCGCTGGGCGACGCCGGGGGCGTCCCAGGTGCCCGCGTCGCGGCCCGTGCGCAGGAGCGCCCAGCCGATCGCGCCCACGTCGAACGGTCGCGAGCCGGCGCGCGGCTCGTGCAACCCGGCGCCGAGCCAGCCGAGATCGTCGGTGCCCGCCTCGAAGGCGCGGAGCGACGCCGCGAGGTCGGCGCCTTCGTGCAGCATCACCTCGTCGAGAAACGACGCGCCGCGCGCGGCGCGCGCGTTGCGCACGAGCCCCACGCCGTCGGTGCGGCGGTCGAAGCGAAACGCGCCCGTCCCGTCGGGGCGATCGGCGACGAAGCCGCCCGCCACGACGGTCACCAGCGGGCTCGCGAGGGCGCGCGCGAGCTTCGCCGCGTCGGACATGGCGAAGAGCAGCGTCTCGCCGTCGCGCCGCGGGTTCGGCACGTCGGCCAGCCATCCGCGTGCGTCGGAGCCGCGCGCGCGGCCGAACGACGCGATGACCTCGCGTGCACCGAGGGCGCGTCCCGAAGCCGTCGTCAGCCCCGTGCGCACGCGGACCCGAAGCTCGGTCCCCGAGACCTCGGGGTCACCCTCCGCCAGCACGGCGACCGGCTTACCGCCGTCGCCAAACGCATAGAGCCCGTCGAACAACGCGTCGCCGAAGATCCCCGCGGTCACGTCGTCGTTGCGGTGCGGATCCACGGTGGCCAGCGGCCACGGCAGGCGAAGGGAGATGCGTCCACCGAAGGGCGTACGCCCCCGCGCGCGGGCGGGGCCGGAAGCCGTCGCCGCCGCGAGCGCGACGGCGCCGCCCAGCCACGCGCGCCGCGTGAGACGCGCACCGTCAGCGGACAAGCCACACCTCGGCGCCGACGATCGCGACGAGGGCCTGCGCCCCGTTCTCCTCCGGAGGACATACGGCCAGCGCGCGCACGCCCGCGGGCGCAGGCACCTTGAGCCGCTCGCGCAGCGTGCCGTCGTCGCCCAGCGTCTGGATGCGAAGGACGTCGTCCGCCACGTCCGCGCTCGAGATGATCTCTGGCTGGCCGTCGAGATCCAGATCGCCGAAGGCGAGCTGCGCTCCGGCCCCGTCGAAGAGGATGCGTTCGTCACCCGACCGGCGCACGCGCGTGGTGCCCGCGTCCCGTGTCACGGTGAGCGCCAAGGCCGCGCCGTCGCTGCGGGTGTGGAGCAGGTACGCCGCTGCGTCGAACCGCGCGGTGCTGCGGCTCGCCTCGACCTTGCCCACGCACGGGACCAGCTCTCCCGCGAACGCGCCGACGTCCGGCTTGGGCACGGCGCAGCGCGCGCCCCCGGCGGGGATTCCCGTGAAGCGCTCGCGCACCGCGAGCTTGGCGTCGAGCTGCACGCCGCCCCGGTCGGTCGTGCCGACGAGCAACCGACCCGGGCCGTCGACGGAGGCGCCTCCGAGCGCTTCGCGCAGCGGCGTCGGAGCCAGGGGTGCGAGGGTGCTCCACGCGACGCTCGCGTCGACGGCGAACTGCCCCGATCGGAGGTGACCGACGGCCACGCGCGCGCGCGACACGAGGACGAGATCGAGCCCACCGTCACCGTCGACGTCACCGCACGCGGCGGCGAGGACGTCTCCCTCGGTGTGCGACGCCTTGAGGATCTTGGCCTGCTCGAGCAGGAGCGGCGGCAAGAAGGTGCGAACCTCGGCGTCGATGGGCACCGTTGCAAAGGCGTGCGCGACGGGCGGGGGCGGAGGCAGGCGGAGGCGATCCCAGCCGTTCGACAGGACCGGATAGCGATCGACCGTGACGCGCAGCTGCCCCTTCTGGAGCTCCACGGCCACGAAGACGAGCCCCTTGCTCTTGCCCGCCGCCGCGCGCGCGCCAGCGAGGGTCAGAGGCGCCGGGTGCGCACGCGTGTCCCCTCCGAGCTGGCCGGCCAGGAGAGAAGCCACGCGCATGGCCAGCTCGTCGCCTTTGGGCGAGGCCACGTCGGTCGTCAGCACCGAGGCCACGACGAGGGAGCCCTTCGCCGGCTCCCCGAGATCCTTCGCGAGCTGCGGGACCACCGTGCCCAACGCCGACGCCGCGAGCGCGGGCGCAGGCATCGCGACGAGCGCGAGGGCGACGAGGAGGACTGGGAGGCGTCGGAGCATGGGCGATGCGGCGCGTCGATTTACGACGCTTCCGCGACCCATGTATACGCTCAGCCGATCAGGGGCGCTTCCCGGAGACCACGCGAACCGCCACGGCCGAGAGGAGCATCGGGACGAGAACGGCCGCCACGACCGTCCACGGACCGAGCTTCCACCAGTTGTGCGGCGAATAGACGGCGTAGGACGCGATCGGCAAGAGCGGCGCGACGACGGCCCGGATCCATCCCCGGCCGCCGGTCTCGAGGGTGCGCATCCGCGTCGCCAGGAGCGCGAGGTCCACGAGCGCCTGGATCACGGTGAACAAAGGCGCCCACAGGCTCGCCACGGCCAGCCCGACGACCAGGAACGCCATGCGGGGCACGAGCTCCGGCAGCGGACCGAGGTAAGCGTAGGCCGCCACCGAGGCGTAGGCCGCGACGAAAGGCGCCACGAGCAGGGGCGCGAGCCACCCCGCGATGCTGGGACGCTTGTAAGGTAGCTTCGACGGATCGATGCTCGGCTCGGTCATGGGCTCTACTTCCTTGGTACGTACCAAGCGTAGGAAAGATTCCTGGATTGGCAATGCGTAGCGAAAGGGACATGTAGCCCATGGTGCGCAAGGTCTCCTTCACGCTCGAGTGAGCGCGCTCACGACTCCCACGTGAAGTCCCCCGTGCCGACGCCGACCATGGCTCGCACCGCTGGCCACGGGACGACGAACGCGAAGGGCACCCCGCCGTCGTCGAGCGTGAAGCTCATCTGCTCGGCTCCGATCGCGAGGTCGGGCGTCGCTTCGGTCACGGTCAGCACGATCCGAGACTCCTCGCGGAGGCGGTGCGGAACCTCGACTCCCTCCACGCGCGGATCGACGTGCACCTTGACGGCCGCCCCACGCCCGAGACCGGCGATCAGCACCGCCTCTCGCCGAGGCCGGTCGGCATACGTCCACTCCGGCCGCGGTCCGCGTTTCTTGCGCTCCGAAACGACGAGAGCACCGACCTTCGCCCCAAAACGCTTCGTCGCCAGGTCACGCATCGTTCCCAGTCTACCGCGTTCGGCTCACTTCCGCTCCATCGTCCAGGCGCCACCGTCGTTGTCGCTGGCGCCGTAGCCCCAGGTCCCGACGATGTTGCCGCGCGGTTGCCGCGTGAGCATCGCTCGCCCCACGGTGCCCCCCTCGTCCCAGGCGCAGTCGAGGAGCGGGCCTCGCGCGACGCACGTCATCGTGCCGTTGGGGTACGTGGCGGCGACGTCGGCGCCGTGCTGCTCGAGCTTCACGTCCCCGTACACCGACGTGTAGTCGCCCTCGAAGGACTCGAACCCGGGGCTCTCCGGGTCTTGCGGCCTCCGCACCTCGGCGCTCGACGTGGGTGCGGACGTGACCGCGTTCGGCGTGGCCAGGGGGAGCACGACCTCCGGCACGCCCGCCGGTTCCCGGGGCAGGCAGCCGGCGAGGAGCAGAAGAACGAACGCGCGCCGCACGGGGGGCCCCGCTAGCTCCCCGCGAGGAGCTCCTTCAGGCGCGGCACGATGTCCTCGACGGCGCCGTCGCCCTTGATCGAGCCGGAGATCCCGCGCCCCGTCGCGTGCCCGTCGGCGCCGGGGACGCCGAAGTACGGGATGAGACCCGGCGCGTAGCCGGCGATCTCGAGGCGCTGACCGTCGGCGTCGAGATCGAACTCGACCAAGGTCAGATCCGGAAACTGCTTGTCGAGCTTGCCCTGCTCGACCGCGTGGTGGAAACGCTGGCACGGCTCGCACCACGTGGCGCCGATGTACACGAGCAGCTGCCGGTGGTCGTTCTTGGCGCGCGCGAGCTCGTCCTTGACCAGCGCGCCCACCTCGCCTCGCGTGGCGTGCACGACGCGCACCTTGCCCCCCAGAGGCTCGGCATGAATGGTGTTGGACTCGGAGGCCGGATGAGGCTTGTCCGAGTCTGCACGACTGCAGGCAGCGAGGATGAGCAGGGAAGTGACGAGCCGGCGCGGACTCATGGTTGAATGCTAAGCATGCCTCGCGTCCTCACGGAAGTTCCCGATGCACCGATCGGCCCCGACGGCCTGGTTCGGTACGGCTCGTACCGCGGGAGCTTCCGGCGGATCGACCTTCGCCCCCTGGCCGGACCCCTGGGGCGGACGCTGCGACGAAAGCGCTGGTTTTACGTGCTCATCGTGCAGGGGCCGACCATCGTTTCGGTGGCGGCGGTCGACGCCGCGTACGCCGCCCACGGCTTCGTCCACGTGTACGACGCCCGCTCGAAATCGTTCGTCGTCGACCGGAGCGCGCTCGGGTTGCGCACGGCCCTCCGGGTGGGTGACCTCGAGGGGGCTCGCTTCCTGCGCTTCGCGACACGCAAGCTCCACGTCTCCATCGAGACGCCGCGCGGATCGTCGTGCACGACCGTGCGCGTCGAGGGCAAGGGCATCACCGTCTCGGCCGAGCTCGAGAGCGCCGAGGCGCCACCCGCCATCACCGCCGTGGCCCGGATCCCCGGCGGCGTGGTGAACGTCACCGAGAAGCGCGCGCTCCTCGCGGTGCGCGGCTCGGTGAAGATTGCAGATTCCACGCATTCCCTCGACGGCGCCCTGGCCGCCTACGACGCCACGCACGGGCTCCTCGCCCGGCGCACCCGGTGGCACTGGGGCTTCGCGCTCGGCCGGGATCAAGAAGGCGCGCCGTTCGGGCTGAACCTGGTCGAGGGCTTCGTCGGCGAGGCCGAGTGCGCGGCCTTCGCCGATGGCGACGTGCACGCGCTTCCGGAAGCGCGGTTCTCCTTCGACGCCCGACGGCCGCTCGAGCCCTGGACGGTCACGAGCCGCGACGGCAGCGTCGAGCTGCGCTTCGTGCCGGGCGCGGTCGTCCGGGACGAGCGCAACCTCGGTCTCTTGCGTACGCGCTTCGTGCAGCCCTCGGGGGCGTGGCACGGCACCGTACGGCTCCCGCACCGGACCGTGCAGCTGGACGGCGTGCCCGGCGTCGCCGAGGACCAGGACCTCTTGTGGTGAAGAACCTGCAATACTGAGCGGGCCGTGAACAGCTCACCCCCGTCCATCGTGCCAGGCCGCGTCCTCGTCATCGACGACGACATCGAAGTGGGGCGGGCCTTGCAGCGTTCGCTCCGCGGTCACGACGTCGTCACGGTCTCGAGCGGGCGAGAAGCGCTCGACCTCCTGGCCACGGGCGCGACCTTCGACGTCATCTTCTGCGATCTCATGATGCCGGACCTCTCGGGCCCCGACGTCTACGAATCGCTCGAGAAGACGAGGCCGGACATGTGCGAGCGCATGGTCTTCGTCAGCGGAGGCGCCTTCACGCCGCAGACCGAGGCGTTCGTGCGCACCACCACCTGTCTCCTCGTGGCCAAGCCTTTCGACACCAAGACCCTTCGCGCCGTCGTGGCGGAGCGCGTTGCGGCTGGACGGTGACTCGACGGTTCGTCCTCAGTGCCGCGTGCCGTAGAACCACATGGCGTACGTCAGGCCGCCGAGGAGGAGCAACACCATGAGGAGGGCGCTGGCGGTCAGCCACGGCGGGTTCTTCGTGGGCTTCGGGGTCTTCTGCGCCAGCATGAGGTGCGTGGCCGCGAGGACGATGCCGTCGAGGCGCTTCTTCGCGATGGCGCCCTTGTCGGCGTCGTCCTTGACGCTGCGGTAGCGCCCGGCCAGATCCGGCAGCTTCCCCTGACGAAGCGCGAAATCCAGCAGGGCCGTGTGGACCTTGTCGTCCGCCCATGCCTGGAGCGCACGCTCCCAGAGCGTGTCGAGGATGACGTCTTCCTTCCCGTCCTCGGTCATCGTCTCCCTCGTCGCCGATCAGGTGCGATTTTCGCCCGTTGGTGCAACACTGTCCATCGACTCTGCATCCATCCGATGTCCATGCTGCGCCCAGGCGACCGCGTCCCCGAGTTCGAAGCGAAGAGCACCGAAGGAAAGGTCCTTTCCTCGGCAGGGCTCCTGGGACGGCCGTTCGTCTTGTTCTTCTTCCCGAAGGCCTTCACCCCGGGCTGCACGCAGGAAACCAAGGCCTTTCGCGACGAATACCCCTCCCTGACGGCGCTGGGGGTCGAGGTCGTGGGGGTGTCGATGGACACCCACGACCGCCAGTGCGAGTTCGCCGAGTGGGCCGGCGTCCCCTTCCCCATGGTGGGAGACTGCGGTGGCACCCTGGCCAAGCGCTTCGGGGTCCTCTGGCCGGTCGTGTCGCTGCCCATGCGCGTGACCTTCGTCGTCGACGGTGGGGGCCTCATCCGCAACGTGTTCCATCACGAGATCCGCATCTGCGCCCACGTCACCGACGTGCGGAACGCCCTCGCCACCCTACTGGGTCGCGGTTGCTGAGGCGGCCGGCGCCAGGGTCGCCGACCGCGGAT
>Ga0182021_10003638_pt1 | contig 18139 bp, 16 predicted proteins | sample 612E3MmetaG_FD_120493 | JGI IMG/M metagenome (GOLD analysis project Ga0182021, IMG submission 120493) | Permafrost microbial communities from Stordalen Mire, Sweden - 612E3M metaG (Illumina Assembly) | ecosystem: Environmental > Terrestrial > Soil > Wetlands > Permafrost | place: Sweden... | reverse complement strand
TAAGCGAAGAGAACACAACGTCCTCCAACATCCCGATAGATCTGCTATACATGAAAGTTGACCATGTTCCTGACCCTCCTCATCGGAGCCATGACGGTCGGCTCGCTGCATGCTTTGGCACCAGACCACTGGGTGCCATTTGCCGCCGTGGCGCGCGGCCGGTCCTGGTCTGCCGGGCGCACCGCACGGGTGACCTTCCTGTGCGGGTTCGGCCACGTCAGCGTGTCTGCCTTGCTCGGGCTCGTGGCCCTCTTCGTCGGGCTCGAGGTCATGAAGAGCTTCGGCAGCAGCATGGGTGGGGTGGCTGGCATCTTGCTGGTGGGCTTCGGCCTGGCCTACGGGGTGTGGGGACTGCGGCGCGCCGCCGGCCAGAAGATGCACGGGCACCACCATCACCACTACGACCACGTTCACGATCCTTCACGCGCGTCGGTGTGGGGACTGTTTCTGCTCTCCTGCATCGACCCGTGCATCGCGGTGGTCCCCATCCTGTTCGCCGCGGCTCCGCTGGGCGCGCCGTCGGCTGTGGTCGTGGTGGTAGCCTACGAGGCCGCCACCTTGCTCACCATGGTCGCCCTGGTTCTGCTGGCACGGGCCGGCGCCACGCGCCTGCGCTGGCACTTCCTCGAGCACTACGCCGACGGCGCAGCCGGCGCGCTGATCGCCGTGTTGGGTGGGGTGCTGCTGTTTCTGGGAATGTAGCGGGCTAGCCGCAGTCCCTCATGACGCCAGCTTTTCACTGTTAGGCGGTGATTGTATCGCTACGGTGAACACGGGGATTGACCAGCCGTGCTCTAGGAGGTGTCGGTGAAGATCCGTGGCGTTGGTCCCTGGGAAGTCGTCCTCCGCCAGCACTAAATCGTTGCCAAAATCGCGCGGAATTGGCAGTTGCTCCATCAGCGCCAAGAGCGTCCGGCTGTTGCTCGCGGCGATCACATTGCACCCTTCGCCCTCGTATGCGGCAACCAGCTCTGCGCGCAGCTCTGGATCAGACACTTCGATGAACACCCGATCGGTGTTCACGGCCAGGAGCGTTCGTTCTATCCATCCCAGCGGCTGACCTGCCTTGTCTACGGCGACGGGAACCACGCTAGTCTCAGCTGCGGGGAACCGCCATGAGGAGAGGCTTGCAGTCTCGGAGTATTCGGTCTTCATGGGAAGCCTCCTTTCGGGGCACAACCAATGGATCGAGCAAACGCGGTGCCAGACTAGAATCGGCTAGATCCATGCCTGGTGGTGCAGCTTCGAGCGCGAACCGCAACGCCCCCGCGACAGTCTGTCGCGGCCAACCCTGAGCCTGCGGCACAGAGTCGCTGGGCCACGGGCGAAACTCCCCGCCTGACGAGAAAAGGCGGTCTCCCGGTCGTGGCATGGCCAATGCAGCGGCTCACCTCAATACCGACCACATGAGGTGTCACATGATGAATGGTTCCGAAAGGCATGAGTTCACCTTGGGAGAGTTGGCGCGTGCGGCACGAAAGCAGGTGCCCATCTCGCGGATCGTCATCGCTGACGACGATCCCGACAGTCTGGAGCTACTGAAGATGGCCCTACGAAATCCCCAGATCGAAATCTGCGAGGCGGCCAACGGCGCGGAATTGGTGGAACTCCTGGCCGAGGGCGGTTCGTTCGATCTGGTGGTAACCGACGTTCTCATGCCCTGGATGGAAGGACTTCAAGTGTTGCTCTCGGCGCGAGCGGCCGAGATTCACACGCCCGTGTTGGTGATTTCCGGGCTCACACGGCCCGATCTTCAATCCAAAGTCGATCGCCTCGGAAACGCGAAATTGTTGCGCAAGCCCTTCGGAATCCCTGAGCTGCGTGCGGCTGTGGCCGACCTGATGGCCAGGCAACAGTTCGCATGAGACGCTCCGTAGCTGGCAGCGCCCGCGGCACTACCCAGCATCTTGCGGAGCGCGATCCAATACTTTGCTGGCTAGTTTTTCACCACAGAGAGCACAGAGAACACAGAGGTCGGAGGGGAAGGGGTTCGGATCGGACGGGAGCCCAACCCGTTCCCTTCCGATCTGGCTCTGTGTCCTCTGTGTCCTCTGTGGTGACGAGGGCGCGCGCGCAGCGCGCGGGGGCGAGGTGGGGTGAGTTGTCCGTCCCGAAGCCCCCGCAGGGGGAAGAGCTAACTTTGATCCGCGGTCCAAGAGATGCCGGTCAGCGTGTCTTGTCGTCTTCTTCCGCTTCGCGCGAGGCCAGTCGCTGAATGGTGCGGCGATCGATGCCAAGAATGCTGGCCGCCAAGGTCTTGTTTTGACCGGTGTGCTCGAGAACTCTCTCGATGTAGCGACGCTGCAGCTCCTCAAGTGTGGGCCAATCGCTATGGATGGCAGACGGGTTGCCCGATGCAACGTCCCCGGTGAGTGCGGGCAGGTCACCGGGCAGGATCACCCCGCGCTGGGACATGGCCACCGCGCGCGCAAGCGCGTTTTCCAATTCCCTGACGTTGCCCGGCCACGGGTAGTTGCGAATCCGGTACATGGCCTCGTCACTGATGTGCGGCTCCGCGCGACCGAGGATGGCGGCGTGCCGAGCGGCAAGGTGCAACGTCAGGGCGACGATGTCGTCGCCGCGCTCGCGCAGCGGCGGTACCCGCAACGAAACCACGTTGAGCCGGTAGGCCAGATCCTTGCGCATGCGTCCCGCGGCGACTTCAGCGCCCAGATCGCGGTTGGTGGCCGAGATCACGCGAACGTTCACCTTGAGGACCGCAGAGCCGCCCACCCGCCGCACCTCGCCTTCCTGCAGAACCCGCAGCAGCTCGCCCTGCATCTTGCTCGGGACGTCCCCCACCTCATCCAGAAAAATGGTGCCACCCTCGGCGGTTTCGAACAAACCCTTGTGGGAAGCACTGGCACCTGTGAAGGCGCCGCGCTCGTGACCGAACAGCTCGCTTTCGAGAATCCCCTCGGCCAGCGAGGCGCAGCTAAACGCGACAAAGGGATGCTCGGCGCGGCCGCTGCGTTCATGAATGGTGCGCGCGACCAGCTCCTTGCCCGAGCCGCTCTCGCCCGTGATCAGAACCGTGGCTTCGGTGGGCGCGACCTGGGCAATCTGCTTGTAGAGTTCGAGCATGGCAGCGCTAGTGCCCACCAGCACCTTGCGCCCGGCGATGGCGGAACGCAGGGAACGATTCTCCGCAGCCAGCCGCCTTCGCTCCATCGCGCCAGCTACCGTCGCACGCAGCGCCACCACATCCACCGGCTTGGCCAGATAGTCGGCCGCTCCGCTGGCGATGGCGTCCATCGCGGCCCCCGGCTCGGCGTAGGCGGTGATGAGAATGACGGGCGTGTCGGGAAACTGCTTGGTGACCGTGTCAAGCACCTCCAGACCGCTGGCGCGGGCCATCTGCACGTCACTCAACACCAGGTCGAACCGGCCTTGGGCCAGTTGGTCAAGCGCCTCGCGACCGTCGGTCACGGTCACCACTTCGTAGTTCTCACGTCGAAGCACAGTGGCCAGAAGCTCAAGCGTCAGGTCATCGTCCTCGGCAATGAGAATCCTGCCGTGCGAACTCACGCACGGAAGACTATCATGGAGATCCTGTGACGCCGATGTGGTTTCGCAGGAGGAGCTCATTGAGCAACGACAATCCCAGGACCGTGCTGCTGTCGAGCTGGCCCGTGTTGGTCGCGTTCGGGCTGGTGACGCTGCTGATCATCGGGATGCTGGGGCTCGACGTGGTCTTCGAGCAGCAGGAGGCGCGCAGAACCACCGACATCGTTGAGAACTCGCAACGCTCGATTACCCTGCTGAACAACATCCGAGATCACGCCGAACATCTGGCCGCGACGAACAGCGAGCCCGAGATCGACCAGCTTGCCAGGGCGGTCGATGAGGATGCTCGTGAGTATGATCCCCTGGCGACCTACCAGGGAGAACGCGAGGAGTGGACGCACCTTCAGGGTTTGCTTCGCGAACTATCCGGGAACCCCAGAAACCGGCAGCGAGCCGCCTCCGTCGTGGAAGGTGAGATCGGCAAATCCATCGACAAGCTCCTCTCGATCAACTCCCTGGAAGGAAGCAGCAACGTGGCCGCCATCCGCGCCGCCAACCGCCAGGCCGTGTGGAGCGACGCCGTGGTGGGCGGGATCGTGATTGCCATCGCGCTGGCCATCTCGCTCTGGTTGCTTCGCGTGCTCGGGCGCCAGCGCCGGCTGATCGTTGAACGCGTGCGTTTCCTCAACGAAAAGAACAGCGAGTTGGAGGCCTTTGCAGGACGCGCCGCCCACGACCTGCGCAGCCCGATGAATCCCATCCGCGGATATACCGACCTCATCCTCGAATCTCCCGGATTGCCAGCGGACGTTACGGCGATGGCCCAGCGGATTCGCCGAGCGGTCGACCGCATGACCAGCGTGGTCGACAATATGCTGGCCCTGTCGGTTTCTGGGCGTCCACCCCCGGGACATTCGTCGACGACCTTGGTGATCGAGCGGACGCTCGAGGAAATGGGAGCGGAACTGCAGGGGGTCGACCTGGCGACCAAGCTGCGCGCCGGTCGGGTGGCCTGCACCGAGGAAGTCCTCGCCCAGATTCTGCGCAACCTGATTGGCAACGCCACCAAGTTCCGCGCACACGACCGACCCCTGCGCATCACCATCGAAACCCGAGACGTCGGGCCGATGGTCGAGATCGCGATCGAGGACAACGGCCTGGGGATGGATGCCGAAAGCGCCCGGCACGCCTTCGAGCCATTCTACCGTGGCCAGATGGACCGCGAACTCCCGGGCCATGGTCTCGGCCTGGCCATCGTGGACCGCACCACCCGAGCCCTGGGCGGAACCTGCGAACTGTCGTCGGTCCTGGATCACAGCACGCGCATCGTGGTCCGGCTGCCTCGGGCGTGAATCATTGTCCACAACATGGTTTCACCTCTCCCCGACCAGTTTTCTGGAGTGAGCGGAGTAAAGACGGCTGTGATTCGCTAGCTCGGGCATCGGCGTGGCTTCAACGTCACTAGTCCCGCTGCAGTGAAGGTGCCGGTGCCGCACGCAATCTTTTCCGTCCTGCTTGGCCGCGTAGACCAGTTTGTCCGCCTGCTGGACCAGTCGGTCCAGCGATGTCCGCGGCCCGTCGATGGTTACGGCGCCGATGCTGAAGCTCGCCGGCCAGCGGCCCTGCACGATCGCGCGGAGAGCGACCATGAGTTTGTCGAGGACCATGTCCGCTGCCACCTCGCCAGTCTCGGGCAGGAGTAGCACGAACTCATCGCCACCGTAGCGCGCGACGACATCGAAAGCGCGCAAATTGCGCGTCAGGATCTCCGCCACCGCCACCAGCAAGCGGTCGCCATCGTCGTGGCCGCCCTCGTCGTTGACCTTCTTGAAGTCGTCGATGTCCAGATACGCGAGAGAAAGCGACCGATGATAGCGCTCGGCGCGGGCCACCTCGCGCTCAGCCGTCTCGATGAACGCCCTTCGGTTCAAGACACCGGTCAGCGAATCCGTCCTGGCCAGAATGGCCCAGCGCTGTGTGCTCGACCGCAGCCGCGACAGAATCAAAGTGACGACGACGAAGAATCCCATTTCCACGATGCCGTTCCAGTAGGGAATGAGTGGGTGGGAAAAACGGTGAGTGATCAACCAGAGATCTTGCAGTCGCACCACCGCTGATAGACCGCAGATGAGCAATCCCACACGCAAACTAACGAACCAAGTCGCGACCGCAATCGGTGCCAGATACAGCGGGGCGATCGAAACCTGGGCACCTGTGACGTAGTCGATCACCCCGATGACAAGCACCATCACGATCGCGCCGGCGACCACGTGCATCGGGCGCAAATTCTTCGCGGCCGAAGAATCTCGACGGTTCATCATGTCGACGCTCCTTTCGCGCATCCGAATCCATGACCCTGCATCGGCAATGCCACGAAGCACGGGGCGCATTGGCTCTCCAATTACTTGGATTCCGCGCCCAGCACGGTGGGGCGCGAAAAAGTGCCGCGTCACCCTGCCGCCCTGGTGCGGCGGCCTGTCGCACCGTCATCGCACCGGTCAGCACACTTTGTTGACAGCCTGCGCGCGATCGCGCGTGGGCGTGCTATAGCACGCGCCCATATGACCATGTTTTCCGAGCTGGGCCTCGTCCCGGCGCTTGCCGAAGCTATCGCCGCACGCGGCTACGACAACGCAACCCCGGTGCAGGTGGCGGTTCTCGAATCCAAGGTGCAGGGCCGCGATCTGCTGGTGTCCTCGCAAACCGGCTCGGGCAAGACCCTCGCCTTTGGCTCGCTCATGGCCCGGACCTTGCTGGAAGATCCTGCGCCAGCGCCGGGGGATGGGCCAGAAGTCGCCAGGCCCGCTCGTCGCGTGCGGCGGCCCGGGGCACTTATCATCGCGCCCACGCGCGAGTTGGCCAACCAAGTGCGTAGCGAGCTGGACTGGCTGTTCGCGCGCACGCCCCTCAGTGTGGCGGCGTTCACGGGCGGCAGCGACATTCGGCGCGATCTCAAGATCCTGCACGCAGGGGCAGACTTGGCGGTGGGCACCCCTGGCCGCCTGGTAGATCTTCTGTCACGCAAGGCCTTGCACCTGGAAGAAGTCAAGGTGGTTGTCGTCGACGAAGCCGACGAGATGCTGGACATGGGTTTTCGCGAGGATCTGGAAACCATCCTGGCCGCAACCACGGCGCGCACGCGCACGCACATGTTTTCGGCCACATTGCCTCAGCCGATCCTTGCGCTGGCGGCCCGCTATCAGAAGGACGCAGCCCGCATCGATGCCCGCAGCCTGGGCGAAGCACCGACGCATGAGGATATTCGCCATGTGGCCTACCTGACCGCCATGGGTGACAGGGGCAAGGCGGTGGTCAACGTGCTTCGCCACAACCCCGACCAGCGCGCCATTGTCTTTGGCACCACCCGAGAAGGCGTCGCGGATCTGCACCGCGAGCTGGTGCGCCAGGGGTTTCGCGCGGTGGTGCTGTCCGGGGATCGCGCACAAGCCGAACGCAATCGCGCACTGGCAGCCCTGCGCGCGGGTGAGGCGCAGATCCTGGTGGCCACCAATGTGGCCGCGCGCGGTCTGGATCTGCCCGAGGTGGATCTGGTGGTGCACGCGGATCTTCCACTCAACGGCGAGGCCCTCACCCACCGTAGCGGCCGCACCGGACGCGCCGGCCGCAAAGGCACCAGCGTGCTTATCGCCAGTCTGGCCGAACGGCGCAAGGCCGAACGCTTGCTGGCCTATGCCAAGGTGGAGTTCTCGTGGGCCAACGTGCCCGGGGCCAAGGAGATCGGGGCCCAGGGTGAAAGACGCCTGGAAGACACGCTGCGGACAGAGGCCGCGACCGAGCCATCTGCCGCGGCTTCAGCCATGGTGGAGAGACTGAGTCCGGACATCCCGCGGGACCGGCTGCTCTTGCTGCTCCTCGATCGCGAACTGGAGCGCCTGCCCAAGGGCGAGGTGCTACGGCCCGTGGATACGCGCCTGACCAAGAGCACCGACAGCTATCGTCGCGACTCCGGCCCGCCGGTTTCACATGCCGAGTTCTCGCGCGACGCCGTCGTGTTTCGCGTGAACCTCGGGGCGGAAAGCCGGGCCGAGCCGGGCTGGCTGCTGCCGCTCATTTGCCGGCGCGGCGGCGTCACCCGGCGCGAGGTGGGCGCCATCCGCGTCGGTCCGCAATCGAGCGAGTTCGAGATCGCGGGCGAGGCAGCCAAGGATTTCGCCCTGGCTGCGTCGCAGAGCGATCCGCGCGCCCCGCACGTCCACATGGAGGTTGCCAGCCGCGCGCACCCGCCGGCCCATGACGTTCACGCCAAGCCTGACAGGCGTGGCGTCCAACCGCCGCTGGCCAAGCCGAGCCCGCGTCCGCACCCGGCAGCACCGCCAGTGCGCTTCGGCGGTTCGCTCCAAGCAAGACCATCCCGCGGCTTTTCCAAAGGCCCATCATTCTCCCGGCCGGCTCGGCCTGCGCCCATCCCGGTTGCCAAGCACAAATGGCATCCCAAGCCCGGCAAACGCCCACCACCGCGATGATGGCTCCCGCGTTTACACTACCGATTGAAATTCGGACCGAGCCGGCGCGTCGCGAGGAGGCCCGGCCGCGACGAGCGCCGAGGGAAGATACTCGAGGTATCTGACCGAGAAGCGAGAAAGCGGACGGGCCCCGCAGCAGCGACGGCGACGGGAGAAATTCAATCAGTAGTGTTAGCAGGAAGAGTCTACTTCTCGATGCAATAGGACCAAGCAGGCGTGCTACATGCCCAAGGTATCGCGTCCACCCACCAACTCACTTTGCGCGTCGTACACCACAATGAGAGCTACCCCTAGCTTGTCCTGATAGTGGACATCACCCGGTGGTTTGTGCCTACATACCCGCGCAGCACATGAACGCTCTTCAACTTGTCGCAGGAACAATTCTCTTCGCGGGTCTCTTGGTAACCGCCGGATGCGGCAGCTCCTCGGCGAGCGTAGGCTTGGGCGCGGATGCCGAGGCTGGCGACAGCGGAGACGCGACGACGGAGGATGCGCCCGTCGTGAACGTGCCCAGCAATGTGGTGAGCGACGGCTATCTGACCACAGGCCCGTGGGCGGGGTACGGCTTCACCGCCACCGATCCCGGAGCCGCGCAGATTGTTCCGGCGTGCGGCGCCGACAGCTGCGATCCACCGTTTGTGGGAAGATCCTTCTGTATGCACGGGACTGTCACCGGACGCGCCGACTGGACCGGCTTTGCCATGCTGGGCTGGAACGTGAATCAGGACGCTGCCAAGGGACCGCAGCTGACTTGGCCGGTTCCCGAGACTGGCGGACTGATCGTCACCGTCGAAAATCCCAGCAAGACCCCCCTGCGTGTCCAGTTGCAGGGGACCAATCCCCACAGCGGCGCGGATCGCTGGTGTGCGCCTCTGGTCAGCGGGCAATTGATTCCGTGGGGCTCGCTGCTGACCAATTGCTGGGCCGGTGGCAAGCCGCAGAACCCACTTACACCAGGGACGCCAATCCAACAGGCTGCCGTCATCGTGCCTGGCCTACAGACCGACCTGCCCTTCGACTTTTGCCTGGTCGACGTTCAGATTTTTCCGGAACAAGCAGATGTCGACGCCGGCGAGGGCGGCGACAGCGACGACGCAACCCCCGAATCCTACCCAGGCTGACAGCGCCCCGCAGGCACGCTAGCGGTAGAATCTGATGTCGTCGACGGTGATGGCGCCTGTGCACATCGGATTGTCGCTCGCACCTTCGGCGGCCACCGGGACAGTGAACTGCCAGATCGTGGATATCAGCTTGCTGGGATCGAGTGGCGTCGGGGGGCTGCCCTGAATGTCGCTGACCACGAAAGGCGCCTTGATGGTCCGGGGAGCCGAGGTCATTTCATCGACGGCGAGCCGGTCTTGCGGCGGGTAAGACCCGGCCGGGCCCGTCGCGAAGGTCGAACCCAAGGTCAGGTCTTGGTGCTCGACATCGCCGGTCGCGTACTGCATGGTGCAGCCGGAGAACGAGCCGCTGATGGTGAATTGCACGCCGGTGAACGCACTCGCATCAACGCAGTTGTTGAAGGCGATGACTGCGCCCAGAAACTGCGGTGTCGACGTCGGCGCCGCGCTGACCCTGATGTGAAGCGCGCCCCCGGTTGTCGTGTAGGTCGGGGATCCTGGACCGCCGACCTTGGGCGCGGCGTACGTCAGGATTCCGCCCGCGATCTCGATCCCTCCCATGTTGGCCCCGCCGCCTGTGTCCGTGAAATCCGCGATGAGACCATTCGCGGGTGCCTTCGACGTGTGGGATGGGGTGCAATCTCCGCTCGGAAGACGGCTCCCGCCGCTGTTGCCGCTGGCACTAGCCGTCGCAGCGATGCCGTTGATTGCGCTGGCTCCGCATCCGGCGCTGATTGCCAAGGTGCTGATGAAGGCGATGGTGAAAAAGTGACTGTTCATGTGGTCTCCTCAGGGACTTGCAGACCTCCTCCGGGTGCGAGGAGGCATGCCGTTTACCAGACTATGAGTCGCGCGGCCGCTCGCGCGGGTCAGCTGTTTCTTCGGCTCACCTTGGTCGCTTGACAGGCTCACCGCCGCATTGCGCGATCTTGTCCTAGAAGGCGTTGGCGAAACTCAATCAGAAGCGGCCGAGCAATGATAGACCAACGCCGTCATTACTGACCTCGCCAATTCGATGGCGGACGACAACTGGTTTTCGATGTTCTACAACCTCACCAAGGCCTATACCGGAGACTCCGCCGACCTGACCATCTTCGGCAAGGTCGTGGTGAAGGATCCCACGGTTGGCCTTCTCGCCGTGGCCAAGAAAGCCGGCGGGTTCTGACAGCCAGCCGATCCGATGCTACCCGAGCGGAATCCGCGACTTGTTGCGGGACAACCACCTGGCAAACGTCTGCAGCTCGGGATTGAGTGAGCGGCAGAACGCGAGGTCCCGCGCTCCGCAATAGGCACTCTCGGTTTCCGCCTTGAACTGGAACATGTTTCCCAGGTCGTCGGCCCCAGGAAAGCCGAAGCCGCGGTAGACATCGGGCGAAACCGGGTTGAAGGCAACGGGCTGTTCCAGCGCATAGCTGAGCGCGGCGGCCATCTCGCTGCCGGTGAGATGCTCGCCAGCCACGCCCACGGTCTTTCCAATCAGCTCAGGACGCTTGAAAATTCCCAACGCGCACTTGCCAATGTCTTCGACTGCAATGCCGGGCAGCTTCTTGTTTCCCATGGGCAGCACGAACGCCAGTTTGCCGTCAGGCCCCTTCTTGGGACCCATGCCAAAGCCAATCAGATTGTCCCAGTAGAACGACGTCAGCATGAACGTGGTTGGCACGCCCAGATCCCTGAAGAAATGATCCGCCTCGGCCTTGGCGTCGAAGTGGGGCACCTTGTACTTGCCTTTCAACGTCGGCATGCGCGAGTCGCTGAGTGGAAATGCCTTGCGCGTATCCTCAAAGGTGGACCAGATGGCGTGCTTTACGCCGGCGTTCTTGGCCGCCTGGGCCAGAGCGTGCCCCTGAGCTGTCTCCTTCTCGCCAGAAAAGTGCTCCCAGAAGTTGGTCACGCAGTAAGCGCCATACGCGCCCTCGAAGGCTTTGGTCAGGCTTGCCACGTCGTCCAGATCGCCTGCCACGACCTCCACCCCCAGCTTGGCCAGCGCCTGCGCCTTGTCGCCCGCGGGTTTGCGAGTAATGGCCCGAACCGCGAACTCGCCGCTCTTGTCGGCCAGGATGGCGCGAACCAACCCTCCGCCTTGAGCTCCCGTCGCCCCTATCACCGCGATGATCCTCTTTTCCATTGCGTCCTCCCTAGCAAATTGAGTTGCTTCCGCTCGCGCGCCGCCCCCACCGCCCAGTTGGATGCTGCGAGCCCGTGGAAAGGTTCCGCGCTGACTTTCCCGCCAAATATCAGGGCACGATGGAGGCCGTGGCTGTCGCCCGGGACGCCTCCCTGAAAACTGCGCAGTGCTCCTACCAGTAGAAATCGCAACCGAACGCGCGGCCGCTCGGCGCGATCGCCTCGAGCAGGGCGTAGATTGCAGCAAACGCCGTGCAGCTCAACACCTCGCCCACGTAGCTGTGGTCCGAGCTAGCGCAAGTCGCGGGGCTCACCCCAAACGTATGCGTCGCCCCGCCGCCGCTCGCCTCAATCCGTGGCGAATAGCGCCCTGGGTCGACGGACGCCGTCACGCACGAGGCGTTCGTCCGATAGGCGCTGGACGCTACCACCCCGACCAACTCCCTCAATCTGCCCCGCGGTCGCCGTCCCCGGCACCCCGTTCAACGACACCGCACCGCTCGCGACGTCTACCGCCCACAGGTCGATGAATTCGGGCACATACAAGCCAGGGCCCCGGTCCACGTCGACCGAGAGAACCTCAATGGTCGGAACCAGCTCGCCCACCGTGCCAGTGGCCGGGACCGCACCGACGGACGCATCCGTGCCGCCCAAGCCTTGGCTTTCCCCTGTTCCGCCGCAGCCGACACTGGCAAGTGCGACTGTGCCGGCTACCGACAGAAGAAACTGAAGTCTCCGGAATGATCGCATGTGAAAGCCTCTCGGAATCGCAGCTTAGGACGCGCGCAGGGGATTATGCCAAATCCGGCAAATCCATGTCGCAACTCACGGCCCACCCTTTTCTCACTGATCCGCGGCAGCTCAGGGCCATCAGCGCCGTGCCCGCACGGGCAACCGTAATGCGGCGCTATCCGCGCGCAAGCGCCCGAACGCGCCGCACTCACACGCCCTGGCAGAATCTAGGGCGACACGTCCCTGTGGGTTGCGTTGCGGTCGGCCGAAAGCAGACCCCGCTGCTGCAATCCTCGTCTCTCACGCAGGAAGAGCCGTCAGCGAGGGAAGCGCCACACACATTGTTCAAGCAGGCCCCCGTGGCGCCGCACATCACGTCGTCCGTGCAGACGCTCCCGGAGGAGACGACGGGCATGCAGGCGCTGTCCTCGCCGAGGCAGTATTGCCCGGCCGGGCAGGTTGTCGCCTGGCAGGGGGGCACGCCGCAGATCTGGCCGCTGCAGTATCCGCTTTCGCAGAAGAAGTCTCCGTCGCACACGCCCCCGTTCGCGGTCGCCCCGACGAAGACGGACACACATGGATCCGTCGGATCAGCGGGGGCGGCGAACAGCGCGCCGCAGGCGGCGGACTGGATCCGCTTGAGGCACTGCTCGGCCGCACTGGCGTCGAAGCGCATGATTCCGTATTGGACGAGGCCCGGGCCGCCACTCAGCCGCGACGACATATTCTGCCGGCAGCTCGCCTCGCTGCCCTGGTAGAATGCCGCAAGATCGTCTGCCGGGCAACACTGGACCGCGCGGGCGCAGAGAGCATCTGCGTAACTCCCGGCGAAGCTGCCCGGGTCGGTTGTGGTGCAGGCGCACATGATTGCCGAGGCTAGCGTGCAGCTCACGAAGAATGACAGCGACCGAAGGAACGTCACTCGGCGCAGTTTACCGCATCTGCGTGACTCACGTACTTTCCCGACGGCCATGTCGATGACGAAGTCGATATCGTTGGTCGCTCGCGGTTCTCCGTCGATCGAGCTCGCCACACTCCCGCCGACGAAATAGCGCGCTCTGACCTTCTCCAGCGCCTCGGCGACCCGCAATGCTATGTCAACAACGTCGTCAAGCGGTGGGTTCCGTCCAAAGCAGCTCAGTCGGGGAGGTTGGGCAGTGTGTCTTTCAGGAAGGTCATGAACGGCACCGCTAGGATGTTGTTCTCGAAACGCTGGGGATGTTCCCCCAGGAAGACCACGTAGGATCTGACCTGTCGCTTGGTCGCGCTCGAAAAGGAACGCAGACCGCCGAGCTGCGACGCCGCCACAGTTCGTCCCAACTTGCACTCGATGGCAATGAGGAGCTTGCCGGTGTCCAGCACCAGGTCAACTTCGGCCCCTGCGTCGGTTCGGTAACCATAGACGCGCCAGCAGAGGTGATTGGCGCGGATGAAGTAGAGACATTGCAGGATCAACCACTGCTCGAACAGCTTGCCCTTGTCCGTGGCGGCCGCCGGGTGGCGGTGCAGGCCCAGAAGCGCATTGCGAACCCCCACGTCGAAAAGCAAGATTCGGTCCCGCTGACTCACGTGTCGGGATGGGTGGCCACTCTCGAAGGGTGGAATGCGGAACGCGAGCAATGTGTCCTCGAGGATCTGAAAGAACCGGCGAATGGTTTCCTTGGCAATCTCGGTGTCGCTCGCCAGCTTGGAGTAGTTGATCCAGTCTCCACTTCCCAGGGCCGCGATGTCCAAGAACCGGGCGTAGGTTCCCACGTCGCGGATGATGGATTCCGCCTGCACCTCCTCGCGCAGATAGACGGTGGCGTAGCTGTCGAGAACGTCAACGCCAGCCTGCCGGTCCAAGTAGATGCCCGGAAGAGTGCCGACCTGCAATGCCCGATCCAGATCGAACGCGTCGCCCAATTCCCAGAAGGATAGCGGATCCAGATGCTCGAGCACGATCCGGCCCGGGAGTAGATTGGCGCCCCCGCGCTTGAGCTTGCGTGCGCTGGAGCCCGTCAGGATGAATCGGTGGCGGCTGCCCTCGTCTATCTCGGCTTGGATCGTGTTGAGCAGCGATGGAATGCGTTGGATCTCGTCCAGCACCACCAACGACGGCTGGTTCAAGGCGGCCAATTCCCGTCGCAAGCGGCCCGGATCCTTGGCGTAGCCAAGATACGAATCTTGATCGGCCAAATTGACAATCCGGTCTGGCCGCAGCGCGCGCGTGAGCGTGGACTTCCCCACCTGGCGCGCCCCGAGTAGCAAGACGCTCTTCTTCGAGGTGCGCAAGCGCTGTTCGATGGTCCGCACCAGCATGTGGGTCATTTACCATGCATTTGACCTACGTGCAAGACGGCAGGCGGGGCGGCCCCATTCTCTCGCCCCCGCCGCCTGCGCGAAAATCGGTCCAGCGTCAGGTGCATCACTGGGGTGGTGAACAAGGTCAGCATCTGCGACAGCAGCAAGCCGCCCACAATGGCGATGCCGAGGGGGCGGCGCATCTCAGAACCGGTGCCGTGACCCAAGGCTAGCGGCAAGCCGCTGAGCCGTGCCGCCAGGGTGGTCATGACAATGGGGCGGAAGCGCAACAGGCAGGCCAGAACCACCCACCGGAGGCAAGCGAACCCGCTGCCTTGCATTTTGTGCACGTCATGCTCAAAATGCAGACATGGGCAAGAGGCCGATTCAGCGCAAGACTCTGCTAGCGACTGTCGAAGCTCGGCTGCGTGAGAACCCGATCGTAGCCATTCTTGGGCCGCCAGGCAGGATCTGAAGCTCGACCAGGCTTTCATCGTTTACCCAGGCCTGAAGACCTACCGAGTCGCCGAAAACGTCGAGGTCGTCCCACGGCCCATCCTGCGCCAACGACTGCTTGGCCGCTCGAGGCGCCCTGGAGGGCGTACTGGTCCTCAACCTCGCCCCCGAGGCGGAGATCCTGACCCTGCTGTCTCTGCTTGACGACCGCCGCCTTTCGTGACCGTCACGCATGATCGCGAGCGCCCCGCCGCCTGCGCGAAAATCGGTCCAGCGTCAGGTAGACCACCGGCGTGGTGAACAAGGTCAGCATCTGCGACAGCAGCAAGCCGCCCACAATGGCGATGCCGAGGGGCCGGCGCATCTCGGAGCCGGTGCCGTGACCCAAGGCCAGGGGCAAACCGCCCAGCAGCGCGGCCATGGTGGTCATCATGATGGGTCGGAAGCGCAGCAAGCAGGCGTGGAAGATGGCATCGCGGGTGGACAGGCCCTGCTCGCGCTCGGCCTGCAGCGCGAAGTCGATCATCATGATGGCGTTCTTCTTCACGATGCCGATGAGCAAAATCACGCCAATGAGCGCGATGATGCTGAACTCGGTGTGCATCAGCATTAGGGCCAACAAGGCGCCCACGCCCGCCGAAGGCAGGGTGGACAGAATCGTCACCGGGTGAACCAGGCTTTCGTACAGCACGCCGAGCACGATGTACACCGCCAGCAATGCGGCCAAAATCAAAATGGGCTGGTTTGAAAGAGAATCCACAAAGGCCTTGGCCGTGCCTTGCGGGGAAGCCACCACACCCGCGGGCAAACCGATGCGTGCCTCGGCGCCATGGATGGCATCAAGCGCCTGACTGAGCGACTTTTCCGGCGCCAGGTTGAACGACAGCGTGACCGCGGGAAACTGGCCCTGGTGGCTTATGGACAGTGAAGTCCGTGAAGGCGTCCAGTGGGCAATCGTGGAAAGCGGAATCTGGGCCCCGCCTAGCGAGCGCACGTACATGTTGTCGAGCACGCCAGGCTGCCCGGCCAGCTCGGGCTTGGCCTCCAGCACCACGCGATACTGGTTGAGCTGCGTGTACATGGTCGCCACCTGGCGCTGGCCGAAGGCATCGTAGAGGGCACCGTCCACCGCCTGCAACGACACGCCCAGGCTGGACGCGATGTCGCGATCGACTTCCAGGTTGAGCTGCAAGGCATTGGTCTGCTGGTCTGTGGCCACGTCGCGCAGCTCGGGCAGCGCCTTGAGCATATCGAACACGCGCGGCGCCCACTGGTTCAGCTCGTCCAGGTTCGCGTCCTGCAAAGTGTACTGGTACTGCGTGCGCGAGCCCCGGCCGCCCATGCGCACATCCTGCACCGACTGCAAGAACAGCATGATGCCCGGAATTTGCGCAAGCTTGGGGCGCAATTCGGCAATGACCTGGTCGGAGGTCTGGCTGCGCTGGCCGATGGGCTTGAGTTGCACGAACATGTTCCCAGTGTTGCCGGACGATCCTCCGCCGATGAAAGCAACCATTTTCTCCACCGCCGGATGGGCCAGTACGACCTTGTTGACAGCCTCCGCGCGCTGGCGCATGGCCGGAAACGACACGTCCTGCGGTGCCTCGGCCACGCCGGCAATCTGGCCTGTGTCCTGTTGCGGAAAGAGTCCCTTGGGTACCACCTTGTAGAGGAAGACGCTGAGCACGGCAGCGCCGACCGTGATGAGCACCATCAGGTGGTGGTGACTGAGCACCCAATTGAGCCCGCGCCGGTAGCCGCCCAGCATGCTGTTGAAGAAGCCCTCGGACACCCGGAAGGCGAAGCCGCGCGGTCGCTCGGTTTGCAGGCGCAGCAGGCGCGAGGTCATCATCGGCGTCAGGGTGAGCGAGATGATCGCCGAGATGGCGATGGACACGGCCAAAGTGACCGCGAACTCCCGGAACAGCCGTCCCACAATGCCACCCATGACCAGAATGGGGATGAAGACCGCCAGCAGGGACACCGTGATAGAGACGATGGTGAACCCGATCTGTCGCGCCCCTTTGAGAGCTGCCACAAGTGGTGTCTCGCCTGCCTCGACGAAGCGCGAGACGTTTTCAGTGACCACGATGGCATCGTCGACCACGAAGCCGGTCGCGATGGTAAGCGCCATCAGCGACAGGTTGTTCAGGCTGTAGCCCAAAAGATACATGGCGCCGAAGGTCCCCACCAAGGAAAGCGGAACCACCACGCTGGGGATCAGGGTGGCGCGCAGGTTGCGCAGGAACGCGAAGACCACCAGCACCACGAGAAACACGCTGATGAGCAAGGTGCGTTCCACATCGCGCACCGACGCGCGAATGGTGCCGGCGCGGTCCACCGCCACCTGGATGTCGATGGCGGGCGAGACCGACTGGGCCAGGCTGGGCAGCATGCGCTTGATGCGATCGATGACCTCGATGATGTTGGCACCCGGCTGGCGGCGGATGAGCAGCGACACCGAGCGCCTGTCGTTGGTCCAGGCCGCCACCCGGTTGTTCTCCACGTCGTCGATCACCTGCGCCACGTCGCCCAGACGCACGGCTGCGTTGCCCTTGTAGCTGATGACCAGGTCGCGAAAGCTCTTGGCCCCGACTAGCTGATCGTTGGAGGCAATGGTTTGTGCCTGGTGCGCACCCGACAGCGAGCCTTTGGGTTGATCCACCGTGGCCTGGCTGAGCACGGTGCGCACGTCCTCCAGGCCCAACCCGAGGCCCGCGAGCACAGTCGGATCGACCTGCACGCGCACGGCAGGGTTCTGGCCACCGCCCACGAAGACCTGGCCCACGCCCTCAATCTGGGAGATCTTTTGCGCCAGGATTGTGTTGGCGGCATCGTAGACCTGGGCCAGCGGCAGGGTGTTCGACATCAACGAGAGGATGAGGATGGGCGCGTCGGCTGGGTTGACCTTGCGGAAGTTGGGACGCGTGGGCAAATTCGGCGGCAGATCGCCGGCCGCCGCGTTGATGGCGGCCTGCACGTCGCGCGCGGCCGAGTCCACGTCTCGGTCCAGGTCGAACTGCAGGGTCAAGCTGACCGAGCCCAAGGAACTGACTGAAGTGATCTCATTCAAGCCGGCAATTCGGCCAAAGCGACGCTCGAGCGGCGTGGCCACCGCCGAGGCCATGGTCTCGGGACTGGCTCCCGGCAAGCCCGCATTGACGTTGATGGTGGGGTAATCGACGCGCGGCAGGGGCGCCACCGGAAGCTGGGTATATGCAGTGGCTCCCACCAACAGCAAGGCCGCGGCCAGCAATGAAGTCGCCACAGGCCGCCGGATGAAGGGCTCGGAGATGTTCACGGCGCGCTGTCTGGCACCGGCGCCGCCGTGACGTTACCAGCACGTCCGGGACGCAGCAGGCGAGCCAGCCTATCCATGTACAGGTAGATGACCGGCGTGGTGTAAAGGGTCAGCAATTGCGAGATGAG
>Ga0182021_10003637_pt1 | contig 18147 bp, 8 predicted proteins | sample 612E3MmetaG_FD_120493 | JGI IMG/M metagenome (GOLD analysis project Ga0182021, IMG submission 120493) | Permafrost microbial communities from Stordalen Mire, Sweden - 612E3M metaG (Illumina Assembly) | ecosystem: Environmental > Terrestrial > Soil > Wetlands > Permafrost | place: Sweden... | reverse complement strand
GGCCAGTCGCTCATGAAGATCGACGACGCCTATATCAAACTCACGCTGGAGCACGTTGGCGGCAATCGCAAGCGCGCCGCGGAGATGCTCGGGATCAGCCTGCGAACGCTGCAGAAACGGATCGCCGAACTGCGCAAGAAAGCATCGAAGGCGACTGCCTGAGGAGCCGGGAAGAAATGCGCACGCACGCGGGCGTTGGCAAGGCGAAGCATGCCCCACCTGGGTTCCCAGGGGCCTGGTACGGCACGATGGCCGCCGGCGTGCTGCGACATCCCTCATGCTGCTGAACAAGGGGAACCGCAAACTCACGGAAAGCAGCAAGGCCATCGTCGAAAGCTTGCTGCATCGGGGGCTTTCCCGAAACGGCCACCCGGCGAAATACGGCGACGCCCCGCCGCTGCGCTCGGAACTGTTCAGCGCAGAGCAGATGAAGCAGCACGGCAGGACGCTGGCGGGCCTTCACAAACTCAGTCCGGCACGAGCGCCGGATCAATTGCTGGCGCGGCTGGCGGAGAACGAGAGCGTTCTGATTCGCGTCTACGGGATGATGAACGAAGCGGTGTCCGCCAGCCGCCAGATCACCCCGGCCGGGGAATGGCTGCTGGATAACTTCTATCTGATCGAGGAGCAGATCCGGACCGCCAAGCGCCACTTGCCGAAGGCATACAGCCGGGAACTGCCGCGCCTGTCGAATGGGGCGTCGGCGGGTCTGCCGCGGGTCTACGACATCGCGCTGGAAACAATTTCGCACGGCGATGGGCGCGTGGACCCCGAGAGCCTCACCAGCTTTGTGGCCGCGTACCAGACGGCGATGCCGCTCAATCTCGGCGAGCTGTGGGCGCTGCCGATCATGTTGCGCCTGGCGCTGATCGAGAATCTTCGCCGTGTGGCGGCCCGGATTGCCGCCGACCGCATCGGCCGCAACAGCGCCGACGCATGGGCGGACCAACTGATCGAAACCGCCGAGAAGGATGCCAAGAACCTGATTGTGGCCATCGCGGACATGGCTCGCTCCGACCCGCCGATGGATAGCGCCTTCGTGGCCGAACTTACCCGCCGCTTGCAGGGGCAGGGGCCGTCGCTTGCCCTGCCGCTCACCTGGATCGAGCAGCGCCTCTCCGAAACCGGCTGGACGATTCAACAAACCGTACAGGCGGAAAACCAGAAACAGGCGGCCAACCAGGTCTCGATAAGCAACAGCATCGGCAGCCTCCGCTGCCTGAGCGCGCTCGATTGGCGCAAATTCATCGAATCCATGAGCCTGGTGGAGAGTACGCTGCGGGAGGATGCCGGCGGAGTTTATGGCAGGATGGAATTCGCCACGCGCGACCGGTATCGTCACGTGGTCGAGAAGATCGCCAAATACAGCGGGCGAAGCGAAAGCGAGGTGGCGCAGCGGGCGATCGGGTTGACGCGGGAAGCCGCGGGCGCCAAGGGCGTGGAGGACCGCGCGGCGCACGTCGGTTTCTACCTTTTGGGCGAGGGCATGGCGCAACTGGAGCGCGCCGTGGCGGCGCGGCTCCCCGCCGGGGAGCGGTTGGGGAGAGCCTGCCGGCGTTCGCCGGTCCTGCTTTACGTGGGCGGCATAGTCCTGACTACGCTTGCCCTGACCGGACTGCTGGTGGCCAAGGCCCACGGCGGCCGGGTGGAGGTCTGGACGCTGGGCGCGGTCGCCATCCTATCGATGGTGGCGGCCAGCCAACTCTCGGTAGCCCTGGTGAATTGGTTGGTGACGTTGCTGGTGACGCCGCACCCACTGCCGCGCATGGATTTCTCGACAGGCATTCCGTCGGAGTCTCGCACCCTGGTGGTGGTCCCCGCCATGCTCGCCAAGACCGGAAGTGTGGCGGAACTTGTGGAGGCGTTGGAGGTGCGGTTTCTGGCCAACCGGGACGAGAACCTCCGTTTCGGCCTGTTGACGGATCTTTGCGATGCCGCCGAGGAGGTGCAGCCGGAAGATGAAGCGCTGTTGCGCCAGGCGGAACAGGGAATCGAAGAGCTGAACGATCGGTACAAGAACGGCGGTGCGTGTTTTTTTCTGTTTCATCGGCCCCGCCTTTGGAATGCCCAGGAACGCTGCTGGATGGGTTACGAGCGCAAGCGCGGCAAACTCGGCGCCTTGAACGCGCTGTTGCGCGGCGGCTCGCCGGACGCCTTCTCGCGGATCGTTGGCGACAGGGCGAAGCTGACCGGCGTGAAGTACGCGATCACGCTGGATACCGATACGCAGTTGCCTCGCGACGCGGCGCGGCAACTGGTGGGCGCGATGGCGCATCCTTTGAATCGCCCGCGCTACTGTGAAGGCAGACAGCGGGTCTGCGAGGGCTACGGCATCCTGCAGCCGAGAGTCGGCGCGAGCCTGCCTGCCGGCCCGCAATCGCGCTACGCGCGCCTGTTTGGAAGCGAGCCCGGCATCGACCCCTACACGCGCGCCGTGAGCGACGTCTACCAGGACCTTTTCGGCGAGGGCTCGTTCATCGGCAAGTGCATCTACGACGTGGATGCGTTCGAACTCGCGCTCCAGGGGCGCTTTCCGGACAACCGGATTCTGAGCCACGATCTGTTGGAAGGCTGTTACGCGCGCAGCGGCCTGGTGAACGACGTGCAGGTGTACGAGGAATACCCGGCACATTATCACGCCGACGTAAGCCGCCGCCATCGCTGGATTCGCGGCGACTGGCAATTGCTGCGCTGGCTGCTCCCCAGGGTTCCGGGGGCGACCGGGCGGCGCAGGAACCCGATCAGCGCGCTATCCCGTTGGAAGCTCTTCGACAATTTGCGCCGCAGCGTGGTGGCTCTGGCCTTGGCCTTGCTGTGCGTGCTGGCGTGGACGCGCTTGCCGCTCCCCGGCTTTTGGACCCTGGCCGCGATCGGCGTCGTGCTGCTCCCGAGTGCATTCGCCTGCCTGCTGGACCTTCTCAGAAAACCCACCGAAGTGCTATGGAAACAGCACCTGACTTCCAGCCTGCGCTGCGCCGCCACGCACCTCGCGCAGAGCGCCTTCGCGCTGGCCTGCCTGCCCTACGAAGCATGCTTCAGCCTGGACGCCATCCTGCGCACCCTCTGGCGGACGCTGGTGTCGCACCGCCGCCTGCTGGAATGGAGCGTGTCCGGCGACGCCGGCCGCAACCGGCGGAACAGCCTGGCGGAAGCCTGGCGGGCCATGTGGATCGGTCCGGGGGCGGCTCTAGCCATGGCGATCTGTCTTGCGGCGTGGCGGCCCAACGCCCTGCTGGTGGCCTGGCCGGTATTGGGACTTTGGGCGATATCGCCAAGTATCGCCTGGTGGACGGGCCGGCCCGTGCCGGCGCGCGCTTCGCGTCTGACACCGGCACAGAACGTCTTCCTGCGCCAGATTGCGCGCAAGACCTGGGATTTCTTCGAGACCTTCGCCGGCCCCGAAGACAACTGGCTGCCGCCGGATAACTATCAGGAGCACCCGGTCTCGCGCATCGCGCACCGCACGTCGCCCACCAACATCGGGCTATCGCTATTGGCAAATCTGGCGGCCTACGATTTCGGATACATCACGGCCGGACAGTTCGGTGAGCGTACGGCCAACACCTTCCGAACGATGCAGACATTGGATCGGCACCGCGGCCACTTCCTCAACTGGTACGACACCCAATCGCTGAAGCCGCTCTTACCGATCTACATTTCCACCGTGGATAGCGGGAATCTGTCCGGCCACTTATTGACGCTGCGCCCCGGGTTGCTCGCGGTGCCCGATCAGGCCATCGTGAGCTCGCGATGGTGCGACGGCCTGATCGACACATTGAACACTCTGGCGGCCGCCGATGAAGGCTCGGTCCCTAACGAACTGGCCGCCGTACGGACGGAACTGGAAAGCGCCAAAGAGCCCGCAACCATACCGGCGATCCGTCTGCTGCTGGGGCGCGTGGCCGCGGCGGCCACCGGCGTAGTGAACGGTCCCTACCGTTTCGAAGCCCGCCGGTGGGCGCGTGCGCTGGCCGCTCAATCCACTGCCGTGCTGGAGGATGTCGCTCTTCTCGCTCCCGACGGGTGCGAAGGCGTCCCCACATTGCGCGAAGTGGCGGCGATGGAAGGGGACTCGCCGCAAGCCGTGCACGCCCGGGCGAGAGTGGCGGCGATGGACAGCCTGGCCGCCCAGGCGGCCGGGTTCGCGGAAATGGAGTACGGATTCCTGTTCGACCGCGCGCGCCGTCTGCTGACCATCGGCTACAACGTGGGCGAGCACCGGGCGGATGCGAGCTACTACGATCTGCTGGCTTCGGAGGCCAGGCTGTGCAGTTTCGTAGGCATCGCGCAGGGACACTTGCCCCAGGACAACTGGTTTGCCATGGGCCGCCTGCTGGTGATGGCGGGCGGCGAGCCCATGCTGCTTTCCTGGAGCGGCTCCATGTTCGAGTACCTGATGCCGCTGGTGGTTATGCCGGCCTACGAGAACACCCTGCTCGACCACACCTCGAAAGCCGCCGTGGCGAGCCAGATCGAGTACGGGGCACAGCGCGGCGTGCCGTGGGGTGTTTCCGAATCCGGATACAACGCGGTGGACGCGCGTCTCAACTATCAGTACCGCGCATTCGGCGTGCCGGGCACCGGCTTGAAACGCGGACTGGCCGACGATCTGGTGATTGCGCCCTATGCTTCGGCGCTGGCTCTGATGGTGGCGCCCGAGGAGGCCTGCCTCAATCTGGAAAGGCTTTCGAAGGAAGGATTCGAGGGAACCTACGGTTTCTACGAAGCCATCGACTATACGCCTTCGCGCGTTCCCCGGGGACAGAGCCACGCCGTGGTGCGCTCCTTCATGGCGCATCACCAGGGCATGAGCCTGCTCTCGTTCGCCCACTTGCTGCTGGATCGCCCGATGCAGAAGCGCTTCGGCAGCGACCCGTTGTTCCAGGCCACCACGCTGCTTTTGCAGGAGCGCGTGCCGCGGGCCATGGCCGTCTATTCACGCCTCGCGGAGGTTTCCGACCTGCGCGCCGGCGGGGCGGGCGAGGCGGCGCCGGTGCGCGTCATCCGCCACGCGGACACGCCGTCGCCGGAGTTGCAGTTGCTGTCGAACGGACGGTACCACGTGATGATCACCAATGCCGGCGGCGGCTACAGCCGGTGGAAGGATCTGGCGGTGACGCGCTGGCGCGAAGACGGCACCTGCGACAACTGGGGCGCCTTCTGCTATATCCGCGTGCTGCCCACGGGCGAGTTTTGGTCGGCCGCGTTCCAACCGGTATTACAGCCTTCGGACAGCTATGAGGCGATCTTCACCGAAGCGCGCGCGGAGTTCCGCCGGCGCGATCGCGGGTTCGACACGCATACCGAGATCGCGGTTTCGCCGGAGGACGATATCGAGTTGCGGCGCGTCAGCATCACCAACACCTCCCGTTCGCGCAAGACGATTGAAGTCACCAGCTACGCGGAGGTCGTGCTGACCTCGGCGGCTGCCGACGCGCTGCACCCGGCGTTCAGCAACCTGTTCGTGCAGACGGAGATTCTCCGCGAACAGCAGGCAATTGTGTGCACGCGGCGCCCGCGCTCGCGCGAAGAGCGCCCGCCTTGGTTGTGCCATCTGATGGCGGTGCATGGCGCCGTCGGCGAGGAAGCCAGCTATGAAACCGACCGCGCGCGCTTCATCGGCCGCGGGAACACCCCCGCCAATCCAAACGCGATGACGGGAGCGGGCGCGCTCTCCGGCAGCGAGGGAGCGGTGCTGGATCCGATTGTCGCCATCCGCCTGCAGATCGCGCTCGATGCGGGCGAGAGCGTCACCGTGGACATCGTGACGGGAGTGGCGGAGACGCGCCAGGCCAGTCTCCTTCTGGTGGAGAAATACAGGGACCGGCGCCTCGCGGACCGCGTGTTCGAACTGGCCTGGACGCACAGCCAGGTGCTCTTGCGGCAGATCAACGCCACCGAGGCTGAGGCGCAGATCTACGGGCAGTTGGCCGGCGCGATCGTGTATGCCAACACGGCATTGCGCGCCAACGCCGCGGTACTGGAGAGAAATCGCCGCGGGCAGAGCGGTTTGTGGAGTTATTCGATTTCCGGCGATTTGCCGATCATGCTGGTGCAGATTGCCGACGCCGCGAACATGGAACTGGTCCGCCAGGTGGTGCAGGCGCAGGCGTACTGGCGATTGAAGGGGCTGGCGGTGGATCTGATGATCTGGAACGAAGATCATTCCGGCTACCGGCAAGAGTTGCAGGAGCAGATTCTGGGCCTGATTTCGGCGGGAGCCGACGGCATTGTGAAAGATCGCCCGGGAGGCATCTTCGTGAGGCCGGTGGATCAGGTTGCGGCGGAAGATCGCATCCTTCTCCAGTCCGTGGCGCGCGCCATCCTCAGCGACAGCCGCGGCTCGTTGGCGGAGCAGGTGGAGCGTGGGGAAACGCTGGAACCGGCGGTGGCGCCACTGGACGCGATCCGCGCCTTCCGGGCGGAACGCGCGATGCCCGCCGCGCCGCGCCGCGACCTTATGTTCTTCAACGGCGTGGGCGGATTCACGCCGGATGGGCGCGAGTACATCGTTACCACCACCGAGCGCCAGGCAACGCCCGCGCCCTGGGTGAACGTGCTGGCGAACGCGAACTTCGGAACCGTGATTTCCGAGAGTGGCATGGCTTATACATGGGCGGAAAACGCGCACGAGTTCCGCCTGACACCGTGGGGCGACGACCCCGTGAGCGACCCCTCCGGCGAGGCGTATTACCTGCGCGATGAGGAGACCGGCCACTTCTGGTCGCCCATGCCCATGCCCAGCCGGGGCGTCCCGCCTTACGTCAGCCGGCATGGATTCGGCTACAGCGTGTTCGAGCATACCGAAGGCGGCATCCGCTCGGAGGTGTGGGTGTACGTGGCCACCGGCGCCGCGGTGAAGTTCACGGTTCTGAAAATTCGCAATACCTCCGACCGCACCCGGCGACTCTCCGCCACCGGCTACGTGGAATGGGTGCTGGGCGACCTGCGCCCGAAATCCGCCATGCACGTGGTCACGGAGATGGATCCTCTCCGGGGAGCGATCTTCGCGCGCAACGCCTACAACACGGAGTTCGCCGGCCGGGTGGCGTTCTTCGCCGCCAGCGAGACGGACCGCACGGTGACGGGCGACCGGCGGGAGTTCCTGGGGCGGAACGGCACGATGGCCGCTCCAGCAGCGATGACCCGTTTGGGACTGTCCGGGAAGATCGGCGCCGGACTGGACCCCTGTGCCGCCATACAGGCTCCATTCGATCTGGCGCCGGGGGAGGAGCGCGAGATCGTGTTCACCCTGGGCGCCGCTTTGGGCGCGGAAGAGGCCCGGCATTTGGTGGAGCGCTCCGCCGGGACGGCGGCCGCGCGCGCCGCGCTCGAAGGCGTGTGGCAGTATTGGAAACGCACGCTGGGCGCCGTCAACGTGGAAACGCCGGATGCCTCCCTCAATGTGCTGGCCAACGGCTGGCTTCTTTACCAGACGCTTTCCTGCCGCCTCTGGGCGCGCAGCGGATACTACCAGTCCGGCGGCGCCTTCGGCTTCCGCGATCAGTTGCAGGATGCGATGGCGCTGGTCCACGCGGAACCGGGCCTGCTGCGTGAGCATCTGTTGCTCTGCGCGTCCCGGCAGTTCCGCGAAGGAGACGTACAGCATTGGTGGCATCCGCCCGAGGGACGCGGGGTGCGGACCCACTGCTCGGACGACTATCTCTGGCTGGTGCTGGCGACGTGCCGTTACGTGACCTCCACCGGCGATACCGGCGTGCTCGACGAAACCGCGCGCTTCCTGGAAGGCCGGCCGGTGAATGCCGACGAAGACTCCTACTACGACTTACCGGGCCGATCCGAAGAGACGGGCAGCCTGTACGAACACTGCCGGCGGGCAATCCTGCACGGTCTGACGCGCGGCGAACACGGATTGCCGCTGATGGGTTCGGGCGATTGGAACGATGGCATGAACCTGGTGGGCATCCACGGCAAAGGCGAAAGCGTCTGGCTGGGATTCTTCCTTTGCGCGGTGCTGAAGGAATTCGCCGGTCTGGCGGGTGCGCGCGGCGATGCGGTATTCGCCGAACGCTGCCGGCAGGAGGCGGCGCTGCTGAGCGCCAACCTCGACCGCAACGCCTGGGATGGCGGCTGGTACCGCCGCGCGTACTTCGATGACGGGACGCCGCTGGGCTCGGCGGAGAACACGGAATGCCAGATCGATTCCGTTGCCCAGAGTTGGAGCGTACTCTCGCTCTCGGGCGACGCGGAGCGCTCACGGATCGCTATGAAGGCGCTGGACGAGCGCCTGGTCCGGCGGGATCGCGGGCTGGTGCAGTTGTTGGATCCGCCGTTCGACAAGGGCGATCTGAATCCGGGGTACATCAAAGGGTACCTCCCCGGTGTCAGGGAGAACGGCGGGCAGTACACGCACGCGGCAATCTGGGCCGCCATGGCGTTCGCGCGCCTGGGTGACAATCGGCGCGCCTGGGAATTGTTCGACATGATCAACCCGGTGAATCATGCGAAAACCGCCACCGCCATCGCCACCTATAAGGTGGAGCCATACGTGGTAGCGGCTGACGTCTATGCCTTGTCTCCGCATACCGGCCGCGGCGGGTGGACCTGGTACACCGGTTCCGCCGGGTGGATGTATCGCCTGATCACGGAATCGCTGCTCGGGCTTCGCCTGGAGGTCGACCGGCTGCACTTCGAACCCTGCCTTCCCGCCGGATGGGGCGGCTTCAAAATGCACTACCGGTACCGCGAAACGGTGTACCACATCGAAATCCTGCAAGTGCCAGGCGAGGCGGCGATGATGGTCGATGGCGAACCGTGCCCGGACGCCGCCATTCCCCTGGTGGACGACGGGCGCGAGCACATCGTCGAACTGAGATTGGACCGGGCATAAACCGGCGCGATGGGGCGGCCTTCCCGATAAGCGAGGAATTCTCGCGTTGGCCAATGCTCGTAACTCATCGAAAAGATGGAGCGGGAGACCGGGATCGAACCGGCGACCAACAGCTTGGAAGGCTGAGACTCTACCACTGAGTTACTCCCGCGCTCTTCTGCTTGCAGTGTGTTCAACGTTAAATCTACCACGGCTCGCCACATCTCAGGGAGCGGCGTAGAGCGGCTCAAAGAAGGGCGATCAGGGCGCGGACCGGCCGGCCCAGCAACGCACCGCAACTGACGCCCGCCCCGTTGGCGATTACATCCCCAAGCTCCACGGAGCGGCCGGGGGAGAAATGCTGCCCGGCCTCCATGAGGACGCCAAGAAGAAACATCGACAGACCGGCCGTGAGCCCTCGGCGCCGGTCCCTGAATCCGACCACAGGCAGAAACGAAAGCGCCAGGTAGGCGCAGAAATGCATCACCTTGTCGTTGATCTGCAAACGGCCGATGTCCACCATCACTGTGGAGGTGGCAGGCGCCAGGGAACCGACGATCACACAGCCGATCAGCACGGCCCAGAACGAAAGCAGGAGGGCGCGCCGCGTCTCGAAAGGGAGGCCGAATCGCGCTCCGGGTTTGTCCTGTGGCTGAATCATCTGTTATACGCTCCCGTGCAGGCCCAACGGCGCGACCGCCCAGTCATACAACGCTCCCGGGCCGGGAAGCGATATCAGGTGCCGGCGGAGTTGCCGGGCATCGTCCGGCGTTTTCGCCAGCAGCATCAGGAAGCCGCCGCCGCCGGCGCCGGCCAGCTTGGCGCCTGAGATGTATGGACGCACTTGTTCGAGAAGCTGGTTGATCAGTGCGTTGGTGGTGTTCGGGTCCAGGATCTGGTTGAGCCGCCAATGGCGATCCAGCAGGCTGCCGAGATAGTCCCAATCGGATTCCTTCATGGCGTAGGCCATTTCCACGGCCAGGGTCTTGATGCTGTGCAGCACCTGCACGGTCTGAACTTCACGCGCCAGATACCGGCCCACGACCTGCGCCAGGAGGTCTTTGGCAATCCGCCGGATGCCGGTGTAATAGAGGACGAAGCGCCCGGCAAACTCCGCCGGACACTGGACCGGTTCGACGCGGACACGCTGGCGGGGCCCCGGACCGGTCATGGTCAACTTCGCGCCCGGATAGATGCCGCCTACCTGATCCTGCCAGCCTCCGCCGGTGGTCATGAACTGTTCCAGCGCCAGAACCAGATCGGAGAGCTCCTGTACGCTCACATCCTGACCGCTCATTTGCAGGAGCGCCTTCAGGACGGTGGCCGCGAGGACGCTGCTGGTCCCCAACCCAGAGCCCATGGGCAGGTTCACTTCGGTGCGAATCTCGAGGCCGGCAACGGGTTCGCCAGGCCTCACCAGGCCCAGCATCCGTAGGGCGGCACGATGAATGGCAAATGGAGAGCCGACGTCGGCGGCGGAGGAAAATGACTCAGCGGTGAGCGACTCCGTGGCTTCCGAAGAGACCAGCCGCACCACGGGTTCCGGCAAAGGGCGGACGATGGTGCGGATGGGGTAGGCGCCATTCACCGTAATGGCCATATTGAAGACCGTGCCGCCCCAATCCAGGCAAAATGGCGGAGTGTCGGACCAGCCGCCGCCGAAATCGATCCGCGCCGGAGCCGATACCGTCAGGCCGGAGGCGGCGAGCGCGGAAGGTCCGTGGCAATGGACGGAGAAAGACGGAAGCGCGCGCGCGGCCACGGCTTTCTGCACGGCGGAGAACGCCGCATCCCGGGCGCGCACCGACTCCTCCGCGAGTCCGGCCTGGCCGTAGAAGAGACTGGACTGAAAGTGGCGGCTGGCCGCCACCGACGGAGCGCCGGCCTCCAGTTCCGCGGCTTCCGTGCCCAGCGTGCGGCCGGTCTCGGCCAGCGCGTTGATGCCGGGCGCGTGGATCAGCAGCGGACGCACGTCGGTCTCCGAGCGCGCCAGGGCGACGGCGGAGGCCCGCCAGTTGGCATCGCGGCGGCGGTCCCGCGCACTGGCGAGCGCCTCGCGATCGGCGTACGCGGTGCTGGTGGCCAGCGACAGGCGCGGCAGCGCTTCATTGTTGAACGGAAATAGCTGCGCGTTCCAGAGGCAACGCTCCGGCTCCGGAATGCCCGGCCAGACCTCTTCCGGGTCGAGGTTAAGAGTCTTGAGGACATCCAGAATCGGGCGGCCAAACCAAACCGGAGTCTTCGGATCGTCCTCCACCCCGTAGGTACGCACCACGAAACCGCGCCGGCCATCCGGCAGATGCACGGGCACCTGGTGCATGACGGTGTCCTCCGCCACTGAGATGGGACCGGCCGAAGCCTTGTCGAGACCATCGGCCAGACCATGCGCGATGCCGCCCGCACCCACGCGGACGGGCGCCGGGCAGTGACATTCGATGGCCAGCGCACCGGGGCCAAGTTGGCTTCCAGGCGCCAGGATGCTGTCCACCACTCCGCCCTTGAACAGGCGGCGGAAGTGGGAGGTAGTGCCGACATGGGTGAAGGTGCCTTCCACCAGCGAGCAGTGGAATGCGGCGCCGTGCAGCAGGGCGGCCAACTCGGGCAAGGCGCACGGCGATTCTCCGGTGAGCGAGAGCGTGAAGTGCTGGTAGAGGTCGAGGAACGGAATCTCGGGGAGCGTGGAAGCCAGATGAGACAGGCCGGCGGATAGCGGTGCGTCGAAGTGAAGAAGGCCGGTATCGAGCGCGACCTCGGCGTCGGATAATACGTCGCCGCTTAAGACGCCGCCAGCGGCGCGAACCTGGTCGGGAGTTGCTTTTTGCAGGAAGGAATAGACCCGGCCGTGCTCGTCGAGGACATAGATGCCGTGGCGCGTGCCCACTTCCATGGGCTGGCGGATGGCGGCGCCGGCGACTCCGGGGCGGTTCCAGTCCAGATCCGCCGCGTTGAAAGTAAGCACGACATCGCCGGAAGAGACCACCAGACCGGCGGAGAAGTGTTCCAGCCAGAGCGTGGATAGCGCCAGGGTCTCATCGAAGACGGTGCTGTTCGCGCCCCAAGGCGTGCGCTCCGGCAGGATGCCGAAGAGCTTGCCGGTGAGACTGTACTCGGGCAGACGCTTGGACTCGCCGCCCGCGTGGATGATGAGCACGCGATGGCGGCTCCACCAGTCGGGATCGCTCTTGTCCAGCACCTGCAGGGCGCGGAGGGTAGCGCCGCCGGAGCCTATGTGGCGGCCTTCCGGGGCACTGCCGGAATCCGGGACGATGTGCCAGGAGACGTTGCGGGGCAAATAACCGCGCTCAGAGCGGTACCGGATCTGCTCGCGATAGAGCTCGGCTTGAGCCTGCGACCCCGCGGTAAGGACGACAGCGGACCACCAATCCCGCGTGGTGGCGGATTCCGCGAGACGCTGGACAAACGCATGATAGGAGCGTTGCCGGATACCCGCTGGATCGCCGGCGTCGTAGGTCCCGTGGGCGGCGGCTGTCATAGCTGGGCCGACAGACCGCAAAAGGCGATGGTCTGTCTCATGTCGTGGAGGCAGGGCGCGGCTTTCGCTGGGGCGGTCATGTATGTGGAGGGCTCAGGTTCATGATAACCGGTGAGCCCGATCGCAATCAAATCACTGGAGCGGCTCCAGCGCCTTCCGCTTCCGGATCTCGGCCTTCCGCGGCCGTACAAGCCAGTAGCGACAGGATGAGGATCGGCCAGGAACCCAGGGCCGGCCGGGAGAATGGGTAGTCCACGATGGCGTGCAGGAATACCGCAACCACGCCCAGACCCCAGATGGAACGGAATGCCGGGCGAAGGGACCAGATGAACAGGGTGGCCAGCATGATGCCAAAGGGGAAGCCGCCCTCAGCAGTCCATTGCAGCCAGTCGTTATGGGCCTGGTTGGCGAAAACCCCTACGTCGATGATGGCGTAATGGGGATAGACGGTGGACCAGGTGCCGAGCCCCGTGCCCAACCAGGGGTGCGCGGCAGCCATGTGGAGGCTGGACACGGCGAGTTCGTGGCGCACGGCCAGCGGGTCGGGCACCCAGAAACGGCTCCACACGGCTTCCCATCCCACTACCGCCGTAAAGACCGCGAACAGGATGCCCATGCGAAGCAGCGCGGCGGCGACGCTGCGGCCAGGGGCGCGGCGCATTCCCCATACCAGCAACGGGACCAGGACCACCTCGGCGGTGGCCAATACAGTGCCGGCGCGCGAGGCGGAGGCAATCACGGAGGCATACATGACGGCAGCCATGCCCGAATACAGCAGCGAATCGCGCTCGCGGCGCAAGGCCAGGTACAGGGCGATGGGGAGGACGGCTTCTATGAAAGCGGCATAGTGGTTGCGGGAAAGAATGGGCCCCATGATGTAGTCGGTGTAGGGAGTGTCGAAGAACCAGAAGACCTTGCCGTGGGACGTGAAGGTCTGGACGCTGGCGAGGGCGGCCACCAGGAAGGCGAACCAGACGATGGCGGAGCGAAACCAGCGGCGTACCGCATCCTCCCGGAAGAGCGAGATACCGACCAGGAATACCGAGAGGAAGGTGGCCCATCGGAGCAGGGCGAGTTTCGTGTCAATCACGCAGGCGGTGCTGCCGCCGAGCCATTGAAAGAGGCCCCACAGGACGGCGAAGGACAGCGGGACAAGGGGCCACACAAATGCCGGCGGCGAAAGGCGGGCGCGCCAGACGGCGACCGCGGCGAGCGCGAACATGCCGGCCTGAAAGACGCTGACCGGCCAGTACCCGGGAACCCAGAGAGTCAGAATGGCGAAGAAGAACAGCGCGGCGAAGGGTACATGCATTCTTCTTCAATATAGAGCGAACAGACGGCCGCCGCACCGTGCCACGCACCGGTTGGCCAACCCCTTCCCCTGGGACTTATCGCCGCTTGCGGGGCCAGTCCCCGCGTTACGGGGTGCTGAGGCTGCCGCCACCACTGAACGTACCGGCCGCGGCCAGGCCCGCGATGACGCCGCCCGCGGCCACGCCGCCGATAATCGCGCCAATGGCCGTGCCCGACAGTCCGGTATGAGCAGCAGCAGTACCACCAGGAATATACGCTCCGGCCTTACGCCTTTTGACCGGTACGACAGTGACGGTGCTCACAAGCTGTGAAGCGTTGCCGGCCGGTTTTGAGTCGGGAATGGACGAGCCGGTGATATCGCACTCCACGTTGACGTATTTGATCACGTCGGGGCTTTCCATCAACTGGACTGTGACGTTGGTGGTTTCATCGGTCAGGAAGTATGCGCCGTCTTTGAATTTGATATAGCCCGTCATCTTGATGGCGGCGGCGGCTCCTGCCTGAGGATTGAAGGCCAGCGCCATGCCCGGAAGCAGGCTGGCGGTTAGTACGCCGGAGGAGTTGCGCACTTCGGCCGCCCCGTTGCGCGTAGCCACCGTAACGTACGTGGGACTGGTGATTTCGACTTGGACCACCGAATCCCGGGCAGACGGCACGATGCGCAGAGTGGCCGCTTCTATCACGTGACGGGCGCCATCCCTCACGAAACCTGAGCCCTTCTCCAACACGGTGCGGTCGCGATAGACGCGGGCGCGCGATTCGGGCGCCAGCGTGACCTCGGCGTCGGCGAACCGGATAACGGACCGCGCGGCAGCCGTCTCAATCAGGTTGCCGTCGAAGAGCGTTCCGTTGCCACGAACAGCCGCGCCATCAACCCGAAACTCCCCAGTGGATTTGACGAACCCGATCGAAGAGGCTGCCGAAAGCACGAACAGGGAACCGGCAATGCACAGGCAAGTCACGTATTTGAACATTTTACGCACCAAATATCCTAAACCTTGGACTAGAATATAGCATAAAGAAGAAGTGGCCGGTTGGCAACAGATTATTCCTGTAAGACATACACAGGACTGTTGATGAGTGCCGCAACCTGTTGAAGTTAATGCCAGTTGCCCGATCTGGCCGGGCCGCTGGGGACAACCCGGTAAGACCGTGAACTACTACGAAGAGTTGGGGATCCATCGCGATGCGACCACGGACGAGATCCGCGAGGCGTATAAGCTGGCGGCGCGATTGTTGCACCCGGACATGCAGCAGGATCCTAGGCTGAAGGACCTGGCCGAGTGCCAGATGAGGCGCCTCAGCGACGTGGTGGCGGTGCTGGTGGATCCGCGGGAACGGGCAAAATACGATGCCGAACTAGCCGGTGGGCTCCGCGCCGGGCTACTGGCGCGGTTCACCCTGGGCAGCAGACCGGAACTCCTGCAGACTGCCGTGCGGCACTGGTTCTGGATCCTGCTGGGAGCCACCACCTTGGGGATGGGGGTATGGTACGGGTTGGCGCGCGGCACCGATGTCCCTCCCGCGGTTGCCGCCGCCGAGCACGCCACGCCGCCGGTGGCGCCGGTCGCGACCCAGGACGAGCACACCACAGTGAAGAAACCTCGCGTGAGGGCGCCCGCAGCCACCGGCGCCCGCCGCGCGGACCCGGAGCCGGCCCCGCGGGAAGCGGCGGGTGAGGAGCCGGATCCAGCGGTGAGCGCGCCGCCGCCAGCGCCGCCCGAGGCTCCATCGGAAGCCGCGGCGGCGGAATCGGCAAGCGTCCCGGCGGTGCGCAACGCGCGGCCGGCCGGTGTGGCGCGTAGCGGCGCATCCCGTTTCGAGGGGGAATGGCTTTACTCGGCGGACGGGCGACAGGATGACAGTGCGGGCGCGTATCCGGCCAAGTACGTGGAGTTTCGGCTGCACCAGGAGGGCGGCCTTCTGACCGGCGATTATCGGGCGCTCCACCTCGTCTTGGACAAGGCGATCTCGCCCGAGGTCGCGTTTCACGTTCGTGGCGAGCCGCCCGCCGGGAACTCGGGGAAACTGAACTGGGAATCGAGCTCCGGAGCCAAGGGGGAGCTGGATCTGACCCTGCGCTCGCCCAACCAGATGCATGTCAGGTGGTGGACCACGCAGTTCGGCAGGCAGGAGACACTGGGTTCGGGGATGGCGGTGTTGGTGCGCCTGAATACACCGTGACGCCCGCCGCTTGGGCCAGGCTGTTGCCGGTGGGCGCCGCCCTCGCCGGCCTCGCCGCCGCCGCATTCTCCATCCGTGCGGGATGGGCGGATTACCAGATGCGGCAGGAGACGGTGGAATCCACCCGGCGCGCCATTGCCCTTATGCCGGATCAGGCGGAGTATTATGCGCGCCTGGCGTTCCTGGCAGCCGGCACCGATCCGCGAACAGCCAGGGATGCGTTGCGCCGCGCCGTGGCGCTCAATCCCTGGGATGCCCAGTCCTGGATCGAACTGGGGCTCAGCGCCGAGGCCGAGGGCGACGCCGCAACGTCCCTGCAGTGCCTCCTGCGCGCCGCCGAAGTGGACAAGAAGTTTCTGCCGCGCTGGAGCCTCGCAAACTACTACTTCCGGCACGACGATGTGGCTATGTTCTGGTTTTGGAGCAAACAGGCGGCGGTCATGGTGAATGGCGACGCCCTGCCCATGTTCCGCTTGTGCGGCAAAGTGGAAGAGGATGGAAAGCTGATCGACCGGCTCGAGATCCGCAATCCCGGCGTGCGCGCCGGGTACCTGTCTTACCTGTTGGACCAGAACCGCGTGGATCTGATTGCCCCCGCCGTGCACCGGTTGCTGCAGGAGAACCGGGAAGCCGATGTGCCGCTGCTGTCGGCCGCCTGCGAGCGCCTTCTTCAGGCGGGGCGCGTACCCCAGGCCGCCGAAATCTGGAACCGCCTGGCGGACGCGGGCAAAGTCCCGTTCAAAACCCCCGCCGGCGAAGGCGCCCAACTCCTCGCCAATGCCAGCTTCGCCGTGCCGCCTGCATCGCTGGGGTTCGATTGGCGCCTGCCCGTGGTGGAGGGCATTAGCGTCTCGCGCGAGGAGTCGCCGCTGGGCTTGCGAATCACCTTCTCCGGACGCCAGCCGGAGGATTGTGAACCGCTCGCGCAACTCGTCCCCTTGGCTGGGAACACGCCATACCAACTGAGTTATGTGTTTCGGACGCAGGGCATCCCGGCCGGCGCCGGACTCTCGTGGCGCATCGCCGATGCCGCTGCCGGAACGGTCCTGAAAGAAGGGCCCAGCCTGGCCGCGGAGGCCGAGACGCTGGCGCATCTATCGTTTGAAACTCCCGTGGAGTGCCGCCTCGTGCGACTCTCGCTGCGCTATCGCCGGGCTCCCGGAACCACCCGCATGGAGGGCTTCCTGGTCTTGCGGAATCTGGCGCTGGAACCCCTGGCTCAATTGCCCATGGAAGGCACGCGCGTCAGGTAGTAGAGAAGCGCCCCAAACAGGATCAGCGCCCCGCCATACAGCAGGATTCCCCGCCGCCACGCCTTCCGCCGGCGCGCCCCCCGGGTAGCGGCAATCTCCCGTTCCACACCCCGCTTGGCGGGTGCCGCAGGTTCGGGCGCCACCTTGCGAAGCCCCCGGAAACGGCTGCCACAATTACGGCAGCGGTATGGATAGTACCCCACCATGCTCGCCAGATACTCCCTGATTCCCACTCTGTGGGAGCGGTGCGCACTGTCGGTCTGGCACTTGGCACACAGCATGAAACTCAACGCCAAAATCGCATTCTAGCCCGATTCGCGCCAAAACCGCCACCAGGGTTTCCCCGCCGTCCCCTGCCGCATCTGCCTCCCTCCAGCCAACCGGGTACCTTCGATAATGGCTTGCGGATTGTGCGTGAACAGTATATCCGCCTCCTCTTCCCCATATCGCGACCGCACCATCCCGTATGCCTCGTCCAGCCGCGCATGCCGATGCTCGGGATCGTGCGCGTCGCTCGCCACCACGTGCACCAGCCCCCGCTCCAGCAACCGCCCCGCCGCCGCCCGCGCCCTCCGGCCGAAACCGCCGCAGATCGAGAGCGCCGTCACCTGTACCAGGCACCCCAGTTCCACCCATTCCTCCACCCGGCTCAGCTCTCCCTGCAGCACCGGATTGCGCTCCGGATGCGTCACAATCGGCACCATCCCCCGGTCCATCAGCCGCCGCAGTACCCCTTCCGTATGCTTCCCCACGTGGAAATCCGGGCATTCCACCAGCAAATACCGCTTGCCGTTGATCGAGTACCTCCCCGGCCGCTCCAGCACCTCGTCGATATTGTCGAAGCTCAGGTGCAGATCGCTGCCCCGGTGCATACGCGGTTTGCCGCCCGTCGCCGCCGCCAGCACGCCCATCCGCTCCTCCAGCAATTCCGCCTGGTACCGGAACTCCGCGTTAGAGTGCGGCGTCGCCACTATTTCCGTGGTCCCACTGTCCGCCCCCCCCCTCAGCTTCGCAAGGCTGTGCTGCATGTATGTAGCGCCGACGTCCAGACCCCACACCGCGTGCCTGTGTAT
>Ga0182021_10003636_pt1 | contig 18148 bp, 16 predicted proteins | sample 612E3MmetaG_FD_120493 | JGI IMG/M metagenome (GOLD analysis project Ga0182021, IMG submission 120493) | Permafrost microbial communities from Stordalen Mire, Sweden - 612E3M metaG (Illumina Assembly) | ecosystem: Environmental > Terrestrial > Soil > Wetlands > Permafrost | place: Sweden... | reverse complement strand
GTCCACGCGCGCAAGAAGCGGCGCAAGGTTCTCGAGCAGGCTCGCGGCTACTTCGGCATCAAGAAGTCGAGCTACAAGTACGCCAAGGAGCAGGTCGACCACTCTCTGGTTTACGCGTACCGCGACCGGCGCGTGCGCAAGCGCAACTTTCGCCGGCTCTGGATCATCAGGATCAACGCCGCGGCGCGCCAGGAGGGCCTCTCCTACAACCAGTTCGTCGCGGGCTGCAAGAAGGCGGAGATCGAGCTCGATCGCAAGGTTCTGGCCGATCTGGCCGTGCGTGAGCCCGCAGCCTTCAAGGCCATCGCCGAGCAGGCGAAGGCCGCCCTGCAAAGCTGAGTACGAGCGAACAGCAACAAACCGAGATCTTTCTGCGCCAGGCGGAAGCCTGCCGCGCGAGCGATCCGAGCTCGCTCTACGCCAGGTTGTGCGGGCGCCTTGCCGGCGAGGCGCTCGTACGCGACGTCGCACCGGATCTGCGCTGGAACCTTCCTTTGAGGCTCTTCGCTGCGCTGCACTATCTCGCGCTCGACGGCCGGGCTCCCGCGCTGGCGAAGGCCTATGCGGGCGAAGGCGATGCGTGGCCCGCCTTCCGCGAGACCCTGGAGCGCGAGGGGGAATGGATCGCCCGCTTCCTGCGCGAGCAGGGGGTGCAGACGAACGAGGTGCAGCGCTGTTACGGACTCTTGCCCGCGTTCTTGCTCGCCGCCGCCGAGAGCGGGAAGGAGCTCGAGCTAGTGGAGCTGGGGCCGAGCGCCGGCTTCAACCTGTTCTGGGATCGTTACTCGTACCGTTACGGCGACGAGCGCTGGGGCCCCGAGGACGCACCGATCGAGCTCTCGGGGGAGCTGCGCTCGCCGCTGCCGCGCGGGTTGCTCGAGACCAGGCCGGTCGTGCGCGATCGAATCGGCATCGACCTGAATCCCATCGACGTATCGAGCCAGCACGGGGCGCGCCTTCTGCGCTCGTTCGTCTGGCCCGACCAGGAAGAGCGCCTGGCGCGGCTCGAGCGTGCGATCGAGACGGTCCGTCCGGATCCGCCGCGGATCTTGCGCGGCGACTACCTGGAGCGGCTCGAGCCCTTGTTGGAAAAGCGCTCGCAGAGCACGCTGACCGTTCTCTTCCAGACCGCCTCGCTCAGCCACCTCTCCGCCGCGGAGAGGGAGAGATTCGAAAGCATCTTGCACCGCGCCGGCGAGAACGGACCGCTCGCTTTCATCTCCGGCGAGCATCCCCCGGACGATCCGGCCGATCACTGGCAGCTTCGCTTCCAGCTCTGGCCCGGCGGCGAGCGACGGATTCTGGCCCGGCTCGACTATCACGGTCGCTGGCTCGATTGGATCGCCTGAATCGATCCGGCGCTCGGTTTTACCAGAGCGAGTGGCGTACGCCGAACCGGGGTAGGTTTCCAGGGAGATGACCTCCGTCCGCACCCGTGTCTTCCGGTCCACGATCGTGGAGCATCTGATCCACAACCTGACCAGCCTGGATAGGCGCACGATCGACGAGTACCGGCGAAAAGAGGAGGCGCTCGCCGGGCGCCAAATTCTGCCGCGCGGCACCCGGGTCGAGAAGGTGGACATCGACGGTCTCTCCGCGGAGTGGGTGCGGGCGAGGGACGTCCCCGTGGGCGACGCGCGCACGATCCTCTACTTCCACGGCGGCGGCTACATCGCCGGCTCCTGCGCAACGCACCGCGACCTGGCGGCGAGGATCTCGGCCGCCTGCGGGGCGCGCGCGCTGGTGGTCGACTACCGCCTGGCGCCCGAGCACAAGTACCCGGCTGCTTTCGATGACGGCCTGCGCTCGTTTCGCTGGCTGAGGGAGCACGGCGTCGCGTCGCAGCAGATCGCAATCGGCGGCGATTCCGCCGGCGGTGGTCTAGCGCTGGCGACACTACTCGCGCTTCGCGACGGTGGAGAGGAGCTGCCGGGGGCCGTCTTTCTGCTCTCTCCCTGGCTCTCACAGGTTCCCGATGGAGAGTCCTACGATACTCGCGCCGCGTTCGATCCAGTCATCAGCGAGGACTTCGCCCAGGCCTGTGCCGAGGCGTTCCTCGGCGGAACCGGGGTGGACGCCCGCGAGCTGGTGCTGTTCGAGAAGGATCTCCGTGGCCTTCCCAGCCTGTTCGTGCAGGTGGGCGAGGACGAGATCCTGCTCAGCGACTCGCTGCGGCTGGTCGAGAAAGCGCGCGATGCCGGTGTCGACGCGAGGCTCGACGTCTGGAAGGAGATGTGGCACGTCTTTCAGGCCTTCGCCGTCATCCTGCCCGAGGCGAAGCGTGCACTTGCCGCTCTCGGTAGCTTCGTGCGTGAGAAGCTTGACGAGCCCGAGACGCATGGTTAACCCCGTCACATCCGCCTCCAACCCGAAGCTCCGCCTTGTCCGTAGGCTGCAGAGCGCCAGTCAGCGCCAGCGCTTGGGACTCTTTACGTGCGAGGGAGAGGATCTCGTCGCGGCGGGACTGGACGCGGGGCTGGAGCCGCTGGATGTACTCGTCGACGCCGAACGGCCGGCGCTCGTAGATCGACTGCCCGAGGCGACGCTCGTCGCAGCGAAGCTTCTCGCCGAACTGTCCGAGCTCGCCCATCCGCCGCGGGTGATCGCCGTCTTCCGCCGCGCGGGCTTGCCGACGCTCGATCAGGAAACCGGGCTCGAAACCGGGCTCGCACTCTGGCGAGTCGGAGACCCCGGCAACGTGGGCACGCTCCTGCGCAGCGCCGACGCTTTTGGTCCGGGCTTCGTCTGTCTCTCGGCCGGCTGCGCCGATCCCACCGGGTCGAAGGCAATGCGCGCGGCGATGGGCGCGATCTTCCGCGTTCCGCTCGGCGGCTTTGACGAGGCGCCCGGGCGCCGGGTGGGGCTGGTCGCCCACGGCGGCTCGCCGCTTTCGCAGCTCGATCTCTCGGGCCGCGTCTGCTTCGTGCTCGGCGCCGAGCGCGAGGGTCTGCCCGACGAGATCGCGGCGGGCTGCGACGAGCTGGCGACGATCCCGCTCGCTTCGGGAGCGGAATCGCTCAACGTGGCGACGGCCGGCGCGATCGCGCTTTACGAACGTCGGCGCCGGACAAGCTGACTACCAGCCGCCTCCGCCTCCGCCTCCGCCGCCTCCGCCTCCGCCTCCGCCGAAGTCACCACCACCACCGCTTCCGGAAGACGATGGAGGCGAAAGTGCCGAGCCAAAGCCTGAGTTGAGGTCGGAGATGGCGAGCGCAGTCATACCGCCGCCGAACTGGTTACCGGAGCCGATCCAGTAGAGCGAGCTTTGCTGCTGCATCTCCGCGGGCATCTGTAGCTGCGCGGCTTTGAGCACCAGCTCAGCGATCCCGAAGGCGATCCCGTAGACGAGGTAGCGCTCCCAGAGAACGATCGAGACCGGCGGCGCCTCCTCGAGGCGCGGAAAGTCGGTCAGGTAGCGGCGGAAAGCCGACCAGCGCTCGGCCTCGAGCTGAGCATCCTTCGTACGGGCTCGCCAGAGCGGAACGGCGGCGATCGAGCCGAAGACGACGACCGCGTTGACGATTCCACAGATACCGAGCGCGATCAGCACTGCGTCGCCGAAGCGTGGTGCATTCGCTCGGTAGTGGTGGGCGGCGTACGCGAGCGGAAGCCCGCCCGCGAGCAGTAGCGCCACACCGGCGCCGATCAGTACGCCGACGCCGTTTCGGTACCAGTTTCGCTTTTGGATCTCGATGCTGACCGCGCTTTCGAAGCCCTGAAAGAGCGAGGCGTTCGTCGTTCGGTCGGCGGCGATGCGCTCGTGGAAGCGCGAGAGCCGCTCGCCTTTTTCGCCCAGGATCGGGTCGACGATCTCGGCAACGACGGTCTCCCACGGCGTCGGCGACTCGAGGTCCTTACCCTTCGTAAGCTCGAGGTCGGAGACGGTGGTCTTGCCGAGCCCGGCCCATTTCGAGTGCTCGGTGCTTACGTGCTCGGCCTTGTAGCGGCCGCGACGGATCAGATCGAACAGCGTCGCCGTGAACTCGTTCACTCCGGCTCCCGACCTCTCCCGGGTCAGCGCCGGGACGAGCGCCGGCGCCAGGTCGGACGGCGGCTCCTGCTCGTAGCTGCGGTTGTAATCGACCTTCGGCTCGCGCCCGAAACCGAAATAGACGAAGACGATGACGGCGAGAGCGGGCACGAACGCGAGTAAGAGCAAAACGAGCCAGGTGTAGGGCGAGTGCTCGTAGCGCTTGATCTGCTTACGGTCGTGGCTGTAGGCGGCGAAGCTCGATTCCTCCTGAGCCACGATCTGTGCCAGCCGGGTGCCGGAACGTGTTTGGGCTCCCGCGGTCGAGGTCAGCAGCGAGCGCGGAAACACGATACGCAGATCGACGAGCTGGTGCGAGGGAACTCGACTGGCCTGCAGGATCGCCGCCGCCGGAGTCTTTTCGACGCCGCCGTGCACCCAGGCGGGACCGGCCCAAACGCGGTAAGAAGCGATCGCGATTGGCTTGGGTAACTGCAACGTCGCGCGCAGCGAGGGTAACGACTCGCCCCAGGAGCTACCCCAAACGTTGAGGTTGACGTCGACCACGTCGTCGTAGGCGATCGCCAGTCCCCGAAAACGGTACGAGATCGTGAACGTGCGCGGACCGCCGCTCGGATTGTCGAAGTGCCAGACGATGCGTAGCCTGTGACCGTCGTTCTCGGTTGCGAACGTGCTCGGGTCTCCGATCGAGCCGAGCTCGGTGCTACCGCCGTAGCTGTAGGCGCGGCCTTGCTCGAAGACGGTGACGCGGTCGATCGACTGGTCCTTGGCGATCGGGATGTCGCGGTAGCCGCCGTGGAAGACGTCGCTCATCGTGATCTGCTCGCTCGCTTGTAGCGAGCCGTCCTGCTGCACCTGAGCGTTGACGACCGCCCCCTCGAGCACGGTGGCCCGAGCGGGCCCGGCCAACGCCACGGCGAGTAGGACGAACGCAGCGCAAACGCCGATTCTGCGCACTATGTCTGCGGCGGGGTTGAAGGCGCGTCGGGCGCCGTCGGCGTTTGCGGCGCCGCGTCTACGGCGGGCGGCTCCGTCCCTGTGAAGCTGACCTGAGGCGCCTCGCGCTCCGCGTCGCCTTCGACCTCGAAGAAGCCGCGCGGCTGGAAGCTGAACATCCCGGCGATGATGTTCGTCGGCACCGTCTGGATGGCGTTGTTGTAGGTCAGAGTCGTGTCGTTGTAGATCTGGCGCGAGACCTGGATCTTGTCTTCGGTCTCGGCGAGCTGCGCCTGCAGCTGCTGGAAGTTCTCGGTCGCGCGTAGTTGCGGGTAGGCCTCGGCGACGGCGAAGAGCTTGCCAAGCGCCTGGGTGAGGATGTTTTCGGCCTGCGCCTGATCAGCGGGCCCCTGCGCCTTCTGGGCGGCGGTTCGAGCTTCGGTGACCGCCTCGAACGTGCCGCGCTCGTGCGCCGCGTAGCCCTTGACGGACTCGACCAGGTTGGGGATCAGATCGTGACGGCGCTTGAGCTGTACGTCCACCTGCGCCCAGGCGTTCTGGCAGGCGTTGCGCAGGCGCACGAGCCGGTTGTAGGTGAGGACGAAGAAAAGAAGCGCGAGAACGACGACTGCGAGAACGGCGATCAGTACATAAATCATCGACGGCGCCTTTCTGGTCGGGGCGAAGAAGTTGTGGGCTCAACCTTACTTCCGCAGCGCGACGAAAACCATATCCTCGTCGCCGGCGTACGGTTGGCGGTCGAACCAGCCATAGCAGGCGCCCACGTGGAGGCCGGCGCGCTCGAGCAACTCCTGCCACTCCTCGGCCGAGGTCCATCCGAGGTGCATCTGCGTTTCGCCCTCGGCGCCGCGCACCCGCAGTACGAGCGTGCGCTCCGCCCAGTTCCAGTCGGCGCGCTCCTCAATCCCCGGCTCGCGCTCGATCCAGCGGCCGTGCGTCTCGGTGACGTCCTTCTCCGTCGGAGCGAAGACGTCGAAGACGAAGCGGCCGCCGGGCTCGAGTAGATCGTGGATGCGGGCCAGCGTGTGCAGACGCTCGTCGTCGGAGAGCAAATGCAGGAAGGCGCGGAAGGGCGAGATCACGAGCGGAACCGCAATCTCCGGCAGCGGCGGGTCGCGGAGATCGCCGATGTAAAGGTCGATCAAGCCGGCGACACCGGCCGCTTGCGCTCGCTCGCTGCAGAGCTCGAGCATCGCCGCCGAGGAGTCGAGGCCGATCACCCTCACACCCGTGAGCGCGATCGGGACGGCGATCCTGCCGGTGCCGACGCCGAGCTCGAGCACGGGACCGCGACTGACCACGGCCTCCTCGACGTAGAAGCCGACGTCCTCGACGACGCTTTGGTTCCAGCGGTCGTAGAGGGCGGCGATCGGATCGTACGGGCTGGGTTCGCCGAACTCGCTCAAGCCTGCATTCTCGCCGAGGAAGCGCCGCGCTGCAGGCGCCGCTATCTTTTCGGCGTGGCGACGAGGCACTCAGCGTTCCCGTTTACCGGGCCCCGGCTCACAGTCGGGGATCGGTGCTGAGCAGCCCGGGCGCCCATCCTTGACCGTCGAGCCGGGGCTACGCCCGGGTCTAGTCCTGTGCCGGCGTTGCAGGACAGACCGAGGCGGTCGTTGATGCAGTCGCCGAGGCGGTCGCAGGAGCGGTTGCTGAATGGAGGAACTAGAGTCGTGCAGGTGGACGTAGAGAAACTCGAGCAGGAAGCACGGAGCGAACTCGGGCGGGCGGAAACGCCGGAGCAGCTCGAGGAGTTGCGCGTGCGCTATCTCGGTCGCTCGAGCGAGCTCAAGCTCGCCCTGCGCGAGGTGAGAGACCGTGAGACCGGCATGAGCCTGAATGCCCTCCGCCAGAGTCTCGAGGAGGCCTTCGAGGAGAAGCGCTCGGGGCTCGAGCACGGCGAGCTGCAGCGGAAGCTGATGGCCGAGAGCGTGGATGTGACCCTGCCGGGCGAGCGTATCGCCGAGGGACGCTTGCACCTGATCACGCAGATCAGGCGCGAGGTCGAGGACGTCTTTCTCGGGCTCGGCTACACGATCGTGGACGGGCGCGAGGTCGAGACCACGCACTACAACTTCGACGGGTTGAACATGCCGCCCTGGCACCCGACCCGCTCGCCCGCGCATTCGCTCTTCCTGAGCGAAGACGTTCTGCTCAGGACGGAGACCTCGCCCTCGCAGATCCGCGTCATGGAGGCTCAGGATCCGCCCGTCTACATGATCTCACCCGGCCGCGTCTACCGGCGCGACACCCCCGACGCGACCCACAGCCCGGTTTTCCATCAAGTCGAGGGCCTGGCGGTCGACCGCGGCATCTCGCTCGCCGATCTAAAGGGGACGCTGCTGCATCTGATGCGCGCCCTCTTCGGCGAGAAGCGCGAGTTGCGCTTCCGCACCCACTATTTCCCCTTCACCGAGCCCTCGATCGAGTCCGACGTCTCCTGCCACATGTGCGACGGCACGGGCTGCCCGGTCTGCAAGCAGTCCGGCTGGATCGAGATGGGCGGCGCCGGCATCGTCGATCCGAATGTGCTCGAGTTCGTCGGCTACGACCCCGAGCGGGTATCGGGGTTCGCCTTCGGACTCGGGCTGGAGCGGATCGCCCTGCTCCGCCACCGTGTCCCCGACATCCGTCTCCTCTGGGAGAACGACCTGCGCTTCTCGCGCCAGTTCTGACGATGAAAGTTCCTTACACCTGGCTGCGCGAATACGTCGCGATCGAGGCCTCCGCCGAGGAGTTGGCGGCTCGCCTGGCCGTCACCACGGCCGAGACCGAGCGTGTTTTCTGGCGCGGCGTCTCGGATTCCGAAGGCAACTTCGACAACTTCCGCGTCGGCCGTGTGCTCGAGGCCGGGAAGCATCCGAACGCCGATCGCCTGCAGCTCTGCAAGGTCGACGTGGGCGAGCCGGAGCCGCGCCAGATCGTCTGCGGCGCCTGGAACTTCGGCGCGGGTGCGACGGTTGCGGTCGGGTTGCCCGGCGCGGTGGTTCCAGGCGGGATGAAGCTGGAGCGCGTCAAGCTCAGGGGAGAGGTCTCGGAGGGAATGATCATGTCCGAGCACGAACTCGAGCTCGGCCAGGATCACTCGGGCATCATGCTCCTGCCCGACGACTGGACGCCGGGCGCGCTTCTATGCGATCTCTTCGCCCTGGGCGAGCCGATCCTCGAGCTGGAGGTGACCGGCAACCGCCCCGACCTGCTCTCGGTCTACGGCTTGGCGCGGGAGATCGCGGCTCTCTACAAGCTCGAGCTGGCGCCGCCGCCGGGGACCGACCCCGAGATGGTGGCCGACGAGCCGGTGCAGGTCGCCGTCGAGGACTTCGAGGGTTGCCCGCGCTATATCGGGCGCCTCTTCCACGATGTCAAGATCGGAGATTCGCCGCCCTGGTTGAAGGCGCGCCTGACCGGCGCCGGTATGCGTCCGACCTCGAACGTGGTCGACATCACCAACTACGTCATGCTCGCGCTCGGAACCCCGCTCCACGCCTTCGATCTCGAGCGCCTGGCCGAGGGCAAGATCATCGTCCGCCGTGCCCGCCAGGGCGAGCAGATGCGCACCCTCGATAGCGTCGACCGAGTACTCGATCCGCGCGACCTGGTGATCGCTGACGCCAAGGCGCCGGTGGCCATCGCCGGGATCATGGGCGGCGAGGAGAGCGAGGTTGGCGACGAGACGGGCTCGATCCTGCTCGAGTCGGCCAACTTCGAGCCGGTCGGAATCCTCGAGAGCTCGGAGCGACTGAAGCTGCGCACCGAGGGCTCGAACCGTTGGGAGAAGGGCGTCGATCCTTACCTCGCCGAGCAGGCGGCGAAGCTGGCAACCGAGCTGATGGTGACGTTATCCGGCGCTCGCTGGGTCGGGCACAGCGACATCCAGGGCGAGCTGCCTGCGGCGCCGGTCATCCACTTCCGTCCCGAGCGCGCCGACGAGCTTAACGGCGTCTCGATTCCAGCCGAGGAGCAGCTCGGGCTACTCGAGCGCTTCGGCTTCGACCTGGGGAAAGACGGGATGGTGACCGTTCCGAGCTTCCGCGCCCGCGACGTCACCCGCGAGATCGATCTGGTCGAGGAGATCGCTCGCGTTCATCTCGACGAGATTCCCTTCACCCTGCCCGCGCGCCGGGCGATGTGGGGGAGGCTGACCCGCGAGCAGCGCCTGCGCCGCCGCGTCGAGGACATTCTCAGCGGCGCGGGTTTCATCGAGGCCTACACCTACTCGCTCGTGGGCAGCGACCCCGATCCGCATGCGATCAAGCTGCCCGATCCCCTCACGGCCGAGCACGCGCTCCTGCGTACGACGCTCGTGGAGGGACTGATCCGCTCGCTGAGGCGCAACCTCGACGCCGGTAACGAGGAGATCGCGCTATTCGAGATCGCGCATGTCTATCTGCCCAGCGAAGACGAGCTACCTGACGAGCCGGTGCGAATCGCCGGCCTGACCTGGGGCGGCTTCGCTCGTGCCAAAGGCGCCGTCGAGACGCTGTACCGCGCGCTCGCCGCTCCCGAGCCGAGCTTCGAGCCGGCGACCGAGTTGCCGTTCCTGCATCCGCGCAAGGCGGCCCGCGCAGGCGCGGCGGGCTGGGTCGGCGAGCTCCATCCCGAGCTTGCGCCTGGAGAATGGGGCGTGTTCGAGCTCGATCTCGGCGAGCTCGTCGCGATCGCTCGAGAAGTCGTCGTCTACGAAGACGTCATCTCCTACCCGATCGTGAAACAGGATCTCTCCTTCGTCGTCTCCGACGAGGTGAGCGCGGGCTCAATGATCGAGACGGCGCGCGAGGCTGCTGGCGTGGAGCTGCGGCGAATGGACGCCAGCGACGTCTACCGCGGTCGTCAGGTCGGCGAGGGCAAGAAATCGATCACCTTCGCGATCGCCTTCCAGTCGTCCAAGCGCACGCTCTCGGACGAGGACGCGGCGACGTTGCGCGAGAAGATCGTCGCGGCGCTCGGTGAGCGCTTCGGCGCAACGCTTCGCGCCTAGCGGAGTCCGAAGCGGCGCAGGATCTCGGAGTACGAGATGCTGGGCGCCAACGGGCGCTTCTTCTCCGGAGGGACGGCTTCGAACTCGGCGGCGCTCAGTCTCAGCACGACGTCGTCAGAGACGATCCTCTCGATCGACTCGGCGGGAATGTAGCGAGGCGAGGCGGATTTCACCCGGACGACGACGCCGTCGAAGATGTCCTTGACCGGTTCACCGCGGACGGCGCCGATCCGGCCCACGGCGACTCCGTCGGAGGAGACCACCTGCCAACCTCTTCTGACCAGGAGCCAGGAGACCGGATCGCTCATAGCGAGCGACCCCCGAGCCGCCAGACGGGGCCCTGCGTCTCTACCGGTAGCTTCTCGGAGAGCAGCTGCAGCAGGTGCAGACGACCTGGAATCCGGGCCTCGTCGAGCCGTTCGAGACTGCGCCTGACCATCTCGGGCGCGGCGCCGTAGCCGAAGCTGTGGCCAACTCGGAAACGGAACGCTGCTCGCCCGTCGCAGCGCGCTGGGTTGAGCGGCGAGACGATCAGCGCCACGTCCTCGTAGAGCTCGGTCGGGCGTAGCTCGACCTCGGCGTAGAGGTGGCTCCAGTCGTCTGGCAGCCGCTCCAGGAGCCGATTCCAGGCAGAAGCAAGGGTTTGCGCCGAACCGCGCTCGGAAACACCGCTAGCAATCGGATTCTCTTCGATCCTCATGCTTTTTCTCCAGAACCGAAAACGAATCACATGACCAGCATAACCAGCGCAGGAACATGACCGAGCTCGAGCTCAAGGACTCTCTCCAGTCAGAGGAGCTCGAGCAGTTCCTCGCTCGCATGCTTGTGATCAGGCGTTTCGAGCAGGCCGTGGAGGAGCGCTACCGCGACGGCGAGATCCCCGGCTTCGTTCACCTCGCGATCGGTCAGGAGGCCGTCGCCGTCGGGGCCTGTAGCGCGCTCGCAACCGGCGACGTGATCACCTCTTCACACCGCTCGCACGCGCACGCGCTGGCGAAGGGAATGCCTCCGCGCGCAGTCATGGCCGAGCTCTACGGCAGGATCGACGGCTGCTCGAAGGGCCGCGGCGGCTCGATGCACCTCTACGACGTCGCGCGCGGCTACCTCGGCTCCAGCGCCGTTGTGGGCGGGGCACTAGGGATCGCGGCCGGCGCTGCTCTGGCCTTCAAGATGCACGGCGAAGCGCGTGTCGCAGTTCCCTTCTTCGGCGACGGTGCCACCAGCTCGGGTCTCTTCCACGAGGCGATGAACCTGGCCGCGGTTTGGAAGCTGCCGGTCGTCTTCCTGTGCGAGAACAACCGCTGGGCAGAGTCGACTCCGTTTGTCCAGCACTCGCCGATCGCCGACCTCAGCGAGCGGGCGCTCGCCTATGGCATGACCGTATTCAGAGTCGACGGACAAGACGTCGAGGCCGTGTTTCACGCTACCGCTGCGGCGCTCGCCCACGCTCGTTCGGGCGGAGGCCCGTTCTTTCTCGTTACCGAGACCTTCCGCCTCGCCCCGCACAACGTCGGCGACCCGCAGGAGTACCGTGACAAGGCCGAGTACGAGCAGACGCGGGCGAACGAGGATCCGATCGCCAAGCTGCGACTTCGATTGGCTCTATCCGACGAACGCTTCGCCGAGCTCGAGCGCGAGGCCGAGGCGATCACCGACGACGCCGTCGAGTTCTCCCGTCAGAGCCCCGATCCCGATCCCCGCGATCTGTACGAGGACGTCTATGCCTGATCCTCAAAACGGAGCGCGCAGGCTCAGCTTCCGCGAGGCCGTTCGCGACGCCATGTCGCAGGCGATGAGGCGCGACCCGGAGGTCTTCATCATGGGTCAGGACATCGCCGAGCACGGCGGCTCGCAGAAGGTCACCTTCGGCATGCTCGACGAGTTTGGGCCCGAGCGGGTTCGAAACACACCGATCTCGGAGATGGCGCTGACCGGGGCTGGAATCGGCGCCGCGATGATGGGCATGCGCCCGATCGTCGAGATCATGTACCAGGACTTTCTCACCCTGGCGATGGAGCAACTCGTCAACCACGCCGCGAAGGAGCGCTACATGTCCGGCGGGCAGCTGAAAGTGCCGCTGACGGTGCGCACACAGGGTGGAGCCGGCTGGTCGTCGGGGGCTCAACACGGACAGCAGACCGAAGGCTGGTTCTCCGGCATCCCCGGGCTCAAGGTCGTCTATCCCTCGACGCCCGGTGACGCACGCGGGCTGCTCTGGTCGTCGATCTACGACGACAACTGCGTTCTCTTCTTCGAGCACGTCCAGCTCTACAACCTGCGCGAGGAGCTGCCCGAGGAGTTGGAGCCCATTCCGCTCGGGAAGGCTCGGATCATGCGCGCGGGCGACGACGTGACGGTGGTCGCACTGGGCCCGCTCGTGCAAGAGGCGCTGGCGGCGGCCGAACGCGCCGAGGCCGAGGGCGTTTCGGTCGAGGTCGTCGATCCGCGCACCCTGCTACCGCTCGACGAGGAGACGATCCTGAATTCGGTGCGCAAGACCAGCCGCTGTGTGATCGCGCACGAAGCGGTGCGCAGGATGGGTTTCGGAGCGGAGCTGGCGGCGATAGTCCAGGAGAAGGCGTTCGACTGGTTGGATGCGCCCGTCGAGCGAGTGGGCGCCAGCTTCGTCCCGCTTCCTTTTTCGCCGGTGCTCGAGAAGGCATCCATTCCCAGGCGGGATAAGGTGTACGACGCGATCATGCACGCGACAACGCGCAGTGTCGGGAGGAAGTAACGGTGGCAGGCGAAGTCAAACTTCCACGGCTCGGTCAGGGGATGGAGTCGGGTGTCGTAACGCGGTGGTTGAAGAGTGAGGGCGAGCGGGTCGAGAAGGGCGAGCCTCTGTTCGAGCTCGACACCGACAAGGTCACCCAGGAGGTCGAGTCTCCCTTCTCGGGCGTGCTGCTCAAGATCTCCGTTACCGAGGGCGAGGCGCCGGTGGGGACGACTCTCGCTTACGTCGGTGAGGAAGGCGAGCAGGTGCCGGAGACGGTCGTCGCGGCCGCCCCGGCGCCGAGCGAGCCCGCATTCGAGCCAGGACCGGCCCCTCCCGTCTACGAGAGCGAGCCGGACGACGCCGGCGAATTGGCGGAACGAACGAAAGCCTCTCCGCTTGCACGCAGGTTGGCGCGTGAGCGCGGCCTGGAGCTGTCCGGAATAGCCGGCAGCGGCCCCGAAGGTCGGATCGTCGCCGAGGATGTCGCGCGCGCCGGGGTCATCGAGACGGCGCCCCCGATCGCTTTGGTGCCGCCGCTGCACGCGCGGACGATTGCGCCGGGCGAGGTTGTCCGAGTGCCGTTGACGAGCACGAGACGCACGATCGCTCGCCGGCTCAGCGAGGCCTGGCAGGCACCCGCTTTCCAGATCTCCTCCTCGGCGAACATGAGCGAGGTCATGGCCATGCACGAGCGACTACGTGAGCGCGCGCGCCCCGGCGAGCGCCACGCCGGCATCGCCGACTTTCTGACCAAGGCCTGCGCTCAGGCGCTCGCTCATCACCCGGAGGTGAATGCGCTCTGGCTCGGCGATGCGGTCGAGATTCACCACTCGGTCGACATCGGCATCGCGACGGCGACCGAACGCGGGCTGATCGTGCCGGTGATTCGCGGCTGCGAGCAGCAGACGCTGACCGAACTGGCGACCGCCCGCGCCGGGCTCGTCTCGCGCACCCTCACCGGCACGATCGACCTGGAGGATCTCGAGGGCGGCACCTTCACCATCTCCAATCTCGGCACTCTCGGAGTCGAGCAGTTCGTCGCCGTGCTCAATCCGCCCCAGGTCGCGATCATTGCTGCTGGCGCGATCGTCGAGCGACCGATCGCTCGCGCGGGCAAGGTCGAGATCGCGCCCCTTCTTGCGCTCACTCTCACCTGCGATCATCGGGCCGTGGACGGGTCGGTGGCGGCCGAATTCCTCGCCGAGGTGAAGGGCTGCCTCGAAGAGCCGGGACTGATGCTGTGATGCCCGTACCGATGGGTATCCACGTCTGGTATCGGGTACGCGATTTCGAAGCCGGCCGCGCCTTCTACACAGGCGTGCTCGGTATGGAGGAGATCTACATCGATCCGGACGGCGACTGGGCGCGGTTGCGGGTTGGAGAAACGGAGATCGGACTGGCGGAGGGCGAGCCCGAGGACGGGGGAGTGGCGATCATCGACGTGGTCGACGTCAAGGCCGAAGCCGAGAGGTTGCGAGCAGCGGGAGTCGAGGTCGGTACGGTGCTCGAGCTGCACGGGGACATCCGCTTGCTCGACGTCTACGACCCGGACGGGAATCGGATTCAGCTTGCTCAGACTCTTTAATCAGAGCCGGAACGCGCACTTGGCGCAACCCGGCACCGGCGCTAGCACTCGCTAGGATCGAGAGGTCAGCTAGTGGAGGGAAGGTTCGGCAATGGAGTGTGACGTCGCCGTACTCGGAGGTGGCCCAGGCGGTTATCCGGCCGCGATCCGCGCCGCCCAGCTCGGCGCCAGGGTCGTTTGCATCGAGCAGGAGCCCGCGCTCGGAGGAGTCTGTTTGCGCGTCGGTTGCATTCCCACCAAGACCTGGGTGCAGACGGCACGCGCGATCAAGGAGATCGAGGAGAGCTTTGAGGACTTCGGTATTCGCATCAACGAGGCGAGCCTCGACTTCGAGCGCGCGAACGCCTGGAAAACGAGTACGGTCGAGCGCTTGACCGGTGGCGTAGCTGCCCTTTTCAAGGCAAACGGCGTCGAGTGGATCAAGGGCGCCGGGCGCTTCACGAGCCCGAACACGATCGAGGTATCGAGCGGCGAAACGGTCAGCTTCAAGAATGCGATCGTCGCCACGGGCTCGCATCCGATCCTTCCTCCCATTCCTGGGCTCGACTCGGCGCGCTGCGTCGACTCGACCGGGATGCTGGCCCAGACCGAAGTCCCGCCGCGCCTGGTCATCCTGGGCGGCGGTGTGATCGGCTGCGAGTTCGCCTCGATCTTCTCGCGCTTTGGCTCCCAGGTGACGATCGTCGAGCTGCTCGAGCGGCTGATCCCGATGGAGGACGAAGATGTCTCCACCGAGCTGGCCAAGAGCTTCCGGCGTCGCGGCATCGAGCTCCAGCTCGGCAAGACGTGTACGAAGGTGGAAGAGATAGACGCCGGGCTGACCGTTCACTTCGGCGAAGGGGAGACTGTTGAGGCCGACCTGATGCTCGTCTCGGTCGGTCGGGCTCCCAATGTCGAGGGCATCGGGTTGGAGGCGGCCGGTGTCGCCTTCGACGCGCGCCAGGGCATCGCCAGCGACGAGCGGCGGCGCACGACCGTCCCGCACATCTACGCAGCCGGAGACGTCGCCGGGCACTGGCAGCTCGCGCACACCGCATTCCGCGAGGGCGAGGTTGCGGCCGAGAACGCCAGCGGCCACGAGGCGGCGGTCGACAACCGAGCCGTGCCACGTCCCATCTTCACCGACCCCGAGGTGGCGGCGGTCGGGCTGACCGAAGCCGAAGCTCGCGATCGCCACGGCGAGGACGTTGTGATCGGTCGCTTCCCGTGGGTTGCGAACGGCCGCGCCCTGATGCAAAACGAAACGACGGGCTGGGTCAAGACGATCCACGAGAGCCGCTACGGCGAACTGCTGGGGCTGGTGATAGTCGGCGCGCACGCGACCGAACTGATCGAGGTGGGACGGGTCGCGATCGACGCCGAGTGCACGATCGAGACGCTCTCGATGGGAATGACGGCGCATCCGACTCTGACCGAGGCGATCAAGGAGGCCGGCCTGGTCGCATTGGGGCAGCCCATACACGTGGCTCCGAGACGGCGCTCGCGCTAGGCGGCGGCGACGCGCTGCGCCGCGCTGCCAGGCGGTCCGGCAGACGAGATCGCAGCCGATTGGATGTGGCGGTTGTCATATGTGATAATCGGTCGCGGACGTGCCCTCGTCCGCCCGGGCTCCGATTAAAAAGGAGCCGGGGCTCAATCCCGCCGGGACGCCGAGCCGCAGCGGCGTCCCGGTGTGGTTCTAGGTCTAGAAGGCGATCGTTTCGCCCTCTGGCGGACGATGGTCGCACTCGATAGGGTAGGCGTATGAGGAGAGGAACCAGCGTCAACAGAGGCCTCATCAGGCCTGCCCTGGAGTCGATTTCACCGTACGAAGCCGGCAAGCCGGTCGAGGAGGTTGAGCGCGAGCTCGGGATCGCCCGTGTTGCCAAGCTCGCCTCGAACGAAGGCCCCTTCGGGCCTTTCCCGATCGCTCGCCAGCTTCTCGCGACCCAGTCGTACGACCTCAATCGCTACCCCGACTCGAGCGCCTACCGGCTGCGCGCGGCACTCGCCGAGCGGCATCGAGTCGAGATCGACGAAGTCGCGCACGGCGCCGGCGCCGACGGACTCATCTCGCATCTTTCTCTCGCTCTGCTCGACCCGGGCGACGAGGTCGTGTTCGGCTGGCCCTCCTTCGCCAGCTACATGCTGAGCACGCTCAAGCTGGGCGGAGTACCGAAGACCGTGCCGCTACGGGATTACCACTACGACCTCGAAGCGATGCTGGCCCAGATCGGGCCGAAGACGAAGATCGTCTACGTCTGCAATCCCAACAACCCGACCGGCACGATGACCGGCCGCGAAGAGCTCGATGCCTACTTCGAGCGGGTGCCGGAACACGTGTTGACCGTGATCGACCAGGCCTATCTCGAGTACATCGAGGAGCCCGACTATCCGGACGCTGTCGCCGACTACTTCAAGCAAGGCAAGCGCGTGGCGGTGCTTCGCTCCTTCTCGAAGATCTACGGGCTCGCCGGTCTCCGAATCGGCTACGCGGTCGCGTCGAAGGAGATCTGCGCGGCGATCGCCAAGGTGCGGCCCGCATTCGACGTCAGCTCGGCAGCTCAGGAAGCCGCGCTCGCCAGCCTCATCGGCGAGGACGCGGAGGCCGAGTTGGCGCGCAGGCGTTCCTACAACGCCGTCGCCGTCGCCGAGCTCGGACGCATCCTGAGGGCGTTCGGTCTTGAGACGGTCGGGCCGGCGGTTGCGAACTTCCTTTTCGTCGACCTCGGTACCGACAGCAGGCCCTTCTTCGAGCAGCTGCTCAAGGAAGGCGTGATCGTTCGTCCGCTGCACGGTTTCGGCGCCCCGACCGCGATTCGCGTTACCGCGGGGACGGCCGAGGAGCACGAGGTTCTGCGCCGGGCGCTTCGAGTCGTCAGGCCGAGCGGCCACAACCCAGACTGACGGCCGTCGACCTCGTGGTCCGGATGGTGGTCGTCAGCGCCGCGGCTTCGACGCGGTCCTAGGACGGGACGGTGGCGCGTCTTCGAGCCGGTTTTCCTTCCGCTGCGCGCTCCTTTGGGTCGGCTAAGGCGCCGGTGTAATCGAGGAACGACGATTGTCGTTTCTGTATAACCGCTCCAGCACAGTAGAATCCACTCACCGTCGGCTTCGCCGGCAAGTCACGGTGATGACGATGTCCGGCTCGGTTACTCAGACAGCGTGCAAAAAGCCCAAGCTCATTACCTCCTTGTCTCGCGGTGTGGAGGTCGAGAATGGCCGCCGGTCGGTCGGAGGGTCGCGCGTGACGCGTTCTTCTCGAGAGGAGATCGGTGTCGACGCCTGATCTGATCGGTCGAAGCGACGATCTCGTCGAGGAGATCTCGGCGCCGGACGCCGAGGAGATCGTCGGGCGTTCTCCCTGGCAGCTCTTCTGGGTGCGCTTACGCGAGGACAAAGTCGCTTTGTTCTCGGCGGTCTTCATCGTGGTGATCGTGCTGGCGGCGATACTGGCGCCGCTGTTCGTGAAGGTCGGCCTCGCGCATCCGCCGAATGCCCAGTACACGAACGAGACCGACGCCTTCGGAATCCCCAAAGGCCCGTCTTTTCACCCGCTCTTTCTCTTCGGCGCGGACAGCGTCGGCGAAGACGTCTTTTCGCGCGTCCTCTACGGTGCGCGCGTTTCGCTCGAAGTCGCGCTGATATCGACCACGATCGCCGTCTTCGTCGGCGTTATCGCCGGCATGATCGCGGGCTTCTACCGCGGCGTCGTGGATACGCTGATCTCACGCTTCATCGACGTCATGCTCGCCTTTCCGGTATTGCTGCTTGCACTCGGCATCGCGTCCGCCTGCTCCTTCGGTAACGGCTGCCTGGGCGGAGTGATCAAGCCGGGAGCGCCGACGGTGATCGCTGTGATCGCGATCATCAACTGGACATACATCGGCCGCATTATTCGTGGGCAGGTGCTGTCGCTGCGCGAGAAGGAATTCGTAGAGG
>Ga0182021_10003635_pt1 | contig 18149 bp, 19 predicted proteins | sample 612E3MmetaG_FD_120493 | JGI IMG/M metagenome (GOLD analysis project Ga0182021, IMG submission 120493) | Permafrost microbial communities from Stordalen Mire, Sweden - 612E3M metaG (Illumina Assembly) | ecosystem: Environmental > Terrestrial > Soil > Wetlands > Permafrost | place: Sweden... | reverse complement strand
CTACCGTGGGCGGAGTGGCGCCTGGAGCCGTGGCATCCGTTGGAGCGTGGGAGCCTGGACCGGCTTCCCCGCCGCACTGCCAAGCGTGTGGTGCGCAACTGGAGGCGGGTTCGAGATTCTGCCGGTTGTGCGGGCGACCTCAGGGTTGAGCGTTGAGGCGGTAGGCTCGCTCGCCGCTACTCTACGAAGCCCTCCACCACGTAGGTCCAGCCGGCCTTCTTGTCCCGGTGCAGCTTGATGTACTTCTGCTTCTCGGCGTCGAGCAGCAGGGCGCTGAAGCTGCGGTACCCGTAGGCCGACTCGTTGAACGATGGTTTCTTGCGCTGCATGGTGTCTTTCACCATGGAGGCGAAGATGGGGTCCTTGTTCTCCCGGATGAGGGCCGCGATGGATTCCAGCAAGAGGTCGAAGACCTCCTTCTTCTCCGGTGGGATGCTGACAGCTTGTGGGCCCGTCGGGGCCGGCGGCGCCGCTTGCTTCTCGAGGTCTTCGTAGAAGATGAACTCGTCGCAGTTGCCGGAGAGGAGGTCGGAGGTGGACTCCTTCATCCCTATCCCGATCACGTGTTTCCCATTCTCCTTGAGCTTCGACACGAGCGGCGAGAAATCCGAGTCGCCCGACACGATCACGAAGGTGTCTATGTGCTCTTTAGACCACGCCAGGTCCATGGCGTCCACGGCCAGGCGGATGTCGGCCGAGTTCTTGCCGGTCATCTGCCGCCGCGGGATCTCGATCAACTCGATGGCGTTCTCGTGCAGCGTCCTGGTGTATTGCTTGTATTCCCCCCAGTCGGCGTAGGCCTTCTTGACGATGACCTTGCCCTTCTCCACGAGGCGCTCGAGGATCTTGTGGATGTCGAAGTCGCCACGGCGATGCTTGAAGCCGATAGCCAGGTTCTCGAAGTCGATGAAGACGGCCAGGGTGCGTTCGGTCTCGGCCATGTGTTGTGTACCGCTCCTTCCCGAGAGATGCACCGGATTTATGCTCTATGTGCTCAATTCTTGCATGTTTTCCCTATTCCTGTGGCCAGGGAAAACCAGCAGGCTGCGTGGACTTTCGAAGGTGGCTAGCGCACGAGGAAATCTCCAACGTCGTATCTGCCCTTGCGGCTCGAGCAAGCCCCCGCGGCGAGCGCCGCCACCATACCACTGTGATTGTGGGATGGTTCGCCCCGGCTGTCAAGCCAGACTGGTTCCTTGGCCCCGCCGGTGTTAGGTGCCGTGCTATTGCGGAGACCTGGCGGCAAGAGGTAGATTCAGTCGAGCGTGAGGTGCGCCTCGTCAAGTGGGGCTAGCTCTAACCAGGTGCGGAAGGGGGCCGGTCGATGTATGTATCCACCGCAGGGAGATGGCTGAGGCGCCGCCGGTTGCGGAGGACGGGGGGCCGGTGGTCGGCAAAGACAGCGCTTCTATGCGGGTACTGTGTGCTGCTGGTAGCCTTGGCGGTCTTCCTAACCTCGCTCACGCCGGCATCCGCGGGATCTGTGTCGGGCGCAGACGGAGCAACCGCCAACTCGGGTTTGATGGCCTCACTTGCGGTGAAGTCGGACGGCTCCTTGTGGGGTTGGGGCTATGACCTGGCCTCCGAGTCCGATGATGACACCATTAGCATCCCGCTCGTACCCTCTCGGGTCGGGACCACGAACGATTGGGCCTCCGTCTCCTGCGGCGTCTTCTCTTCGTTAGGCATCAAGACCGATGGATCGCTTTGGGAGCTCGACTATGACGAGGGCCCGGTGGAGGATGGCCTGCCCACGTTGATTCTCACGCCGACGCAGGTGGGCAAAGACAAGCACTGGGTTGAGGCGGCAGCGGGATTCCTTTTCTGCCTCGCGCTGAAGGACGACGGCGCACTTTGGAGCATCGAATACGTGCTGGCGGACGAGAACGATCCCGACAGCGACGTCGTGATGAAGCTGACGAGGATAGGCGTCGACTCCACCTGGACAGCCATCTCCGCAAAGGGAGAGGAGGCACTTGGCCTGAAGGCCGACGGTTCTCTGTGGCGCCTCGAGGAGTCCATCGTAGGCGACGATCCTGAGAACCAGCGGACTCAAATCGAAGTCACCCGGGTTGATCTTGCGACAGATTGGGTCGGGATGTCGGCCGGTGGCAGCCACTCGCTCGCGATCAAGTCCGATGGGTCTCTTTGGGCGTGGGGTGACAACTCGTTAGGCGAACTCGGGGACGGCAGCACCGAAAGTCGGCTCGGCCCGACCCGCGTTGGGACGGACAACGACTGGGCGTTGGCGAGCGCGGGCGACAAGCTCTCGCTGGCCGTCAAGACCGATGGCACGCTCTGGGCCTGGGGAGACGACTCAGACGGTCAACTCGGCGATGGCGGGGCAAGGCCGCAGCACACCCCGGTGCGCATTGGAACATCGAACAAGTGGGCGGCTGTGGAGGCAGGCTACACTTCTACGCTCGCGCTGAAGGCTGACGGAACCCTCTGGGCATGGGGCGACAACTCCGGGGGGCAGGTCGGTGACGGCACCAAGGAAACACGCTACACCCCGGTCCAAGTACTTACAGATGTGAAGCTACCCCCGTACGCCGTCAGCGGCGGTCCAAAGGTCTCCTTCGCCGACGTGACCGGCTCCCCCTACGAAGCCGCTATCTACGACCTGTCAGGCCGTGGGACCATCGTCGGCTTCGGGGACGGCACGTTCAAGCCCAACGATTCCGTCTCTCGGCAGCAGTTCGCCAAGATGATCGTCAAGGCCCTCGGCCTGAAGGTCACCGGGTCTGAGGTCTGTCCCTTCACCGACGTGCTGCCTCAGAGCGCCCCCGACCCGCTCTACCCCGCCAAGTACGTGGCGGTTTGCTCTCAGCACGGCATCACGCAGGGCAAGACCGCAACCACTTTCGACCCCTACAACACCATCACCCATCAGCAGCTCATCACCATGGTGGTGCGATCCTCCACCCTCGCCGACCCGCCTGCCGAGTTCACTCCCAGCTTTGCCTCCAAGCAATTCTCGCTGGAAGAGCACTACCGGAACGCCCGCAAGGCGGCCTACGCTGGGATCCTCAAAGACATGCAGGGCGTCGGGGCCTCGTACAACTTCGCTGCTCCGACCACCCGAGGAGAATGCGCCCAGATCCTTCACAACCTTCTGGGCATGCTCGAGGGCTAGGAGGCTGCTGAAAAACGAAGCCACGGCCTTCAGAACGCACTCGCCGGCGCAATAGCACGTCCTCAGTCGCGCCAATAGCGCCGCTATTCGCGCTCTTTGCGTCCTTCTCTCGCGCGCGGCGATCGTGTTCTGAGGGCGCACCGTCATTCTTCAGCAGCCTGCTAGCGAATGAGTGAGTTCTGGTCGCATTGGGCGTGGCCGTTCGCGACCGGCTGCCTCGGATTGGCGTTCACGGTGCTTGTGGCACGGCAGTGGTGGCGCCGGCGGCGGCCTCACCAGGCGGCTTGGACGATGGGAATGTTGCTCTACACCGTCTCGGCTTTCATGGAGGCCTGGTCGGAGGGGTTTGGCACCTGGCACCCGACGCTCTACCGCGTGTACATCGTGCTCGCCGCCTCGCTGGTCGGTTTCCTCGGGCTCGGCACGCTGTATCTGATTGTCAGGCGGCGCCTGTGGGGCCATGCCTACCTTGTGTTCGTGGTGCTGTGCATGGCGGTGTTCTTCTACGGCACCTTCACCACTGGCCTTCTGACCGCGCGGCTGGTGCCGGGCATCACGGTGGGCGGGCAGGCACTCGGCGATAGTCTGTCCTTCCCTCGGGTCATGTCGCTCCCCATCAACGTCACCGGGTCGCTCTTGCTCTTCGGCGGAGCCCTGTACTCCATCTGGAGGTTCATGCGGCGGCGAGAGTACGCATACAGGGTTTGGGCGAACGTCCTGATCGCGGCCGGAGCCGGCGTGCTGGCCTTTCTGGGCTCCCGGGCCCGCCTCGGCGACACCACTGGCCTCTACCCCGCTGAGATGTTCGGCGTGGCGCTCATGTTGGCCGGCTTCCTGATGGCGGGCACGCTGGAGAAGGGGAGACGGGCCGCGAAGAAGGTGCGAGAGGCGCGGGAGTCGGATACGCGAGATTGAGTTCGCCTTTTGGCTCAACTACGGGTACGGCTCAAAGACGGGCTACCCGGGTAGTCACTAGTCGGTTCCCCTCCGGATCCGGGTCCTGGGGGCGTCCCGTCTCGGATGTGCACCCAGCGAAAGGAGTACTCGTGAACTCGTCCCCTCAGCTTTTCACCCGTCGGCGTCGTATTTGGTGGAGCAAGGCGCTCACCATTGCCATCATCGCAGCAGCCCTGGTCGTCACCGTGGTCTCGGTCGCTCTGGCCAAGACCTTCCCGGACGTACCGAGCGGCTACCCCTATGCCGCCGCTATCAGCCAACTGGCCGACCAAGGCGTCATCGACGGCTGCGCCGATGGGCGGTTCGGTCCCAGTGACTCCGTCAAGCGTCAGCAGTTTGCCAAGCTGATGATCCTCGCCGCCGGGCAAACGGCTACAGAGGCCGACGTCACCACCTTCACCGACGTGACTATCAGCGGCCCGGGTAGCCTCTATCCGGACAACTACGTGGCCAAGATCGCCAGCCTCGGCATAACCCTGGGCAAGACCGCGACCACGTTCGACCCCTACGCCTTCATAACGCGCGCTCAGATGATCACGATGGTCGTTCGGGCAGCGGACAACCTGTTCCCCGGAACTCTGGGCACTCCTCCCGCCGGCTATGTGTCGACCTGGGATCCGAGCTTCCCTGAATCCGCTCGGGAACATGCCTCGCGGCGAGGTGGCGCAGGTGCTCTACAACTTCATGAATCTGGTCAATCCTTCCGGCACTACTACGACGACCTCTGCCGGATCCACCACCACCGTGCACGCCACCACAACCACCACCCAGGCCACTACGACGACAACTACGAGCGGCGTGGTCCACGTGGTTCTCCAGAACGTCGCGATAAGCCCGGCGACCGTGAACATCAACGTGGGCCAGAGCGTGACCTGGACCAACAATGATTCCTTCAACCACCACCTGGTGGGTGATCTGGGCCAGTTCGACAGTGGCACCATGCCGTTAGGTGCCGTGTTCACCTTCAAGTTCACCACGGCCGGAACCGTGACCTACCACTGCAGCATCCATCCGAGCATGACGGGAACGGTGATCGTCCACTAGCCGGCTGCTGAGCGGTTTAGTGCAATCTCCTCCGAGGGCGTAGATTGGGCTGAGACACGTTGGCCACGCGGGAGGAGGGGAGCTATGGCGGCAGTCGTGCGGATCGCCCTCGGCGGCGTGAACGCCTACCTCTTGACGGCCGCGGATGGCTTCGTTCTTATCGACACCGGCACTCCGGAGACGCGTGACTCTATCGATTCGCAGCTTGCCAATGCAGGTTGCGGCCCCGGTCGCTTGCGACTGATCGTGATCACGCATGGCGACTACGATCATGCCGGCAACGCGGTGTTTCTGCGCGAGAAGCACGGAGCCCCGATCGCCATGCACGCCGGCGACGCGCCCAGGGTGGAGTGGGGCAATTGGCGGTTGGGCTTCAAGCCCAGGCCGGACAAGTTCTCCTTCATCTTCAAGGAGGTGTCGCGGTTCATCCATCTCGGTGACTTCGAGGTGTTCGAGCCCGACATCCACCTGGAGGACGGGCAGAGCCTGGCCGAGTTCGGCCTGGACGCCACCGTGCTGCACATGCCCGGGCACACCAGTGGTTCGCTCGGCATCTTGACCGGCGGCACCGAGCTCGTGTGCGGCGACCTGCTGGACGGCGTGGGCAAGCCGAGCCTTCACTTCTTCATCGACGACCTGGCCGCTGCTAGGGCGAGTCTGGGCAGGCTGAAGGGCCTCGGAGTGCAGATGGTCTATCCCGGCCACGGCAAGCCCTTCCTGCTCGAGCGGGTACGCGATCCGCACGGTCCTGGTGAGGCCGATGAGTAGGGCCGCGACCTGATCAACGCCGCCGCGGCCACGCCGCTCCGCTCTCAGAATACGGCCGTTTCCCCCTGCTCGCCGGTGCGGATGCGGATGCAGTCCTGCAGGTCGAGCACGAAGATCTTGCCGTCGCCAATGCTGCCGGTGTAGGCTCCGCGCTTGATGGCGTCCACGGCATGCCACAGCCTTTCATCGGGCACGGCGACCTCGATCTTCACCTTGCGCAGCAGATTCCCCGCCTGCACGTGACTCCGGTAGACCTCGGCGACCCCCTTCTGTCTTCCTCGGCCCAGCACCTCGGTAACCGTCATCACGTTTATCTCTTCCGCCGCCAGAATGTCTGCCACAATCTCCAGCCGGTCGGGCTGGATCACCGCGATGATGTACTTCACCGTCTTGTCTCCCGTATTTCCGTCATCCGAGGAACGTGTAGGCCGATTCCTTGTGCTGCGTGAGATCGAGACCGATCAGTTCGTGGTCCTTGGTCACACGCAACCCCATCAACTTGTCCACGACCTTGAGGAGTATGAACGACACGGTGAACGAGAAGGCGGCGGCCACAAGGAAGGCCACGAACTGCACCAGCAACTGGTGGGCGTGCGAATGGAAGAGTCCGTTGGCGCCCTTGGGGTTGAGGGCCAGGCTGGCCCAGAGCCCGACCGCCAGGATGCCCCAACTACCGGCCACGCCGTGAATGCCGAAAGCGTCAAGTGAGTCGTCGTACTTGAACCTGTTCTTGACGAACATGACGCTCAGGTAGCAGAGGGCGCCCGCGATCGCGCCGATGCCGAGCGCCGCCATGGGGCCGACGAAGCCGGCGGCCGGTGTGACCGCCGCCAGCCCGGCGATGAGCCCCGATAGGAGCCCGAGGGTGGTGGGCTTTTTGGCCAGTACCCAGTCGAGGCACACCCAGGCTATTGCTCCGGCCATGGCGGCGAGCTGCGTGGCGACGAAGGCCAGCACCGAGATCTTGCCCGAGCTGAGCGCGCTGCCGCCGTTGAAGCCGAACCAGCCGAACCAGAGCAGCGCCGCTCCGAGCGCGACGAGCACGAGATTGTGCGGCGTGCCGGTCTCCGGGTACCCATGTCGTCTGCCGACCACAAGGGCCGCGGCCAGGGCTCCCATCCCCGCGCTGATGTGCACCACCGCGCCGCCGGCGAAGTCGAGCGCTCCGTAGACCTTGAGGAACCCGCCGGCTCCCCACAGCCAGTGCGCCAGCGGGTCGTAGACCAGCGTCGCCCACAGGACTGCGAACACGAGAAAGGCGCTGAACTTGAGGCGCTCTGCGAAGGCGCCGATGATCAGGGCCGGGGTGATGACGGCGAACATCATCTGGTAGATCATGAACAACAGGTGCGGGATGGTGGCCGCGTAGACGGGGTTGGGGTCAAGCCCGACGCCGTGCAGGGCGACATAGTTGAACCCGCCGATGAGGCCACCGTGATCGTGGCCAAAAGCGAGGCTGTAGCCGACAAGCACCCACTGCAGGCCGACGACGCAGACGGCCGCCATGCACTGCATGAAGATCGAGAGGATGTTCTTGCGGCGGACGAGGCCGCCATAGAAGAGGGCCAGGCCTGGTGTCATCAGCAGAACCAACGCCGAACTCATCACCATCCAGGCAGTGTCGCCACTGTCGATCAAGGTCTCTCCTCCCTCGTTCGAGTGTGCCGTGTCTGAGCTATGTCAGGAGGCTCACAGGGTATCAGGAGCCGCGCGCTGCCGGAAGAGACTTGCTGTACCGGGATTCAGGTTCGGTGAGCCCTCTTGCTATGGAGGTGAGCTAGTCTGAGCAGCCAGGCGTCGAACCGCCCGCAATCGGGATTGAGGTAGTCGCGACGTTCCCAGCGGATACGGGGTGATGCACTGGTGCGGATCAGCGTCATCGACGGGATGAGCGCGGGGTTGCCGACGAATCCCTTTGCCGGACTCCCGCGGGAACCACAGTCGCGCAATAGGACTCTGCCCCCTGGTAGAGTGAAGCAGTCGGGGATGCTGTTGCTCCCGTTCTAGCCTTTGGAGGGTGGTCTGGTGGGGTGCCCGGATGAGGTATTGAGGCTGGTCGAGCGCTTCGAGCGTGGAGCCGCGGCGTACCGCGCTAGCGTATACAACGAGACCCAGGTTCGCCGCGAGTTCATCGATCCGCTATTCAAGGCTCTGGGCTGGGACATCGACAACGAGGCCGGCTACGCTGAAGCGTACAAGGACATTGTCCACGAGGATGCCATCAAAGTGGGGGGCCTGACCAAGATTGCCACCTCGCTGGTCAGCCCGTCCGCGATCGCGCATTTCTCCGCTCTGGCGCACCACGGGTTGACCGATCAGATTCCTCAGGTTATCAGCGCGATCACTACTCGGAAGGTTGTGGTGCCGAGCATGAGGATGGCTGAGGGAGCGGGGGGCAGCACCTCTGGCGTTCGGCTGGTCTCGACTTCCGATACGTAGTGATCGTGCCGAAGCGCTTCAGCTTCGGGATCGAGACGGTATGGCTGGAGGAGCGCTTTGCGGTGCCTATCACCGACCGGGAGCGCACCGTGCTGGACCTCTTCGCGATCCCCAGAGTCTTCGGGGGCCTGGGTGAAGGTCTCTCCGTTCTCGAACGCGCATCGGATGATATCGACGTCGAGACACTCGTAGAATACGCGATTCGCTACGACTCGATTGCTGTAGCCAAGCGGCTCGGTTGGAGCCTGGAGCAAACGGCCGTTGGGCACCCGGCGCTAATGCGCCTTCTTGAGCTGCCGGCCACTCACTGCACCGTCCTCGACCCTGGGCGAGTCAGGCGCGGCCGGCGTGACCGTCGCTGGATGATCGTGGACAACCGCGCCGAGGACCGGGTGTGACCGACAGACTACCTCCGCTGCGAGACCGCCTGCTGAAGGAGGCCCGCAGGCTGAGCGTCCCCATCGACATGGTGGAACTTGACTATGATCTCAGATGACACCTGCAGTTGACCCCCCGGGTGCCGTCTGCCGCCCATGATGAGCGCGGTCTGGACGACTGTCCCGACCCGCGGCTAAAGTTGCCGACGAACGCTGTCGAAACACGGATTGAGGAGCGCCCGTGCGCTCCACCGGGAGAGCACTAGCGTTCTGGGGGTGCGGTCGTGGAGACTAGGGAGCAGGGAAGCCGCCACTGGTCGGAGATCGATAGAACTGAGATCCGCTCGTTGTCGCTACCGGCAGGGTACGTGGCGCAAGAAGCAAAGCCAACAAAGAAGCCTGGATCCCGCAGGCGGCGGCTTGTCTTGATAGCGGGCCTTGGCGTCGTCATGATCGGCCTGATGGGCTTCTTCGCCGCCTATCATCTGCGCACTTCCTCTATCAGCAGCGGCCCTTCCGAGGAGCTTCACGCTCGGGAACTCGCGATCGCCAGGCAGGAGCACCAGAAGACCTTGGCTGCGGTCCAAGCCACGATCAACGAGAGAGTCCAATCGTGGAAGGCCCTCCTCGAGTCGATCGCTGCGACAGGAGAGGACAAGACCAAGGAGTTGGCCGCCTTCCTCAACGGACCACCGGAGGATATCGCCAAGGTTGCCGCTGCCTATCAGAAGGAGTGGTCTTCTGGGGCAGAGAACGGCAAGCTAGGGGTGGTGCCGGGCACCGTCTCCATCGTGAAGGTAGTGTTCAATCCAACAGGGGACATGGCAGGTGTTCTCGTCGGGAGGCAAGTACGGCTGGCCGACGGGACGAAGGTGCGGTGCCTAGAGAGCACAGCCTGGATGAACTCGGAGGGCGTCTGGGGCCTTGCGACCTGGGCAACGTCCTATTGGTGCGGAGGCAGCGGGAAGCTCCCCTTCGAACAAGGCACTCAAGTTGACGGGGTCGTATGGTCCCCGGCGAAGGTGCAGGAGAACCCGCCGCAGGATGCGCCGAAGGCTGGGGTTTCTGTGATCAGCGTGACCTTCGCGGTGAGTAATCAGGCCGGCGTCCCCGTGATTCCGGCAGACTACGCCATCCGCATCTGGACCACCGACGGCTCCTCTCACGACGTATCGGCGCTCACTGAGAAGTTGCTGCCGGCGACCAAGAAGCAGATGCAGACACCCCTGCTGGGTGAGCAACAGGCGCGTTTCACTCTCGCCTTTGAAGTCCCGGTGAATACCGATCTGACCGGTCTCCAGTTCGAGGTGACGAAGGTGTCGGCCACGCCTTCTGCGGAGCCCTCTTCCGAGCCGTTTCCGGGGTTCGTCAAGCCTGGCACGCCCCACTCGTGGGCGTTGGCTGCCTCTGCGGTTCTCTGTGACTACAACGGAATGCGGGACGATCTGCTTGCAGGTATGTCCGTAACGTCCGAAAACGCGGGGGCGGAGAAAACGGCCTTGGTCCAATGGTGGAGTATCCATAGCAGGGACGACCTGCTCGCTGCGCTCGAGTGGCTCGATCAGGAAGGACATCGGAAGACGTGGGACGATGAGGCGGCGTATCTGGCTTCTCTGAGCCAGGCACAACTCCAGCAGGTGCAGAGCGAAGCGGCCAAGGACCCAGAGACCAAACATCAGATCGAAATGGTGCTGAAATACGCGCCGACCCTCGGTTCCAAGAGCCTCAAGGGATGGGACTTGTCGCGGTACATCTGCCTCTGCCGCTGGGGCTACCTGTGCGGATACCTCGACGAAGAGGAAGCCTGGAAGCACATCATGCCGGTCGCGGCAAAGCTTCAGGCCACATTCTCGTCATGGAAAGAGCTGGGGGAGAACTATCTGATAGGGCGGGAGTTCTGGTCCTACGAAGAGACAAAGCGATCTGGAGACGCGATAAGCCGTGTTTACCAGGGACTCGTCGACAACAGCTACGGTCCTTGGCAGTTCAACAAATGGGACATGGATCTCGGAGTGGCGGCTGAGGGGACCATCTAGTCCGCGTCATCCTGACCCTTGGGTATTTCGCTCACAGCAACTCCAGGAAGCTCTCCATGGCCTGCCGGGATTTCTCCTGCTGAGGACCTCCGCGGGCCAAAGCGTCGCCGTCGACGGCCAGGAAGGGGATGCCCGCCTCCATGAAGGCCGCCCTCACCACCGGGACCGAGCCTAACCCATGCCGGCAGCCCCAATGGTTGAAGTGCACCGCCCCGTCGACGTTGAGCTGCTTCGCGAGCGCCACGTTCAGCCGTGCGCGGCGAGCTGAGCTACCCCACATCACGTTGTCCGTGAGGCGCTTGGCCAGACCAGGGAAAGGATCCTCCGGATCGACGGTCTCCAGATGCATCTGGCCCATCTCCTCGAAGATGACCACGGCTCCGTGCTCCTGGATCATCGCGAAGAGCTCTGCGTCATGGTGGGGCACAGTGTGCAGCCACAGCAGCCGTTTGAGCTTGCGGCCGCCTCCGAGTGCCGGGGCCATCAGGTCACGCCGGCCTTTCTCGGTGAGCAGCCGTTCGAAATCCTTGGCTCCCTCCTCGGTGCCCCAGAGAAGCTGGCCGAGAAAGACAGTGGCGAAGGTGCTTCTGCCGTTCATCTCCAAGCGGCCGGCCAGGCGCTCGCTCATGATGTGGCCCCAGGCGGTAGACGCCCGGTTCGACAGCTCGATGGCCTTCCGGAGGTCGGGCTTGCGCCCGGTCCAGCGCCCGATGTCCTCGTGGAGCACGCGCATCTGGTCGGCGACGTCGGCTACTACCTCGGGCGCGGCCTCCCCTTCGTCGGGAGGCAGGGGAACCCGGAGCTCACGGAACGGGACGTTGTGCCGGGTGGCCAGCAGCTCGAGGAGGCACTCCTTGCCGAGGCAGAGAGGCGTGGTACCGAGGCACATGGTGGGTGCGGGAAGCATGTCGTTCTCGACTGCGGCCAAGGCGATGCGGTGGTAGCTGCAGACATCGCGCGCGAGTGGCATGCGGGCCGCGGCGGACTCTACCGGCTCGCGCAAGTCGCTGCCGGTGAGGGTGGCCGAGCCGATCTCGGGGATCATCGGTGTGAGCTTGTACGAGGTCAAGAGCTCGGTGGGAAAGAGGTACGACACCCAGGGGACAATCGCGCCAGGCTTGAAGAGATCGAGGGCCGCGCTCAGTGCATGGAGGTCCATATAGCGGCGGGCGGTGGGTGACTTCAGGGCCTTCCAGCGGATCTGGGCCAGAAAAGCGGCGCGGATCAGCGAGGCGCTGAACGAGTCACCGGTGACGTCGGCCATGCCGGGCATGGGTCGCTAGCCCTTCTCGCTGAATAGGTCGTCTTCTCCGAGGTCGCCCAGGAGGTCGTCGTCCAGCAACTGGGCCTCGAGGAACGCTTCCACCCGGGTGTGAAGCGGTCCGTTTGCGTCGAAGGGGAAGTCCACTTCGATCTCCAAGTAGGGCAGATGGCGCTCCGCGGCTAGCGCAGCAACCAGCAGGGCATCGTACGCGCCCGGGTCGCAGAAGCTCTGCCGGGCGTAGATGATCGAAGTGGGACGGGTCTCGTCCAGCCGGCGTACTAGGTGGTCTCGCCTTTGGCCGGTAGAGCGGCGCGGACACATGCCTGCCTCGAGCGCACGGGCAGCCAGGGCGGCGTAGTCGAGGGAAGGGGAGGCCGTCTGGGAGGTGGCGACCTCGCCGGAGGTCGGAGCCAAAGGTTTCCAACGATCGGGCGAGGTGCACGAATCCAGTCCCGAGACGTGGGACCCCAGCCGGCCGATCAGCCGGAGGAGAGAGTCATCGCTGAGGGGCCCGGCCACGAGAAACACCCCACCGGGCCGCGGGGGCTCGGGGTAGTCGACGGTGGGCGGGTCGGCGGGGACCGCTGTGGAGGCCCCGGTCGCGCCGCCGCGGTCGGCGGCGCTGCCGACCGGCGCGAGCCACTCGTCGAGGCGGCGGAGGTCGGCGGCGAGTCGATGCTCCACCTCAGGTCCCGACGACCGCGGCATGGGCAGCACGAAGGTTCTCTCCGGGTGCGTGGCCGCCAGCAGGTCGCCCATGCGCCGCATGGCATCGCAGCCGCCGGCTACCACCAGACGATCGTCGCCATCGCCGGCGACGCCATCTGCGAGCAGCTCGTCCGCGGCCGCCACCAGCTTGGTCACGAACGGGCAAGTCATCGGGTGGATGCTGAGAGCTTCTCGCCTGGCAGGCGCATCGCCGTCGCGCAAATGGTTCCCGAGCCAGCGCGGGGAGTAGCCGTTGCGCGCCACCAGGTCGAGCGGGATGAGATTGCAGGTGTAATAGCAGTCTGGCATGTCGTGAATCCTTGACAGGTTATGGCTCGGGCCTCTCGATTACAAGCCCGGTCTCCCGCCAGGATGCTTCGTTCTTCAGCAGCTTGCTGGGCCCTCCTGTGCTATAAATGCCCAGATGTCAACGCTGTCTGGAGGGCGCGCACGATGAACAAGGTTTTCTCGAGTGCCGAGGCCGCCATCTTCGACATTGAGGATGGGGCGTCGATCTTGTGCGGGGGATTTGGGTTGTGTGGCAACCCGGAGAACCTCATCCGGGCGCTTCACAAGAAAGGCGTGAAGGATCTCACTATCATCAGCAACAACTGCGGCACCGACCTCTACGGGCTGGGCGTCCTGCTGCAGTCCGGCCAGGTGCGGAAAATGGTGTCCAGTTACGTTGGCGAGAACAAGAACTTCGAGCGCCAGTTTCTGAGCGGTGAGCTGGAGGTCGAACTCGTTCCACAGGGAACCCTCGCCGAGCGCATCCGCTGCGGGGGCGCCGGTATCCCGGCCTTCTACACGCCCACCGCGGTGGGGACCATGTTGGCGGAGGGTAAGGAAGTCCGTGTGTTCGAGGGCCGGGAGTACCTCATGGAGAGGGGTCTGCGCGCCGACTTCGCCATAGTGAACGCCTGGAAGGGCGACCGGCTGGGCAACCTGGTCTATCGCAAGACGGCACGCAACTTCAACCCTCTCTGCGCGGCGGCGGGCATGATCACCATCGCCGAGGTGGAGAACTTGGTGGAGGTGGGGGAGCTCGAGCCGGATCTTGTCCACACGCCCGGCATCTACGTGAACCGCGTGGTGAAGGGCGAATCCTACGAGAAGTGGATCGAGAAGCACACCGTCCGGCCGAAACCGCAGGCCTAGTTCCCGGCCGAGCACATCAGGAGGCAACAATGGCACTCACCAAAGAGCAGCAGGCCAAGCGGGTCGCGGCCGAGTTCAAGGACGGCTACTACATCAACCTCGGCATCGGCATGCCCACCTTGGTGAGCAACTACCTGCCGGAAGGCCTCGATATCTATATCCACTCCGAGAACGGCATCCTGGGCGCTGGCCCCTACCCCTATGAGGGCGAGGAAGATCCGGACCTCATCAACGCCGGCAAGGAGACTGTCACCGAACTACCCGGAACCAGCTACTTCTCCAACGCCGATTCCTTCGCGATGGTCCGCGGAGGCCACTTGGACGCCACCGTTCTGGGAGCCATGGAGGTGTCGGAGAAGGGCGATCTGGCGAACTGGATGATCCCCGGCAAGATGATCAAGGGGATGGGCGGGGCGGGAGACATCGTAGTCGGCGCCAAGCACGTGATCATCATGATGGACCACTGCACCAAGGAAGGGTCGCCAAAGATCCTCAAGGAGTGTACCCTACCCCTGACCGGCAAGCGGTGCGTGAACTTGGTCGTCACCGACATGGCGGTCATCGAGGTCACGCCTGACGGTCTCTTGCTTCGCGAAGTCGCTCCAGGGATGACCGCGGAAGATGTGCAGAAGCTGACCGAGCCGAAACTGACGGTCAGCGGCTCTCTCAAGACCATCGAAGTATAGGTAAACGGGTGTCCAGGGCGCTTGACACCCGCAGGAGTAACACGACCCAGACCGGGCCTGGGATTTAGGAGAGGGCGATGCCCAAGAACAAAGTAGTGAGCCTCCAGGAAGCGATTTCCAGTCTCGAATCGGGGATGACCATCGCGATAGGGGGCTTCCTCTCCCAGGGGGATCCACTCACGTTGATCCACGGGGTACTGGAATCGGACCTGAAGGACCTGACGATCATCTCGTGCACGGCGGGCTTTCGGGACAGAGGCATCGTCGAGCTGGTGAAGGCGGGCAAGGTCCGCAAGATCGTCGCCAGCCACATCGGCACCACGCCCGACGTGGTGAAGGCATACCATGCGGGCCAACTAGAGGTTGAGTTGGTGCCGCAGGGCACGCTTGCCGAGCAGTTGCGCGCCGGCGGCGCCGGACTCGGGGGCTTCCTCACCCCCACTTCGGTGGGGACGGTGATGTCGGAGAGCAAGCAGCACCTCGAGATAGACGGCAAGACCTATGTGCTGGAAAGGGCCCTCAAGGCTGACGCCGCTCTGGTCCGGGCTCACGACGGCGACACATGGGGCAACCTGAGGTACCGGGGTACAGCCTCGAACTACAATCCGCAGTGCGCGGCCGCTGCGCGGTACACCATCGCCGAGGTGGAGTACCTCTACAGCCCGGGCGAGATCTCTCCGGATAGCGTACACACGCCGGGCATCTACGTGCATTCTGTCGTGCGATCCGATCTCGTCTACCGCGGCTCGGCTCACCCCACCTGCTGACAGCCTTAACAGAAGAGCAAGGTGCCATACATGGATATCAAGAACGTCATCGCCGCTCGCGCGGCGCAAGAACTCAAGGATGGCCAGGTGATCAACCTGGGCATCGGCATCCCCACCCTGGTGGCCAATCATGTGCCGCCGGGCGTCGACGTGGTTATCCAGACACAAAATGGGGCCATTGGCGTCGGCCCGGTCCCCGAGGCGTTCTGCTCCGACCCGGATAGGGCCAACGCCGGAGGGCAGCCCATCACCCTAATCGCCGGGGGAAGCTTCTTCGACTCGGCTGCCTCGTTCGCCATGATCCGCGGTGGGCATCTCGACATGACCTTCCTCGGCACCTTCCAGGTGGACGGTGAGGGGAACATTGCGAGCTACGAGGTCCCCGGAAGGATCGTGGCCGGTATGGGTGGGGCCATGGACCTGTTGGTCGGCGCGAGGATCGTCAACGTCGTCACCGAGCACTGCTCCAAAGACGGCGAGACGAAGCTGCTCAAGGAGTGCACCTTCCCGCTCACCGGAGCATGCGAAGCCGACGTCATCATCACCGAGCGGGCGGTCTTTAGGCGCTTCCCGGACACCGGTTTCGTCCTGGAAGAAGTCGCCCGGGGCTACACCCTCGACGACATCGAGGCCTGCACCGACATGAACTACGTCGTTTCCGAAAACGTCAAGATGGACGCCTACGGCCCTGAACCTGGAGCGGAAGAGTAGCAAAGCTCTCACCCTCTGGGGGTGAGGTGGTTCGGAAGAGGTTGGTCGCATGAAGCGCTTGTTGCGGCATCTTCTCGTGATCGTCTTGGTGGTGGTGTGGATCGGCGCTGTGGTTTATCCGAATCCGCGCCCGTTCTTCGTTTCCGTCGCGCGGTTGCGGCATCCTCCGGTGGACGGGCAGGCGGCAGCGGGTGTTGCCGCCACGCTGCCAAACGACTACAAGGCCATCGAGGACTTCTCCAACAGCTATGTCACATGGAAGCCCGCGTGGACGGTGTACGGACTGCCCTGGTACTTCCCGACGGTCACGGAAGTGCTGGCCGACCACGCGGGGGACTGCCAGGCGCAGATGTTGCTGATGGCGAGCATCCTCGAGGCCAAAGGCATGCCCTACACGCTGATGTACTCGTTCGACCACGTCTGGGTAGACTACCCGGGCAGGGCTGTCACCGCTTTGGAGGATCCGGCGACCTCGTTCGTCTCGAACTCCGGCAAAGGCTGGCTGGCCTGGCTGCCGCACAAGTTCCCCATCTGGTCGGTTATCAAGGTGCGTGTGGCTTTCCACTGGACGCCGATGCCGCTTTTGCTGAAGTTACTGATCCTGCTAGGCGCAGGCGTGATCGTCGGCTATGGCGAGCGCCGCTTCTTCCGACGTCTAGGGCGCGCGCTCTGGTCACCCCTTGCTAGAGTCGAGACAACGCCTCCACGATCGCGTCTCTATGGGTGGCTACGTATGCGCTAGCCGGCTCGTGGCCGCACTCGCGGCACTTGAGGTCGTAGGCTGAATTGAGTGTCCCGCACTTGGGGCATGTGTAGCGCTGGCTCACCTGTGTCATCCAGGTCTCGACGCCCACCTCGGCTATCTGGTCAAGGTCCCCGTAGAGCTCCGCGCGGTGTGGCCTCTCGCGCTGGAACTCGTCCAGTTCCGCGCACGGGAAGTCGGCGCACTCGCCGCAGAAGCTGAGGCTGCGTTCTGCCGCGCAGGTGCGGAAGGTGCAGGCATGGCAGTATGGAGTGCGCTGCTCCGCGCGGCACCCGTCGCAATGGGCCTCCTCGATGCTCCAGCCCATGCGGGAGGCGAAGGCAGCGAGTCGTCGAGGGTCTTCGTGGCTCCCGATGTAGATGGAGCACGCGTTGCAGAAAAGGCCGCACACGGCGGCTGTCGTCGGAACAGAGACGTCGGCGCCGGGATTCCGGTCCTTGTTGGTGTCACTCACGGGAGGCCCTCCTTGAAGACTCGAGCGAAATTGCGGTAGCAGATCTTCTCCAACTGGGTGTCCTTCAGCCCCGCCTTCCGCAACAGTTCGGCGATGAGTGGATAGTCACCGGCGCCTCCGAAGCCCGCCGGAAGCACGTCGATGCCGTCTAGGTCGCCACCCAAGCCGACCGCGTCTTCGCCCCCGACTTTGATGGCATGGAGCACGTGGTCGACTATCACCTTGAGAGGCGGGGGCGGCAACAGCGCCGAGGCGGCCGAGCATCTGCGCCCCGCGTCCTCGAACGACTCGGTCCCCGCGAGGATCCCACTGAAGAAGGCTTCGCTCAGAGGCCGCTCCCGCTCATAGAAGTCCCGCGACAAGAAGCCGGGGGCGAGGGCGATTCCCATCACGCCGCCTCGCTTGCCGATCTCGCGGATCATCTCGTCGGTGAGATTACGGGGACTGGGACAGAGGGAGCGGCAGTTGCCGTGGCTGGCGACGAAGGGGCGTGTGGCTGCTTGGCAGATGTCGGCGAACGCCTGGTCGGAGGTGTGAGAGACGTCTACGAGCACCCGTCTATCCTCGCAGGCCTCGACGAGGTCGGCGCCCAGACGCGTGAGTCTGCTCCCCGGGCCGTAGGTCGAGCCGAGGAACGCGTTGTCGGCCCAGGCGAGGGTGATCAGCCGCACCCCGGCAGCAAAGAAGAGGTCGAGGTTGTCGACGTCACCCTGCAGCGGGTCGGCCGCCTCGAGAGAGGCTATGACCGCGATCTTGGCGGGAGTGCGGCCGATAGCGCCGGCGCCGGGCGGCCCGAAGGCCTCCGTCACCTGCGCGCCGCTCAAGGCCAGGAAGAGGTCATCGGAGTACTCGTCGCAGAGCCGGCGCACCGCTTCCACCTT
>Ga0182021_10003633_pt1 | contig 18153 bp, 13 predicted proteins | sample 612E3MmetaG_FD_120493 | JGI IMG/M metagenome (GOLD analysis project Ga0182021, IMG submission 120493) | Permafrost microbial communities from Stordalen Mire, Sweden - 612E3M metaG (Illumina Assembly) | ecosystem: Environmental > Terrestrial > Soil > Wetlands > Permafrost | place: Sweden... | reverse complement strand
CCGCCCGGAGAGTCGATTGCCGGGCTTCTGGGGACGTTCGATTACCTGGCCTGGCTGGGCCGCGAATTCGGCGGCGCGGGAGGCGCCTCCACACGGCGCGAGACGCTTGTCGCGGCGATGACGGCGATCCGCGCCACCGAACGCCGGCTCGCGCTTCAAGCTCTCCGAGCGCTCGGCGGAGTACCGGGCTTGACGCTGCACGGCATCATCGATCCGGCACGGATCGATGAACGGGTGCCCACTTTCGCCTTCACGCTGACTGGTCGGCCACCGCGTCAGGTGGCCGCGGAGATGGGCAAACGGGGTATCGCGGTCTGGGACGGCGACTACTATGCGTACGAACTGATTCGAGCCCTCGGTCTGGCTGAGTCGGGCGGAATGGTTCGGGTTGGTTTCGTCCACTACAACGAGCCCGAGGAGATCGAGCGCCTGGCCCAGGCACTCCGGGAGACAGCCGGACCGGCCGCGGCACAGCCGTCGACTCGGTCGTGATGGAGGGAGCTTGACCGACAAGGGAACGATCGCCACCGCGTTCTTCGAGGCGATCCGGAAGGGCAACGACGTGGCCGTCGACGCAGCGATCGGCGCCCATGCGGAGTTGCTACAGGCTCGCGATGACGCCGGCCTGTCGCCCGTGCTGGCCGCGGCCTATGCGGGCCACGCCAAGATGGCGGCGCGTCTGGCCGCTCTCGCGGCGAAGGCGCCCGACGGCCTGGACATCTTCGGTGCGGCGGCCACAGGCAACGTGGTCATCGTTCGGACCCAGCTCTCGAGCGACCGTGCTTCCGTCGACGACCACGGTCCGGACGGATACACGGCCCTGCATCTCGCGGCCTACTTCGGACAGCTCGAAGTGGCGCGGCTGCTTCTTGGGCGCGGCGCCGATCCGAACGCCGTGGCTCTCAACGAATCCCGCGTCACGCCGCTCCATAGCGCCGTCGCCGCCCAGCACCGCGACACGGCGAGTCTGTTGATGGCACTTGGGGCATCGCCGAACGCGGTTCAGCATGGCGGCTGGACGCCGCTCCACACCGCGGCCCGCAATGGAGACGAAGCCATCGCCGACATGCTCCTGCTGCGAGGCGCCGACCCGACCCGAACGAACGACGACGGCAAGACGGCCATCGATCTGGCGGTCGAGAACGCCCACGCAGCCCTGGCGGGGATACTCCGCTCTCAGGCCGCCAAGCGCTAGCGGACCGCCCCGGCACCGCGCATCGCGGGGCCTAGCCGGCGTTCAGCCACCCCGGCAGCTCTTTGGCGAGCGTCGCGAGCGGCAAGGTGCCGTGGCCGAGGACGGCATCGTGGAACGCTCGGATGTCGAAACTAGCTCCGAGTGCCGATTCGGCCTCCTTCCGCAGCCGCGTGATCTCGCGCTGGCCGGTCTTGTAGCAAAGAGCCTGGCCCGGCCAGCAGATGTAGCGGTCGGTCTCGATGTTGGCGTCGGTCTCCGACTGGCCGGCATCGAGGAGCTGCGCGACGGACTTCTCGCGTGTCCAGCGGAAGGCGTGGATGCCGGTATCGACTACGAGCCGGGCCGCGCGGTGCGCCTGGGCGTCGAGCATGCCGAACCGTTCGGCCTGGTTGAGGAATAGCCCCATCTCGTCGGCCAGACGCTCCGCGTACAGGCCCCAGCCCTCGACATAGGCCATGCCGGCCATGCGCGAGCCCATCCGCCGGAAGGCGTTGAGGCCGGGGTGCTCAATCTCCAGCGCGATCTGGAAGTGATGCCCCGGCACCGCTTCGTGGAAGCTTATGCTGGCCAGCCCGACATAGCTCCTGCTGGGCAGGTCGTAGGTGTTGACGTAGTAGACGCCGGGCCGGCTGCCGTCGACGGCCGGCGGGTAGTAGTACGCGGCGGGCGCGTCGGCTTCCTTGTACGGCTCGACCTGCCGAACCTCGCAGCCCGCGTGAGGCAGTGCGCCGAAGTAGCCCGGGGCGGCGGCAAGGGCGCGCTCGATCTGGCCTCGGGCGCGACTGAGTAACTCGTCGATTGACTCCGGAATTGCCGTGGGGTTGCTATGCAGGGCCTGTCGCGCCTTCCTCGTGTCGTCGCCGAAACCGAGGTCTCTGGCAATGACCTGCCGCTCCTCCTCGATCGAGGCAAGCTCCTCGAGCCCGATCCGATGCAGATCGCCGGCATCGAGATCGAGTGAGGTCCATGCCCGAATCTGGGTCCGGTACAACTCGTCGCCGTGCGGCGCGGAACACAAGCCCGGTTCCTCGCGCGAAGCCTCGCGGTATTTGCCCAGCAACGCCTCGAGGAAGACACGGTCTGCCGGGCGGACGTATTTGCCGATGGCCTCGACGAGCCGATCTCGGTCGCCTGGCCGGGGGGTCTGGAGCGCGGTCGCGATCGGCGACTCCTCGTCGGGAATGGCCTGGAGCCGCTCGAGCTGGCCGATTACGCGATCGGTCACGATCCTCGCGGCCGTCAGCCCTCCCGCCAGGCCCTCCCGCACCACTTCGGCGTTGGCGGCCATGAAGCGCGGGTAGTCGGCCATTCGGGCCAGGAAGGCGTCGAATTGCTCGGGCGTTTCTGTCGGTTGGAATGCGGCCAGCTGCGGCAGCACTGTTTGCGGGCCTTCCATCTGGTCGACGACTTTCAGCCGATCGATGCGCTGGTCCTGCTGCTCCAGCTCGGTCTCGCACACGACTCGAATGATGTCGAGGGTTATGCGCTCCTCTACGGGCAGGCCGGTCGTCTCGGCCGCCTGAGCCGCGATCGACTCGGCCTCAGCCAGCGTGGTGCGAAAGAGAATTCGGGCGCGGTCGCGCCCTTCGGGTCCGGGGTCGTCCAGCCGGTCCATGCCCTGAGGGTAGCCGAGCACCGTGGCGGTGATCGGCGAGAGATCCAGCAAGCCATCCCAGAAACGGTCTGCCAGCGCGTTGGTAGCGTCGGCCGCGTTCGTGGCCTCCCCCGCAGGAGTTACGTCGCCCACAGGAGCCTCCAGCGATTCTGCGGCCCCAGGCCCAGGCGAGCCCGACGGCGGCCGCTGCCGTTAGGTTACCGCGAAGGCTCACTGCACCGATGCCGGGTCGAGCGGCAGTGGCGACCGAATTCAGGCGTAACACCCGCCTCGCGATCAGCCGAATAGCGGAAGTTGCTCGCCGACAGAGTCCGCAAAGGCGTCGAGGCCGAGGTACGGCTCAAGGTCGGCAAGCGTCGCGTCCGGTCGCGCGGCGTATTCGGCCAGGTGATTCCATTTGAGGAAGTGCCAGTTCCGCTCTTCGACGGCCCTGCGGAGCAGCGGCGAGCGGGCCAGCTTCACTTTCACCAGGTCGGCCCTCTCCGGGGGGATGACCAGGAAACGGACGACGCGCTCATCGATCGGGTAGCGGGCGTGATGGACGAGAACGGGCTCGCCGAGCATCGCCGTCCATTCCACCTCGAACAGGAACGTCGCCTTGCGCCGCACGTACCAGACGCAATCGACACGGTCGAGCTCGCCCTCCGGGGCCCAGGTTATGAGCGGCAAATGGACTTCCCGCTCGGTGTCGTCGAGCAACGATGCCAGCGGCCGGCCGTCGATGCGCCTCACCTGCTGGCGCCGGCCGATCCAGACCCTCATGCCCAGTCGATGACCTACGCCGGCCAGCGTTGCGATGACTCGGTCGTGCTCTACCGTCCGAGACTCCAGGCGCTCGAACCCGGCGACCGCCTCGGGAGTGCTGGTCGGCGCGAGATAGCTGGCCAGGCAGGCTTCGATGAGCGCACCGTCCGGGGCATCATGGCTCTTGAACATGGCGGTTGTCCGCTCGATGGCCGCGCGCTCGGTGAGGTGTCCGGCCGACGACAAGAGGGAAAAGACGGCCCACTCCACTCTGTCCGTCAGTGGCGGAGCGGCGCCGCTGCGGTCCTCCTCAGAGCCCAGCCAGTAGAGCCCGGGTTCGACCTGACGAATGCGGCGATTGTTGGAACGGTCCAGCTCGTCGCGAATGATCTCGAGCAACTGCTCCACGGGGCCGGCTTGCGGCTCCTCCTGGGCCGGGCCGGTGGCCGCCGCTCCGGCAGCGGCCCCAGAAGTGGGTCCGGAAGTGGCCGCCGCCGCGGCGTGAGCTCCGGCAGCGGCCCCGGCCCCGCCAACCGTGCCGGGCACGCCGGCGACTCCGGGGAGTGGCCCCGGCCCGACTTCGTAGGCCTCGACCCAGGCAGCCCAGCCGTCGTTTGCGCCTGCCGGCCGCAGTACCCGCGCCAGCCTGGCGAGCTGGCCCGATCCGTCCAGACCGATCAAGAGGTCGCCCAGGAGTTGCCCCAACGACGCCGGCTCGCCTCGCGCTTTGAGCAGTTCGACAGCCGTCTCGGTGACCGTTTGAGCGGCGACGTCTGCCCGGAACGTTCCGCCCGCCAATCGCTCCGCTCCTGCGAAGACGCCCCGGCCGCGGATCGTGCCAGGATCGCCGGCGCCACCGGCGACCGACGGCAAGGGCTGGTTGGCGCGGGTGCGCGGCCCGGGTGGCATGACGCCCGTCGGCGTAACGAACGCAACGATGCCGGCGCTTTCTTCGCCGCCTCGTCGGAGGCGCGCGTCGACCAGGCGACAGCCTGCCGCGGCTCCGCCGAGCGCTGCCGCGACCAGCGTGGCCGGTTCGGCGTCGTCGAGCAGCAACACCGCCCTGCCGGTCCTGGCCAGAGCGGGAGTGGCTATTGCCAGCGTCCGACCCACGGCGCGTGCCAGCCCCAAGGCTTCGTCGGACGGAGTGGACCGCAAGAGGGGCCGGAACAGCCCGTCGTAAGGCAGGAGCGCGACGGCCCCGGCGCCGAAGATCCAGCCGGTGCTGTGGTACGAGGCCGCGAGACGTTCCGGGGTCCAGCCCAGCGGCGCCTGTCCCAGCAGCAGTCGAACGCGCGACGGCGAATCGGCGTGCGACATGCGCTCGCCGTGAAGACCCAGGCGCCTCAGCGCCCCAGGGGTCGTTTCAGCCACCGTCACGTTGGAAGTGCCGCCCTCCAGGGCCGCCATGTCGGCCCCGAGGCGCGCCACCGCGGCGCGTGGCGTCCCGGTCTCGAGTTGCTGGACGAACGCCTTGACCACCTTCAGCCCGCCCTCGAACGCCTGCCAGGGGTTGAGTTCATGCCACTCGCGGGCCGTCGGTACCTTGAGAACGCCGTTCGAGATGCGGATCGGCGCCGGCTTGCCGCGCGAGACGTTCTGCCGGCTGGCAAGAAGGACCGCGTGCAGGAGCGCGAGCCGAAGCACCCCCGTCACCGCCCCGACTCTCTCATCGGCATCGATCCTGGCCAGAATCGCGTGCAGGCCGAGAAGCTGTCGTGGCGTGTGCAAGTCGATCAGCTGATCGACCAGGGGATGCGTCGGCCGAGGGGCGGGGAACCGCCGGCGCATCTCCTCGCGGACATCGCCGCTCGCAGGCACGGACTCGGCCAGACGCAAGTCGCCGAGTGTTGGATCGGCCGTTCGCAGCGCGGAGCCGCCGAGCTGTTCGTGGCATTGGGCGCACCGGTACTCGCGGCCGATGGCTCGCAGCGTTTCTTCGCGGCCGAATGTCAGCTCCGGAAGGGCACCGATGGCAGGCGACACGGCTGCGGACTTGCCGCGGCGGGCCCGACTGTTGCGAGCGGCGGAGCCACTCGCGGAGCCACTCCCGCCCGCACCCCCGGTCTTTGCGATGGGCTGCCAGACCATCGATTCGAGGATCACGGGCCGGCCGCATCGCGGGCAAGTGCTGGCATAGAGGGCATCGATCGTGCGCCGGACCGTAGAGCCGGCGAGCGGCGCATTGGCCAGGGCCTTGACCGCGGAGTCGATCTGGCGCAGGTCCGGCGGCCGCAGGACGACGTCGGCGAGAAGGCGGGTGAGCGGCCACGTCTCGAAGTCGGCGCCGCGGCGCTGCTCGGCGATTGCCGCTCGCGCGACCCAGCCGCCGCGGCCGTTCAGGTCTAGGACGACCTCACCGGGCTTAGTCCAGGCCTCGATCGCGGCCACGAATTCGGCCGCCGGCGCCGGCGGAGCGAGCCGCTCGAAAATGGGCAGCGACGAAACACTTGCGAGCCCCGGCTCGCGGGTTGTGGCGGCGCGCCCGACCATGCCCCAATTGTGACAGACGCGCCCGGGTCCGAGCACAGTTCGGCGGCCGGGCCCTTCGGCGGCCTTGTCTCCCGAGGGCGAACCTTTTGTCCTCGCCAGACGTCGATGAGTGTCGACAGGGAGCGGCGGCGCGCGCCGCACACGACAATCATCGAGTGGGGCCACAGATGGTCGAAGCCTCGGCGACAGATGGCGACAGTGAGGCTCGGACGCTCGACGCGTTCGAAGCCCTGAGCGATCGCTGTCTTGACGATGCCTACAGATTGGCGTCGGTGGTTCTGCGCGACACCGCCGAGGGGCAGGACGTCGTCCATGACGCGGTTCTGGTCGGCTGGCGCAAGTTCGGTTCACTCCGCGACGTCGACCGATTCGACGCCTGGTTCGGGCGAATCGTCCTCAACCTCTGCCGCGATCGGTTGCGGGCCCGCCGCCGCGGACGGGCTCGCCTGGCCGCCCTGAGCGCCGACTTCGAAGTGGAGGGCCGTGACGACCTCGGGCTGGTGGCAAGGCGCCAGGCCCTGGCCGCCACCTTTCCGAAGCTTGATCCCGATCTGCAGGTCGTGGTGGCCCTGCGGTTCTATCGAGACCTCTCACTCGAGTCGATTGCCCGCTTGTTGGGCATCCCTCTCGGAACGGTCAAATCGAGGCTACATACGGGGCTCAAACGCCTTCGCATCGAGCTCGAGCGGATCGGTTGGCCGACGGAGAACGAAGCATGAGCACGCACATTCGCCATGGTGCCGACGGGGCCAACGCCCCGATGGAGGAAGAACTGTCGGCGTGGCTGCGCGCGATGGAGCCTGGCGGCGCACCAATCTCGCTCCGCCTTCGAATCTCCGCCGACCTGCGAGCGGAGGCCGACCGGAGGCGGCCGGTCGCGAGGTTCGCCGCCGCATTCGTGCGAGCGGCGTCGCTTGCGGCAGTCGTCCTGGGAGCCGCGCTGTTCGCGCTGCTCGCGGTGGCCGGCGCCGGCGGCGCAAGCGGCTCCGGGTCGATTGGGCCTCAATATGTCGGCGGTGTCGCAGGGTCGATGCCTGGATTGGGCCCGACATTCGGCCCTGGCGTGAGTCCGTACGCACTGCTGCTGGCCGCCTTCGCCAGCGTACTGGTGGGCCGGACTTTCACGCTGCCGTGGGTTCCGCGCGTCGTGGGCCGACTCGCCTTCGGCCGGGGCGATGCTCAGCCGGCGGCGCCGCTCCCCTTCCGGCGACCACGGCGCTCGATACCGCTCTTGACATGGGCTCTGGCCGCGATGGCAGTCGCATCGGTGGCGCTGACGCTATGGCTGCTGCTCATGCCCGGACCGTTCATGACCTCTCTGTGGACTCCTGAATTCGCGATCGCTCTGTACGGTCAGATCGTGGCCGCCCCGATAGCGTTCGCAGTGGCGTGGCGCTATCCGCGGGCGGATCGGTCGAGCCGGGTGCTGCTCCTCGGCGCGGTAGGTCTGGGCGCCAGCGGGTTACTGACGCTTGCCGCCTGGACAGTCAGCGTCACGGCGCTTGCGGATTGGCTGGAATGGATCAACTTACTCGAGGCGGCCGGCATGGTAGCCCTCGCCGCAGGTCTGGCTGGTCGCGCGGGCTCCGTCGCTCGACCCCCGTTGTGGCTCGCGGCCGTGACTACTGGCGCCGCGTTCCTGGCGTCGACCTACGGCTTCTTCCTGCTGTGCTTCGAGTTTGACTGGTCGATAGATCTGAACCACGCTGCGCACGAGGCAGCCGGCGACGTGGCGCAGTGGCTCGTACTCGTCGCCTGGCTGGCCCTGATGTGGATCGGGCTCAGCCGCTGGCGGGGGGGCGGACGCGTATGGCCATGGGCCCTCGTCCTGGCCGCCGGTGCCTTGCATCTTCTGGCTATCGCGCCGAACGATGGGCTCAGGGCATGGGAAAACCTGTTCCAACCGGCGCTGAGCGTCGAGGAATGGACGGCGAACGTTCTTACGATTAGCCGGTTCACCTCAACGGTATCGGACGTGAGCGCCACGGCCCTGCTGGTCGCTCTCCTGAGCGGACTACGACCGTTGGCTCACAGAAGTCCGCTGTTCGTGGCCGGGCCCGGCTCGAAGCGACCCGGAGACGACGGGCGGCTCGACGACCCTGCGACATGAGTTCGAGGACTGTCTTCGCGTCGGCAACGGACGGGCCGGTTACGGCTCCTCGACCTCGTCGACTTCGTCTTCAAAGGCTTCCTCGCCCGTGACTTCGGCCGGAAGGACGCGATCGAGATCCTCGATCTCCTCGTCCTCCTCGTCGTCCTCGAGCTCTTCTTCCATGAGCTCTTCCTCGCGCAGGAGAGTGCCCTTGGTGTAGGGGCGCAGGTCCGAAGAACGCGCGGCGGTCGGGAAGCTGACCTTGCCGTAGTTGCGTGGGTCCTGGAAGATCTCACGGATCACGATGCGTACGTCGCGGTCGCCTAGGGACGTGATACCCGCCGAGTACTTGTTGCCGTCGGCGAGCAGCTTGAGCAGGCGTGCCGCAACCCGCGGCTCGACGATGCCGATGCGAGTGCCATTCGCCTCGGCAAAGAGGCGGTTGCCCTCGGAGATCAGCTCCACAGAATCTCCGGGGTTTACGTGAGCCAGCGCCCGCGGGGACGCAAGGTCGGTCAGCATCGCGAAGCCGGTCTTGCCGGTTTCCTCGACGAAGATGGCCACCGGCGCCTTTTCGGCCTTCTCCGGTGCGGCGCTCTTGTCGCCGGCCTCGCTCATGAGGACGCGCAATCGCTCGATGTTCCGCTCGGCGATTCGGTTCGTAGGATCCAGGGCCAGCGCGACCTGGTAGTGCTCTCGCGCCTCGCCAAGCTCTCCCAGTTCCCAGAGGGACTTTGCCAGGCGGTTCTCGGCCTCGGCGTCGGGGCCGAGCTCGAGGATCTTGCGGTTGGTATCGGCCGCCTCTGCCCAGCGAGCCGCGGCGGCATGGCCGATCGCCATTTCCGCCATCTGGCGCTTGATCCGAACGGTGTTGCCGCCGGTGCTCTTTTCGATCTCGGGGAAGGCCAAGGGACTAGGTTCCTTTCGTTAGCTGCACCAGACCGATCGCTGGAGCGGCGAAACGGCGGTGGTAGCCGTCTCGCGGAAGGCACGCCAATTTCTGACGGGTTGCGACCCGTCCGGACCAAGCTTTCTAGCATCCGGGCCCGGGTCTGTCAACGCGGACGCTGTATAGACCGGCCGCGTTGGCGCGAACGAGAGGCAGGTGGGCCGGCGAGCAGCGCTGTCGGATACCAGCCAACTCCCCGGGACCAGGCCGGGCCACCCGGACGGGCTCCCACAAACGCCTGGCCAGACTCTTCAGCCCCGGCGGACGAAGGCCCGAAGCTCCCCGGCCCACATCTGGAGGTCGAGGATCGAGTCGTCCGTGCGCACGACGAGGCCCGTCAACTCGAGCAACTCGTTGAACTGGGGGATTGCCTGTCGCACCTTCCTGCCGATGAGCCAGCTGTACGGAACCTGCTCCGTGACGTCGAATGCGGCCCACCTGCCGTATCGCTCCACGTAGAAACGGTCCGATTCACTCAGTGGCTCGTGGAGCGGATCGACCCAGGCGGCTCCGAAGAATTCGAGCGTCCAATCGGCAGCGGCGTCGCACATCACGACCGAGCCGTCGGAGAAGGTCAACTCTATGGGACCATCGCTCGCATTTGCTTCCCCCTGGAACATGTAGTGGAGCCGCCGGACCCGGGCGATCTGGCGGCCGACCAGCTCCGGAGCGCTCGACAGCCGATTTGCCCGGCTCCAGCCTTGATGCCGCGGCAGCCGCGCCCCTGGAGTCATGACCGTAGTCCGGAAAAGGTGATCCACCGTCGCAGCGGGGTCGGCCGTCAGGCCCGTGTGAACATCGGAACGCCCGACCATGGTGCTGCTGGGCGAGACCAGCCAGTGGAAGCGCTCGGCCTTGGAAAGGGCCGCGATCGGGCCGGCCGATGCGTCGCCGCGGGCGACACGCTCGATGGCCGCCAGCTCGGCCGCCATCTCATCGGCGTCGCAGTCCGGGGCCAGGGCCAGCAGTCGGGCTACGTCCAGCCCGGTCCGAGCATCGAGGAAGTGGCGCTCGCGGCAGAGCAGGACCACCCCGGCGTTGATGAACTCGGCCCGTTCCACGCGCGGAACGGCCCGCAGTACGGTGTAGGCGAACGGGCTACGCGCCTGTGCGGACACGTTCCGCCTCCTCGGCGAGTTGCCGGTGGACGGCCAGCCGGCGCTCCAGGTAGTCGCGATATGCAGCCCGGTGGGCGGCCGGGTCGGCCAGGCCATCCCCCTCCGCCAGCCACTCGTCGGGCACCGAGTCGATGATCGAGCCGAGAAGCTCCGACGTGAGCATGGGGGCAAGCCGATCGTCCGCCTCGAGGATCGAGCCGGCCATCGGCATGAGGACGTGGCTCTTGATGGCGGCCATCGGCTTGACGGCGTGCGCCGCGACATCCTTCCAGGTGTGGTGGATGTAGAGGGCCGAGCCGTGATCGATCAGCCACAGGCGTCCGTGCCAGACAAGCATGTTCGTGTTCCGAACGTCCCGATCCACGTTGGTGACGAAGGAATCGAACCAGACGACGGCTGCGCAAAGCTCGGGCGGAGGCTTGAAGCCGGCGGCCGGATCGAAGCTCAACGCGCCCGGGAGAAAGTCCAGCCCAACGTTGACGCCGCTGCTCCGCTGGAGCAGTTCCCGGATCTCCTGGTCTGGCTCGGCGGCCGCCAGGCGGGGGTCGAAATCGACGAGCACGATCTCGGGCACGAGCAACCCCAGGGCCCGCCCGATCTCCCCCGCAATCAGCTCCGCGACGAGCGCTTTCACGCCGTGCCCGGCACCGCGGAACTTGGCCACGTACAGGCCGTCGTCGTCGGCCTCGACCACCGCCGGTAGCGAACCACCCTCGCGCAGCGGGGTCACGTAGCGTGTGGCGGTGACGTGACGGATCACCCCGCAAGTATCGGGCCGCGGCCGGGAAGTCGCACGGGCCGTGCGCCGGGGAGTGGTGCCGGGGAGTGGCCGCCGCGAGCCGCGGCCGCGAGCCGCGGCCTCGGGCGCGCGCTGCCGGCCGCGCCGCACCCGGCGGCGCCGGCTACCTCGCCTGCAGGCCCCAGGCTATGACCACAAGCGCCGCGACGCCCATCACGGCCAACTCCCGGAGCAGCCGCCGGTTCTGGGTGACCGGCTCCGGCGACTCGCGGACGACCGTGACCACATAGGTCACAAGCAAGAGTAGGGCCGGAATGAACAGGCGCGGCAGGGCCAGCGAGCGGAGGACGGCTGCCGCGACAGCGACCGGCAAGGCGTATTGACCGCAGGCAACGACCCGAATGATGCGATCGAAACGGTGCGGCGTAGTCAGCGACGCCAGCCGATACCCCACGAGACCCGCGATCGCCGCACAGAGGGCCACGAACTCGGCCAGCTGAACGGTGCTCAACGGTTCGCGGTCGAGAGCAAGCCCGCCCGGCACAAGGCCACCGGCCGCCACGTATCCCAGGAAAGCCAGTCCAAGGGCGGCCACATGAACGGCCAGAGGGCGCGGATGTGGAGGGAACTCGGGCGTGGAATGGACTACCGGCTCGGTCACGATCTGCGGCAGATCGAACTCGGCTCGGCGCTTGGGCCGAAGGCGGACCTTTGGTGGCACCGTGGTGACGGCCGCCGCTACGGCACTGATCGGCAACTCGGAGGGAGTCTCTTGTGCGTTCAGCACGTCGGGCGCCGTCTCCAGGCCGACGACCCACGCCGTCGCTGCCCAACCTGCCACGAGGACGAGGGCCAGCCACGGCACGGGGTCGATGACGCGGGCAATCCCCGCGATCGAGAACGCGGCCAGAGCTGGAAGAACCATCGGGACCAGGGGCATCCGCCAGGGCCGCCATTCCCCAACGAGCGGACCCGTTCCGGCGGCGGCCGCCGCCGCGATCAAGGCCGTGACGAGCAGGGCCGGAGCGGCGTCAAGCCAGTGGATCGGGACCGCGACGAACGCCACTACAAGCCCGAGCTCGCGGGCCACATTGCGTTGCTGCATCCGAGCATGGTACGCAACCCCGCCGGATCGCGGCGCTTTCTGGGGCGAGCTACCTTCCGGCGCCTCGTTGCGGCAGTGAGGCGCCGACACGCTCGGGCTTGTCGGAAACCCACTTGAGCAAGTCGGCGCGGGATCGGGTGTTCATCACGCGGTCCGCGGTCAGCCAGGCCCGGCGGGCCATGGCTGTGCCCCAGCGCAGGTTGTCGAGCTCCTCGATTCGGTGCGCATCGGAGTCGATCGTGAAGACGCACCCGAACTCGGCGGCTCGACGCGCTCGAACGTCGGAGAGGTCGAGCCGCTCGTCGGACCCGTTCAATTCGAGGGCCGTGCCGGTTCGCGCCGCCTCGGAGAAGACGGCGTCCCAGTCCAGATCGAGGTCGTCGCGTGAGCCGATATACCTGCCGGCCGGGTGGGCTATGACGTCGACGTTCGGGTTCCGAATCGCGGCCAGCGTTCGCGCCGTGAGCTGGTCACGCGTCTGCCGTCGCGAGACGTGGACGGAGGCGACAACAAGGTCGTATCGAGCCAGGAGTTCGTCCGGGTAGTCGAGCGTGGCGTCCGCCCTGACCTCGAGCTCGCAGCCGTGCAGCAGCCGGAAGCCCTCCGACGGCGTCTCGGGCGGTGCGGTGCCGCCGGCCTCCTCGGCCTCGAACCGGCGGTTGAGCGCCGCCACGATCGCCCGCTGCATCTCGACACGCTCGAGCGAGAGCCCGCGGGCAATGGCGAGGCTGACGGTGTGGTCGGTCAGACAGAGGTAGGAGTAGCCTCGCAGCCGGGCCGCCTCCGCCATCTGCTCGACGGTGTGCACGCCGTCCGACCAGTCGGAGTGGCTGTGGCAGTCGCCACGCAGATCGGCCCGGGCAACCAACAGGGGCAGCTTGCCGGCCAGGGCCGCCTCCACCTCGCCGCGGTCCTCGCGCAGTTCAGGCTCGATGAAGGGCAGGCCCAAGAAGCCGTACGCCTCCGTTTCGGTCGCGAATGTCCGAAGCTCAGCCGACGGACCGCCGGTGGCTGAGCCCTCAGCCGCTGCGCCGGCCTCCCCGACAGCCGGCTCGCCGTCGTCGCCCAGGCGCAAGTAGCCCTTCTCCGACAGGCTCCAGCCCTTGTCTCGGGCCATGCCGCGCAGCCTGACGTTGTGCTCTTTCGAGCCGGTGAAGTGGATCAAGTACGTGCCCGCCTCGCCGGGAGGCATGATCATCAGATCGATCTGCGGACCTCGGAGCAACCGGATCGAGGCCTTGTGCGGGCCCTTCGCGATTACCGATTCGACCGCGCCAAGGGTCGTGAACCGCTCGACCAGATCCTCAGGGCGGTCCGTTTCCGCGAGCAGATCAAGGTCGCCGATCGTCTCGCGGCGCCGCCGGAACGAACCAGCTGGCTGTAGTGACCGCAGGCCGGGCACGTCCGCCAGTTCGGCCAGCAGCGTCTCGACGATGGCCTCGGCCTGGCCAAGGCGCATCCGCTCCTGGCGCGACTCCAGCGCCGCTATCCCGGCCAGCACCCCTTGCTCGGTCTTCTCGGACATTCCCTTCAGGCCGCTCAGCGAGCCGATCTCGGCCGCCCGCCGGAGATCCTCGAGCGTTTCGATGCCCAGTTCGTCGTGCAGCTGCTTCACCGTACGCGGGCCGATGCCGGGAATCTCGAGCAAGGCCACGAGGCTCGGCGGGACCTCCTCACGCAATCGATCGTAGAACACGAGCCGGCCGGTTCGCGCCAGCTCTTCGATCTTCTTCGAGATAGCCTCGCCGACGCCCGGGATCCGAGGCGGCCGGCCGTCCAGGTAGGCCCGCGATATCTCGACCGGCGAATGGGCGATCGCGTCGGCGGCCTTGTGGTAGGCGACCGTCTTGTAGACCAGCTCACCCTTGACCTCGAGCATGTCCCCGATCTCGTGGAAGATCCGGGCCAGCTCGCCGTTCGACGGGATCGGGGGCGCCTCGGGCTCGTCCATCGACGAGATGTTAGCTGGCGGCTCGATCACGGGCGCCGGCGCCTCGCGCCGAGGCCTCGAGGGCGCCGCCTGACGAGTCGGCCCCAGGCGCGGATGCCGATTGCGGGTTCAGGCCGGCACGGAGGGGACGCCGATCCGACTCGCCTTTGGCACCGACCGGGGCGGGTACGCGGCTCGCCCGGCCGACTCGCCCGCCCACAGCCTGCCCCGCCCGCCGGCGAGCTACTTGGCTGCGTCCGAGCTCCAGGCTTCCACTACGCGATCGCGACCGGTTCGCTTGGCTGCGTAGAGGGCCCGGTCGGCGCGCTCCACGATGTCCTGGATCGTCTCGCCTGGCTGCCGGCCCGATGCGACGCCGACCGAGACGGTGACGCGCTCCGTGACGCCGGCCTCGAGGAGGTCCATCTCCCGCACGTTCTGGCGTATCCGCTCGCCGATCTCCAGGGCGATGCCCCGCGAGGGGTTTCGCAGGAGTACCAGGAACTCCTCGCCGCCGAAGCGAACGGGCACGTCCTCTTCGCGAACGGAAGCCTGAATGGCGTTCGCGATTGAGCGCAGGACCACGTCGCCAACCTGGTGGCCGTACCTGTCGTTGAGCAGCTTGAAGTGGTCGACGTCCACGGTCACGATCGCGACTTTGTCGGAGGATCGCCGGCGGCTGGCCAGAAGCCGGCAGTACTCGTCGAAATAGCGGCGGTTCGGGAGCTGGGTCAGCTGGTCGGTTCGGGCCTCCGACTCGGCGGCCTGGAACGAGTAGACACGGGCAAGGGCCGCGGACGCTTCGAAAGCCGCACTGTTGAGCAGCCGCACAGCGGCCTCGGGCCAGACCTCGCCCGTTCGCCGTGACAGCACGATTGCGCCCGCGGTTGCCCGGCCGGACCTGAGCGGTGAGGCCAGCGTGTTGCGCAGACCGTAGACGTAGCGCAGCCGGTATGCGATCCGATCGGCCACCTCTCGAGCCCTCGCGTCGCCTTCTAGGGCGCTGAACGCCCGCGATCCCGCTCGGATGTTGTGGCGGAACGTTGCCGTAGCTTCGTCCGCGGCTGCCGCGGGATCCGCCCCGCGGTCGTGGGCATCCGACCAGACCGAGGCGGGCTCATCCAGCAGGCGCAGCGGCGTGCGGCTGTGTCCTCCCCCGGGCAGCTCGCGCAGGTGGCGGGCCTCGATGGGTTCCAGCTGGCGAAGCGGCATGACCGTGTTTGAAGTTGGCGTGCCCGGGAGCATCGACACGAACGTAACGTCCAGGACCGTGCTGCCGGGCTGCAGCCGGACCACCGCGACGTGATCCGCCCCCGTGGCCGCACCAAGCTCGTGCACTATCGCCTCGACCACCGCGTCGGGCGACACGGACCGCGACAGCGCCCCGATGATGCGGCCGAAGCTCTCCGCTTCGGAGTGGCGCCGTTCCGCCTCCGCACCGGAGGCCCTAGCGGTGACGACGGCCGTCGCGACGATCGCGGCGATACCGGCGGAGAGAGCCAGTTGGCCGGGTCCGCCGTGAGCAATCAGGAACTGGACCAACCCATCGCCGAGGAGAAGAACCAGGGCGATCCCGAGCAGGGCCCAGGTTCGGAGAATACGCCCATCCATTTCCGCCCCGTCCCCGCCATGAGACGCACGACCGTGTGGCAGCCTCATGCCCAGCCGATGCCACCACTGGGCCGGCCGATTCGCGCTTCGAAGGGCCATTGCCGCCGAGCGGCCGCCATCCCTGATCAAACGGATCAACCGCTTGCCGGTGAGCGCGACGGCGGAAGCGCCGAGCAGCACCAGGGTGAGAAGAACGCGCGGAAACCGCCCTCCCGCCTGCACGGCAGAGGGGTTCCGAGCTCGGGGCAGGCTCACGGATGAAGGATGCCTCAAGCGGGCTCCCCATCCTGGCATCTAGCCGGGTACATGGTGGCTACCGGCGACCGTACTTACGTTCAATCTGACGCGGCGAGTCGCGCCGCGGCGTCGTTGACCCACGAGCCGGACGCGGTCTACACTCCGGGGTGGTTCGAGGTTGAGTATCTCGTGCCCTCGAAGATCGTCAAGACCCGCTTTCGGAGGATCGCTCCCTCAGTGGAGACCGGACCCAGTACCTGCGGCGTCGGGCGCGCGGACAGCGCACACCGCGCCGACGTCCACAAACTGGTCCGCCCCGCCTTCTAGCGGTCCGCGTCATCCGACGCGCGTCTGCGGACGGCGGGATGGACCCACCGTCAGCAGACGCACCGTCGAGGTGGCACATGCTCTATCTGAGCCAGGCGATCGGCCGTCCCGTGCGCGACCAGCACGGCGAGCCGATCGGCACGGTCGCCGATCTGATCGTCGCCATCGGCGATCGGTACCCGCCCGTGACCGGCATCGTCGTCAAGACGAACGGCCGCGAAATCTTCCTCCACTGGCAATCGGTGACCTCCCTGGACGCCGGCGGCGCGACGCTGGGCACGTCGGCGATCGACATCTCGAAGTTCCTCCAGCGGCCCAACGAGATCCGCCTGAAGCTGGACCTGATGGACCGCCAGATCGTGGACATCGACGGACGCAAGGTGGTCCGCGTCAACGACCTGCGCCTGGACGAGGTGGAGGGTTCGTTGCATCTCGTGGCAGTGGACGTGGGCCCGTCCGGCCTGCTGCGGCGCCTCGGGATCGAAGGACCCTGGCGCACGATCGCCCACGGCCTGCACCGCGACGTGCCGGAGCGGTACATAGATTGGGAGGACGTGGACCCGGTCGAGCGGACGATCGCAAGCGTCAAGCTGCGAGTCCCACACAAGGGCCTGGCAGAGCTGCACCCAGCGGACCTGGCCACGATCATCGATCAGCTCAGCCGCAGCGACCGCGTCGGAGTCATCCAGGCACTCGATGACGAGGCCGCGGCCGACGCCATCGGGGAGATGGAGCCCGAGACGCAGGTCGACATCCTGGAAGACCTCGAACCCGAACGCGCCGCCGACATCCTCGAAGAGATGGATCCCGACGAGGCGGCGGACCTGGTAGCCGACCTCTCGGACGAAAGCCGCGAGGAAATCCTGGGTCTCATGGAGAAGGAAGAGGCCGAGGAAGTCCAGGAGCTCATGACGTACGACGAGGACACGGCCGGCGGAATCATGACGACCGAGTTCGTTGCCGTGCCGGCCACCCTCACCGCGGCCCAGACCATCGACCGCCTGCGCGAGCTCGAACCCGACGCCGAGACGATCTACTACGTTTACGTCACGGACTCGGACGAGCGCCTCGTCGGCGTGCTGTCGCTGCGCGACCTTATCGTGTCCAAGCCCAACGTCGTCATCTCCAAGTTCATGTTCGACGAGCCGGTCGCGGTGCGAACCGACGCGAGCCAGGAGGAAGTCACCGAAGTCGTCGCCCGATACAACTTGCTGGCGGTGCCGGTCGTCGACTCCGAGGGCAGGATGGAGGGCATCGTGACCGTCGACGACGCGATCGACACTCTCCTGCCACAGCCATCGAAGCGCCGTCTCCCGCGCCTGTTCAGCAGGTCCGGGTCGGCTGAGCGATGAGGGCGCCCCTCCTGGCCCTCACCCCACGCGCGGTCAACCGAGTCCGGCTTGCGGCCATCCTGGGCGTCCTGGGCCCCGGGCTGGTGAGCGGTTTCGCCGACAACGACGCGGGCGGGATAACCACCTACTCTGTCGCCGGCGCCAAGTTCGGCTACGACCTGCTCTGGGTGCTCCTGATCAGCCAGATCGTGCTGTTCTTCACCCAGGAAGTAGGCGCGCGGCTTGGTCTGGCGAGCGGCCAGGGTCTCGCGGGTCTGGTCCGCGAGCGCTATGGCGTGCGATGGGCGACCTTCATGATCAGCACGATGCTCGTCGCGAACGTCGGATCCATCGTGGCGGAGTTCGCCGGTTGCGGCGCCGCAGTGACCCTGCTTGGCTATCAGAGCTGGGTCGGGGCGCTGATAGCGGCCACCGTGGTCGTGGTCCTGCTCACCCGCGGCAGCTACAAGTGGGTCCAGTACATCTTCGTTGCTGTGGGCATCGCCGTCTCGATCGCCTATTTCGTGTCAGCCGTGCTGGCCCATCCGAACTGGGGTCTTGCCGCCAATTCGCTCGTGATCCCGCGGCTTTCGACGATGCCGGCCTATTGGGTCGCGGTCGTGGCAACGGTCGGAACCACCATTACGCCGTGGGGCCAGGCTTTCAT
>Ga0182021_10003632_pt1 | contig 18156 bp, 17 predicted proteins | sample 612E3MmetaG_FD_120493 | JGI IMG/M metagenome (GOLD analysis project Ga0182021, IMG submission 120493) | Permafrost microbial communities from Stordalen Mire, Sweden - 612E3M metaG (Illumina Assembly) | ecosystem: Environmental > Terrestrial > Soil > Wetlands > Permafrost | place: Sweden... | reverse complement strand
CCAAGGCGCGGCGCATGGCGGCCGCTACGCGCGCCGGACCGATGAAATACTCCCACTCGAAGTCATGCGGGTAGGGCGTGTCGAAGCCGCAGACGCGTTCGATCGGTGCTTCGAGATGGTAGAAGCAATGCTTCTGCACCAGGGCGACGAGTTCACTGCCATAGCCGCCGGTTTCCGTCGCCTCGTGCACGATCACGCAGCGCCCGGTCTTCTTCACCGAGGCGACGACCGCGTCCAGATCGAGCGGCACCAGGGTGCGCAGATCGAGGATCTCGGCGTCGATGCCGCTTTCCTCCACAGCGGCGCGCACCACATGCACCATCGTACCGTAGCAAAGCAGCGTAACGGCTTCGCCTTCGCGCACGATGGCGGCCTTGCCAAGCGGCACCGTGTAATAGCCTTCGGGCACCTCGCTGGCGGGATGCTGCGACCACGGCACCGCGGGCCGCTCGTGATGGCCGTCGAACGGGCCGTTATAGATGCGCTTAGGCTCGAAGAAGATTACCGGATCGTTCGATTCGATGGCGCTGATGAGCAGACCCTTGGCGTCGTAAGGCGTCGAGGGAATGACCGTCTTCAGCCCCGCGACATGGGTGAACAAGGCTTCCGGGCTCTGGCTGTGGGTTTCGCCGCCGAAAATGCCGCCGCCATACGGACTGCGCACTGTAATGGGTGCCGTGTAGTCGCCGACCGAGCGGTATCTAATCCGAGCGGCTTCCGACACCAGCTGGTCGTAGGCCGGATAGATGTAATCGGCGAACTGGATCTCCACCACCGGGCGCAAGCCGTTGACCGCCATGCCGATGCCGACACCGACGATGCCCAATTCGCAAACCGGCGTGTCGAAACAGCGGCTCTTGCCGTATTTCTTCTGCAAGCCGTCGGTGACGCGGAAGACGCCGCCGAAATAGCCCACGTCCTCGCCGAAGGTCAGCACGTTGGGGTCCTTCGCCAGCATCACGTCGAGCGCCGAGTTGAGCGCCTGGACCATGTTCATCGCGGGCACGGCTCAGACCCCCAGTTCCTGGCGCTGCAGCTTGTGACGCCAATCGGGTTCCTCGAAGACGTTCTCGAAAAGTGCGGCCGGGCTCGCGTGTCGGCCGGCCGCCAGCGTGCCGATGCTTTCCGCCTGGGTTTGCTGAGTACGGATTTCTTCGGCGGCCTTCTCTTCGAAAGCGCCCTGTTGCTCTTCCGACCATTCACCCAGGGCGATCAGGTGCCGCTTCAAGCGGTCGACCGGGTCGCCCAGCGGCCAGGCAGCATAGTCGTCGGCCGGCCGGTAGCGCGCCGGATCGTCGCTGGACGAATGTGCGTGGCCGCGATAGGTGACGAACTCGATGACAGTGGCGCCGAGGTTGGCACGAGCGCGCTCTGCGGCCCATTGCACGACCGCGTAGCTGGCAAGGAAATCGTTGCCGTCGACGCGCAGGGCCGGCAGCCCGACGCCCACCCCGCGCGACGCGAAGGTGGTTTGTTCGCCGCCAGCAACGGTCTGGAACGTCGATATCGCCCATTGATTGTTCGAGATGCTGACAATGACCGGCACGCGGTAGACCGAGGCGAACAGAATGCCGGCGTGGAAGTCGCCTTCCGCCGTGGCGCCTTCGCCGACGAAAGCGACCGCGATCTTGTCGTCGCCGCGAAAGGCCGATGCCATCGCCCAGCCCACGGCCTGCGACACCTGCGTCGCAAGATTGCCCGACATCGCGAAATATCCGAATTCCGGATAGGAATAGTGCAACGGCATCTGCACGCCGTGCTGCTTGTCGCCGGCATTGCCATAGGTCTGGTTCATCATATTGATGATCGGACAGCCGCGGGCGATCAAGAGCCCCTGCTGGCGGTAGGAGGTGAAGCACATATCGTCGTTGCCGAGCGCGAAGGCGTGCGCGACGGCAATGGCCTCTTCGCCCAGGCCACGCAGGAAGAACGACGTCTTGCCTTGGCGCTGGGCGCGGAACATGCGGTCTTCGAAGATGCGGTCGACGACCATGAACTTCAAGGCGCGGCGCAACGTCTCCGGCGCTAGGCGCGGGTCCCAGGGACCGACGGCTTGATGGTTCCAGTCCAGCACGCGGATCAAGTCGTACGCCAGCTCGCGCATTGCGCCGGCGGGCGCGGCGACGTCCGGGCGGCGGACGCTGCCAGCCTCCGGAATCTGGAGATAGCTGAAATTCGGCTTTTCGCCCGGCCGCGCCGGAGCGTCCGGGAAGTGCAGACTGAGTTTGACGGTATTGCGCAAAGGGACAGCTCCACGCATGACGGGAAAGACCAGCCTACACGGGGCAGAGTGACAAGTATAACTTCGTGACCAAGGGATGAATTTGCAAAACGAATGTGGTTGACGCTTTGGAATTAGGATATAACATCAAAAAAATGGTCACGAATTAGGATATCATTCCATATGGATGATTTCGACCGCAAGCTTCTCCGTGTTCACCAAGCCGAACCTGAGCTTTCGGTTCATGAACTGGCCGAGCGGGTTGGACTATCTCACACGCCGTGTTGGCGGAGGCTGAAAAAGCTCGAGGCCGACGGCGTCATCAAGGGGCGTGCGGTTATCCTGGACCCCGCAGCGTTGGGCCTTTCCATCACCGTGTTCGCGCACATCAAGGTCAAGCAGCACGACGAGGACACGCTGGAAGTCTTCGAGCGCTCCGCGCGGGCGCGTCCCGAGATCGTCGAATGTTTCTCGATGTCCGGCGATTCGGATTTTCTGCTGCGGATTGTCACCGGCAGCGTCAGCGATTATGAGCAGTTCCTCACGCGCACGCTGCTGCATCTGCCGGGCGTCGGCTCGGTGAATTCGAGCTTCGCGCTGAAATGCGTGAAGAATACGACAATGCTGCCGATATGATCGGCCTATGTCGGATAAGTCGACAGCAGCAGGCTGGTTTCGGAACCGGCGATGCCTTCGATCTGCCGGATGCGGTGTAGCGCCAGATCGAAGGCTTCCAGGCTTTCGGTGTTGAGTTCCAGCACCATATCCCAGCGGCCGTTGGTGGTGTGGACCGCGGCAACCTCGGGGTAGCCGCGCAGAAGCTTGATGATTTGTTCCGAGCGCTCGCCCTCCACCGCGATCATCATGATGGCGCGGACGCGCGGCATCTCCGCTTCCTGGCGAACGCGGATGGTGAAGCCCTGGATCGTCCCATGCGAAGTCAGACGGCTGATGCGGTTCTGAACCGTGCCGCGCGACACGCCCAGCGCCTTCGCCAGAGCGGCGATGGGGAGGCGCGCGTTTTTGCGCAGCAATGCGATCAGTTGGCGGTCTTTGTCGTCCATGGAATGGCCTTGCCTGCCAATTTGTCAGTTCAATATGCCATAATGCCATATTATTTGACGTTTTACAGCATTATGTTGGCTTTTCGTTAGCAAGCCCATCGCCGACAATACTCGCAATGTGGTCGTACCGTTCAAGGAGTGCCCATGTTTCGCAAGCCGACGCTGCTGATGACCGACGCCGGTCATTTCGAAGTTTCCTACGTCATCAATCCGTGGATGAAGCCCTCGGCCTGGTCGGAGGATCGCGAGGGGCATTTCCGCGCAGCGCAGGCGGCGTCGGCGGCGCTCGCCAAGGCGCTGGCGGCAGCGGGCGCGGAGGTGATCCGCGGCGAAGGCGCGCCCGGCCTGCCCGACATGGTATTCCCCGCCAATGCCGCCATCGTGCTCGATCGCCGCGCGTTGGTCGCCCGTTTTCGCTATCCCGAGCGCCGCGGCGAAGAGCCTCTGTTCCTCAAGACCTTCGAGCGCTTCAAGGCGGGCGGCTTCCTCGACACCGTCAAGCAGTTTCCCGAAGGCTGTTTTCAGGAAGGCGCCGGCGATTGCATCTGGGACGCGACGCGCCAGCGCTTCTGGGCCGGTTTCGGCCAACGCTCGGTGCACGAGGCGGTGGCTGTCATCGAGGAATTCTTCGACGCGCCGGCCACGCCTCTCGAACTCGTCTCCTCGCGCTTCTATCATCTCGATACCTGCTTTCTTTCGCTCAGCGGCGGCGAAGTCGTCTTCTACCCGAAGGCCTTTTCGCCCGAAGGTCTGGCCGCGATCCGCGACGCCGTTCCAAGAGAAAACCTGATCGAAGCGAGCGACGATGACGCCGCCGGTTTCTGCGTCAACGCCGTCAATATCGGTCGCCAGATCGTGATGGCCCAGCCGAAGGACGGCTTGCGCGCCAAGCTCAGCGAGCGCGGCTATGTCGTGACCGGCCTCGATTTGTCGCCCTTCATCATGGCCGGTGGCGGCGCCTATTGCATGACCTTGCGGCTGGATCGGGCGCGCGAAGCTGCCGCCGCGCGCAGCGCCGCGTCGTGACCCGCGCAGGAGGATAGAATGAATCTTCCGATTTTCCCCACCCGTCCGGCCTCGACCGGAGCCTACATTGCGCTCGAAGAGCGTTACGGCGCCTCGAACTACAAGCCGCTCGACGTCGTGTTGGCGCGCGGCCAGGGCGTCTATGTGTGGGACGTGGAAGGCAAGCGTTATCTCGATTGCCTGTCGTCCTATTCCGCGGTCAACCAGGGCCATTGCCATCCGAAGATTCTCGCTGCGCTCACGGAGCAGGCGGCAAAGCTGACCATTACCTCGCGAGCGTTCCGTAACGACCAGCTCCCCCTGTTCTACGAGGAACTCTGCGCCCTGACCCATTCGCACAAAGTGCTGCCGATGAACTCGGGCGCCGAGGCGGTGGAAACCGCGCTGAAGGTGGCGCGCAAATGGGGCTACGAGGTCAAGGGCGTACCGGATGGTGAGGCCGAGATCGTCGTCTGCAAAGACAATTTCCACGGCCGCACGCTGGCCATCGTCGGCTTCTCGACCGATCCGGCGTCGCGCCAGAGCTTTGGCCCCTTCGCGCCGGGCTTCAAAGTTGTGCCTTATGGCGACGCGGAGGCGCTGGAGCGCGCCATCGGGCCCAACACCGTCGCCTTCCTGGTCGAGCCGATCCAGGGCGAGGCGGGCGTCATCGTTCCGCCGCCGGGTTATCTGAAGAAGGCGCGCGAATTGTGCACCCGGCATCGCGTGGTGCTGATCCTGGACGAAATCCAGACCGGGCTGGGGCGCACCGGCACTTTGCTGGCCGAGGAGCACGAAGGCATCGAGGCCGACCTGACGCTGATCGGTAAGGCGCTGTCGGGCGGTTTCTATCCGGTGTCCGCGGTGCTGTCGAACAAGGAAGTGATGGACGTGCTCAGGCCCGGCGAGCACGGCTCGACCTTCGGCGGCAATCCGCTGGCCTGCGCCGTGGCGCGCGCCGCGCTGCGCGTGCTGGTGGAAGAGGGCATGATCGAGAACGCGGCAAGAATGGGCGATTATCTGATGGCGGGCCTGCGCGGCATCAATTCAAACATCGTCAAGGAAATCCGCGGACGCGGGTTGATGGTGGCCGTCGAGCTTCATCCCGAGGCCGGCGGTGCGCGGCGCATCTGCGAGGCGCTGAAGGATCGCGGCATCCTCTGCAAGGAAACCCACGGCAACACGCTGCGCATCATGCCGCCGCTGATCGTGACACAGGCGCAGATCGACGAGGCGATGGTGCAGTTCCGTGCGGTGCTGGCAGGGAAGGGTTGAAGGTATCGCGTTATTCGTGACGCAGCGCCTCGATCGGATCGAGCCGCGCCGCGCGCCGCGCTGGAAAGAAGCCGAAAGCAACGCCGACGCCGGCGGAAAATAGCACCGCGATCACCACGATCCCGGGTTGGAAGATGAATGGCAGTTTCAATAGCGCCGCAACGCCTGCCGCACCGGACAGACCGATGGCAATCCCGACGAGGCCGCCCAGCGCGCTGATCACCGCCGCTTCGATCAAGAATTGCAGCAGCACGTCACGGGCCCGCGCGCCGATGGCCAAGCGGATGCCGATCTCGCGGGTACGCTCGGTCACCGAAACCAGCATCACATTCATGATGCCGATTCCGCCTACCAGCAGGCTGACCGCCGCGACGGCGGACAGGAAGGCGGTCAGCGTTCCGGTAATCGTCGTCAAGATGTTGCTGATCGCCTTCAAGTCGGTAATTTGAAAATCGTCCTGTTCGTTCGGACCGAGGTGCCGCCTGGTGTGCATCAAAGCGGTAATGTCTTTTGTCGCTTGGGGAACCTGCGATGCGCTTTGCACGGCAACCAGAACCAGGGAGATATCGCTGTTACCGGTGAAGCGGCGCTGCACCGCTCGGATCGGCATGATCACCAGATCGTCTTGATCTCCGATGAGCGCGGACGACTGCCCCTTTGACTCCAAAAGACCGATCACCTCGCACGTGACCTTTCCAAGCCGTATGCGCTGGCCGACCGGGTCCTGAGATCCGAACAGCTCTTTGCGTACGGTCTCGCCCAGAATGCAAACGGATTTTCCGTTGAAATCTTCGGACACGTTGAACATGCGCCCCAAACCGAGGGGCCACTCGCGCGCGGCAAAGAAATCGTTGGTCGTGCCGGTAATCTGGGTCGAGTGGTTGCGGTTTCCCAGAATGGCGGCAGCGAAGGTGTGCAATTCCGGCGCGACCTCGGCCAGACCGTTGATGTCGCGCCTGATCGCGTCGGCGTCCGCTATTTGAAACGCCGTAACGGCCCGTAAATTACGTTGCCCGGGCGCAACGACCAGAAGGTTGTGGCCAAACGAGGCGAAGGATGAGGTTACGGACTGCGTGGCGCCGTTGCCCAGTGTCACCATCATGATCACGGCGCCGACGCCAATGATGATGCCGAGCGTCGTCAACATGGAGCGCAGCAGGTTGCTGCGGATCTCGCGCAAGGCCAGAAGGAATGCGTTTCCGATCATGCGCCGCCGCCCGTGTCCGAAACGATCAGTCCATCGCGGAAGCGCACGCGGCGCTTGGCGTAGGCCGCGATCTCTTCTTCATGCGTCACCAGAACGATGGTGATGCCGCGCTGTTGGTTGAGCGATTTCAAGAGCGCCATGATCTCATGGCTCATGGTCGAGTCGAGATTGCCGGTCGGCTCGTCGGCGAACACCACCGAAGGTTCGCTCACCAGCGCGCGGGCGATCGCCACGCGCTGCTGCTGGCCGCCGGAAAGCTCGGAGGCGGTGTGTTTGCCGCGCGTCGCGAGCCCCACCTGCTCGAGCACGGCCTTGGAACGCTTGTGCCGCTCGGAGCGGCGCATGCCGCGATAGATCAGCGGCAATTCGAGATTTTCGATCGCCGTGGTGCGCCTGAGCAGATTGTAGCCCTGGAACACGAAGCCGATGTAATAGCGCCTGAGCAGCGCGCGCTGATCCTGGGTTAGGCTTCCGACGTCGACGCCGCGGAAGAAATACTGCCCGAAGGTCGGTGTATCGAGACAGCCCAATATGTTCATCGCCGTCGATTTGCCGGAGCCCGACGGGCCCATCACAGCCACGAATTCATGTTCGTTGATCGTGAGGTCGATCCCGGCCAGCGCGGCGACCTGGGCTTCGCCTTCGCCGTAAAGTTTCATGACGTCGTGAAGCTCGATCAGCGGGACGCTCATTGCGCGCCCGGCGTCTTGCTGTCGGTGACAAGCTGATCGCCCGGTTTGATGTCGCCGGAGAGAACCACCGTAAAGCGCCCGTTGCTGCCGCCGAGTTTCAGATCGTGGGCCTTGAGCCCCTTGCCTGCCACGGTCCAGACGCGCCCCAACCCCACGCCGGTTCGCGCCGGCGGCGCCAGCTTGACGATATAATCGGCCGGAACGAAGCGCAGCGCCGCGTTGGGTAGCAGCACCGCGTTGTCGATCTTGCCGGTGACGATCTCTGCCGTCGCCGTCATCCCCGGCTTGAGCAGCAGATCGCGGTTATAGACCAGCAGTACGCCCTTGTAGGTAACGACGTTCTGCACCGTCTCGGACGCGTTGTGGATGGAGATCAGCTTGGCCTGGAAATGCTTGTTGGGATAGGCATCGACGGTAAAGCTTGACGGCTGGCCTTGGTGCACTGCGCCGACGTCGGCTTCGTCGATGTTCACGTCCAATTCCATCTGCGAGAGATCGCTGGCCAGGATGTACAGCTCCGGCGTCGTCATCGCCGCCACCACGGTCTGGCCGACCGAGACTTTGCGGTCGAGCACGACCCCGTCGATCGGCGCATAAATGGTCGCTTTGGTCAGTTGAGTTTCAAAGACTTGCACCTGAGCGGCGGACTGGTCTACTCCCGCTTGCGCGCGCGCATAATCGCCTTTGGCGGAATCGTACACCTCTTGCGACAGGGCGTTGATCTTGAGCAATTCCGCATAACGTTTGAATGTGGCTTCGCTCTGGGTCTGTGTCGCCTGCGATTGCGCCAACGTCGCGCGGGCCTGGCGCAACTGGGCTTCGATTGCTTCGGTGTTGATCTGGGCGAGCTTCTGCCCCTGCTTCACATGGTCGTTGTAATCGACGTAAAGCGCATCGATGCGCCCCGAAACTTCCGCACCCACCGTCACTTTGACCCGCGGCGCCAACGTTCCGGTAGCGCTCACCGTCATGGTCAGCGAGCCCTTGGTGACCGGCTGGGTAACATAAGTGAGTGCCGGATGTCCGCTGAAGAACATCCAAACAGCGACACCAAGCACCACGACGCCGACGCCGAACCAGGTGCGCTTGAGCCGCCACCATTTCCTTTTCTTCTTGCGCGGGGCGGAAGTAAGACCAAGCCGCTCGGATATTTCCTGCTCGGGCGGCGCAAACCGACCGTGACCAAAGTCGCTCAAGGAGCCCCCTCCGCAGAAACGCAACCGGAGAATAGAGTGGAACATATTTGTTTATTGTGAGGCAAACTGGGGGAAAATGCGCGGCAATACGCCGTCGCCCGGTCTCACGCCCGAAGCTCGGCACTTACACTTTCTCTTTAACCATCTTGCCGCCGCCGCCAGCCGGGCCATTAGGAGATTCTGATACGCGTAAGCAATTCAGGATTGTAGCAGGCGGCGCATCTACGAGGCGCTAAAGGACCGCGGCATTTTGTGCAAGGAGACGCACGGCAACACCCTGCGCATCATGCCGCTGCCGATCATCGCCGAGGCGTAGATCGACGAAGCTCTGGTCCAGTTCCGGGGGGTGCCGGCGTGACGCCTCAAACTTTAACGAAATGGGAATTTTGATTTACCGCACTGACAAATCCGCTGAATCGTGACTACATAGGATCAGGCACCCCTCGTAGGAGGCGAAGATGTCGATCATCGGCGGTTTGGTTGATGCACACCACGAAATGGAACTGACCCCATCCTGTCGGCTCGTGACCAGTAATTGGTTTGCCCGGCACTTGTGGGCGATTTTGCTGGCCGGCTTGGCCGCAGCGCTCTATTTCGTGCTCTGACCGCACCGCGCACACTCCTTCGTTGCCCGGGTCGCGATATCAAACAAACGGATTCTGACTCCGATACTTCCACCCTGCGCATCATGCCGCTGCCGATCGTCGCCGAGGCGTAGATCGACGAGTCCATCCCGCCGGTTTCTTTGGCTGCCGTAATTCCGAGACTTGTTCGCGAAAAAAATCCTCCGCCACCTCTTGAAACGCTCTGGCCGAATTCCCATCTCACTTCGGAAACGTGCGCGAAGGAAGGTGCGAAAATTTTTTCGGAGAAACAATTATCTTGCCGAATGAGGTGTGAGCGAAATGCAGACTGAAAGAGGTGTCGTCGTAAGGGGATCAAGTATTTGCATCAAGGCATTAACGCGAAAAAGGGCGATTTGAATTCACGTTTATGAGTTTTCTGAATCGAGGGAGGGCCCATGCGCAAAAAAAATCGCAAACAATTATCTTGCCGAAGCGACGCAAGAGAGACGGATCGCGGCTCTTATCTCGCCATGCGCGGCGCACCCCGGGGTCGTTTCACGCGCGGCTTGGGCGGGCTCGGCACGCCCTCGCCCAGCGCATAGGTCAGATCCCTCAGATGCTGCATGAAGGCATAGCGGTCGGTGATCGAGGCAAGCGCGTCGTAAGGCACGACGTCGCCGACGCGCACTCTTATCTCACTGCCGATTTTGTTGTGAACTTCCTTGAACAGCAGCGACAGGCGCAGCGTCATGCTGACGTGGCTCGCCAGCTGGAACACACGACTGTTCTGACCGGCAAAGAACACCGGGGCCACCGGCGCGCGCGCCTGGGTTATCATTCGCGCGGTGAAGGTTTTCCAGTCCGCGTCGACGGCCCGCTTGTGCCAGACGGTCGGCGTGGTGGAAACCCCGCCCGCCGGGAAGATCACAAGGCAACCGCCGCCCATCAGATGCGCTTTGGCTTTGGCGCGCGACTGCAGGTTCGTCTTCAACGCCTCTTTGTTCTCGGTAAAATCGATGGGCAACATGAATGGCTTGATCTCGTCGGCGCGATAAAGGACCGAGTTCGTCAGGACACGGAAATCGCTCCTGACTTTCGCCACCAGATGGCAGATGACAAGGCCGTCGAGAACCCCAAAGGGATGGTTCGAAACCACGACCAACGGCCCCGTCTTCGGCCAGCTGGACAGCTTTGTGCCGTTGCAGGCAATGTTGAGTTCGAGGCGGCGGATCGCCTCATCCCAGAAGGTTTCATTCTGCGGCGGATGGTTCTGGTAGTCCTCGTAGAGCCAACGCAGATAAGGCTGACCCGTCATGCGCTCGATCACGCGGATGACGAAACGCTTGCCCCGCGGGTCGTCCGGGGCGGCGTAGGAAAAAGTATCGATGTCGTGCGACGGGGTGTTCATCGGCACCCGCATCCCGCATGCGCATGAGGATGATGAATCGGCGGCTTGTCGCCGGTCTTGGCGACGGCAAGCCGGGACAATTCCGCCGTCGCCTCGAAATCCCCGCGTATCGTACTCAGCAATTTGCCGTCGCTCATCAGCTCGAGGGCGGTCAGCGCCATGGCCTTGGCGCCGTCGATCACCGCGGCGTCGCCTTGCTCCGAAGCCGCCCAGCGCGCGAACTCCGGATTGTGGATGATGACGCCGGCCGGCGCCACGGCGAGCATGGGATGGATCGACGCCACGCGGTGGCTGACGTTTCCCATGTCGGTCGAGCCGGCGAAGCCCGGCGGAATGTCCTTCATCGGGAAGAAGTCGCGGCCCAGGGACCGCGCGTTGCGCTCGAAGGCTTCGGCCATCGGCCAGTTGGTCTTGAGATCGAGATAATCAACGCCGCTCCATTTGAGTTCGAGGCGGCAGCCCGTGGCGATGGCGCCGGCCTCGAAGCAGGCCTGCACGCGCGCCTTGAGCGGCGCCAGTTCGCCCACGTCGGCGGCGCGCACGAAGAAGCGGCAGGCGGCGCGTTCCGGCACGATGTTCGGCGCCATGCCGCCTTCGGTGATGATGCCGTGGATGCGCTCGCTGCCCCGGATGTGCTGGCGCAGCTGCGCGATCGACTGATACGCGGTGACGACGGCGTCGAGCGCGTTCAGCCCGCGATACGCCATGGCGGAGGCGTGCGCGGTGCGGCCGTGATAAATCGCTTCCACCTCGGAGATGGCGATGCACGGCATGGTCATCAGGTTCATGTTGGACGGATGCACCATCATCGCCGCGTCGGTCTTCTCGAAGGCGCCGAGCCGCGCCATCAGCTCCTTGCCGCCATAGCGTTCCTCGGCGGGCGTGCCTAGCGTGCGCACCATGCCGGGCAGCCCCGCGCCGAGCTTGGACAGCGCGACGGCCGCGCCGTAACCGGCGGCGGCGATGATGTTGTGGCCGCAGGCATGGCCGATGCCGGGCAGCGCGTCGTATTCCGAGAGGATCGCGATGGTCGGGCCGCCTTGCTTGCCGAACTCGGCGGCATAAGCGGTGGGCAGGCCGAAGGCTTCGCGGCTCACCGCGATGCCGTGGCCGGCGAGAGCATCGGCGAGGCGCGCCGAGGACTTGAATTCCTCCAGCGCCAGCTCGGGTTCGCCGTGGATCGCATGGCTCAGACCGAGCAGCTCGTCGCGCATGGCATCGACCGCCGAAACGACATCTTTTTTCAACAGTTCCAACGACATGTTCGAGCCTTCGCAGCGCGACAAAGGCATCATAGACAGTCGCGGACGGCTTTGCGATGGTCGTTCTCGCAACCAAGCGGAGCAAGAACTTGACGTTGTTCACCCATTCGCCGGATGGCGTGCGCATCGCCTATGACAGCGTGGGCGAGGGCCGGCCCATCGTGCTGATCCACGGTTTCGCCTCCAGCCGCGAGCAGAACTGGCGCTCCACCGGCTGGATCGACCGGCTGGCCGCCGCCGGCTTCCGCATCGTCAACCTGGACTGCCGCGGTCACGGCAAGAGCGACAAGCCGCACGAGCCGGCCGCCTATGGCGAGCACATGATCGACGACATCATCGCCGTCATGGACGCGGCCCAGGCGCCGACGGCCGACGTGATGGGCTATTCGATGGGCAGCATCCTCACCATCCGTTTGCTGATGCAGCACCCCGAACGGGTGCGGCGCGCGGTTCTGGCCGGCCTGGGCGCATCGTACTTCGCGGAGTCGCAAGCCTGGCGCGCCATGATCGCCGGAGCGATGGAAGCGGAGGACTTCGCGAACATCGCCGATCCGGTCGCCCAGCGCTTTCGCATCTTCGGCTTGCAGAAGGGCAAGGACCGGCTCGCGCTCGCCGCCTGCATGCGTTCGCCGGGTCATAAATATACGCAAAGCGATCTGAAGCGCTCGACGCGCCCGGTGCTGGTGGTGTGCGGCGGGAAGGACGATTTGTCCGGGGCGCCCGAACCGCTGGCGGAAGCGTTCGCCGACGGCCGCGCGGTGACGCTGCCGGGCAAGGATCACATGAGCGCGGTGGGCGATCCCGCCTACAAGAAAGCGGTGCTTCAGTTTCTTGGCGAGTGAGGCGAACACGGTAGAGAGAATAACCGCGGGATGAACTTTCACCTCCCCCTTGCGGGGAGGTCGGCGAGTGTAGCGAGCCGGGTGGGGGGCGGTGCCTCAGCCGGGCTCTTCCCCCCACCCGATCCGGCTTCACTGCATTACGCCGGATCGACCTCCCCGCAAGGGGGAGGTGAAGAGTTCCAGTTGCATCACCCGGCGATTTCATTCCTTGCTTGGCAACCGCTTGGATGAGCGCGAGGTGCGCGTCGGGGTTGGCGTGCGCATCGACCATCGCGCCGATGAGGGCGCAAACCCAATACTGCCGCTCGCAGTGATCGCGCAGCATTTTGTGGCGGGCGATGTTTGCGGCGGCGAAGGCTCCGTGCTTGAAGGCGTTCTTGTTGCCGCGCGGCGCTCCAACTTTCTTGCGGTTTTTTCCCGCCGTTCTGATTCCGCTTGGGCGATCCGCGGCTTGCGCGGAATTCGGCAAGATAATTGTTCCTTGCGGAGTGAAGGGGCCCCCTCCCCCCTCCCGGTGCATTTGGCCTGCGGCGCAGACGCAGCTTCGCCTCCGCCAGAATGCGGGGCGTGTTCGCGCGAGATAGAGCAATCGCCTTCATGGCGCGCATTATACGCCCGCGCGGCGCGTGCCGGATAAGTCGTGCGAGGGCGAGGGAAGTGCGTGATGGGATTGGGGAAATTGGCGGGGGAGGGGAAGGATAAGGTTTTTTGGTGTGGCCGCGCGGCCATCACCAGAGTCGTGCATGAAAACTTTCGGACGACTCCGTATGCTAGGCCTTAGCCCCGAAGATGTCCCGTTGCAGCTCTTTGAATGTTTCCGTTTGCGGAGTGACTAGAGACGCAAGCGTTTCGCACATGAATGTCTTAGTCGTGTTGCCTGCTGCGGTCAGACTAGGTGCGACCAACGCTGCGAGATCATCGAGCGCAACGGCCAGCGACCGCTGCCATGTTGATCGATCCATTTTTGTAGGCTTTAGGATGACAGGCTGATCGAAATTGGCCTCGAAATTGATGAACGCCACCGTCCCCGGTGACTGCGATTCAAGATCACGCGCACGGCGTAACATCCCGATTGCATTCGTTGCGAACCCACGAAACTCCTTCAACCGAATTGACTTTAGATGCATTGGACGGACCCCTGTGCAATTACCGCTGCAATTGAGCTTAGCCCATATTAACCGAGTCGTTCCTTCTCTATATTATGGCTATGGACGATCCGTACAATCTGAGACGCTTTCTGGATGCCCAAACTCCGGTGATCGAGCAGGTGCGCGCGGAGTTGCGCGCCGGGTGCAAACGCGGGCATTGGATGTGGTTTGTCTTTCCGCAGATCGCTGGGTTGGGGCATAGCGACATGGCGCGGAAATTCGCCATCGCGTCACTAGACGAGGCGCGGGCGTATGCCGCGCACGAAATCCTTGGGCCGAGGCTGAGAGAGTGCGCGGCGCTGGTCGTGGCGGTGGAGGGGCGCTCCATCGAAGAGATTTTCGGCGCGCCCGACGATCTCAAATTCCACTCGTCGATGACCTTGTTCTCGCGCGCCGCGCCGCAGGAGCCGGTGTTCAAGGATGCGCTGCAAAAGTATTTCGGCGGAGAAGAAGATCGGGCGACGGTGGAGAGAATATAGCTGGCCGATGGTTTCCCCCCACCCGGCTCGCTACGCTCGCCGACCTCCCCACGTTGGGGGAGGTGAAATGCTGGGGTGCCCTTTCGCCGTTCGACGTTGTCCCCAACTGGGGGCCCGCGCCAGGCGGGCAGTCGGCGGACGCGGGAAGGGACGGCAATTCGACTCTTTTCTTGCCAAGTGCAGCCTTCCATTCATCGCTTGATGACGTCCCGCGTTGGTTGCGCTAGAAAGTGTGCAAATCGCTCGCTTTGTCACGGAGGAAATCTTGAGAGCGCTGGTTCCGATCCTCGGGCTTATCCTGATGGCGACCCCGGCAGTTGCGCAGACGATCCGGCCGGCGGATGCGCGCGCACATGTGGGTCAGACGGTCACGGTCGAGGGCATCGTCGCCGACGTCCACACCGCCGGCCGCTCCGGTACGACGTTCATCGACATGGGCGGACGTTACCCCAACAACGCGCTCGCGGCGGTCATCTTCTCGGCGGACGCGAGCAAGTTTCCCAATGTGGCCGCGCTGAGCGGCAAGACCGTGGACATTACCGGCGCGGTTCGTCTTTATCAAGGCAAGCCCGAGATCATTCTGAACGCCGCGGACCAGCTCAAGCGCCGCTAGCGAGTGTCGGCGCGAGGGACCGGGCGCAGGGTTCCGGCGGTCGCGCCGAAACCCCGCATTCCCGACCGGCGCTATTTCAGGATCAATTCGCGCGTCAGCATCTCGCCCTTCAAGGTGCGGATGCTTTCGCGGTCGATGCCGGACTTGTTGGCGGCGGGAAGCGAGCCGAAGATTTTCTTCGTCACGGCATCCTGTTCGTCCAGCGGCACGTCGAACGCGCCCATGTTCTTGTATTCGACCATCAGATAGAGGTCGGGCTCGTTTTCGCGCGGATCGGTCACCACCAGCACCTTGTAATCGAGCACCAAGCCCTGCGCCTTCGCCGCTTCCTGTTCCGCGCGCCATGTCGTGGAGACGAACTTCAGGTAATCTTCGAAATGGCCGGGCTTGGTCAGGACGGCCGAGACATCCCAGACCGGGCCGCTGTCGTAAGGGTGGGAGTCCTGCGCCAAGGCGGCGGCGGACGTGGCGAGCATGGCGGCGGATGCAAAAGCCAGAGCAATATACGATTTCATCGGGTTTCCCCTCCATTCATGGGCGGGAAGCCGCCGGATAATCTCCCGCGGGTCCCGCTGTTGAATTAGAGTGAAAGTAACTCGCATCTCATGTCAACCCAGCCGTGTATTCTTGACCGAGGGGCAGGCGGCTGCGCCGGGCTGCTATCGTCTTGGAATGAATGAGTCCGCCGAATCGGCTTCCACGCTTCCTCCCGTCTTCGCGCGCTGGTTCGCCGCGCGGGGGTGGACGCCGCGGGCGCATCAGCTGGCACTGGTGGAGCATGCGGCGCGCAGGGAGTCGGTGCTGCTGGTGGCACCGACCGGCGGCGGGAAGACTCTGGCGGGGTTTTTGCCGACGTTGATCGAATTGGCAGGGAAGGGCGAGCGCCGCCATTCTCGTACCCTTCACACGCTGTACATCTCGCCGCTCAAGGCGCTGGCGGTGGATGTGGCGCGCAATCTGGAAACGCCGATCGCCGAGATGGGTCTGGACGTGCGCGCCGAAACGCGCACCGGCGACACGCCGCCCTCGCGCCGCCAGCGCCAGCGCCATTCGCCGCCGGACATTCTTCTTACAACGCCCGAGCAGTTGGCGCTGTTGCTGTCGCATCGCGATGCGCCGCGGATGTTCGAACATCTGAAAACCGTGGTGCTGGACGAACTGCATGCGCTGTACAATTCCAAGCGCGGCGATCTGTTGGCGCTGGGATTGGCGCGGTTGCAGAAACTTGCGCCCGCGCATCGCCGCGTCGGGCTTTCCGCGACCGTCGCGGACGCAGCGCCGTTGCAGCGTTACTTGGTCCCACAGCCAATGGGCGGCGAAGCGCGCGCGGTGCTGGTACGCGGAGCGGCCGGTGCGATCCCGCAGATTTCCATCCTGGCGTCGGAAGAATATGTGCCCTGGGCGGGGCATCTGGCGCGCCACGCGATGGGCGACGTGATGGCGGCGATCAAAAGCGCCGCGACCGCACTGATCTTCGTCAACACCCGCAGCCAGGCCGAACGCACCTTTCAGGATCTGTGGCGGATCAACGAGGACAATCTCGCCATCGCGCTGCATCACGGCTCGCTCGCCCCGGCGCAGCGGCGCAAGGTGGAAGCGGCGATGGCGAGCGGGCGGCTGCGCGCGGTGGTGTGCACCTCCACCCTCGATCTCGGCATCGATTGGGGCGCGGTGGATTTGGTGATCTGCGTCGGCGCGCCCAAGGGCGCCGCGCGCCTGGTGCAGCGCATCGGCCGCGCCAATCACCGGCTCGACGAGCCGAGCCGCGCGCTGCTGGTGCCCGCCAACCGCTTCGAGGTTTTAGAATGCGAAGCGGCGCGCGCTGCGGTGATCGCGGGCGAACTCGACGGCGAGCGGCTGCGCGACGGCGGGCTCGATGTGCTGGCGCAGCATGTGCTGGGCATGGCGTGCTCGGCGCCGTTCGACGCGGATGCGCTGTATGCGGAAGTGGTGTCGGCCTCGCCTTATCGCGGGCTGTCGCGCCAGGATTTTGACAGCGTGGTCGATTTCGTGGCGACCGGCGGCTATGCGCTCAAGCGCTACGACCGCTACGCCAAGCTGCGCAAGACGCCGGAAGGCTTGTGGCGGTTGGCCCATCCGCGCATGGCCCAGCAATACCGGCTGAACGTTGGCGTGATCGTCGAGGAGCCAATGATCGACATCCGCATCCAGTCGCGCGGGCGCCCGGTGGGCGCGGGCGGGCGCGTGCTGGGCCAGCTTGAGGAATATTTCATCGAACAGCTTTCGCCCGGCGACACTTTTGTGTTCGCGGGCGAGGTGCTGGCGTTCGAGGGCATTCGCGAAGACGCGGCGTTCGTCTCGCGTACCCAGGACCACGAGGCGCAGGTGCCGTCCTATATGGGCGGGAAGTTTCCGCTGTCGACGTTCCTCGCCCAGCGCGTGCGCGAGATGGTGTCGAAGCCCGAGACCTGGAACCTGCTGCCCGATCCGGTGCACGAATGGCTGCGCATCCAGGAATGGCGCTCGGTGCTGCCGCAGCCGGGGCAATTGCTGGTGGAGACGTTCCCGCGCGGGCAGCGCTATTATCTCGTCTGCTATCCCTTCGAGGGGCGCCTCGCGCATCAGACGCTCGGCATGCTGCTGACGCGGCGGCTGGAGCGGGCCGGGATGCGGCCCACCGGCTTTTCCGCCAACGAATACGCGCTGGCGGTGTGGGGCTTGCGCGATTTGTCGGGCCTCGATTTCGGCAAGCTATTCGACCAGGACATGCTCGGCGACGATCTCGATGCCTGGCTGGCGGAATCCAATCTCTACAAGCGCACCTTCCGCAATTGCGCGGTCATCGCCGGGCTGATCGAGCGCCGCTCGCTGGACCGCGAGAAAACCGGCCGGCAAGTGACGTTTTCCACCGACCTGATCTACGACGTACTGCGCGAGCACGAGCCCGACCACGTTCTGCTGCGCGCGACCTATCAGGACGCGGGCACCGGCCTGCTCGATATCGCGCGGCTGGGCGATATGCTGAAGCGCGTGCGCGGACGGATCTTGAAACGCAAGCTGGATCGAGTGTCGCCGCTGGCGGTGCCGGCGCTGCTGGAAATCGGGCGCGAAATGGTGGCGGGCGAAGCGGGCGAGGACATCTTGCGCGAGGCCGAGGAAGCGCTGATCAGGGATGCGATGCGTGTCGAATAGCCAGGACCTCCACATCTCCGTGAAT
>Ga0182021_10003631_pt1 | contig 18159 bp, 16 predicted proteins | sample 612E3MmetaG_FD_120493 | JGI IMG/M metagenome (GOLD analysis project Ga0182021, IMG submission 120493) | Permafrost microbial communities from Stordalen Mire, Sweden - 612E3M metaG (Illumina Assembly) | ecosystem: Environmental > Terrestrial > Soil > Wetlands > Permafrost | place: Sweden... | reverse complement strand
TCTTGCCTGTCTCCGCCGGATTCGAGCTGCGGAACGAAACGGAGCGCAGCAGCGAGCGCTCGGGCGCTGAGGTCGAGCGCGGTTGCGCAGCGGAGTGGAGTGAAGCGGCTTGAAACGGACGGAGTCAGGCGCTTTTCCGGAGCGGCAGTCTGCCCAGCTTCAGCGTAGCGGCGGAAAGCTGGGCAGTCTGCCGCCCGAGCGTGGGCGCGGTGCGGTAGCACGCGCCAGGGTTCTTCTGACTCCTCGCCGGCAGGGCGAAGCACTGGTGGCGAGGGGTCAGACTGGAATGGTCTACGCAGTGAGGTCGGTCGGTTTCACAGTGAAACCGACCGTGCTCACGGCTAATGGCAGGCGTAGCCTGCACCCACCCGGCCGGGCAAGGCCTCGCGGCCTATTGCGGTGTCCTGGGCGACATGCGAAGCATCGCGCCTTCTGGAGTCTTTCCTTTTCAGGCGCGCACGAGCCGTTCTGCCTGTCTCGACAGCCCCGAACGGTTTCGGGGGCGGCGAGTCAGGCGTCGTGCGCGTGCCGAACAGGGCCGACACTTGGCGCGAAGAGAGTCCTAATGCCGTTTTCAGGACGGATGAGCGGAAGTGTCAGCTCTGTGAGGGGGAACATCGGTAGGTCTGCTCACGCTGGACATTCTCGCACTTGCAAGCGGACTGGGGAGGAGGCATTCTGGCTTCATCGGATGTCCAAACTGCTGCCCAATGTATTTATTCCATTTCTTGAGTCTCTGACTTTTAGTCGACCAAAGGAAGACGCACGTCCGATTTGCAGCTTGTGGGACGACAGGCATGGGGCCAAACCGGGAGGAGGGGCTATTGTAAAATCCGGTGTGTTTCTTTATCAGCGTGACCAGACGGAATTAAGTTTGGCTGGAGTCCGCCAGAAACTCTTTCACCTTTTGCGCAATGCAAGGCATGTGGCTACTGAACCCATCGTGGATGCTATTGTTGCCTGTGCCGTCGGAGCAAGTGGATCAGGGACGGAGCGGGCGGAGTTCTTAGAGAGTGTCTTAAGCCGATTTCGAGTGGCGGAGGTCAGCCATTTTTTTGTTCACCCTTTCCGAGCACTCATGCAGCCGATCCAATTCGATGGATATCGCTTAGGTGAGTTGGATCTAGCTATACTGAAGTCGCGTTGCGGTAGGGCCAAGTCAGACTATGCTGAGCTCTATGGTGCATCTCTTAAGGGGCGTCTAGCACTTCAGAGTCCAGAATTCAAGCATGTCGTGATTGATTTCCTGAAACCTGCGAAAGAAAAAGGTTTGATATTTTCTGACTCCTGGCGGGACCTATTGCTAAATTATTTTGAGAGGGTTTCTCGCCAGCATCTGGAGTTTATGTGGGAGCACCTGAACCGTACACAAGTATTATTGGCTCCCTTCGGTGCCCACATACTTGACATTGAGAATTTCCGGCGAAAAGGTGTGGGCAGCTTTGCTGAATCGGTAACGATTTATTTAACTTTTTCTCTTATAGACGCTGGGTATGTCGTGCCCGAGCGCGGAAGCGTGACAATTAATCAGCCTGGGCCAGACTCCGAATTCTATAGTCGATTCAAAACGCACGCTCGAGAGTACCGATTGTCCGAGTTAGGTGATTCCGAGCTGGCGCGAACTTTGTTTGCTTGTGCGGAGTTTTGCCAGAGGGCAATCCGGTATCTTGAAGCGGGGCGGGCTGAGGACGCGCTCCTTTATGCCACAATATGCTTAGAGTTCCTTTTTTCAGAAAGAGACGCGGTTGCTGAAAGTGTTTGCAGCAGGGGTGCCGTGGTGAATTACCTGCGACTTGCGTCTAGCTTCCCGGCGGCAGAGGACGAGCTTCGAAAGCTGTATCGACTGCGAAGCGATTTCGTTCATTCCGGCAGGCCTGTTCAGGCCTCCGACGCGGAACGTGTGATCGCATACGCACGGGAAACACTCAGGTGTTTGCTGGTGTTGCACTTCAAGGAGGAGAATCGCTCCGAAGGATTCATCCAACGATGGATCAAGAATTTGGATTTTCTTGTTGCCGGCTTGAGGGCGGGAAGGACATTCGATGATTCATTCCTTGCTGAAAGCGGAGTTTTCGGGTGGTGACGTTCCGGGGATTACCAGCAAAACCGCTGGGTAACTGGAATGTATTTGGCCGTTGGGTGGGCTTTGCGGAGCGGTAGCATGATGGGCGGCTACCGCTGGAGCCAGCCGGTGATGATGAGGTAACGCCAGACGAACGGCTGCCACCAAGGTAAATGCGGCCGGAACTGCGCTGGACGACCGCACGCGACCCAGAACTGCACCGGAACCGTGACGCGCTGGTAGTAGAGCGCTGCGACCGCGCACTGCCACCGCTGCCAACGAACGCCGACCAGAACCTGCCAACGCCTGGCGGCCCGGACTCTCTGTCTGTGCTCTCTCATCACGTTTCTGTGAGAGAGCACAGACAGAGAGGCTGGGACGCTGGCAGCACCTGACGGCACCGTGCGACGAGAAACGTGGATAGCCCGACAGGTTCGTACCCACCATCTGATTGTCCCCCGCGTAGTGGCAGCGAGCCGGCAGATCAGCATCCCCGATGACAGCCTGTCGTGTAGGCTGGCAGCGGGGATGCCTGCCGGCGAGCGAACGAAGGATTGGGATGCTGGATGATTTGTTGAGTTTGCTGCGTCTTACCGAGGGTGACGAAGCTGCTTGAGAAATCAAACGTCGTTGCCCGAACTGTAAGAACTGGTTTATTCCCGATCCGCGTTCCCGGCAGTGCCAGCGGTTCTGCTCAAAGGATTCCTGCCGCAAAGCGAGCAAGGCCGGGAGTCAACGCCGATGGCTTGAGAAACCGGGCAACGAGGATTACTGGAGAGGGACTGCGCGGCTTAACAAGATTCGGGCGTGGCGCAAAGCCAACCCGGGTTATTGGCGGCGTGAGTCTCGTCGAAAGCGTACGTTACAAGATGACATGGTCGCCGTGCCCTGCAGTTTGTTATTCACGGGGCATGAGAGACGATCAATATCGGTTCTTAACGCTGATGGGGCAGCTCCCCGGCCGGCTCAACGCCGAACAGGCCGCATGGGTGCTGAACTGTCAGGCGCATGACGTTCCCATTCTGGTGGCGGCGCGCCTCATCAAACCGCTGGGCAACCCGCCGCAAAACGGGAGCAAATACTTTGCGAGTGTGGAAATTGTGGAACTCGCCAGGGACCGAAACTGGCTCGCGAGGATAAGCAACGCCATCACGCAGCATTGGCGCTACAAAAACGCGAGCAGGAGGTGCAATTCTCAAGGTGATATTGAGAATGGCATGGCGGCACCGAGCGGCGGCAACGGAGACAGGAGATGATTAACTTCCGCCCGGCGGAGCGGGTCGCAAATCAGGCGGGCACCCGGTCCCAGCCCTGCCATGGCACCCATGAGCTGCCGCGCCCTGCCACCGCTGCCAGCCCCGCTGTGCGGGGCTGACCAGAAGTTACCAAAGCCTGGTGGCCCATTTTCAATGTCTGTGCTTACTAATCTGGCGGTTTTTCCTTTGCCTTGGCGGGCTTTTCCGTTACCCATCGCTACATCGCGCCGGCAGCCTGCATTCCGCTGAGCAACCAATGAATTATTGGTGGGTCAATCATAGCCAGACCTTCCGACATGAGTTTTTCGGGAAGTACATTTGGTCGCCGAGGCGGAAGAGGAACGACCAGATCAACCCATTTTACGAAACGATGCGGGAGGTGGCTCCAGGGGACATCGTTTTCTCCTTTGCCGACGGCGCCATCAAAGGCTTTGGGATTGCTCGGACGCAATGTTACTCGTCACCGCGGCCGGATGAATTTGGACATATTGGCCAGGCTTGGAACGAAGTCGGCTGGCGGGCGGACATTGATTTCCAGCCTTTCAGCGACCCGATGCGGCCATCGCAACATATGAACGCGATCGGGCCAACGTTGCCGGAGCGGTATTCACCCATCCGCGCGAACGGCCATGGCAACCAGGGGGTGTACCTGGCGCAGATTCCCCGGGCCATGGCGCTGGTCATCGCGCAACTGGCGTCGCCGGAGCTGCTGGGGATTATCCAAGGCATTCAGATGTCCGAAGTCGCGGAGACCCCGCTGCCGGAGTTGCGCGGGATCACGGAATGGGAGGAACAGGAGGCCAGCCGGATCTCAGAGGATCGCGCCTTGCCCGATACGGAAAAGGAGGCCCTCATCAAAGCTCGTCGGGGCCAGGGCCGGTTCCGGCAGGGGGTCGGGCGGTTGGAACGTTTTTGTCGTGTGACGCGCGTGGACCGACCGGAGCATCTGATCGCAAGTCATATCAAGCCCTGGCGGGAATCTGACAATCGCGAGCGGCTTTTCGAGGGCAACGGTTTGCTGCTGACACCGACGATTGATCACCTGTTCGACCGGGGGTTCATTTCCTTTGAGAATAGCGGCGAATTGCTGGTCTCCCCGGTGGCGCACGAGGATTCATTGAAGAAGATGGGAATCATAACGGATCGCGTCGTGAATGTGGGGGGCTTTGCTGAGCCCCAGCGGGAATTCCTTGAATTTCACCGCACCAACGTGTTTTTGAAAAGGGACTCTGGCGGATGAACCAGTTCCGACGCATGTGCTTCGATGCCGACCGAGCGTTCAATTCTGTGTTTGCGTCCGCGCAAATAAGAAAGGCACGTATTTTCGATTTTAGGCTTTCGTGATAATAGCGAGATGTGCTATTTTCACGATCGCAAACAAGCGATGGCCAGCAAAACCAACATTCCGGGCAGAAAAGTGCCTCAGGGCAATTACACGGCTTTCGTCCCGGATCCGCTGCCGCCGAAGCTGGAATGGACACCGCGGCTCATTCGCGTTCTGTCGGATGCAGACCGGTTGATCGGGAAATTGGCGGGTGAAGGCGGGCGGCTGCCGAATCCGCATGTGCTCATGCGGCCGTTCGTGAAGCGTGAGGCGGTCCTGTCGAGCAAGATCGAGGGCACGCAAGCCACGCTCGGGGAATTGCTGGCGTCGGAAGCCGGCGTGGCGGTCGATCGGAGCCCAGAAGACCTGCGCGATGTGGGCAACTATGTGGTTGCCCTGGAACATGGGATTGTCCGGCTCAAAGAACTGCCTCTTTGCGTGCGCATCGTCCGTGAGTTGCACGAAAAGCTCATGACCGGCGTGAGGGGGCACCAAGTCACTCCGGGACGTTTCCGGAAGATCCAAAACTGGATCGGGAAGCCTGGCAGCACGCCGGCAACGGCTTCATTCGTGCCACCGCCCGCGGAAGCCGTGGAAGACTGCCTGGCCGCGTGGGAAAAGTTTATACACGACTCCGACTTGCCGCCGTTGGTGACCATCGCGCTTGCCCATTACCAGTTTGAGGCGATTCACCCGTTTCTGGACGGCAACGGCCGGGTGGGACGCCTGCTGATTACGCTTTTCCTGATTGAACGACAGGTCTTACCGACACCGTTGCTATACCTGTCGGCGTTTTTTGAGGCGGCACGCCGGGATTACTACGATGGCCTGCGCGGTGTGAGTGAACGCGGGGCGTGGTCGGACTGGATTGAATACTTTCTGCTCGGCGTGGCCCGGATGTCGGAAGACGCCTTGAGTCGGGCGAGGCGCATGAACGGAAAGCTGGCCGAGTGGCAAAAAATAGTGGCGGGTGACTCAACGAACGCGCCGTTGCGCGTGGTCGAACTCCTGGCAGCTAACCCCTTCATCACCACCAAGGGGGCGGCCGAAAGGCTGAGTGTTGCATTCACGACGGCGCAACGCGCCATCGAACGGCTGGATCGCCTGGGGATCGTGAAGCAGGTGGGCGACGCAAAACGGGACCGGGTCTATTGCGCGAAAGCGCTGCTCGATATCCTCGAAGAGCCGGCGCGATTGACACCGGCTGGTAATTTCGAACCAATGCAGCCCTGAATTATGTCTGCAGTCCCACCAAGCTTTCTCATTCTGAGCGACATCCATTTTGGCGCTTTTGCAGTGACCAAAGACTTCGCATTGGCAACAAACCCGCCTAAGCATGAAATGCGTGGGGCTGTGCCGATGAAGGAGGCTCTCATTACCAAGGTTATCTCCACGGTAAAGGAGCACGGGGCAGCGCTGTCGGGAATCCTGATTCCCGGCGATCTCACCTCAATCGCGGCACCTGGCGAATTCCAAGGCAGCGTCAAGGCAGTGGAGGACATCGCCTCAGCGCTTAATGTGGCAAGAAAAGATGTGTTTTTCACATTTGGGAATCATGATGTTGATTGGCGCATTTCCGCGATGTCTCAAACGGACGAAAAGGATCCGCTTTACAACGTTGTCGCCGCGCACGCAGGATCCCTCTTTGCTTTTACGCCACCCACCGAAGTTGGCCCGGTGCCAGGCAGCGGGGTCTTTGTTCGTGATTCGTACACCATTTTTTCCGTTAATAGCGGATATCACTGCTACAAAGATCAAGAGTACAGGCATGGAAAACTTGGCAATGATCAGTTGCGCTGGTTGGCCGAAATGCTGAGCAAATACGCCGCCGGAGGATTCCGCATGGTGATGGTCCATCATCATCCGTTCAAATACCCGTTTGCGACGGTTGTGGAAGATATTTCATCCCTGGAGGAAGGTGCAGAGCTTGTGGATCTAATTGGTTCTAATGGCGTTCACATTGTTTGTCATGGCCATCGTCACGAACCAAAACTGTTTACGGAGATGCGCACGAACTGGAAACACTCTGTGACCTTCTTGTGTGCGGGTAGTGTGGCGGTGAATGAACATCATCGCAATCGTGGCGAGATCCCCAATCTGTTTCATCTTCTGTTTATGGATAGCCAGTTAACCTGTGGAGCTGCCTATGGCCACGTCGCCAGTTTTCAATACAGGTCCGCGACGGGGTGGGTACCCACGCAACACTCTGCGTCGACCCCAATTGACCACATTCAGAGGTTTGGAATACTTGCCGATGCTAACCAACGGCGCATAGCGGCAATGCAACTCGTTAAGGAAGCGCTGGAGCGGGCGGCCAAGGGAGACAATTCAGCACTTCTGCCGGGTTTGAATGCCCTACCCCCAGAATTGCAGTGCATGTTCGTCCATGAATTGAATAATTTGCTCAATGACATAGCCCGGGAGTTCGGGGCACGTCTTTTTGGCAAGTATCCGGACGAAGTCCTAATCAAACATTAGAATATGCCGCGCACAGCATTGAAACTGAGGGGTTATAAAGGGGCGAATCCCTTTCATGAAGGACAGGCGAAGGCGTTCACCGATCGTAAATTAATAGAAGAATTCTTTCCAACTTCAACCTTCTGGTCTCGATTCAACGAGCAGCACGAAATTCTGATCGGCACTCGCGGCAGCGGTAAGACTGCGATCTTGAAGATGCTTTCATATTCGTGGCTCCGCCGATTAGAACACGAAAGGGCCTCAGTCATCCAAAAGGAAAAGAACTTCATTGGGTTTTATATCCCCCTGCATTTGGAGTTCATAGCTTCGCTGCCTGGCCAAGGCTGTCCGGATGAGCAACGATTACAGTATTTTCAGTTTGCGTTCAATTGCGCTGCGATCAAGGCGTTGCTTCGAGAAATTGGAGCGTTGTTGGTTGACTGCTACCCAGATCCCCAGCGCAGATTGAATGCGGAATCTCAAGTTCTGGGCCACCTTTGCGAGTTGTGGTTCCCTGGTGAGAAGTGTGAGTTAAACGCCGTCTCGGATCTCCAATGGAAAATCGAATGCCTCTACCATACCCAGCTGTTTTGACGCGATGGCAAGGTCGAAAGGCCTCATCTCTTTGCGAACTCATTATTCTGGCCTGTCACACCTGCGCTACCCAGAATCGCGCAGGACTTGGGGTTGAATCCGGATACAACGAACTGGATAGCGTGTCTCGACGAGGCAGAATTCCTCAGTGAACCATTCATCCGATGCGTCAATAGCTTCTTGCGGTCGGAAAAGAAGCCAATTGTTATCAAACTTGCGACTCTGCCTTTTCGGCATCTCACGAAGAAGACAACCGCCGCATCGGCGTCTGTGGAGGGAGAGGGAAACGATTTTAATTACAGGGTGATTGACCTTGAACCCGAGTCGCCTGACTTCGTTGGTCTTTCTGACCATCTCTGCAGCGTTCGGTTAAGAAAATGTGGAATAGATGAGCCAGACCTTACACTAGAAAAGTTTTTGGGAATGGAAGGTGAGGACGATCTCATCGATTATTACCGGCTTGAGATGACAGCCGAGCAATCGACCGAAGAAGTGGTTCTGCGGGAACTATTGTCTTCTCTTTCTGAAGCGCGGCAGCGGAGGTTTGAGCTTATTAAAACCGACCCAGCTCGTGTGAAGTCCGACTACTATAAGAAGTTCGCACCGGTGTACTACTTTCGCCGGATGCGAGCGGAGGCCCATAAGGGCAATCGGACCGTCGGTTGGTTTGCCGGAGCACGGATGCTTCGTCGAATTGCTGATGGCAATCCGCGCAGATTCATTCAATTGATGAATGATTTATTTGAGGAAGCCCGTGACGTTGATCTTACTCCGAAATATCAACACCGCATTGCTATGGAGTTTTGCATGCGCCATTACGAAGCATGTGAGGGATTGCCCGAGCACGGGGTGTTGTTGAAGCGAATTGTGGCGGTAATCGGGGAATTGTTGGAACAGCGAGTACATGGTGCGGAAATGGTCGATGCCGGCTTTAACTTTTCAGTGCAAAGCAGTTTGCTCGAGAATTCGCTTATCCGGGCTACACTCCAGCTTGGAATTGCATACTCCATCATCTTTACGGACCATATCAGCATCACTGAGGGGCTTGATGCGAACTCCGAATTGCGGCTCGCAAACATGCTTGCGGCGGCGTTTTGGATCCCAATGAGGAAAGGCGAACATGTTGTCCTGCAATCTAGGCACGCCGAACGCGTTTTCACGCAACTACTTATTTCACCCCCGCCAACGACACCAAAGGAATCCTCAAAAGTTGTCGAGGAACTCCAGCTAGGGTTGATTGAAAATGGAACCACCTAAGCTAGTCTTAAAGAACCTTGAGACTGCCACCTACGAGCGGTGGCGTTCAATGGCGCCCGCGAACGTCCGGGAGCTATGCGTGGCGGTTAGTGGTTACGAGGGGCGTTGCACTGAATGGGCGCGCAAAACCGGTCTGGCTTCCTGGCGCCAGTGGGTGGTTCTTGGTTTTAAGGAGTTGCGCAATGTCTTAAGCAGACCGGAGAGTGATCGCTTTTACGCCGAGCAGAGGTTAGAGATAATCGATTTCAGCCGAGATGATTCAGATGGTGTTATCTCATTTGTCGTTGCGGCGATTCAACGCTCTCTAGCTGCCGACGCCCCTTTGCACGTGCATATCGACTATTCCTGCATGCCTCGAAAGTGGTACTGCAAATTGCCATTAGCCATCGAGCAGGTCCTGCGGGCTCGCGATAAGGCGTTTTTTTGGTATACGGCCGGCAATTATTCAGTGGGCGAATATCCGACGGCAGGTGTTAGTGACTTTCAGGTGTTCGCCGGTCGCGCCTCACTTAGTGCAACGTCTCGCACACACGTTTTCGGTCTCGGATTTGACAAGATCCGTGCCAACGCGATTTGCAGTGTGCTGGATCCGCAGTATCTGATTTGCTTCTACGCCAATCCGCATGGAGCTGTGGAACCACTGATAAAGTGGCCCGGTGGTAAGCGTTGGATTGCTCCCCTTATTAGCAGGCTGGTTCGGGTTTCGCTGCGTCGCACGTATTTCGAGCCGTTTCTCGGATCCGGTGCGGTCTTCTTTCAGTTGGCGAGTCCTAAGAGCGTGCTTTCCGATGTTAACGGCGAACTGATCGGAGCGCTTAAAACTCTGCGTGATGAACCCGAGGCGGTTCTGAATGGTTTACGGCGCCTATCAAATACAGCGGCTTGCTATTACGAGGTTCGCGCTAGGTTACCAAAAACTCGAGTGGGGGGCGCCGTTCGTTTTATTTACCTCACGAGGACATGTTGGGGCGGAATCTATCGCCTTAATCGAAGCGGTGAGTTCAACGTACCGTTCGGTGATTCCGGGCGCGTGATCTGTCGCAAGGCAAACCTGATGACTGCTGCTTTGGCGCTACGGCAATCGAGGCTTCGCGTTTCAGATTTTGAAGACGTGATCAACTCCGCTCGTGACGGTGATGTTGTGTACGCGGATCCTCCCTACACAACGCTGGGGGAGAACAACGGTTTTCTCCGGTACAACGAGCGACTGTTCGCCTGGGCGGATCAAGTGCGCCTGGCGCAGTGTTGCCGGAGAATTCATCGGGCAGGGGCGACTGCCATCATCAGTGGTCTGTGCCATGAAAGTGTTCTTAGTCTGTATCCCGGGTGGTGGGCCATAAAGGTTGCACGCCACTCAACCGTGAGCCGTCTTTCGTCTGGGCATCGGACTGTGACAGAGGTTGTCATCACGAATCGAAAGCCCGCAGTGCCATTCGGCGTTGCCTGTGTGGGCATCGAGCGGATCCCCGGCAGTGCCACTGAACATGTGCCCGACGCGTCGGGCCGCCGACCGGCAAACCGTATATCAGAAGAGAGGATGCAATTCCGCCCGCTAAGCAGTTCCTGGTGTGAGTAGTAAGCGCAGGGTTGCGTCGAGGAGGTGGGTGCCGGCGGTTTGGGCGGCGGGGACTCGCTCATTTGTTTGGGCTCCCTGGTGACGCGGGACATGGTAACACTTAATGCCGGCATACCAGGCCACCGACGCAGCGAGTCCTCCACCCGCGCCACAATTTCCAGTTTGTTCAATTTCCGGAGTCATTGAGGCAGTGACTTTAGATATGAAATAATCTCCTCCGGTCTGCTGCCGATCTCCGTCTGGTAAACCTGCCCGAAGTCCAAATGCTTACTTCGGAGTTTCTGTGCTATGAAGTTGTCGCAGAACAAGGCATCGCAATATGGCAACGCTTGAGCAGTGTGCAGATAGTCTTCCACGTCGTTCGCCTGAACTTTCCTCGTTGTATCCAAAATCACTGCAGCATCGAGGGCCGCCACGACTCCAAGCGACGGCAATGCCTGCGGGTCGCGTGCTTCGTAAATCGGGTCGAGGACCGCGGTAACGTGATTGTCTGGAGTTCCGGGTGCGTTGCTGCAGAGTGCGAGCATTGGAAAAAGGGTATCCTTTAACGCTTGGAGCAACTGTGCGCGCCTCTCTCGCGCGAGTTTTGAAAAGCTCTGCTTGATCTGTGCCTGACGCGCTTTCGCCTGCTCGGATTCTACAGTCCAAGCCGCAGCAAAGGCGTCGGGTATCGGTGTCCAGCCCGGCATGGACTGGTAATCGTCGCACGTCATTTCCCATCGCAGGTCGATATACACCTTCTCCATCACCGCACTGTCCGTCTCTGCTTCGTCCGGGAAATCGACCGTGTGCTCGCCTGCCCAGTAGCCGACTCTAGTCCAAGTCGGAAACTCAGTCTCGTCCACCTGACCGATGTGCAGTGTTCGGCAGATGTGCCGCCCAAATTCGGCTTTCGCAAGATCGAGCCAATTCTGGAGGCAGACACCACCACTCAGGAAATCCATCAACTGTGCCGTGGACTGCCGTGTCGAAGGATCGTTCTGCTTCATTAATTCCAAGAACAAAGTTGCGCTGATTGGACAGCAGATTCGCCTCTTCTGCCTGAGGATCTCTAACGATCCCAAAATCTCATCATAAGCCGGCACCGCCTGGGGACTTTGCACGACGACGTTGCACAAATTCACCCAATGCTTTGTGTCGAGGTAAATGAGCTGTTTGGCTTCAGGCTCATGGGCCAGTTCCGCTCGTCGCGCTTCCAAATATTCTCTAGCGGCGAGTTCTGCGTTCTTGCGGTGCTTTTCAACTAATTGTTGCACGCGACGTTGAAATCCGGTCGTCGCTTCCCAACGTGCCCACTCTTGACTTGCGCCACTCATGCGGCGAGGAGGTGGTGGAGGGTGGAGGCGAGGAGGTGCGCGCCGAGGGTGCGGGTTTGGTGCAACTGCGCCTCCAGCGTGTCGCACCACCGCATCAATTCTTCCACTCGTGCCACGATCCGCTTTTGTTCGGCCAACGGAGGAAGTGGAAATACCGTTTGGTTTATCTGTTCCGTGCTGAGATTGGGAATTGCACTGCCGGATGAGATTCGCAGGTTCTCTTGAATCTGTGTCGCCAAATAATTCGCCGCGAACTGCGGCTCGACAATCACGAGCTCCATTCTACCGACGCGCTGATTCAGAAAGAACGTCTGGTCGGTTCTGTTGAATCCGAGTTTGCCCGTGGTTGCGCCGGACATCGCAATCAGCAAATCACCTGGACGAACCTGAAACTTGGAGTCAATAGATTTCAGAAATGAAGGATTTATGAACTTCATGTCCGACATCGCAACCTCACCGTTCTGAATGTCGCCAATACGAACCAAGCCCACACCGGAGGTTTCGTAGTCCTTGCTCTGGAATGCAAATCCGTTGGTAAAGATTTGAATTTCACCAAGTCTGACCCATTGCCAGGTTGCTGGAAGCGGGTGCTGACATTCTTCGCCAGTGATTTCTAGCGCAGCCTCCTCCTCCCGCAAATCCCGCTCGCGCAGGCGCCGCAATTTTTCGGCCTTGATTCGTTCCAAAAGTTTGTCCGCCGGTTCATCCTTAGGATTCTGCGGGATGAGGCGGCCTTGGACGGCGAGTTGGAGGATGGCTTGGCGGAGTTGGGGGATGGCGTCGGGGGTGTCGTGGAGGAGGTGGAAATGGTCGCGCACGCGCTGCCATGCGGCGGCAAAGATCACCGGCTCGCGGGCGGCCAGCAGATGATGCAGCGCGGAGTGTTGGAGTTGGTCGCGAGCGTGTTGCCGCGACTGCTGCCGCTGCTCCAACTCGTCGCACAACACCATCAACTCATCCACCTTGGCCACAATCCGCCGCTGCTCAGCTAAAGGGGGCAAATTGAAATTGGCGTTCTTCACTTTTGTTTGATTTACAGACGCTTGATGAATGGCATGTTGAGCAATCGAAACAAAGTAACCCGCTTGGCGCATCGCCTTCATGGTTAGATGAAAGAAACTAGGAACTACAAAAGACGTTGGAAGCCGAATCAGAAGTAGGTTTGTCCCGTGCAACAGGAGAGAGGCTTCCTGATAAATCGCCGTTTTCCCCAAGTGTTCTGGACTGTTGATGTGGCTGAACAAAATGTCTCCAGATGTGAGTCGGTATTGTTCGACTGTTTTTTGATCCAATCCCTCGACATAGCCAACGCGGGACAGATTGACCGTTCCGTCAGAAATTGTCTCGATGCGCGTGACAGGGAATTTCGACGGATTCTTTGTTTGTAGGGCAGAACATCCGTTTGAGATTCTCAAAATTATCTGGCCAACTTGCGTCTGTACCCAGCCAACCGGCAATTCGTTAACCGGAATTTCGATCTCAACTGGACTGTCATCGCCCGATTCTTTTATGACGCCCTCTGCGACCAGCCGCAATTTCTCGGTCTTGATGAGTTCCAAGAGTTTGTCCGCTGGTTCATCCTTTGGATTTTGGGGGAGTAACTTGCCCTTAACCGCTAGTTGCAAAACGAACTCGCGCATCTTGGCCGTTGCGTCCGGTTGGTCGGCCAACAACTCGAAATGCTCGAAGAACGTGGCGAGGGGCATGGGGGAAAGGATGAATTATGAACGATGAGGGATGAAGGCAAACCCGACGCGTCTTGGAGTGCGGTGGCAAGCGCAGCGCGACACCGCTTTCGGATGCGTCCGCAACGCTGAACGTCCCCTGGCTTGCGAAAGCGCCGTCGCCGCTGCGCTCTGCTGGCGCAGTCCAAAATGCCCACCGCGTCCGGTTGGTCGGCCAGCAGCTCGAAATGCTTGAAGATCGTGGCAGCGGAGGTGGCGGTGGTAAAAGACGAGGTCAATTCCCAGCGAGCCGGGGACGATCAGGGGTGATTCCGTAGGCACTGTGTACGGAATTGCGCCGGCATGGCCGCAGCCCAATTCCGCAACCACGGATTGCGGGATAGCGGCTCTGAATTCCGGATACAACAGGTAAAACTTCCGGGACCGCTCCAGAATGCTGATGCCCAGGCCATCCAGATGGCGCGCTTTGAGGTCAGTGGCGAGCGTCTGAAGCAACCGCGCGCCATGCCGCGCCCGGTCTTTCCCGCGCTGCTCAAACTCCACGATGTAGGCACCGATGAGCCAGTTGCGGATGACGAGGGATTGATTGACGGCGGCGGCGGCGCGACCGAGCAACTGCCGGCTCGCCGCATCAATGGCTTTGATGAGTTGGAGGTATTTCATGGCTCAACGTTCGAGCGCGGCTTGCAATTCGCGTTTCAATTTCTCGCGGGTTTCACTCACGGCGGCGACGAGCTGCTGATATTCGGCGAGCAGCTTGTCCGGGTCGGCGTGGCCGGGATCAACGACGTTCGGATTCTTGATGTCGAGGTTGTAGCCGGATGCCTTGATCTGCTCGATGGGAACGCGCCAGGCGAGTTCGGTTTCTTTGCGCTTCTTCCACCATTTTTTCTCCAGGTCAAATTCGCTGATGTGGATGGGCTTGGTTTTGTTGTAGGACTTCACGCCCGGCGGATAAGGATGTTCGTAATACCAGATTTCCCTGGTCGGCTCGCCTTTGGTGAAGAACAGGAGGTTGGTCTTGATGCCGGTGTAGGGCGCGAACACGCCGTTGGGCAGGCGGACGATGGTGTGGAGGTTGCACTGGGCGAGCAGTTCCTCCTTGATGCGGGTTTTGACGCCTTCGCCAAAGAGCGTGCCGTCGGGCAGCACAATCGCGCCGCGTCCCCCGTCCTTCATCAGGTGCATGATGAGGACGAGGAACAGGTCGGCGGTTTCCTTGGTGCGGATGGTGGCGGGGAAATTCTGTTCGATGCCGTCCTCCTCCATGCCGCCGAACGGCGGGTTGGTGATGATGACATCCACGCGGTCGCGCGGGCCGTAATCGCGGAGCGGCCGGGCCAGCGTGTTGTCGTGGCGGATCTGGCTGGGCACTTCGATGCCATGCAGGAGCATGTTGGTGGTGCAGAGCAGATGCGGCAGCGGTTTCTTTTCCACGCCGTGAATGGAGGCTTGCAGGATTTCCTCGTCGGCAGGGGTTTTGACGCCCTGCTTGCGGACGTGCTCGATGGCGCAGGTGAGGAAACCACCCGTGCCGCACGCGGGATCGAGGATGCGCTCGTCAAGCCGAGGATTGACCATGTCCACCATGAACTGGGTGACGGCGCGCGGAGTGTAATATTCGCCGGCGTTGCCCGCGCCTTGAAGGTCGCGGAGGAGTTGCTCGTAAATGTCGCCGAACAGGTGGCGGTCGCTGGCGGAGTTGAAATTGACCTCGTTGATCTTGTTGACGACCTGCCGAAGCAGCGTGCCGGACTTCATGTAGTTGTAGGCATCCTCGAACGCGGCGCGCAGCACGGCGGCGCGGCCCGTGGTGGCGGTCAGGTTCTTGAGGTTGCGGAACAAGTCGTTGTTGACGAAGTCGGTCAGCTCGTCGCCGGTGATGCCTTCGGCGTCAGCGGCCCAGTTGCGCCAGCGCAGGCGCGAGGGGAGCGGGGATTTGTAATTGTCGCGCAGGACTTCGAGTTCGCTTTCGTGATCGTCGAAGATTTTCAGGAACAGCATCCAGCCAAGCTGGGAGATGCGCTGGGCGTCGCCATCCACGCCGACATCCTTGCGCATGATGTCCTGGATGGATTTAACGGTGGTGCTTAAAGACATGAGGGATGAAGGATGAGGGATGAAAAGAGTCAGGATTTTGAGCGCAGTTTCTTCACGATGGAAGTTAGAATGGCGGTGAGTTGGTTGGTTTCGTCTGCGGGAGCGGCGGTTTCCACGGAAGAAACCACATTTGCATCTGCGAGCAACTCCAGCCAATAGGCGGTTTCTTCGAGTTCTTTCAGACAATCCCCGAGTTTTGAAATAAACTCCGGCGTGGAGCGGGCGCGGTGAGCTTCGCGGAAATTCGCGCCAACAGAAGTGCCAGAGCGCAACACCTGCCGGCCGAGCACCTGGGCGACGGTTTTCTGTGGCAGTTTCTCATACAGCCGGATTATTTGCAGCGCGTATTGCCTGGTTCGCGCACGCAACTCTGTTTTTTCATCCTTCATAATTCATCCCTCACCCTTTATAGAGTTCCTTTTCCAATTCCCGCACGGCCTGCAGGTATTTCTCACGGCCACCGAAGACGCGCACCAATTCAACGGGTGTGCCGAGGCGATTAAAGGGTTGGACCTTCAAGACATCCACGGATTCGACGGGTTCGAGCCCTTCATCGGCATACTTGTCGAGCAGGGCATTGAGCACACCGCGGGCTTGCTCGCCATACTTGGCGAAGTAATTGCGCTTGCGCACATTAGCGGCGCGCTCCTTGCGTGTGAGCGGCGGTTGATCGTAGGCGACATGGCAAACCAGGTCGAACGGGTCATAGTCCCGGCCCACTTCCTCGGCCAAGGCTTCCAAGAAGATGCCGCGCTGGGCCAATTCTTCGACCAGCACGCGCTTTTGACCGGCACTGCCCCAGCGGTCGAGAAAATCATCCAGCGATGCGAAATTCTGACGCACGGCTTTGCGGGTGTAGTCTTTCAAGGATTCGGTGATGGGTTTGCCGTCCTTGTCGAAGTATTGCACCCGCTCGCGCAGGACCATCACCTCGACGTTGTTCACAACGTATTTGACGCGTCCGTCCGGCGGCTCGGGCGGCGGGTCAACGACGACCGGGCCATCGTCGGGCGGCTCAACGGGGTCGTTTGGTCCAGGGTGGTAAATCTGGATGGGCGGGCCGTCGAAATCAGGATCAGCAAACAGCTCGGTGGCCTTCTTGAAATCCATGATCGTGAACCAGAGCTTGCCGAAATCCTCGTTGATGCGGGTGCCGCGCCCGATGATCTGCTTGAAGGTGGTCATGGACTCGATGCGCTGGTCCAGGACGATAAGTTTGCAGGTCTGCGCGTCCACGCCGGTGTTCAGCAGCTTGGACGTGGTGACGAGGACGGGATAACGCTGCTCCGGCAGGATGAAATTATCGAGTTCGGCCTTGCCCTCGGGGCTGTCGCCGGTGATACGCATGACGTATTTCTCATTTTGCGCGATGAGATCGGCGTTTTCGTTCACCAAGGCCTGACGCATCCGCTCGGCATGGTCAATGTCCTCACAGAACACGATTGTTTTGGCAAAGCGGTCGGTGGCTTTAAGAAAACGCGTGATGCGCTGGGCGACGAGTTGGGTGCGCCGCTCCAGAACCAGGGTGCGATCCATGTCGCGCTGGTTGTAGATTCGGTCCTCGATCAACTGGCCGTGCTTGTCGCGCTGGCCTTTGTCGGGCCGCCAGCCGAGCACGTCCTTGTCTATGTCGAGCCGGATCACCTTGAACGGGGCGAGGAAACCGTCCTCGATGCCCTGCTTGAGCGAATAGGTGAAGATGGGGTCGCCGAAGTAGTCAATGTTCGAGACATCCTTGGTTTCCTTGGGCGTGGCCGTGAGGCCGATCTGGGTGGCGCTGGAGAAATAGGTGAGGATTTCCCGCCACGCCGAATCCTCCGCCGCGCTGCCGCGATGGCATTCATCCACCACGATCAGGTCGAAGAAATCGGGCGAGAATTGCTTGTAGATGTTCTGTTCTTCCTCGTTGCCGGCCACCGCCTGATAAAGCGAGAGGTAAATCTCGTAGGACTTGTCCACCTGGCGATTGGTGATCTTGGTCAGCGCCGCGCCGAAGGGTTTGAAGTCGTTGGTGCGGGCCTGGTCCACGAGGATGTTGCGGTCAGCGAGGAAGAGAATCCGCCGTTTAGCCTTGGCTTTCCACAGCCGCCAGATGATTTGAAAGGCGACGAAAGTTTTGCCCGTGCCGGTAGCCATGACCAACAGGATGCGGTCTTGCCCCTTGGCGATGGCTTCGATGGTGCGGTTGATGGCCGTGAGTTGGTAGTAGCGAGGTGTCTTGTTTTCGGGGCTGGGGTAGTAATCCTGCGTGACGATCGGCTGAATGGCGTCGGGAATGTCACGGCTGAAACAGTAGCGCCGCCACAATTCCTCGGGCGACGGAAATTCATCCAGTGCGAGTTCCTTTTCCACTGGCCCTGATTTCACAGTGCGATCGTGGAACAGGAAGCCGTCGCCGTTGGAGCTGAAAACGAAGGGAACATCTTTGAGGATGTCCGCATAGCCAAGCGCCTGCTGCATTCCCGCGCCGATGGTGTGGTTGTTGTCCTTCGCCTCAATGATGGCAAGAGGGAGGTTGGGCTTGTAGTGCAG
>Ga0182021_10003630_pt1 | contig 18160 bp, 14 predicted proteins | sample 612E3MmetaG_FD_120493 | JGI IMG/M metagenome (GOLD analysis project Ga0182021, IMG submission 120493) | Permafrost microbial communities from Stordalen Mire, Sweden - 612E3M metaG (Illumina Assembly) | ecosystem: Environmental > Terrestrial > Soil > Wetlands > Permafrost | place: Sweden... | reverse complement strand
ACGCCTCGGCGGCCAGTATGGCGGCAACGGTATCGATAAGCAAGGCGTCCCAGGCACCAGTGACTGTTTCGGGGCCTGCATCGGCCATCTTCGCTCAGACGGGCCTTTTTGCCACCAGCAGCGGCGGAAGCGGCACCGGGTTATACAGCTATGACGCTGGCTCTTCTTCGGCGTGTTCAGTGAATACGTCAACGGGTGCTCTGACGATCACCAGGGGCACCGGCACCTGTACAATCACCGCAACAAGAGCAGCCGACCCGGACTACAACGTCTCGGCGGCCAGTACGGCGGCAACGATAGCGATAAGCAAGGCGACTCAGGCAGTTGTGACGGTGACAGCACCCTCTTCTGCACTATTCGGCCAGACGGGTCTTTTCGCTGCCGGCGGCGGTGGAAGCGGAACCGGGGCGTACCTCTATGGCGCCGGCAGTTCCACTGCATGCTCCGTGGATGCGTCAACGGGTGCTCTGATGATTACCAGCGGCACCGGCACCTGTACAATTACTGCAACAAGAGCAGCCGACACCAACTACAACGTCTCGGCGGCCACTACGGCGGCAACGGTATCGGTCAGCCCGGCGGCTCAGGCGACACTTGCCGTGACGTTGACCCCTCAAATAGCTGTTGCTGGTGCGTCGTCGACACTGGGGATAACCGGCGGGAGCGGTAGTGGCGCGGTAACATACAGCGCAGGGGCTTCGACCGGATGCTCCGTAAACGGTACCATCCTGTCGGTGATAAATGCCACCAGCGGCTCCTGTTCTGTCACCGCGGCAAAAGCAGCCGACAGCAACTACTATGCCGCCACTTCGGCGGCATTGGCAGTGACTTTGTCCAAAGGAGACCAAGCGAATACAATTGTTGTTACGGCACCGTCCGCTGCCATTTACGGACAGACGGGCCTCGTTGCCAGTGCTTCAGGCGGCAGCGGCATCGGGGCATTCAGATATAGTGCCGGCACTTCCACTGCATGCTCCGTTAACGAGTTGTCGGGTGCCCTGACCATCACCAGCGGCAGCGGCATCTGTGCGGTCACTGTGATCAAAGATGCAGACAGTAACTTTAACTACTCAACGCAAAGTTTGCCAGCCACGGTATCGATCAGCAAGGCGACCCAGGCTGCTTTGGCAGTAACGCCAATGACTGTTGCCTATGGCAGCGCCGGGACATTGGCGATAAGCGGCGGAAACGGTACTGGTGCGGTGACATTCAGCCACGGAGCATCAACGGGATGCTCCGTGGCTGGCGCCACCCTGTCGGTGACAAATGTCAGCGGCAGCTGTTCTATCACCGCGGCAAAAGCCGCCGACAGCAACTACAGTGCCGTCACCTCTGCATCTGCCGCAATGTCGCTTATCAAGGGGCCCCAGGTGATTTCTGTCGATATTCACGCTCCGTCGAACGCTAATGTCAAAGGGACGTTCGGCGCTAACGCAACAGCCAGTTCAAGCCTCCCAGTGGTGATATCAGCTTCAGGCTCTTGCAGTGGCATTGGCAGCGGCTCGGCCATTATTACCATGGCGGCTTCGCCCGGAACCTGTACGGTCAATTACAATCAGGACGGCGATGGGAACTATAACGCTGCACCGGTTATTTCAGAAACGACTGCAGTCAATATTTCTACCACCGCATCACCACCTTCAGGCAACTACTCGGCTAAAGGTGCTCTCATGGTAAAACTGACCGCAAGCAATCCGGCCACAATCTACTATACCATCGATGGATCCTCTCCAACCACCTCATCCAAGGTTTATAGTGGGCCGATTTCCCTAACCGGCGTTGTCACCATTACTTATTTTGCCAAAGACAATTCAGGTAACACTGAAGACATCAAGAATTCGAATTATATCGTGACATCAGTTACCAATCCGGTCATCAGCTATCCACCTACCCCGGGAGCCACTACCTATACCGTCAAGCGTATCGGTGGCGGCAGCACCACAACTGTTTACAGTGGGTCATCCACCAGTTATGCCGATGCGGCAAGCCTTCTGCCCAATACGGTGTATGAATATTCCGTTCAATCCAACATCGACCCCATTCAGAATGTGTATCTGATTATCCATACGCCACTCTACAACGGCTGGAACATCGTTGCAGTTCCGTACACTACAGCCGGCATTCCTGCTTCCTCCTTCTTCGCCAGCCCGGTAAGCGCCATCTACCAATGGGTCCCAAGCGGTGCCACGGCGGAAGACAGTACCACCCAACTCGGCTCCTATACCACGGTAACTACTCTCACCCCAGGTCTGGGCTACTTCGCCAAGACATCCAATAGCAGCACCATGCTGGCGTACAGCGGCGATGCCGGCTCGGCCAGTGCCACCATCACGCTCAAGCCGGGCTGGACCATGATCGCCAACCCGAACGCCACCAACAAGACCGACATCGCTACGAACTGGCTGATTGACGGTGCACCGCTTTCCAGTGCCATCGGTTCCGGCATGATCGGCGGCAGCGTTTACTGGTGGAACGGCTCGACCTACGACTCCTGGACGATTATCGGCAACAACCCGCAGATTGAACCATGGAAGGGGTACTGGTTGCTGAATCTGACAACATCAAACCACACTTTAACGATACAATAAGGACATAATGCAAACTTTACGTTCCATAGCTGTTGCAATCACCATCATCTGCGTAACTTCAGTAGCGGCACATGCGTTTGAACCCATGACCGCAACTATCCGGGTTACCAGTGAAAGCATGTATGACTATGTTTTCATAGGCGAACACCTTCAGGCCACCGATGGCTATGATAACGCCTATGACACCATTTCACCGGGAAATCTCAATGCTGATATGGGGCAACCGTATATTAGCGTTTTGATCCTTCATCCGGAGTGGAAGCGCTCTCAACAGGAATTGCGTGGCGACATACGCTCTCTGGCTAAAAGGCATGAGTGGGAAATAACCATTATCTCCAGCCTTCCTGAAGGATCACCGTTAAACGTGGCACTCAGAAAAGATGAAAGTACCCTGCCACTGGATATGAAGCTGACTTTGAAAGAGAATAAAAATGGGAAGGAACACGATCTGAGGAAATCGAGTTACATGATTCAGGCACCGGGTTCGGGAGCTTCTACTAAACTACTCATAATTGCTGAACAGCCAAAATCAGGAGATAGACCTTGAAGCGTGCACGAGACAGAATTGCAGAGTCACTTATTTATTCTGCACTTACCATCCTGAATCTCTCAGCTACGTGCTGGGCAGGCCCCCCAGGACCACCGTCAACTCCTCCAGCTACTCCTGTGGGCAGTACAGAGATAACCATCGCAACCGCAGTTGCAATCGCAGGCTATGGCTACTGGAAATCCCGCAAATAGCGTTCAACCCGCCCGCCCGGGACTGGTCTTTGCAGCAATGTTTATCATTGCTGCAACAATGGTGGCAGGCCTTATGGGACAGCTACCCAAAGCTGTTTTTGTCTCCGCTTGTGACCTCACCATAGTTCTTACGACAACAGTGGGGAGCCTTCTGGGGCTCACTATGACCAGCAATGCTGACATCGTCTCGGTCAATGGCTTTGCCATGAAAATCATCGGCCAGTGCACCGCCTTCAATTACATCGTTATTCTTGCCCTTGCCATCATGCTCTATACCCGCCACACCATCAGGTACCGCCTGATTGGAGTTGTCATTGCCACAGTCATCCTGCTTTTTGCCAATACCGTTCGTCTGATTGTTACCGGCATGACCGGAACCATATCTCTTGAGGCATTTCATTTTGTTCACGAATATCTCTGGGTTGCACTATTTGCTCTGTTGGTGTTCGGCATCTGGAAGGTGTGGGCGGACAGAAGCCTGAACCTTACTCGGCAGGCTGCTCAGCATATAGCGGTCGTTGCCATAAGTTGCACAGCAGTATTTACCTTGTTAATAAGCTTCAAGGACTTGCATTGCCGACTGCTGGCCTATCTGGCCGCACCTCTCTTCAAACTGCTCCTTGGCGACTCACAGGCTGCGCTGGTCTGGGACGGTTCTCTTCAATTCACCCGGGGATCAACCATAGTTCGGATGGGTCTTTTCTTTGAGATGGCGAATATTGCAGTCTATGCAGGTATTATGCTGCCGTATCTGTGGTGCAAACGGAAGGAGATTCCGACCGCTCTGTTGGGATTGGCCGTGCTTGTTATCATGTACGCCGAATTTATTGCAATCATGGGAGTGAACAGTATCAAGCAGGGGAAGATCGCAGCTGAATTCTTCCAGTTTATCGGCAGCGGAGTATTTCTGGCCCTGCCGATGGCGCTCTATTGGATAATTACGAGTCTTGAGGAAAAGGTGTCATCCTGCAAACCACCATCTAAACTTCCATGCCGTCTCTGGCAAAAATAGTGATATCGTACTGGTGACAAGTGGTAGCAATTATCTGCTGCCGTTTCTGCTCTAGCAGGTATATGCTTTTAGGCCGACCAATAATTCAAAAGCCGCGTCGTTGGCGTGGCTTTTTTTATGTATATTCAGCAACCCGCCCTTTCTACTCTTACTACTATCTGTTGAATCCAACCTGTTTTTGCGCTACGTTGAAAAAAATATAAAGAGGAGGGCTCTGCCATGGAACTTGTAACATGTGTGCGCTCTGTTTTTAAGGGGACCAACGTATTTTTCTGCTCACTTCTGATAGTTTCCTCACTCTGCTGCACCGGTTTTGCCGGCGAAAAAAAGGATACACTGATTGTCGGGATGGAACTGGCGTACCCCCCCTTTGAGATGACCGACACCAAAGGTCAGCCGACCGGCGTGAGCGTCGATCTTGCCAGGGCGCTTGGCGCGGCTCTGGGGATGCAGGTCAGGATCGAGAATATGGCCTTTGACGGTCTGATACCGTCTCTCAAGACCGGCAAGATAGACCTGATAATTTCCTCTATGACCGCCACGGCAGAACGGGCCAAGTCGATCGACTTTTCCGACCCGTATCTGCAGACCGGCCTCTGTCTGCTGGTGCGGAAAAATTCTCCTATCCAGGGGGTTTCCGACCTGGACAAAGCGGGCATGACCGTTGCGGTAAAAAAAGGGACAACCGGTCACAGCTATGCCGGCAGGCAACTGAAACACGCCCGGGTTCTGGTTCTTGACAAGGAAGCGGCTGCAGTGCTGGAGGTGGTGCAGGGGAAGGCAGATGCATTTATCTATGACCAGATGTCCACTTACAGCAACTGGCAGCGCAACCCGCAGACCACCCGCGCTATCCTGAATCCGTTCCAGCAGGAATCGTGGGCGATCGGCATTCGCAAGGGGAGCGATCCGCTTAAAAAGCGCATTAATGTATTTCTAAAGGAGTTTCGTGCTGCTGGTGGTTTTGAAAAGCTCGGCGACACGTGGTTGAACGAGCAGAAACAGCAGTTCAAGCGACTCGGCTATCAGTTTTTCCTGTAACACTCAGCTTTTATGGAGCAGCAATGGGGCGAATGATGCCGATGATATGGTGTACACCGGATGACGGCAGCGATGCGCCGCTGATCTCCCGGATTGCGGCATTTGCGGTCGTGTCTCTGCTGATATCTGCCGTATTCTGGTTTGCCTTCAGCCAGTTGCAGTATGGCTGGAACTGGCACGCGGTCTGGCAGTACCGGCAGAAGTTTCTGCAGGGGTGGGTGACCACGGTACTGATTTCGGCCGCTGCCCTCTGTCTCAGCCTCCTGATCAGCGTCTTCTTCGCTCTCGCCCGCCGCTCCAGCCTGCTGCCGTTGCGCTACCTGGCGATGCTGTATATCGAAGTGGTGCGCGGTACACCACTACTGGTGCAAATTCTGGTCTTTTTTTACGTGGTGGCAGACGCCTTCGGCGTTAGCAACCGCTATGCGGTTGGTATCCTGACGCTGGCCTTTTTTGCCGGGGCCTACTTAAGCGAAATTATCCGGGCCGGCATCGAGAGCGTCGGCGAGTCGCAACTTGAATCGGCACACGCCATCGGTCTGACGACCTTCCAGACCTACCGTTTTGTCATCCTCCCGCAGGTGGTGAGGCGGATTCTGCCGCCGCTGGCCGGCCAGTTTGCCTCACTGATCAAGGACTCCTCTCTGCTGCCTATCATTGCCGTCAGTGAATTCACCCTCAACGCTCAGGAGGTCAACTCCTTCACCTTTAGTACTCTGGAAAGCTACCTGCCGCTGGCGGTTGGTTATCTGCTGTTGACTCTCCCTATTTCGCTCTTCAGCCGCTATCTGGAACAAAAATACCGTTATGCATCTTAACTTCTCACACCTCACCAAAACCTACGCCCGGCGCCGGGTCCTGGACGACATCTCCATCGATCTGCCGGATGTGCATGCCCTGGTTGTGATAGGCCCCTCGGGAGGCGGCAAGACGACCCTGCTCAGGACGGTAGCCGGGCTGGAACGGCCGGATTCAGGAGAGGTGCGCATTGACGGAGAGTTGCTGCATTTTGATGATGTCAGCCTTCTGAAGCACCGCCGCAGCATCGGCACGGTCTTCCAGGCCTTCAACCTCTTTCCGCATCTCACTGCGCTTGAGAACATTCTTCTGCCGCTGGAGCGGGCTCACGGACTCCTGCATGATCACGCGGTTGAAACTGCGCAGGCCATTCTGAAACGCTTTCAATTGACAGTGCATGCCGACAAGAAGCCGGCTCAATTGTCGGGCGGCCAGCAGCAGCGTGTGGCGATTGCCCGGGCAATCGCCATCAAACCGCGTTTTCTGCTGTTCGACGAACCGACGTCGGCTCTTGATCCGGAAATGACCTCCGAGGTACTCGATATCATCGGAGAGCTGCGGGATGAAGGTCGCGATCTGCTGCTGGTTACTCATCATATGGGGTTTGCCAGGACTGCCGGAGACCATTGTCTGTTCATGGCAGAGGGGAAGATCGTGGAAAGCGGTCCTGCCGAACGCTTGTTCGCCGAACCCCAGAGCAGAGAGCTGCAGCAGTTTTTAGGAAGGGTTATGCGATACTAGCTGGGGAAACAGATGTTCCGAAACATAGAAAATATGCGGTAGTTCCAAATCTACTATCCGACTTCCGCGTATTCCCGTACGCGAAACTCCGCCCCAAGTGATTCTGCCAGCACCCGGCAGGCTTCAATGTCGACACCCGGGACAGTAACGGCACTGGCTATTACCTGCGGAATGTGGGCAGTCGCAGCCCGGATAAAATCACAGACACCTCTGAAGCCGGCTTCGCCGAACGGAGTATTGCAGAGCCGGCTGTATGTTTCGGCGTCGGGGGCATTCAGGCTGACTGACACGGTGTCAACCAGGCCCGCCAGTTCCGGCAGAATATCGCGACCATGGGCCAGGTTGGCCTGACCGTCGGTATTGATACGGATATCAAATCCCCGCCGTTTAAGTTCGCCCGCAACCTGTTTGACCAGATCCAGCCGGATCAGAGGCTCACCGTAGCCGCAGAAGACAACCTCATCAATACCCTCCGGCTGGCCGACTGCGGCCATCACCTCCTCGAAGGCCGGTTCCCGATCCAGCAGCAGATTATGTCCCTTGACCGTAAAGTCGTCGAATTTAGCGCAGAACGAGCAGCGGTTTGAACAGCGGTTGGTGATATTCAGGTAGAGCGAATTACGGATCCGGTAGGCGATCTTTGTCGATTGGTCCCAGAGCCGGATACCGAACAGGTCTCCGGCATTTTTGGTCGTGATGCGGGCGACATCTTCCAGGGTCAACCCCTTTACCTCGGCAAGTTTCTCTGCGGCAAGCCGTACGTACGAAGGCTCGTTACGCTTGCCGCGATGCGGGACCGGAGTCAGGTAGGGACAGTCGGTTTCGACCAGCATGCGATCGATGCTGACCGCCTGCACAACATCCCGCAGGCTTTGGTTGCCGGGGTAGGTTATCGTTCCGGGTATCGAAATGTAGAAGCCAAGGGCCGAAGCTTCTGAAGCCATTGCGGCATCGCCGGAAAAACAGTGCAACACCCCCTTTCGTGCAGGCTCCTCCCGAAGAATCGTCATGACGCGGTCATGGGCATCGCGATCATGAATGATAACCGGTTTATCCAGCTCTGCCGCTATCCGGAGGAAACGGCGAAAAACGATTTCCTGCTGGTCGCGCGGAGAGCGGTCGCGGAAAAAATCAAGACCAATCTCACCGATAGCAACAACCTTCCGGCTGGAGAGTGCCATGGTTCGGATAATGTCGTAACAGGCATCGGTAACCCGTCCGGCATCATGGGGATGGATACCGGCGGCGGCGTACAATTGCGGGTATTTCTCGGCAAGCTCGACCGATTCACGGCTCGACTCGATGTCGGTACCGACCACCAGGATGGCCGATACCCCGGCATCCTCGGCACGCTTCAGCATGTCGTCGAAGTCACCGGTGAAATCGCGGTAGTAAATATGGGCATGGGAGTCGATCAGGACCGGCGTACGGTACGGCATTGTCATCCCTTTAATTCCTCTTTGAGCCCTTCGATAACTGCCTTGACCTCGGCTACCATGTCGGCAGCCTGGGGTGATCGTTCATATCTCAAATAGTTTTCGAAATGCACTATCGCGTCGGCTGTGCGGTCCTGGTCCATACAAATGCCGCCCAGCGTCAGGTACGCCATGTTGTAGGCGGGATCCCGCCGTACCGCTTCAAGGCAGGCATCCTCGGCTTCTTCCAGTTCATCGAGGTCATAGTACAGTTCGCCCAGGTTGAAATGGGCAGCCGGGTCTTCGGGATCGATCTCCACCCCTTTGGTGAAGGCGGCGATAGCGCCATCGACGTCTCCCTGCCCGTAAAGCGCATCCCCCAGGGCATTAAGCGCAAAAACGTTCTCCGGTTCGAGGTCAAGTGCCTGACGAAAGGCCTGGATGGCCTCTTCGCTCCGGTCCTGGCTGCTGTAGACGAGTCCGATGCTCACGAGGGCGTCGGCATCCTTAGGGTCAATAACCAGAACTTTTTTGTAACAGGCGAGCGACTCCTTGTGATTGCCGGCTTCGAGCAGCATGTCTCCCAGTGTCGTCAGCGCGTCGACATCTTCGGGTGACAGTTTGAGCCCGTCACGATAACGGGCAATGGCATCATCCAGTCGTCCGTCTTCAGCCAGTGCATCGCCGAGATAGAACCAGCTGTCCGGTTGTTTGTTGTTGCTATCCCAATACGCTTCAAAAACGGTAATCGCCTGCTTGGTCTCTCCCTGATCGAGAAGATCAAGCCCCTTTTGTACGGTTGCGTTCAATTCTGTATTACTCATGATCTGTTCCTTTCGTTTCAAATATTGTTTAATCCGGCAAACAGAGGTACGATTATTCTGTCGTTCAGGTAACCAAATCAACCACCAAGCCCTTGATGCCGATGACTTTTGCGGTAATGGCCATGGTATCGCGATTTTCTTTAACAATAAGATTATAGAGGCTGTCGGCTTCCCGGTTGATCACCGTTATTATTTCGTAATAACGCGGATTCTGGGGCGTTCCGCCAAATTTGTCCAGTCGGTATGCCTCGGCATTCACTTTCTTTGCGAGTGTGCTCAACAGATCGCGATAATGTTTGAAGTTCGCCAGTGTCGGTTCGGACGTCAGCAGGTTTCCCGCCGTTTCGATTTCGGTTCTGAGAGTTTCAGTATCATCCTGATACGACGCGACATCCTCCTCATGGTGACTCAATTCATCCGCAAAAAAAGAATTCATAACCCTCTTTATCGGTGAGGAACCTTTCGTGTTCTTATCGAGTTTCCGTACTGATGATGAGTCTTGTATGCGCATGGTTGAACCCCGGACGGATGAAATTCCACCGAGACAATATCATACCTGATTTCAATCGGCAATTGATGCAAAAATGCAACAATGAGTTTTAAAACAGACTCCATCTGTGCTAGAATCTGCTCCCCAACCAGTGGAAAGGAATTCCGGCTGCATGAATACAAGAGTTTCAAAGGAAGAACGGAAAAAAAGATTACGTGAAGCGATCGTCATCGTTCTGGCAGTCATACTGATTATTTTCCTGACCAGGGCTGAAATCAGTCTGACCCAGCTCAGCGCCGGTGCCAAGCTGGGGAGCAATATCGCTATTTTCGCAGTAATCAATGTTGTCATCCTGCTTGTTATTCTGCTGGTGTACCTGGTCAGCCGCAATGTTGTAAAACTTTTTGTTGAAAGTCGCTCAAACCCATTTGCAAAAAAACTTCGTACAAAACTTGTCCTTTCATTCGTCGCCCTTTCGCTGGTTCCGACCCTGCTGCTCTTTTTTGCCGCTGCCGGTTTTATCAACAACACCGTCCATAACTGGTTTAACACCCAGGTTGAAACATCTTTGAGCGAGTCGCTTGAGGTTGCGCAGACGTACTACAAAAGTTCGGCCGCTAATTCACTGTATTACGGCAAACAGATCAGCACCTTTATTAAAGAGCAAAAGCTGCTTAACGAGAATAATCTCCCTCAGCTCAAAAATCTTATTCACCAGAAACAGAATGAATACAACCTGGGTGTCGTTGAGGTCTACTCCGCCCAGCGTGAAGAGCTGGTCAGGGCTTCGAATCCGGCAGTACCCAAAGGGGAATTTACCAACCCATCCTCGGAAGATATCAAGCGTGGTCTGGCGGGAGAAGAGCTTACCAGGGTAAATCAGGCCGGTAAGGCCGATTTGATCCGAGGTATCGTGCCGATCCGTTCGACCTGGAACGAGTCGGATATTGTCGGCGTTGTTGTCGTCAATTATTATGTGCCGTATTCACTCGTGAACAAGATGAAGGAGATCACCGAGTCGTACCATGAATTTCGTCAGCTCAAGATCCTGAAGAACCCGATCCGGACCGCATATATTGTCACACTCTTTTTGATTGCCATGGTGATTGTGTTTTTCGCGTACTGGATGGGGGTTTATCTGGCAAACAGTATGACAAAGCCGCTTCAGGAACTGGTCGATGCAACCCGTGCCGTAGCGGGTGGCAACCTCGATGTCCGGATCGAATCGTATTCAGTTGATGAGATAGGGATGCTGGTTCAGTCATTCAATCTCATGACGGAGGATCTGCGTACCAAACAGCTTGCACTGAATGTCTCCAATCTCGAACTGCTCCGGAGTAACCAGGAAATCGAACGTCGTCAGAAGTATATGGAAATTGTGCTGCGCAACATTGCGGCCGGTGTCATCTCAATTGACAGCGAAGGGGCATTGCGCACGATCAATACATCCGCCGAACGCCTGCTCGGCTTAAGTGCCGCGAACGTCCTGGGAAAAAACTACCGCGATGTCATCAATGATAAGCACCTCGAAATTGCCTCGGAATCCATACGTGAACTGTTGCAGTCGAAACAGGGGACGGTCAGCAAGCAGGTATTTCTGGATCTGCGGGGATCCCGTATAACGCTGCAACTGCATTTGACGCTGCTGCGCGCCGGAAACGGCGAGGTGCTGGGGATGGTTGCCGTTCTCGATGACTTGACGCAGATGATGCGGGCTCAGCGTATGGCAGCCTGGCGCGAGGTCGCCCGGAGAATAGCCCATGAAATCAAAAACCCGTTAACTCCGATTCAGCTTTCCGCCCAACGTCTCAGAAAACGGTATCTTTCACGATTTAGCGACGATGAGAAGGTTTTTGACGAATGTACTGAAATGATTATCAAATCGGTCGATGATCTGAAAAATCTGGTTAACGAGTTTTCCAATTTTGCACGCATGCCGGCGATTCAACCTGAGCCGAACGATCTTAACGGGTTGATCCGGGAACCTTTGACACTGTATCAGGAAGCGCATCGGGGGGTGCATTTCGACGTCACCTTCGATCCGGCAATACCGTTGATGATGATTGATCGCGACCAAATCAAGCGCGTTCTGATCAACATTCTTGAAAATGCTGTCGCCGCCATGGCAGAACAGGGCACTATTACCCTGACAACATCCTTTGATGAAGTCCTGAAAATGGCAACCATCAGTATTGCTGATGACGGACCTGGCATATCACCGGAGGACAAACCACGCCTGTTTGAACCATATTTTTCTACCAAGAAGGGGGGGACGGGACTCGGATTGGCCATTGTGAGCAGCATCGTTGCCGACCACGGCGGATTTGTGCGAATTCGTGACAATAAGCCGCACGGAGCGGTATTTGTCATCGAGTTGCCGGCGGGGTAAAAATATTTAACTGTATGAGGAGCTGTCATGCACCACACGATTTTGATAATTGATGATGAGAAGGATATCAGAACCGCGCTGACCGGGATTCTGGAAGATGAGGGGTATCAGGTTCTGAACGCTGAAAGCGGAACCGAAGGTATCGAGTGTGCCCGACAGGAACTTCCCGACCTGGTTCTGCTTGATATCTGGATGCCCGGCATGGATGGGCTGGAAACCCTTGAAATACTTAAAAGAGAGTTTCCACAGGTTACCGTTATCATGATTTCCGGACACGGAACTATCGAGACGGCGGTCCGTGCGACCAAACTGGGGGCTTTCGACTTTATTGAAAAACCGCTCTCGCTCGAAAAAGTACTGATCAGCGTTGCAAACGCGCTGCAGTTGCAGGAATTAAAAGTCGAAAACGCCGAACTGAAGCGTTCGGCATCTGCAGAGTATGAACTTGTCGGAGAATCTCCCGAAATTGTCGCCGTGCGGGAGCAGATAAGGCGTGTAGCGTCAACTTCAGCCTCTGTACTGATTCGCGGTGAAATCGGTTCCGGAAAGGAATTGATAGCATGTTCAATTCACTGCAACAGTCCGAGACGGGATCGTCCATTCATAACCGTACACTGCTCTGCCATCCCGGAAGAGCTGATTGAAAGTGAACTGTTCGGCCATGAAAAAGGTGCATTCATCGGCGCAACGTCGCATAAGAAAGGGCGCTTTGACCAGGCTGACGGCGGCACGCTGTTTTTGGATGAAATAGCTGAACTGCCACTCGGCACACAGATAAAAATCCTTCGGTTCATCCAGCAAGGCAGTTTTGAACGGGTCGGAGGTCTCCGCCGTATTACTGCAGATATTCGTGTTATTGGCGCTACTACCAGGCCAATTGAGCAGAGTATGGCAGCAGGAACATTCAGCTCTGATCTTTATTACCAGCTGAGTACGGTACCATTCAGGGCACCAGCGCTGCGTGAACACCTGGAAGATATCGGGCCGCTAGTTCAGCATTTCGTCGCCCAGTTTTTCCATCGGGAAGGGGGCGAAGCAAAGGCTTTTCTGCCGGAGGCGATAGACGGGTTGCGTCGGTATTCGTGGCCTGGGAATCTTCGTGAATTAAAAAACGTCGTGGAACGGATACTGATCATGACCCCGGGGCGCAGTATCTCAGCTGATGACCTTTCAGGCATATCAGGTGATCAATTAACAGGAACTGCGCCTTCTCAGCAGTCGGAAGGTGCTCATGCCCGGTTGGCGCTGAGGGACGCCCGAGAAGATTTCGAACGGGAGTTCATTATTCAGAAGCTTGAGGAAAACGACTGGAATATATCCCGTACTGCTGAACTGATTGAGCTTGAACGGAGTAACCTGCATCGTAAAATTAAAAGTTATGGAATAGACATACGGAGATAATGGTAATGTCGCCTGTTTTTAAAAGCCGCTCTCATACATTGAAACTGTTGGCTGTAGTGGTTGCAGTTGTCTGCCTGGGAGCCGTTTTCTATGGCAGCCTGCATATACGGCGTGCAGACCCTGACGCCGACGCGCTTAATCTTCTGCGCGAGGCGTACTCGGCTGTTCTCTCCAGCCATGTGGAGAAACCGGATTCTAAAAAACTGGTGCTAAAAATGGTCGATGGCATGCTTGCCGCTCTCGATCCTCACAGCGCCTATCTGCCTCCTGAACCTTATCACGAGATGGAAGTACAGATGTCCGGTTCGTTCGGCGGTGTCGGGATTGAACTCGGCACTAAAGAGGGGAAACTGATCGTTATTGCCCCGATCGATGACACACCCGCCTCCCGGGCAGGTATCATGTCGAATGATCATATCTGGAAGATCGACGGCACACCGACCAACGGGATGAATATCGCAGCGGCGGTTAAAAGGATGCGGGGCGAGAAGGGAACGCCGGTGACCCTGACAATCATGCGGGGTGAAAACGCCAGACCGCTTGTTTTCAAGCTTGTTCGCGACATCATAAAGCTGAAAAGCCTGAAATCAAAGCTGCTTGATTCGGGGTATGGATTTATCCGGATATCACAGTTTCAGGAGCGTACCGGAAGTGAATTCAAAGAAGCGTTGAAAGATCTTCACTTAAAGTCGGGGGGGGAGTTGAAGGGGCTGATTCTTGACCTGCGTTACAATCCGGGCGGCCTGATACATTCATGCGTCGAAGTCGTCAACTCATTTGTCGGCGATGACATCAGCAATTCTGCAATTGTCAGCATCAGGGGACGAACAGCCGAATCCAACCATGTATATAACGCAACAGTCGGGACCAAGGAACCGAGATATCCGATAATTGTACTCATTAACGGCGGCAGTGCCAGTGCTTCGGAAATTGTCGCCGGCGCACTGCAGGATCATAAACGGGCAATCATCATGGGAACACAGAGTTTCGGCAAAGGTTCTGTTCAATCGGTAATCCCGATGAAGGGTAATGCCGCCCTTAAACTGACAACGGCGCGCTATTATACCCCGAGCGGCCGTTCAATTCAGGCCAAGGGAATAGTCCCTGATATTGAAGTCGCCTCTATTAAACAGACACCAACCAAGGAGCAGCCGAAGTCGAAGGAGATCAAGGAAAAAGATCTGACGAACCGTCTGGGGCCATCGGATAATCCGGTCGAGCCGCAGGTCAGAACGCCCGATTCTGCCAAAGGGAAGAGTGTGGATCAGGAATTACAGAACGATTTTCAGCTCCGGCGGGCGGTCGAGCTCCTTCAATCCCTCACTCTGCTTCAGGAGCGCGGGTTGATATCCGGTAAATAAGCACTTCAGTGGGAGATCAATTCACGAAGCTTTTGACCGATATCAGCTTCACGCATCATGGATTCGCCGATCAGATAGGCCTGGGCTCCGTCAGCAGAAAGTCGGTTGATGTCGTCACGATTGTGTATTCCACTCTCTGTTACCAGCAGGCGGTCGGTCGGCATCATGCAGGCCAGACGTCCGGTGGTGCCGAGATCGGTTACAAACGTCCGCAAATTGCGGTTGTTGACGCCAATCATGGTGCAGTCCGTTTTCAGAGCCTTTTCCATCTCATCTTCATCATGTACTTCCAGCAGCACATCCAGCTGGACCTCCTGTGCTACCGATTGGAATTCGCGTAATTGATCCAGGTCGAGCATGGCGGCGATCAGCAGGATCGCATCGGCTCCTGCGGCTCGTGCCTCATAGATCTGGTACGGATCGCAGATGAAATCTTTGCGCAGCAGCGGCAGGGATACCGCCTCGCGAATCAGGGCCAGGTAGCGCAGGTTCCCCAGAAAAAACTGCTCGTCCGTCAGCACTGACAGGCAGGTGGCGCCGTTGTCCTGATAGATTCCGGCGATCTCCAGCGGGTCGAAATCCTCGCGGATGACCCCTTTGCTGGGGGAACCCTTCTTGACCTCGGCGATGATTGCGGTCCAGTTTGAAGCTACCGCGTCGCGCAGGTGCCGCTCGAAACCGCGCGGCACATCCTCCAGATCGGTAATGCGGGATTCCAGCTCGACTAATGAAGTGGCCGCCTTGGCGGCTGCGACCTCCATCTGTTTCTGAGCAACAATTTTTTTCAGGACATCGGGAGTATCAGTGGCCATGTAATTCCTTCTTTTACGTTTTTTCGGAGCAGGACCGCTTATCCATGCGGCGAAATAGTAGTCATTTTGGGTCGATTAGTCAATTTGATACATATCGGTTCTCCTGTTGCCCAAGGTTTTATTGCCGGCTATATCCCGTCCGCTGATACAGCGCAAAGCCGATAATTATTAAAGTTACTGGACTGGTGTATGTCTGAAACGGCGCGCCGTTCTTGACTTTCACGCACGTCTTTGGCACTATGTCTCTCCATGAAAAAAATTACCAGACAAATTCATATCGGCCAGGTACCGATCGGCGGAGATGCTCCCTGCTCCGTGCAGTCGATGTGCAGTACTGATACTCGTGATGTGTCTGCAACAATCGCCCAGATCAAGGAACTTGCAGACGTCGGGTGCGAAATAGTCCGTTGTGCGGTGCCCGATCTGGAAGCGGCCCACTCCTTGGCGCAGGTCAAGCGGATGAGTCCCATTCCTGTTGTTGCTGATATCCATTTTGACTATAAGCTGGCGCTTCAGGTACTCGAGGGGGGCATCGACGGTCTGCGGCTCAATCCCGGCAACATCGGCGAGAAGTGGAAGGTTGCCGAAATTGTTGCGTCCGCTGCCGAACGCAAGGTGCCGATCCGGATCGGTGTCAATGCCGGTTCGCTTGAAAAGGAGCTGTTACAGCGGTATGGGCACCCGTCTGCCGAAGCGATGGTTGAATCGGCTCTCGGGCATATCCGCATCCTTGAAGATTTAAACTACCAGGAAATTAAAATATCTCTCAAAGCGTCTGATGTGATGAAAACGGTGGCCGCGTACCGTCTTTTTTCAGAGCAGTCCGATTATCCGCTGCATATCGGTATTACCGAGGCCGGCACACTCTTCTCCGGAACGATCAAGTCGTCAGTTGGGCTTGGAATACTGCTGGCGGGCGGGATCGGCGATACGATGCGTGTCTCGCTGACCGGCGCACCGAAAGACGAAGTGCGGGTAGCGTATGACATTCTTAAGGCGGTTGGATTACGTCAGCGCGGGGTGAATTTTGTATCGTGTCCTACCTGCGGACGGTGTCAGATTGACCTGATCCGGGTAGCTGAGGAGGTTGAAAAGCGGCTTCAGGGGGTAGACAAACAGATTACGGTCGCCGTCATGGGGTGCGCCGTCAACGGTCCGGGTGAAGCGCGTGAAGCTGATGTGGGCATCGCAGGGGGAAAAGGGGAGGGTCTCGTATTCCGCCATGGCGAAATTGTTCGCAAGGTACCTGAAGACAAGCTGGCTGACGCATTGATGGAAGAAATAGTTAAATTACAGGGGCTTTGATTCTATTACGAGGTGGCGCTTATGAAACGTGTATTGATAGTAGATGATGAACCTCTATTCCGAACCATTCTCAACGAATATATTTCGGAATATGCCGAATGTGATCTGGCGGAAAATGGGGAGAAGGCGCTGGAACTGTATGACCGTGCTTTTACGAGTGGTCAGCCGTATCATCTCGTTTTGCTTGATATTTACATGCCGGTCATGGATGGCCATGCATTGCTCCGCTCCATCAGAGAACGGGAAGCCGCCCACTCGATCGGGGCGGAGGACCGGGTCAAGGCCGTTGTCATATCTGCAGGCAACTCGCCGCGTCAGGTTGCCGACACTTTTTTTGAAGATGAGTGTGATGATTATATTATCAAGCCTTTTCAGATTGAATCCGTGAAAGCGCTTCTGAAAAAATTCAACGTGGTATAGACGTACCACTCCGGGGATGTAGTAATGCAGTATTCACGCTATTTTATACCGACCATCAAGGAAACTCCGTCCGACGCCGAGGTGGTTTCACACCAGCTGATGCTGAGAGCCGGAATGATCCGCAAGCTCGCTTCCGGGATTTACAACTATCTGCCGCTTGGACTCCGCTCGATTCGCAAGTTTGAAAACATCGTACGTGAAGAGATGAACAAGGCCGATGCAATCGAAATGCTGATGCCGAGCGTACAGCCGGCGGAACTCTGGCAGGAGTCGGGCCGCTGGGCTTTTTACGGCAAGGAACTGTTGCGCTTCAAAGACCGCAAAGAGGCCGAATTCTGTATGGGACCGACCCATGAAGAGGTCATTACCGACATGGTTCGGCGCGAGATAAAAAGCTATCGTCAGATGCCGATTAATTTTTATCAGATTCAGACCAAATTTCGCGACGAGATCCGTCCCCGTTTCGGCTTGATGCGCGGTCGTGAGTTCATCATGAAAGACGCGTACTCATTCGACGTTGACAGTGCCGCTGCGGACCTTTCCTACAGCAAGATGTATAACGCGTACATGCGCATCTTCGAACGGTGCGGTCTTAATTTTAGAGCGGTCGAAGCCGACACCGGCAGCATCGGCGGATCTTCTTCCCATGAGTTCATGGTACTGGCGGATTCCGGAGAGGATGCCATTGTTTCCTGCGACGCTTGCCGGTACGCCGCGAATATTGAAAAAGCGGAATCTCCACTGTTTACAGCACCATGCGAACATACTGCTGAACCGTTACAGAAGGTTTCAACGCCGGAAATGAAAACAATTGCCGATGTT
>Ga0182021_10003629_pt1 | contig 18162 bp, 11 predicted proteins | sample 612E3MmetaG_FD_120493 | JGI IMG/M metagenome (GOLD analysis project Ga0182021, IMG submission 120493) | Permafrost microbial communities from Stordalen Mire, Sweden - 612E3M metaG (Illumina Assembly) | ecosystem: Environmental > Terrestrial > Soil > Wetlands > Permafrost | place: Sweden... | reverse complement strand
TACAAATTTAATTACATTGGATGTTTCGTAAAGTTGTACCTGAATATCAATTTGGTTGGTTTGGCCGGAATAAAAACCCCAATGCCACCATTCAACGATAAATACTCTATTTGGGGAAGTACCTGTCGTTAAGTATCTAAGGGTATCTACCCCGCTATTTCCATCCAGGTCCCGGGAAAAAGGAGAAATAAGATTCGGGTAACCACCCGAACAAATTGGAGTATAGCCGGATGGTGTTGTTGTACCCATCTGTAACCATCCGTTTTCTTGTATCGATACTGTTGTATAAGCAGCACCGTTGAAAGTAAAAGTGAATGGCAATGCTATGCCGGAAAAGTATCCGTCGTCACAAAGAGAAGTACATAAAACTGTTCCACCATAAGCCGGATTATATGTCCCGGTTGTTTGTGAAAAAGTATAACCATTCACACTATTAGTATTCTCAGGTGATGTGACTTGAGGGGATAAATTCCCATAAGATGATGTTGGGCTATGCTGGTTTATAAAAACCTGATTGGAGTAACTCTCACCTGACTTAATAAGAGTAAAACCCGTTATTACGGAATATAATAATATTCCGGTTGTTATCAAGATGAAATAAATCCTGTACATTGTATTAATAATTAAATTGAAAAATTATTTTATTATTGAATAAATTAAGCACGCAGACCGCCGCCTCCACTCCTTAAAGGAGAGGAAATGCGGTGAAGTCATAAAACATAAAAATAAATACGCAAACGAAATAAATATATTGTTAAATTTTCTGTCTGACATTACCTGCAAAAGCAATAATAAAAATAATAAACTATTGATAATGAATTAAATAGAAATAAATTTATTGTTAAATTATTTGCGATTTTGGATTTTCCCTTAAATAAATTTATCGGTTCGGTGGTAAAGATAAATATAAATACCTTATTACCGGACCACGTAAAGTATTACAATACATTGAATAAAAATTAGAATTGTGGTCACCTCAATTATTTACAAATATATTAATTTGTATTTAATTAACATTAATTCAAATAAATTATATAATCAAGAGTAATTTATAGTAGAAAAGAAACAGTTGGCTTAAAGTACTTAAGCTATGTCACAATATTTAACTTAATTTTTTATCTGACTTTTGTAAGAATACTCTTACCCAAATCTCTCCTGAACCCGCTTCAGAACGGAAACGAAGGAAATTTGAGATTTATATAACCAAAAAAGCCGGAAGCAAACCCCCGGCTTTAATTTACTAAAATATAAAATTCTTATTTGACCAACACTCCCGATACGCTTCGCTATCGGGACTATGATTAAATGATTGTCATCATTTAATCATTAGCATTTTTTTCGTTTCGATGAATCCGTTTGCTATTAATTTATAAAAATAAATTCCGCTTGGCTGCTGGTAACCGGAAGATTGGTTAATAGAAAATGGTACTTCATACGTGCCGGGTTGTAATTTCTCGTTGACTAAAGTAGCTATCTCTTTTCCAAGAATATCATATACTTTTAATGTTACGAATCTTGAATCTTTAATCTGAAATCTTATAATCGTAGTCGGGTTGAATGGATTAGGATAATTTTGCTCTAATTTGAATTCATCCGGTACCAAAGTCGAAATTTGTTTAACCGATACAATTTCACTTAATGGACGTTTCCATACGCCCCCAACCGTAGCAACATACAAATTTGAATTGAAAACTGTTAATGCCCTGTCATCCAAATTTAAAAGACCGGTACTTATGTTATTCCAGTTTGCACCACCATTTGAGGATTCGTAAACGCCTCCATTATAGGTCCCTGCAAATAAATACGAATTATAAGAATATAAATACAATATGTATGTTGTACCGAGTCCGCTGTTAACTGTATTCCAGCTATTTCCATTATCTGTTGATTTAAATAACCCTGCTGTTGTTCCTGCATAAATATTTGTTCCATTTACAGCAAGCGTTATTACGACATTGCTTGTCAACCCGTTGCTCGCTGATGACCAGGATTGTCCGTTATTTGTTGAAGTATAAACTCCTCCGGACCAGAATCCGGCAAATAAATTGCTTCCCAAAACAGCTATAGAATAAACAGGCAACGCCGGCAGACCTGAACTAATATTTGACCACGAAGACCCATTATCGCTTGAATAAAAAACACCGCTCCCCGCACCTGCATAAAGTCTTGAATTATATGCGTACAAATAAAAAAGTTGTGGATCTGTCAGCCCGCTTCCCGAAGCACTCCAGTTAAAACCATTATCGGTCGATTTAAACACTCCGCCTTGCGTCCCTGCAAATAGATTAGTCCCGATGGATGCATAAGCAGAAATTATATAATTCGTAATTCCATTGTTTGAATTAAACCAGCTTGTTCCATTATCAGTCGACATTGCTACACCATTTCCCCATGTTGCACAATATAAATTATTTGAAAAAGAATATATACCCTGGCACAACAAATATCGCATTCCATTGCTGACTGAAGTCCAGTTTGTTCCGTTATTTGTGGATAAATATGTTCCTCCCTGCGTTCCGGCAAAAATATTAGAGCCGGATACTCCGAATGCTAACACCGTAGCACTGCTCATTCCGGAATTTGCAGGAAACCATTGCTGACCATTATTAGTAGTTGCAAATACTCCGGAGCCCGTTGTCCCGGCAAAAATATAATTATTGCTTGCACCCAGTGAGGATACGTTGGTATTTGTCAGACCATTATTTACAGTTGTCCAGCTTGTACCATTATTTGATGAGAAGTAAACCCCACCACCTCCGGCGAAAAGATTTGACCCGTTAGCTAATAGAGTTGAAATATATATGCTTCCTAATCCATTGTTAATTTGAGTCCAGAGTGCACCATTGTTCGTTGTCAAAAATGCTCCTCCTCCGAACGTACCGGCAAATATATTTGTCCCAATAACAGCAAGCGTCTGAATAGTCACTGTGGAAAGACCATTATTAATTATATTCCAGTTCAGACCATTGTTTGTCGATATAAATACCCCCGAATATGTTCCTGCAAACAAATTCGTACCGCTTACAGCGAGAGCATGTACATCACTCGCGGTTAGACCCGAATTTACAGCTGACCAGCTCGCTCCGTTGTTCGTTGATAAAAAACAACCGCCATAAGCTCCGGCAAATATATTATTTCCGATAGCAGCAAGCGAATAAATATTCGTTGCGCTCAAACCTGAATTTGAAGCAGTCCAGTTTAGACCGTTGTTTGTTGAAATATACATTCCACCACCCTGAGAAGCCGCATAAGTATAAGTTCCGTTAATGAGCAAAGCCTGGATAGCCGATCCATAAGGTCCGTTTGTATAAACCCACTGTGCATCGAGAATTTTATTACTAAGTAATGAGATAAAGAAAAATAGAAATATTAATTTTTTCATTTTCGTATTATTTATTAGATATTTTTATCAATTAAATTAATATTGAATTAATAAAAAAGTTAAAAAGAAATATTGCGAAATTAAACATCAAAATTTCTGCAAAAGCCTCATCCCTCTTTAAATGCTTGTGTAATCAATAGTATTTGTTTAATATTAAATTAATAGAAATCAGATTCGGGAAGATGCTATTGTCATTTTACCAAAAATATGCAAACTTATATTAGCAAATTGCAATAATATAATTAACAATTTTCAATTATTTATCATTTAATGCGAGTAAACATGCAGAACTGTATCAAAATCGGGAAAAACTGCAGTTTACATTAAATCACAAACGATGTTCAAATTCATTTTTAAAATTAATAAAAAACCGTATTTTAAATAAATATACTATTAAAATGAACCATTATAAATTATTGCGTTTTTTAAAATTATTTACAATAATTATATTTTTTTCTTACCCTCTTTACTCACAGAATAATACTCGTACAGGTGAAGAGGAACTTAAAAAAGCCGGTATAAATTATTTCAATTACTCCGACCCTGATAAAATTAATATAGAGGTTATTGTCCTTGGTGGTGTGAAAAATCCGGGGAAATATCTTATCCCTAAGGGTACTACCGTTATCGACATTCTCGGCTTATCCGGTAACCTTGTGAAAGAAGAAACCGCAGATAATATTAAATTAATAAGAGACGCCCAAAAAGATGAAAAGCTTAAAAACAATAATATAATAACTCTCAGTTACAGGGATTTATTCAAAGATGAACCTTTGAAATCAGTAAACAAATCAAACCCTGTTCTTGATGCCGGTGATATTCTAATAGTTCCTATAAGTCCTGAAAGAACCTTTTGGGATAACATCAAAGATATATCTGTAATTGTATCTCCTTTATTGGCTATAGGTACATTAATTATTACAATAATAACTTTATCAAAACAGTAAATGACTCAACAAGTTTCCAACATTCCGCGATTCAGTGATAACGAAGATTTTCAGGGAAAAACATTGAAGGATTATTTTAAACTTATACTACTCAATTTAATCCCGATTATATTAATATTTTCAATTTGTACTGCTGCCGCAATTTTGTATAGTTTTAGTTTAAAAGATAAGTATTGTTCAACCACAAAATTGAAAATTGAAGACAAAAATGCAAATATACTTGCTGCTACATTTCCGAATTTTAACGATTCGAAATCTGAAACATTTATTCTTACGCAGATTGAAATATTGAAAAGTTATTATATTCGTGACTGGGTCGCAAAAGCATTATTAGATTCTGTAAAAGAACATAAAAACACCGATAAATTTTCTGTTTTAATTACAACAAATCCGGTTGATAAATCCCGCTCTTTTGTAACGCAGGATGCTTTGCGTGGAGCGTTATCAGGAATTGTTAATTTTGAACAACCAATTTCAAAAGTTAATTTGCTGGATATAAAAACAGAAACTTATAACTTCGAAGAAGCAAGCCTGATTTCTTCAACCTATGCTTATGTATTCGTCGAATATTCGAAAGAAATTGAAAGGCTCGACATAACGGGTGTAAAAAACTATCTTGCAAAGGAAAAAGAACATAAATTAGATGAATTAAATACTGCTGAAGCATCCCTTGAAGATTTTCAGAAACAAACGGGATTAATATCGCTTGAATCCCAGGCACAGGATATTGTCGATAATATCTCGTCTTATGAAGCAGCAAAAAAAAATACTGATATAGAGATAGAAGCCACAAACAACTCTTTAAAAATTTTAAATGAAGAATTAAAAAAAATTGATCCTGATTTTTCAAATTATATAGAATCCAGACTAAATGAACCTTATCTGGATGAATATGCAAAAAAAATCGCAGCTCTTGAAGTTAATCGTGACATTGAACTATCGATATTAAAAGATGAATCATCTAAAAAGAAAGTTCTGAATTCTTATAATGAAAAACTTGACCCGCTTAAAAAGAACTATGACGAAATGACTAATTCTTACAAAGCGGGAATACTTGCAAAAACACCCGCAGATAAGCAACTGCTGACAGGAAAAATTCTTGATGCAAAGTTACTTCTCTCTACTTCGTATCCTAAACAAAATATTTTATCGGGACAACTTAAGAAATACGAATCTGAATTTAACAAATTACCGACTAATAGTATCGAATTAGCAAAACGTGAACGTGTAAGGAAATCAACGGAAAAATTATATTTAATTCTTGAAGAGAAATTTCAGGAAGCGTCCATAAACGAGCGTGCCCGCATAGGTAATGCTTCTATACTCGATCCGGGTTTGGATAATAACGGACCCGTCGGACCGAACAGAAGAAACATCATCATCATAGGAATAGCATTTGGTTTGATTCTCGGCTTTATTTTTGCGCTTGGTCGCGATTTCTTCGACCGCACAATAAAAGATCCCGAAGATCTTGAAAAACTCGATATAAGCCTCCTGTCCTGGATTCCTACATCTGCCCTGTTAAAGAAAATATTGCCTTCGAAGAAAATGCTGGTAATAGAAAATAAAAATGATATTTCTTCCGAAGCTTTCAAGGCACTTCGTACGCGAATTCAGTATTCTATATTCAAAAACGAATCTAATAAATCAATATTAATAACAAGTTCTCTGCCTTTTGAAGGAAAATCATTCATCTCTGCAAATTTCGCCGGGACATTTGCATTATCGGGTAAAAAAACTTTGTTAATTGATTGTGATTTGCGTAAACCAAAAGTTCATACATTGATGGAAGCTGACAGGTATCCGGGTTTATGTGACCGGTTATTAAATAACATAGATTTAAAATCTATCATAAGAAAATCCGATATAAAAAATCTTGATTTCATCACCAGTGGAACGATACCGCCTAATCCTTCTGAATTGCTTGGTTCCGAACAGATGAATTTGCAATTAAAAGAACTTAAACAACTTTATGATTTTGTAATTATAGATTCCCCGCCGTTCTTAACCGTGACGGATGCAGAGATATTATTCAATATAACTGATGGAACAATTCTGGTTGCAAGAGCAGGAAAGACACCAAAATTAGCGTTTATGACTTCGTTTAATAAACTCAGGGATATTAATTCTCAAAAATTACTTGGATGTGTTTTAAATGATTTCTCTTATCGAAAAACTTATTCACGGTATTATTACAGAAATCATTATTATGACTATTCCTATAATACCTCCGATAACACGAATTAGAAATTTTATCAAAAATAATTTATATGTGTACAATTTATGTTATTGTCTTTTTATATTAATTTTGAATTATCTTTTGCAATTTTGGAAACACTTAAATTTATATTTTTTTCAAATGACTGAATTCGATAAAATACGAAATTGAATATATGAAAACGGGAAGAAACAAAATATTCATTGGATTTAATGATATTGCTAATATTCCGATATTGTTTAAACAAGCTTTTAAGGAATCCGGGTTAAAATGTGATTACTTCAGATTTTCAAATGAAGAGGAACACCCGTTCGGATATAGTGAAGATAGAACTTTTCGCCTTTTTAAATATCCTCCGCCTTTTCGCATATTTGGAAAAAATCCGTTTTGGATAGTAAATAAAATACTGGTTTCAATATTTTTATTTTATTCGATTTCGAGATACAAATATTTCTTCTTTATATCGCCACGCTCTTTCTATACAAACAACAAAGACCTTCCGATAATAAAGTTATTCGGAAAAAAAGTTATTATGATTTTTACGGGTTGCGTGGAAAGAGATGTGAATTTTGCGGAAGCAGATGAAGATTATATCTGTAAAAAATGTCAGGATATATCTCTTCAGAATTGGTGCCTATGCAATGATGCAAACAAGAAAAAAGAATTAATCGGCAGATTGGAAAAATACAGTAATAAAATAATCGGTCAGGATGATATAACCAGTCTTGTCGTCGACAAATCAAAGTTAATATGGCTTTATTTAATCTCGGATTATCCGAAATATAAGATTGACTTACAGGAAAAATATAACCAAAAAGAAATTCGAATTATCCATTTCCCGAGTAATCCTTTAGTAAAGCAAAGTCACATTATTATACCGATTCTGAATATGCTTGCCAGACATAAAAACGTGAAAATAATAATTAAAGATGGAATATGGAAAAGAGAAAAAATAGAAGAGGAATTATCAAAAGCACATATTCTTGTAAACGCGCTCGGAGCAGGATATAATACTTTACCTATAGAAGCTATGTCTTATGGATGTGTTGTTTTCAACAGTCAGCCTCATTGGTTTCAAAGGAATGTACCGGATTCCCCTATTGTGGCTATTACTGCTGATAATCTGGAGGATACTTTAATTCATTATATAAATAATATACCGGAGCTTAAAAATTACGCTGAGAAATCAATTGATTATTATAAAAAATACCATTCGCCGGTTGCAGTCGGAAATTTTTATAAAAAAATTCTGGAAATGAAATAAATTTAAATATACTTTGAAAACTATTATACAATAATTTTATTGAGTCAAAAAAAAGATTTTATTAAAGATACTGTTGTCTATGGCCTGGGAAGCGGAATAAAAAAATTTATTGGTTTATTCCTGTTACCATTTTATACCAGGGCATTAACACCGTCAGATTACGGAATTCTTGAGACATTAGGAACAAGCGTATTTTTTGTAAGTGCGTTTTTGAATATGGGTTTGGATTCTGCAAGCGGCTTTTACTTTTTTAAGGGAAAAGATGACAGGGAAAAAGGTGAAATAATATTTACAGTATTCGTGCTCAGGCTTGCCTCTGCAATTCCGGCTCTGATATTAAGTTTCTTCTCCAGTCAATTATCAAAAATACTTTTCGGAACGGAACAATATACTTATGTGATTTTTTTCTCGTGTATGTCGCTTCCCATCGGTCTTTTAGTCAGTGAACAATCTCATCTTTACAGGTTTTACAGGTCTCCCTGGAAATACAACACGGTCACCATTATTCAATCTTTAGCAAGTATTATAGCCGGTATCTCACTTGTCGTAATTTTAAAGTATGGAGTATTAGGCGCTCAAATGGCAAGTGTAATAAGTAGTTCGGCGATAGTGATTTTTTCCTTTTTTAATTTTGCAAAGAATAAATATACTTATCACTTCAATTTTGTTTTTGCAAAGAAAATGTTAAAATACGGATTTCCGCTTATCTGGGCAGGAATAGCTTCATGGTTTTTTATAAGTTCGGACAGATATTTTTTGCTCCATTACAAAAATTTACAGGAGATAGGATATTATTCTATAGGTGCTACTTTTTCTCAACCTATAAACCTGATAAATATGGCGGTTCAAATGAGCTTTGGTGTATTGTTCTATTCGGAATATAATAAAGAAATTGATCCTTTAAAAAAAGATAGCCGGAAACTAATTAAAGATGTGTTTTCTCTTTTTTTATTTGTAACAGTTATTATAGCATCTTTTTTATCAATTTTCGGCATTGAGTTAATTGGTATCATAACAACAAAAGATTATTTACTTGGTGCTCTTGCAATTCCATTACTAACATTTTCAGCAATTTTTGACCAGGCTTTTCAAATAACTGCACTTGGAATTACATTAAGGGAAAAGACGTGGTATTTCACTATTATAATTGTTATAACAGCAATTTTTAATGTCATTGCTAATTTTATTTTAATCCCTAAATATAGTTTTGTCGGAGCCGGTATCGCAACGCTTCTGTCCTATATATTGTATTGGTCTTTGGCATATAATATTTCTCAAAAATTCTTTAAGGTAAATCATGATTTAATAAGGTTATTTTCTTTTATTATTATAACGTTCGGTATAAGTTGTGTGATACCTTTCTTTCAGATATATCTGAATATTCATTTAAACATTTTAGTAAAATCAGCAGTATTAATTATACTTATAATATTACCATTTGTTTTAAAAATTGTCAGCTACCGTGAGGTAATAAGTTATTTATCCGGTTTTGTAAAGAAAAAAAATGATTAAACAATTATGTGCGGAATTTTCGGGGTAATATCGAATAATACAGTTAATAAAAATCAATTACTAAAAGTAAGTGATGTTCTGAAACATCGCGGTCCCGATGATGAAGGATATCTTTTGTTTAATAAAGAAAATGACGTAATTAAAATTGCAAAAGGCAATGATACGGTTCCGGGCTTCGATGCAACTCATATTAATAATTGTGATAATTTCAATTTAGCTTTTCTGCATCGTAGATTATCTATTATCGATCTCTCGCTACACGGGCATCAACCAATGACTATTGATGATGGAAATTTATGGATTTTACTAAACGGAGAAATATATAATTATATCGAACTGAAAGAAGAACTTTTAAAAAAAGGATATAAATTCCAATCTGAATCCGATACTGAAGTTGTTCTTACCGCTTATAAAGAATGGGGTGAAGATTGCGTATTGAAATTCAATGGTATGTGGGCTTTTGTTATATGGGATAGAAAAAACAATTTGTTTTTCTTTAGCCGTGATAGGGTTGGGATTAAGCCTCTGTTCTATCATCACAAAAACGGAAATTTTATTTTTTGTTCTGAAATAAAAGGAATACGAACTTATCTTAACAATGACTTAATTTTGAATGAGAAACAGATATATGAGTTTCTAATAAAGGGACAAATATTTGTCGGTGAGTCGGATGAAACGATTTATCGGAAAGTTAATCAATTGATGCCGGGAACAAATCTTATTTTAAAAGACGGAAAAATTATTATTAAAAAATATTGGAATTTAAAATTAACCGATAACAGATTTTCTTTTGATAATAATGTTAAAAGATTCAAAGAATTATTCCGTCAGTCAATAAAATTTATGCTGAGAAGTGATGTGGAAGTGGGTACATGCTTAAGCGGCGGATTAGATTCAAGCAGCCTTGTCGCTTTTGCCTCAGAAGAATTTAATAAGAAATTTAATACTTTCTCCGCTATTTGGCCCGGATATAGTTGTGACGAATCAAAATATGTTGATATTTTAAATAAAAAGTATTCGTGCAAGGCAAATGCGTTTTCACCCGACATAGATAATATTACAGATATTCTTGACAAAGTTTTATGGCATCAGGAAATACCTTTATCCGGCAGCAGTATATTGGCACAATGGTACGTGATGGAAAAAGCAAAAATTAAAAAAATTAAAGTATTGCTTGATGGTCAGGGTGCCGATGAAATATTGAGCGGATACCCGGATTATTTGATTCCCTATATAAATGAAATGATTTATTCATTTAAATGGAATGAATTATTCAGTTATTATTCGTCATTAAAACAAAATAATTTTTCTGTAAAAAGAATGATAGGAATTCAAAAGCATAAAATTTTTCATAAAAAAAATTCCGCTTTTCCTGTTAAAAAAGATTTATTATCTAAATACACATTTAAAACCAAATTCACGCGACCTCATTTAAGTAACTTTTTACCTGAATATCTGAAAGACCAGATTGAAAGAACAAATTTACCTGTTCTGTTGCATTTTGAAGATAGAAATTCTATGGCAAGCTCTGTAGAATCACGTGTTCCATATTTAGACCATAATCTGATAGAATTTGCAGTAAGTATACCGACAGAACAAAAAATTCACGGGACGTTGACAAAAATAATATTGCGGGAAGCGATGAAGCCTTATTTGCCGGAAGAAATTTATAATAGAACAGATAAAATAGGATTCAGTACACCCATCGAAGAAAAATTAAATAAGCAGGGAAATCAGTTTTATGATTTTGCTTTAAACTATATCACAAATTCCGAATTAAATCGTATGGATATTCTTGACAGAAATCTGATTAGTAAAGAGAATATTTTCGGAATATATTCTTTGGCAAGATTTATTGAGATTTGGAAGTAATATTTTAAGAATAATTTATATGTTTGAAAGAATTTGATAGCTTTTTTTACATATTTGACAATATTTCTGGCAGTCCTTTTTCCGCTAATTTATATTATCAGGCGAAAGCCGGACCTTTCATTCTGGTTTCTTGTAAATATATATTTTGACCCGGGAGGTTATATCAACTTTTACTTCGAGGGAAAAACATTTTTAAATTTAAATTTATCTGATGTTGCAATTGTACTGATATTATTGTGCCTTTTTACAATAAAAACGAATTATAGAATAATTTATGAAAATCGGTTTTTGGTAAAATTTTTTAAAGTGTTTTTTGTGTTTGCAATTTATTTTTTTGTTATTTACGGATTTGTCGTTCCGTATCTTAATAATGATTTAAATTACGTTTTATTCCTTCAAAAAAACCGTAATTTTTTTTATTACGTAATAATTTTAATTTCGGCTTACATGTTTTCACTGAGAGGGCTTAAATATTTTTATCTGACAACGCTTTTTTTATGTGTATTTATACTGAGTTCTTTTTTGATATCTCTTGTTACGGGTCTTAAAATTGTTCCTATCGATATTTATGAAAGATACAGCGGGTCCGAAATGATGCGTATCACTATCTTAAGCTGGGGATTGTTTTATATATTATTTCCTCTTTCGTTTATATTGTTTTTATTTTCTTACAAAATCAAGCTTAATCTTAAATATAGAAAATTATTGTACTTCGCAGGAATGCTGATGATTGTTACGCTACTTATAACATTAACCAGAAGAAACTACATTGGCATTTCAAGCTCGATATTAATTATTATTTTGCTGAATTCGTATATTTTCAGAAGGAGTAAAATTTTTGCTTTTGTAAAGATACTGGTGCCGATGAGCGTAGTTTTACTCATTATATATTTAACTCTGCCAAAATATGTCGATTATATAGCAAATATTTCTCAGGATACTTTCCAGTTGATATCAAAAGGTACTGCAAACGGAGAAAAAGAATACCGCATAACAGGAACTGGCGACCTTCTGATAACTAAAAAATATATTGCAGATAATTTGATTTTAGGAACGGGTTATAATTATCTTCATTGGGGAGGTGAAGAGGAAATTGCATTATCATCAAGGGGAAGTGAATTCGCTTTAGCTTCCGATGCCGCAAAAGAAGTACCGATATATAATATTTTTTTTAGTTTTGGATTAGCGGGTTTTATTATAATGTTATTTCTTTATTCATATTTAATAAAATTATTTCTGAGGCTGTATTTACTTTTGAAAAAGAATATTAATATTTTAATAGAATATCCTTATGATTTATTGTTTTCAATTTTTATTCTTTATATGATTGTTGATAAATTTACATTTTCTTTGTACTCTTTGGGAAACGATTTTACAACGCCTTATTACGGAATATTTATCGGTATAGGGTTTGCACTTTTACATAAGCTGAAAATTATTACCTCGAATATTGAGGAGCAATAAATATCATCTTTTTCGTTCTTGATGAGGAACATACAAGATTTAAAAAATAAATGATATTATTTCATTTTTGAAATTAATGAATAAAATTATACTTTTAATTAGTGTTTCCGGAAGTTATATAGGAGGAGCCCAAAAAAGATATTTGTCTCTTTTTGATTACATATGTGAAAAAAGAAAAGATTATTATCTGGTAATTAATAAAAAACTCTATTTAACACTAATAAAAAATAACGTTTTAAAATCTTATGAAAATGTCCGTGTGCTGACGTTGTATTGTGAGAGTAAATTAAATACCGAAAATAATCCATCGGATTCAAAGCAGGAGATATTAATTAAGAAAAATAAAGAAATATCGGGAATAAGGTTATTTTTGGGTCAGAAAAAAATGTTTCTGAAAAGCATAGTAATCTGGTTTAGTTTTATTTTTGAATTTCGCAGAACAATAAGAGAATTAAATAGTAAAATTGTTTATGCTGTCTGGATGGGAGGAATTTTTGCCTGGCCATTAAAAGGTTTATTTAAATTTAAACTGATTTATAGCTATAATGACTCTGCAATGGCAATGATTGATAAAAATATTTTTGAGCTATTTAATTCCTCGGAATACCGTGTCTTGAAACATGCTGATAAAATAGATTTTCTCTCTCCGGCAATAGTTGAAATGTATAAAAGAAAAATCGGTGCAATCGAAGATGACAGAATTACCGTTACACCTAATAGTTTCATTAATTATAAATTATATTTCAGCGATGAGCAAAAGAAAAATGATGTGATTTTTTTATCACGCTTGTGGCAAAATAAGAATCCGATATTGTTTCTGCAATCCGTTAAAATATTTAATGATAAATATACGAATATTCCCGGAATTAATTTTTATATCATAGGTGAAGGCGGATTAGAAAAAAATATTAAAGAATATATCGCCGATAATAAGCTTGTTAATACTTATTTTATAGGAAAATCACTTGAGCCATGGAAATTTCTAAGGCAATCCAAAGTTTTTATTTCCATTCAGCAGGTTAACAATTACCCGAGCCAGTCTCTTATCGAGGCGATGGCTTGTGAAAATGCAATCATTGCTTCAGACGTCGGAGAAACGAGAAAGTTAGTTACAGAGAACGAAGGAATATTAGTAAACCTGGACCCGGAAATAATAGCAGAAGAAATTTATAAACTTTTCACAACTAAAGGTTTAATCGAACAGTTGGGTTCAAATGCAAGAAAAAAAGTAATTGAAAATCATACAGTTGAAAAATATGCAGAGTACTTTTATTCGATTACGGACTATTAATGTTTATACAATTATTCAAACTAAAATATGAGCAGAAAAAGTAATTTTTTAATTTCCATAGAAGAAAAAAACAAAAAACCGGATTTTGCAGATAACATCAATTTACAAAGTAATTATATTATTAGTACAGGTAATCTTAAAATTTCTCTAAAGTATTCGGATAATGTGATATTTGCAAAAAGTGCGGACGAAAATATTATCATATTATTTGCCGGGAATATTTATTGTGATGATTTATCCGATAATGTGTCGGTTGAACAATATTTGTTGGATAAATATTTTTTATTTAAAAAAGATTTTGTAAAATATCTGAACGGTTCGTTCTGCCTGTTCTTTGTACAAAAGAAAACCGGTGAGATATATTTTGCTACCGACAGATTGAATACAAAAAAAATATTTAACTTTAAAAACAGTAAAAAACTTTTATTCACGAATGATGTTAATTTACTTCCGTTAAACGAATGTAATCTAAATTATGCAGGCGTGGCTTCATATTTAATCAATGGTGCATTATACAACGATTTAACTCTTTTTGATGAAATTAAAAAATTGGAAAGAGCATCTCTGCACAAAATTGTTGATTTTGAAATTATTTCCGAAAAATACTGGGATTATTATTTCAACAATGAATATGAAAGCAAATCAGAAACGGAATTGTCTGAGGAATTAAATAATTTATATCTGAAAAGTTTAAACAGAATAATTAAGGGTAAAAAAAATATTTTTATTTCATTGAGCGGAGGGTACGATTCAAGGGCGATTACGGCTATGTTGAGAAATTATGTAAATAGTAATTTTAATATTATGTGCTTTAGTCATAATTTCGGAAATATTAATAAAGATACTGATTCCGATGTTGCAAGGCAAATTGCTGATAATTTAGGTTATTCTTTTAAATTATTAAATTCGTATAACGGAAATCCTTTTCATACTATAAAATATAATGCAGAACATGGACAAGGATTAGCATACTTTTGTGTCGAATCGGATGCGTGGGAAGAAATTAATAAAGATTTCGAAAAACGTGAAGACAGTATTCTTTTAGTTGGTGATATGAATGACGGTACTTTTAAAGAATTTCACGGTAATAATAAAAGAGCATTGGAAAGAACACAAATTTACGAATCATTTTTTCTTAAAGAATACGGTAATTATTTTAGCCCGGATATATTGCAAAACTTATGTGAAAACTGGAACAGGGAATATGATAAAATATTAAACAAGGTTTCTTGTCAGGATAATATGATTAACTTACTGGATTATCTATATATTGACCAAAGAATTCCCAATGTAAACAGCATTGCAAGAGAATGTTTCCAGATGCCTTTCGTAGAAACAGCAACTCCGTATTACAATAATGATGTTTTGGATTTTATGGGAAAACTTCCTCCTTCTCTTAGAAATAACAAGAAACTTCACAGGATAGCATTAGAAACGAATTATCCTGAAATATTCAGAATAAAATTTCCATCAACAGGCTGGGGAAATGAACCGAATTGGTTAAATGAAATCAATTCCTTTTCGGAGGTTTTTATCGAAAATATAAATAATTATAAATCAAAGCTGGATAATATTATTCCACCCGAAATAATTACAAATTCAATATTAGCATTAAATAATCCGGTTGAAAATAAATTTAAATCTAAAACTGCTTTAAAAACTTTACATAAAAATATAAATAATATTTTTCCTGCATATCATAAAATAATTGAAAATCTTCCGGGAGGGAAAGAACTCACGAGAAAAGCAGGTAAATATGTTAACCCAAGGATTTCTCATATACTGCCGAAGATTCTGATACTCAGATTCTTTTTAAGCGGAATATGAATTGTAAATTAATTGTTATTTTAAGTTCAATTGTTTTTCAAAATTACAAATGATTATTAAAATATTTAATAAATACTCGGACATTCCTGAAAGCGATATGCTCATCGGTAAAACGCCGATTTTTGCAACACAAAATTATGCGGATTATCTTAAAGAATTAAGAAATCGTGATACAGTCTGGTTCGCTCAGTTAAAAGATAATACAGTTTCATTTTTAATTCCGCTTGCAGTAAATAAAAAATTGATATTCAAAAGAGGATATTTTTTATCCGGAGTGATTTCCTTTAACCCGGATAGTTCTTTAGAAGAGGAAAAAGAATTCCTCGATAACGTTGTTAATTATATTAAAAAAGAAAAATTATGTGATTGGATTCAGCAGGGTCCGAACTGGGCATTATTTAACACTTTTCCCTCGGGTTCAAAAGCAGTGAAATTCGGTACTTATAAAATATTTTTAAAAGATAAAACCGAAGATGAGCTTTTTAATTCTATAAAGAGAAATCACCGGAATAATATCAGCAATGCAAAAAAAAGTGAAGTTAAAATTAAAAAAGGTATTGAATATTTAAATGACTGCCAGGCAATTATTAATGAAACCGCAAGAAAAGCTAACTTGAATTTACTGACATTAACCGAATTAAAAAGATTATTTTCCCATTTCAAAGCTGATTTAAAGATTTATGTGTCATATTTGGGTGATGTTCCTCAAAGTGCCGCAATATTTCTTGGCAATGGATTTTGCACATATGCGCTTTATGCAGGAAGTATTAATAAAGCATTCCGTGGTTCAAATGCATATTTAGACTGGGAAGCAATTAAAGATTCTAAGAATACTAATAGTGACGGATTTGATTTTGTTGGAGCAAGAATAAATCCGGCTCCGGGTTCAAAATTGGAAGGAATTCAAAATTATAAAAAACGTTTCGGATGTGATTTTGTTCAGGGTTATCTCTGGAAAATAACAATCTCTGAGAGAAAATTTAAAGTTTTTAATTTTTTATTAAAAATTTATTTTCTCATATTAAACAAAAAGAATAAAAAAGATATTATAGACGAGGAATTTGAAATACAAAAAAATGAAGACATTCATTCTGACAATTGATTACGAACTATTTTTAGGAAGCCGGACAGGAACCGTTGAGAAATGCATGGTTGAGCCAACTTATAGATTGTCTAAAATACTGGATATAAATAATTCAAAAATGACGGTCTTTTGGGATATTCTTCATTATTATCGTTTAAAAGAACTTGAGAATAATTATACGAATCTTAAAAACGATAGAAAATTAATCGATGAGCAAATATTATTTTTAATATCAAAGGGGCATGATATACAGCTTCATATTCATCCGCAATGGTTAGATGCAAAATATTATGACGGGAAGTGGAAATTTGAATATGACCATTTTAATATTCACACTTTGTCTGAAGAAGAAAATCCCGAAAGAATTGATACTATTCTCGGCTGCATTACGAAAGCAAAACAATTAATGGAGAAAGAAATCAAGATGTATGTTCCTGATTATATCGTAACGTCTTATAGGGCGGGAGGCTTTCGGATTGAACCATTTGCAAAATTAAAAAAGGCATTTGAGTATAATAATATTTGTATTGATTCAAGCGTTTTACCGGGAATGATAAATAATAATAGAATTAATTTTTATGACTTCAGAAATTATCCTGCACATAATTATTATCATTTCGAGAATTCACCGTCAGAATTATCCGGAGAAGGCAGATTTATCGAATTTCCTGTTGCAACATTTAGTATTCCTGTATATAAAAATATAATTTTCACACTCACACGTTATTTGAAATATAAAAATTTAGAAAGCGGAAGAATGGGAAGCGGTTCAGGTGAAATTGAAAATGAAATTAAACAATCAATAATAAAAAAAATTATTACTTTATTGACAAAATCTAAATTGACTTTGTTAACTACAGACGGAAATTTCGCCGAGAGATTTAATTATATTTTCAGTAAAGTCAAATCAGATTCAACAATGATATTGCATCCTAAGCTGTTAAATCTTCATACATTTAATATTTTAGAGGATAAATTGAGAAATAACGAAGTAAAGTTTGTTTCTATTAAAAATTTTCTGAATGAAATTGGATAAAAAAGTAGCAATACTGCTGGTATTATATAATGAAGAAAAATATATCGAAAGATTAGCGAAATCAATCGTTAATCAAACTTATAAAAATATTTCGATTTACGCGATCGATAATAATTCGTCAGATTCTTCTCTTTCTTTATTACTCAAATATTTTCCCGATGCAAATACAATCTCATCAAAGGATAATCTTGGCTTCGCCGAAGGAAATAACATTTTAGCTAAGAAAGCGATTAATAATAATGAGGATTTATTATTTATCCTGAAT
>Ga0182021_10003628_pt1 | contig 18167 bp, 16 predicted proteins | sample 612E3MmetaG_FD_120493 | JGI IMG/M metagenome (GOLD analysis project Ga0182021, IMG submission 120493) | Permafrost microbial communities from Stordalen Mire, Sweden - 612E3M metaG (Illumina Assembly) | ecosystem: Environmental > Terrestrial > Soil > Wetlands > Permafrost | place: Sweden... | reverse complement strand
GGCGAAAGGCAGAGAAAGTGTTTGAACAGATCTCATTTCACAACATTCATGAGCGTTTGGAAGAAGTGTATTGCTTCGCAATCTTGATGGTACAGTCGGACGGGAGTGGCGACAGAACAGCGAGAAGGAAATGCTTTTGGCCGCGACACTTAGGAAATCGATCAGCCGAAGGAGCAAGAGTGAACCGGTCGGCAATGTTAGTGCGAAGGAATGTCGCGGCGAGAGGAAATGCTTGACCATCAAGTTGGCTGACCCGGCGAAGCCTCGGTTCCGCTGGGGTCCCTCTCGAGGTGCCCCCGGAAACGTAGCAGTGGGAAAGACGGCTTGCTCTATACAAGGGCGGGAAGCCCAGGACGACGCCAGTTGACACCAAACTGGTTCATCAGGGAGAGCGGTGGACGGGCCAAGGCGGGCTTAAAGAAAACAATCCTGAAAGAGTAGTGATGAAACGAATCGCAGAAGCAGCGATAACTGAACCGGCACTTGTGGCATTTGGGAACACGGATACCCCGCATCCGGCGATCCGGATCGCCACTATGCCGACCGAACTACGGATGCCTGACGAAGAGAAGAGGCGTCCACTTGGCACCGGCGAACTCCACCCGGAAATCCAGAAAGCGTTCGAAGATTATTCCGATTCGGCGTGCATCGAGATGCGGGAGGCGCCCAATGCGTGAAGGATACGTGAAGCAGTATCGGCAACTCCTCAACAGCGACATATGGCAATCGGGAGATCTTGCCTTGGGCCGCGTCTGGCAGTGGTGCCTCCTGAAGGCGACTTACCGAAATTTCAAGGCCGTTGTCGGAAGTGAGATCATCTCCCTCCAGCCGGGACAGTTCGTGAGCGGGGAACTGAAGGGGGCGCAGGAGTGTAAGATTCCCGCCTCCACGTTCAGGAAGAAGCTAATCCTCTTGGAAAAATTGGATACAATATCCCTGATTCGGAAGCGACACTATACGCTCGTAACAATCACAAATTGGACCACTTATCAGAGCGACGGAAACGTAGCAGAAGCACAGCGGGAGCGCGTGGCAAGCGAATCTGAAGACATACAAGAAGGTAAAGAAAGAAGAAAAGATAAAGAAAAGAGAAAAGATACAGATACGTCCACGCTTCGCGTTGACAAGGCTGTTTCTTCTGAGACAGAACAGCCAGAGCAGGTGCACCGAGCTATTCCACAGTCACCCGCTCTTCCCGCTTCTGACTGCCGCGCCGGGGCCAAGCCTCCAGTGCCAAGGTTCGATCACAATGCAAGGTTCGAGGAAGCGTGGGCGGCCTACCCGCTCAAGCTGGGTAAGAAGGTGGCGGCTCGGCACTTTGCCGCTTCGGTCAAGTGCGAGGTCGATTTTCTTTCGCTAATGCGAGCACTGGCCAACTACAAGGTTAGCCCTAATGCTGTGAAGGAGGGCGGGAAGTACATTCAGCACGGATCGACATGGTTCAATTGCTGGGAAGAGTGGGTTGACCCACCGAAAGCACCTTCCGCACGCCAATCAAGCCAGCCACAGCACACGGGCAGACCCTTCTGCGATCTGGCTAAAGAGCGGATTTCCGCGCAGAGGCCGGACGACGTGTATAACCCAGTCCCGGGTGTAGCGCCGCCACAAATGCTTCGATCTGATCCGCGACCTGACCGGGATTCTTGCGTGCGCCCATTTGATCTTCCGCCAGCCGAGAAAGCCGAGCTAAAAGAGCGCCTGCGGAAAGAGCGGGAGGAGCTGTTGGGAAAGCCCGTACTCTCTCCGGACGGCAAGCCGCAACCGGACCAATCACCATTCCACTTTCCGCGACCGTGGGAGAAAAGTGTGCTCCGTGAGTATGCGGAAGCAAGGCGCGCCGAAAAAGAGAAGCTTTCGCTGGCTGAGGGCAACAGTGAGCCAGGGGAGGCATCAACGGCAACCCCCGAGGAGAAAGAGCGTCTCAACCGATCCTGACGCCATTGTGGGCCATTCTGGAGTGCCCGTGAAGCGACATTTATGTCATGTATGTGTGAGTGTAACGACAAATATGTCATATTGACAGAGGGAGATCATGCGAAAACACAAAGCCGACCCCTTGGAGGGGGACTATTCTGGCTTCAAGCAACAGTTGAATGAATGCCACTTTTGATGCTTTTGGGGGGGGAGTTTCAAAGCGATGATTAGACCGCCATAATAGTTGCATCGCTCTTCTGAACGACGCAAGCGATTCCTTACCGCAGGAATCCGACAGATGACATTCCTACACAGACCACCGACGCGATAGATAGCGGCTTTCGTAACGAGGCCTGAGCTTTCCTCTCTTTTTGCCAAGGGCGGATGACCGTTGAGGAGCGAAGGACTCATGCAGTGCGGAGGTGGACCATGTTCCCAGCCGAACTCTTACCAGATTTCCTTTTTGATCAGCGCGAGCTTTTGCTCACATATGCGTACTGTCTACACTTTGTCGGTCGCAACCATACTCGTGTTCCCTTTGAAGGCAAGATCATATCGCTTCGGCCACGAGAGGTGTTGATACCGATTTCCAAGTGGGACTTGCGCCTTGGGATAGCCCCAGAGACGTTCCTGCATCACCTTTCAGAGCTCGAGCAGCTTGACCTCGTGGAGCTCACGAAGGAAGAACGATATCTCCTCGTCCAGTTTACAAAGATCAACATTCCGCCTGTCGTCGATCCGAGATCAAGGGATGTGGCTGAGGGTGCGGTTCAGCCCATCACCGTGAACGATTTTTCTGACCGGTACCTTGAACACGTCGAGAAGAACCTCGCAAAAAAATCGCTCGAGAACTCGCAGCGCGTAATGAAACACTTCTGCTTGTTGTACGGCCGTTTCATGCTCGGCCAACTCCAAGCGTTGCATCTCGAGCAATTCAAAGACGCGCGTAGACAGAGGGTCGGCGCTACGACCGTGAACATGGACATAAAAACCCTTAAATCCTGTATGGAAGTCGCGATCGCATGGGGATACCTGAAGGTGAATCCCTTCCGAGCTGTTAAGCACATCAGGCAGGACAGGGAACCGCCCGCTTTCATGACGAAGGAGGATTGTCATGAGGTACTTGCCGCCACCACAGATGATCGCCTACGCGCTCTCTTCGCATTTCTTCTGCTAACCGGTTTCCGGCGAGGCGAGGCAGTTTTTCTCAAGTGGAGCGACATAGATTTCGAGCGTGGAATAATAACGGTCAGGTCGTCCGAGGCATACAGGGTGAAACATGGAAAATCGCGCAGCGTCCCGATCTCCCCGGAAGTAAGGTCACTGCTCCAAGGACTTGAGCGTTTTGATCCATATGTTTTCGCAGATCAGGACGGTGAGAAATTCAAAGAGGACCACGTGACTAAGTCATTCAAGGCAGCAGCCAGGGCAGCCGGACTGAGTGACGCGCTGAAACTCCACAGCACGAGGGCGACATTTGCGACACTCATGGGTGACGCTGGGGTATCCATGCACGTGATACAAAAGCTTCTAGGGCACGCTTATATGCGCACGACGGAGACCTACACACAGCTTCCGGCGGAGAGTTTACGCAAGGCGGTAGGTTCTGTCACGCTCCTGGGGCCGTTGCTCGAGCGCCCGGAAAAGGAGGCCGATACGCTCGGTAACTATGCGCAGGAAGCATTGACCTAACGCTACCTAACAGTCGGCAGACCTTTTGGAGCGCAACGGACATGAAAGGAGGGGAGAGTGACAGATAAAAATCGACATTTTTTGGTTTTGTCGGGGTAGAACGCCTGCCAGTGCAGGCAGGCGATCTACGGGGGGATGAGCAACAAGAGAGGTCTTCTTTGGGTCAAAAAAACTCAATTCACTTTTTTCATAATCACTAAAAAATAAAGGTGATGTCATGGGTAACAAGAGCGATGTGTTATTGGCTAGCGGAAGACACATCGGTGTCCTCATGTATGAAGCATACGTGGTCGGGAAAAGTGGCGGCGGAGATCTCGATCCAGACATGGACGGAGATATTGTCTACCGCTGCGATGGGGACGAAGACGTTCTCGTGACTGTCCAAGTGATGATTCCTCGGGATTACTCGAAAGAGAGTGCCATCCGGCACATACGGAAGATCGCGGACTGGATAGAACGGGACGGGATTCCCACTCAGCTTCCTCCGGGAGAGGCGGAGAATCGCTACCGCCCTGACTGACAAGTAGAGGGAACAGGCTCAACCAACTATGGTCGGAGAGCTCGCGCAGTAGTTCTAACACGAAGAGCGGGCCGATAGCAGTGCGTACAGAAGGATTTTCAATGTGGCATACCGACGGGTGACCGTTGTGTAACAAGTGACCACACGTCGGGAGTGATAACTCGCTTTCAATGAACAAGACCATAAAACAAATGGGGGAAGTCATGAACATGGAACTCAAGGTACTAAAGGTGGCAACTGACCCGAACGATTCGCGCATGGTGATGTACTGCCAATTTGGCTCTATTCCGGTTCAGGCAATCAAACCTGCCCAAATGACAGAGCGCATTCGCAAGGAGATAGGTGAGGTCACATGCACCGAAAGATTCTTGAAGGGCGACCCCGTGGTCCAGCCTGCACGCGATATCGTTGAAGCAAGCGACACGTCGCTTTGGTTTTTTGAGGAGGGATTGTACACGGAGGCAGGAGACAAACACCTCGCGGAATACCTGAAGAGCTTGCCGGAAAACAGAGAGAGACTCTGTCGCCTTATACTAGCGTTGGAATTCCTCGAGGTCAACTTTGAAGCAGGCCTTTATGACGAGAGACTGGAAGAACTCAAACATTATCTTGTTGGGACAGGAATCGCTGCAGATATGTGGGAGCGGGAATTCTGCAGAGGGTTTGGAGATTGATTGTGTCGCGCCTCCTGCTCCGATTACCCTTTTGTCTTAACTGTGACAACAGGACCCTCTTCGGGCTCGAGTGTGAGCACATCTATCGGCACTGCTGAAGGGGTTGCGCCATTTTCAAAGTATACCCGGCGCAAACCCCACATGTGTGTACAACGCAAGAATTTCGTGCCAGAAGAGCGTAGTAAAGTGTGCTCAAGATCCCATGGAAGAGAAACTGTTGTTCGTTCGTCTCACACTCTTCAAATTCCGGGCCGCAGCCTTCTTTGCGGCAATGACCCATGGACGACGATGTGGTTCCAGTTTTGAGGAATTAGCAACCCCACCTCGGATCTGGACCATTCTTAACACGCGGTTCAATACCCGTGAATCGTTCTTGACTCCTTCGGGCAACGGTGTTGCTCATCCCTGACTCTGACGTAATTTCTACTAGTTTGTCCCCATCCGTCCGCGATTGTTAACACACCACCCTGCCATTGCTAAAAGCTCCCCGTGATTTGCGTCAATAGCTCCCCTATGGGCCTGCAAATCCATTGATTGTTCAGGACTTGCAGGCTATCTTGAATCACTACTCCCTGGCGGCACCCCCGATCAGGTCTTTGAAATTAGCCCCATTGTCTGCTTGCCCCGCTGGGGAGGCGCCCTTCCACCTTCCTGTCGACGTAATCGCCCCTAGATTCGAAATCCGGAGAGGTGAATTGTCCCCCCCATGCGATGAGTGGAGACGATTCTTCAACTGGGAAACCTCATTGGCGTTGCCACCAATGAGTTTCGAGCTATGGACATACTAATGACCTGTTCGATAAGACGCGCTCACCCAGGGTGGACGGGGGAACAGATTTGCCCTTTCCGTGAATTGACGTTGCGGAAAGACGACTTCAGTTGCAGCTTATCTAAGACCACAATTAGCCGGGGTCACTGTGACACTCGAATTAGTTCAGTTATTGACAACGCTTGGTTTTGACAAACGCATAAAGACTCGACTTGTTCGCCATGCGCCGCATAACCTGAAAGAAATTCTTGAACGAGATATGCTCGGACTCTACACAGCGTATGAACGTGATCCTCGATTTGACGGATGCAAACAAGTCGTCTGTTTCTACCGGGATAAAGGAACACGTGCGCGATTCCATGGGGTCTACAGAGTCCTGGGAAAGCGGGCCGCCAAGAATGGAGACATTCCACGTAATAACGATCTCGCGAAGCGGTGGAAGGCTGCTTCCCATCATTTTTACGTGTTGGAGCTCGATGAGCAATTTGCTGACCTGAAGGACCGATTAGTGATAGAATGGGGTAGGGGGTACTCAGGCATGGTGTCAGAGGTTATCGCGAAGCAAAGCCATACTCGAAATATCCGAACCTGGTCGAGCCCTGGCCCCATTTTCAGACTACTTGGACTTCAGCCTTACCTATTCACAATTGAAAGATCTTTACGCCCACGCTGAAGCCCATCGAGATTGGAAAGGACCTCTCAAAGCGGTCGGAGGGATTTACTTGATCCTTGCCGAGACGAATGGTGAACAATACGTTGGAAGTGCGTATGGTGTTTATGGCCTTTGGGGCAGATGGCGTCACTACGCTCGGACTGGTCACGGTGGTGATAAACTCTTGCGAAAGTTGTTGAAGCGTGACCGTGCTTACCCGGATAATCTCCGTTTCTCGATTCTTCAGATTCTTCCGAAAACCCTCAGTCATTCGGATGTGATTGACAGAGAGAAGTTCTTCAAATCAAAACTCGGCACCAGGGCGCATGGACTAAATGCGAACTAAGCTACAATTGGAGCAGACTTATGAATCCGCAATCGGACGACGTGCTTAAGAAGATCAATGAGCAGATAGTTAAGGTTGCTATCAAGGAGGAAGAAGAACTAAGCCAAGCCTTCCGCAAAGGGATCTTTTTCATGCCCGAACTTGCGTTGGCATACGCTGCAGGAAAGGCGATTGCTAAAGCGCTGGCAGCTACATATCCAAATGAATCAGTTGCCTGGACGCGGGAGGAACGTATAGGGCCGGATGGACCTTCCGATCTCATTATCTCTGGTGTGGGGTGGAGGAAACTAGTGATAGAGTTCAAAGTCAGTCAAGGAGATTCGGACTACCTTGCAGACATTGCGAAACTAAAGCGTCTGGACCCGGCAAAATACATTCGAGTATTCTGTGCATTGTGTGATGTTAAAGAGTCAGATCTCCCTATAGATGCGAGAATCCAGGCCGTCGAGCGGGATTCGTCCGTAAAGAGGATCGGTGATCTGACGGCCTTTCGAACCAAACACCTTGCTTACGTCGGCAATATCTATTGTGTGTTGGGCGTTTGGGCAATATTGCTAACATAGAAGATACCTACGAAACGGTGCTAACCAGGAGATTCTCGCGCATTCCAGCTGGATAGAGAGATTCAAGATGTACTGACTCAGCTACGACGCAGGTTGATGAGTTGGCTGGATTTACTAAGTTCGGGTTTGCATCTGAGAGTTCGCCATTCCGGAAGTTGAGTTGCCGGGTTGATGCGTGTCAAGACGATCGAATCGATGAACCCAAGTTGAGCCAATTCGCACGCCCACTCATCAGTCCAAACGTACTTCTGATAAGCCAGACTTCCGAAACAAAGGTATTTGCCGAGCACGGCGATATTGTATTTCACAGCACTATTCTTAAGCTGCGCAAGTACCTCAACACCATGAGGATCGTGTTTTATTCTGGGAAAGTGGAGGCCGTGGGTCACGACGAGCTCCACACCGTGATCGTTCTTGAGATTTCCGATTTGATCCTCTCCCTTCAACCAAATGTGCTCGAAGTAAATCTGGGACTCTGTCTTAGCTCGCGATTTCGAGAACGCGATCAAAGTTCGGCTTACTCTATCCCAGGCCGTGGGCGTAGCGGTCCCGTTTTCAAACTGTTGGAAGTCGATACCGTTCAACGTACAAGCCATCTGGAAATATAGTCCGGCCTGACTCACGGATAATGACAAGTTTATTGAAGGAGGGATATCCTCCAAAAAGAAGAGACGGGCTGTATGATATAGGGCACACGCTAGTTTACCAGAGGAATAAGGACCCGTGATGACAGTTAGGGTCCACCTTCCTCTAGGCTTCCCCGTCAACTCCCCTAGCGAATCGGTGGTCGAGATGATTGGCGGATGATCCTGCCCGAGGGCAAGGTCCTTTAGAATACTCGGTGCAGCCGCAAGCGATGTTGCTAGGGCTAGGAAATGACGACGGTCGACGTTCATTGCGAACTCCTCCTGTTGTTGAGAATCCTGTGGATTCAAAGGCCTTGCCTGTTCCGCGATCGCCTTGAACCCAAAGCCGTTAGGGGACAACGATCCAATCGTCAAAAAGTTTCAGAGAACCTGGCTGACGCTAACCGCTTGGTACAAATGTAATAGGAGTGATGAGGCAACTTTGGCTAGGAATGGGAGTCAATTGGTAACCAACCCTCATTGGACTGTGGGCTGGAACTTACAAGAGAGCAATCGTCTCGTAGGACGAACTACGTCGGAAGCTTGAGAGGATCCCTAACCATCGTCGGTCCGTGGCTACTCAAGCCGCAGGTAGTTTCTGGGGGGGTATCATCGAAGGCGTGCAGCATCCATGGGCTTAAGAAACTGCCTGTGAATTTGCCGTCACGCATTTTTCCTTGCTGACCGAGGACCTTCTGCTCCTAACATCAGTGTATACAAAGGGTCAAGTCGAAAATATGCAAGACCCCAAATGGTAAAGAAACTTACTGCCAGAAGACATTGAACAAAGGGAAAGCGTGCGTTGCTTCCGACGCGTACTATATGCGCGTCGCCAAGGAGTTCAGCGAGGGACAACCGAAGAACAGACCCTCAATTCCGTCTCTGGCTCAAGCGAAGCGATTACTTACTCGAGCTTTGGCTTATGACCGTGAGGCGTTCCGAGAACTTTATTACCTTGCTCTCTTTTGTCCCGCCCCTAAAGACAAACACGAGCAAGCGATCTTGGATGTGTTAGAAAGGTACTCTTCCTGCAACTGGGCATTTGATTCCCCAGAGCCGAAACCAAGGATAGGTCGGGGGAAACGCGGGAAATCCAAGCTGCCACCTGTTGAGCGTGTCGACGAGATTGTTGATTGGATCATCAAGACACACGCGCGGCGGCATGAGATCTATCAAGATGAGCTAGCTGAGACTCTCGAGGCGACATTCGGATCGAATTGCGTTTATCATGAAGGAGGTGGAATCAGAATCCATCCTGACATTCTAGAGAAGTTCAAGGAGAAGACAACTGGAGTATGGTACTGGAAATTTGGCGGGAGGAAATGGCGGAAAAGACGTTCATGGGATCGAGAGTACCCGCGACGAGCTACGTATTAAGGAGCAGGACTGTGACCGGGGTTGAAGGCTGGGGGAGCGATTCGCATGGTCCAGTCCACATCAACGGGAATATCAAGATTGTGGCTATTTGGAATGTCGAAGCAGGAGCCTCTGCTATTCTTACTGTGACTATACCACGACCTGCGGCTACGCAAGCCGCAGGCAGCTCCTGCCACATCTGGATGTGTGGCGTGAACGACATCCATGCGTCAGATAGAATGGTCGTATTTCTAAGTTTTCATTGAGCAGGATTTCTTTTGCCGGGCTAAGTTGTGGCAACAATCAATCGCATATTGGTCATGGTCCGTGCTCTTCTCGTGGAGATGGGAGCCCCTATTGATCCAAAACAGCACTTGGTCAATACTCCGACCCTCACAATTGGGAATAGAGTGGCTCTTAACGCGTGGATCCCCGTTACCCCCTCATAAACCGAATGGATCCTGTGGTATTCCTATGATACGGCGGATAGAAGATTGGATACCCGTAGAAACTGCAAAACCCCTGCGGGGATCGCCGACAGGAGTTCTTACAGTAAACGCCGGTAGTGGGACCCGAAGTAGTATTCTTCTGTAGCCTATTCAATGCCAGGGTATGAATTTGTGTTAGTCATATTGAAGCTGAGGATTGTTCGCGCCACAAACTGGCCTATCGACCACTTGGCAATGATGTCGAGCTATCACTATGCAGCATGGGCTTCTGCTCAGGAAAGATTTCCACAGGTGTACCAACTGGAACGAGCTTGTAGATTTCCTCTATCTCGGTATTGGTTACAGCGATGCACCCCGCAGTCCAGTCTATCAGCCGATGGAGAGGTCCAATCCACGAGTATTGCGATTCTACGCCATGGATTTCTATTCCACCGCCAGGGCTGACTCCTAGTTTGAGTGCCCGTGCTCGGTCGGCAGAATTCGGATAAGAGATATGAAGGGCCAGATGGAATCGACTATGAGAGTACTTGGCATCGATTACATAAGTCCCTTCCGGTGTTCTCTTATCGCCGATCCTAACCTTGGGGCCCAAGGGATTGCCTCCGAGTGCGACTCTGTAAGTTCTGAGAACAACGCCGTGGTTAAGCAAGGTTATGGTCCGTGAAGCTTTTTCGATAATGACGAGATCAGCGAACTCGTGGGCTGCCGCTCTGTCCTGAGCTTCGGTACATATGCTGATGTCGACGGCGATCAGCAAGAAACCCAATATCCGCAAGAAGTGGAGGAATCGAGATGCTCTACAACCGAGAAACCCAGAATGAAGAGCGCAAGACCGATTTTGCTGCACCTCCATCACCGATAATTGTGTTTGGATTTTGACCTCTTCTTCATGTGCTACAATGCTACAATCATGGGGACGCACCACAATCTTCTAGAGGCCGGCCGAAAACCCCGGCCTGGGTTAGTATTTGGCATGCTGATTGCTTTATGTGATGGACACCCGTGATGTCGAATCACAACAGGCGCAAACGTCTTCAAGAACCGTGACGCACAAGAATCGCTTCTCAATGTTGTGAGACAGGATTCTTTCCACCGATTTTTCTCCAAGCACCATCACGAGATCTTTTCGGACAAGGAGTTCGCCTTTCTTTGCTGTCAGTATAACTGTGGCGTGCCACTCCCCCGGGCATACTCGCCGTGGGACTCCTGCTTGAGATTTACGACAAGGTCTCAGACCAGGAAGCAGCTGACCTTTCTCAGTTCGAGCGTAGGTGGCAAATCCCTCTCAGGGTTCCCCTAGGGAGACGCCCCTTCGCCAAGAGTACGCTGTAACTGTTCCGCTCGTAATTCGCCATCCACGAGAACGTTGGCGAGGTATTCAAGAAGTCGCTTGACATCGCAAAGAGCGTCGGATAACTGAAGTCACGTAACTCAAGATCGCCTTGGATACAATCCCTATCTTCGACCGGGGTGCGGTGCAAGAGGCCTACAACCTGTTTGCCGACGGGATTGTCTTGCATGTGACCGCTCAGGACAGTAGAGATCTCTCCCGGAATTTCTCGTCGAGTATCAAAGGAATAGTCGAAATCAATGTTGGCGATCCTTCCGGGCGATAGCTCTTTCTCATTGGAATTGTCCTCGACGCCGGCAGGCTCCTCATTCTTGCCCGGCCTGCCCCGAAGAAATGCCCCAAGAAGAACCCAGAAGCTACTGACATTGCGCAGGCGGCCGAGCTTCTCACCTCCTTCATGGCCCAGGATATCGAGCGTACGAAAGAGAGTGTTCCGGCAATCAAATAAATCGCTTTCAAAGACCGGATAGTCTCGGTCCACGATCCCGGGGAATGCCAATGACGCAAGAGCAAGAGCGGCCGCTTCAATGGCCACAAGGTGGCAATCACCGTCGATGTCGAATTCCAGCTCATTGATGCAGCCGATATCGTGCAAGGCAACGGCCAGGATCAGAAGGGAGCGTTCGATCTGGTCGTGGCAACAGAAGAGGACACCGGAATGCCGGTCGAACTCATCTTCGGTGACTGCGCCTATGGTGGCGGAGCCTCCAGAAGCAGTTCAAGGACGCAGACCGTGTCACCCTGACCAAAGCTCCAGGTGGACAACACCGTCCGGAGATGTTCTCCACAGATGACTTCCGCATCAGTTCCCGGAGTTCTTTTTTCTTTCGAACGCCCGAACGATTTCTGCACCACCGACTACCGTGAGGGTGCCCAGTTGCCCAGTGGGGACCGATTCAGAGACCTCAGCTTCCCCAAGAAGGAATGCCGGAAAAGTCCGCTTGCTCCTCACTGCTTCGGAAGCTCGGCGAAGGACCACCGGATCTTCAAGGTCCATCCCCAATAACACCTCCTGAAGTAAGCCCGCCGGTGGCGACCCTCACGCGGTTTCAAGCGGCGGTACAGATTCGGGTAAGTCCCTGAGCTCCGTATTGCTCGCCCCTCGCAACTCGAGATCGGCCAGGCACGGTGCATTGGAAGAACATAGACACCATTCCAGCTAGTGATGACGGCGACGGTGGCAATTCTGACGCTGATCGTTTCATTTTTTCGCTTGTTGCACTTTATGTAACCCTCTGGATCCGCTACCTTGCGCTCCAGATCGCTCAGGGAGCCCGACGGTGGATCGGATGAACTATCACATTCACGACGTGGACCGAAGGTCAACCCTCCTCCAAACGGGGGGTTATTGTCCGGGCCATCAGATCTTCCGAACACGATCAGCGGTCCACAACATTTTCCTATTTAGTGTTGATATTGATCGGAGTACCTTCAGGATGAGGCAGGACATCGTGTAAAGCAATGTTATCTATGTTGCACATTCGAACGCAACCGTGTGAAGTCTCCGAAAGCGCGAATCCGCTGATGGCTGTAGTCGGAGACCAGCTCGGGCCCATCGTACCATGAAGGTAAATACCACGTTTTTCAAGCTCCTTGATATGCAGTTGGTACGGCCCAAAAGCATTGAGACCGAGGAAACTCTTGCTCCAAGGCGTATTTGCCAAACCGCCATACAGTGTACTCGTGTGATCCTTCTCCCAGCTTCCTGCATGGAAATGTCCTGTAGGTGTCAGGTGCCCTTTTCCCCCTACGACGACGTCACCCTGGAGTAAGATTTTTTTATCTTCTCCTGAGCCGGTGACAAGAGAAAAAGTCCCCTTCGAAGTCTTTGAGTCATATACAATTTCGATCCGCCCTTTAGCGGCCGCAAGTCTTTCTTTCTCTACCTCCTTCGTAGTCTTCTCGGCATCGTCCTCCTTGAGATTCTTCTCCCCGCCCTCGGTGTCTCCGGGGTGCATACCCGTGGGGTCGACGAATCGAGTCGGATTGTCGTACGAATAGTGATACGGTGACCACGAGTAGAGATAATCCGTCCCAGCAAGTGGATCCACGTTAAGGAATTTGCCTATCCTTGCATCATAGTACCTTGCCCTGAAGTAGTCGTAGTTAGTTTCGACGTCACGTTCCTTGCCGGTGAACTTGTACCGTGTATCGGCAGAGGTCGTTGCGCTTCTTCCTGGCATCGTCAGCCCATAGGGGTACAGATCGCCGTAGCTATCGACACCTCCGCTTGTGTTCACGATCATCCGCACGCTTCCCAGGTGATCTTTGAGGTAGTAGTACCTCCAGAGTCTGGCACTATTCCTCATGACCTGGCCGATGTTGTCCGTTCCGTATATGTTGTAGGTATAGAGAGAATTGTACACACCCTGCTGCACCAACTCCGTCTTCCCTGTTGCATCATTCAGATAGTAGGTGTCCGTGCCATTGCTGGCATATTTGCGCACCCGGGTGCCATTGACATCATAGGCATACACCTGTGATTGTCCGGTCGCCGTGTAAATGGCAACAGGGAGATTGTTGATATCACAAATCGTGAAGGCAATCCCTGACCGTGAGTCCGAAACGGCATTGCCGTTTGCGTCGTAAGTGTACGTCGAGCCGCTTCCGGCGGAGTTCGTATAGGAAGCCAGTTGGTTTGTTCCAGAGGTGTAGCTGTAGCTAAGACTATCCATAAGAGCAGAAGTGCTGTCATGCCTTCCCAACTTCACGAAATTACCGTCATCGGAGTAGGAATAGGACTCGGAATACCGGTTGCCAGTACTATGCCAACTGCCTCCGTAGTAGCAGCCGAGTGGTGCACTCAGAAGCCGGTTCGTACTGTCGTAAGTGAACGCACGTCCGAGATAATCCGTCGATCCATACGGCAAGTTCACTCCTGACATTCGGTAGGCAATCCAGCTGATGTTTCCATTGTTCTGCGCGGTGAACGGGAATGCCAGGCCGACCTTGTCCTGCAAGTTGTATCCCAATGTCATGCCGAAGCTGTTCGTGCCGAGCGCCTCGGGGTCGTTGATCTTCGTGAGCCACCCCCGGTTGTTATATGTGTAATTCACCGTTTGTGCTGGGGTCGCGCCGAGATTTAACTGTTGAACCCGGTTGCTAGGATAGTAAGAATATTCTCCATCTTTTGCCTTCGTGGTGCCGAGTGAATCAGTTCCCGTCCAGACTCTCAAGAGTCTCCCCTCGGTGTCATAATCATAGAATGTGTACGTGTTCCAGCCGCCGGTAAGGTCAGCGTACCCTTTTCGGGTGATATTTCCCTGCAAATCATACCAATAATACAACCTTTTTGGATAATAGCCCAGCCCGGACTGCAATTCCCATTCGACTCTTCCCAATTCATCATAGGAAAAGACATTTTGATCGCAGAGCTGGCCAAGCCGATAGGCATCGGTTTCTGAGATTCTTCCTTTCACGTTCCGTTGCCCGGTAGCAAGGGCGTTTGTCGAGACAGTATCATAAACGAGTTTCTTTGTAACAAGCGTGTTGGATGTCGGGAAACTCGCATTGTCGGCGTTCGCCTGGGTGAAGTCGGACGTGGAATTTACAGAGTACTCACCTGTCTCGATCAACCGGTTCAGACCATCATATTTGTTGTAAACGAATTCGTTTGCATTCCCGCATGTCACTGAATAGGTGTAGTATCCTGAATTAGGATACGTCATAATATAGCTCCAGCCATATGTCCCTTTGGGAAGGATAATGGAGTTGAGGACGGTACCGCTGCCGCTGTTTATCGCGCTGCACAATGTGGCACCATTCTTTGTGATGCTGATTGTACCGGAGGGAGGTCCTGCTCCGAATGTAATCGAAAGGCTCACGTTACCTGGCATATTCAAAGTGAAGCCGCCGGAATTATTCTGCATGCCGGCTTGACTCACAATCGTGCCGGGGTTGGTGGCAGTGCCAGCGTGATTTGCATCTTTGATAAACCGCACATTATGGTATTTGTCATACAGGTACTGTCCCATCCCCGCATCCGTCGTTATTCGCACGCTGTCGTTACCCCTCACATCATAGATGTACTTTGTTGCCTTCCCCTCTGGAGTTATTACCGAATCCAATTTCCCGAGCGCGTTGTACGTAAAACGTGTCGTAAGCGCTCTGGTGCCAAGATACTTCACTTTCTTGAGCGTGTTCCCATACAGATCGTAATCATCAGTTCCGATGTTACCGTTTTCATCGATCAAAGTGACACGCTTGAAATAGCTCTGGGTATTGGCGTAGTCGACTGAATCCTTCTGTGTCGGTGCGCTCACGCTGCTGTCTGTAAATCGGGTCTGCTTTGGATTTTGGTACGCATCGTAGTAATAGTACGCGTTCACGCCATCCCCGTCTCGACTATACCATTTCCTTCCGAGATAGTTGAACTTCTCCTTTGATTTAAGTTCCCATGTGCTGCCACTGTAAGTGTAGTTCTCGGTCGCCAACGAATCCGGCCTAAACTGTGACAACGTCTTGGAGTTAGTTCCGGAGTTATCCCGGTAAGCAGCAGTCGTCACCTTCGGTATCCAAGAGCTGTCGTTATAGTTGTATGTCATGCTCCCTTGCGGTGCACTGCTACCACTTGATGGGAGGTAGGGATTGTTGGGATCGAAATTCCCGGGCTTAAGCTGTTTTGTGATCCTCCCGAGAGAGTCGTAGTAGTTAGATGCATAGTATCCATTTTCATCCACCGAGAAGAACAAATTGGCTTTGCCGTCGTATGCGGTGAACGTGGTCAAAGACCTGCCGTTATAATCCTTGATTGTCTCAAACGGCGCCGGCTGAAGGGTGCTGTTCCAGTAAACGTACGGGTTAGTTATAGTAGTGCCGTTGCTGCAGAATAGTTTCCCCGTTGGATTCACTTCGCTATTATACTTGTACTGCACATCTGCGCCATTGTCGTAGAGAATCTTCCTAGGATATCCTACGAGGCTTCCGGTGCTGTCGTAGTTCGAGATGGTGGTGACGGAATCGTTGTCCGTCACGCCGGACTCGACACTCTTCCACACTCTCCCGAAGAGAGCGATAGGGGAAGTATAATAATTTGTCTTGGCACGCGACGTTCTTTGGAAAGTCCCGCTCCCACTAGCCCCCTTCTTGATGAGAGTTTGAGCTTCAATTGGCATGGAAGGGCGGTACACACGGTTGGTGTCGCTGGTCCGTATCGCCGAGGTATCGATATTTGTGTTGGCCGATTGAATTCCGAATTGTTCCGTATAGGCGTGGAACTTCTTGACCATCTTCATATCCGGTGAGCTTATGCGATAGGTCTCTTCAACAATTGATGTGTCACCGAGGAGATTGTCGAGATAGAAATGATCCTTCGCGTAGCTTCCCCAGCTGGCATCGTTAGGAGGACTATATTCATATCGTCGAATGTTCGATGAGTCGTACACTGTTGCTTTTGTGAGCCCTCCATATTGAGCAGCTGTTGATGCCAACGTCATGTAATTGGCTTTGTCGTGGGCATCGAAGTAGAACTGACGTGCATTATTCATAACTCGCTTGCTCGTCAGGCCTTCGTTTCGTCTATAGTTGAACTGTGTCGATTGCAGGAGCGTGTGGTTCGCATCAAAGATTGAGTCTGAGACAACGTCTGTCGCAGTAGTGAGATTTGCGGAGTAGGGGTCCGCCACATTCTTTAACTGTGAAGTCGTCTTAAGTACTTCAAAATTCTTTATTTCAGTGTATGTATTGTTTGCAGACGAACGACCTTGTGTCAGACCTGTCGTGGTGATCGTCGTGAGAATATTTGTGATCCACCCAGACATGTCATTGTAAAGTGAGGGAGGACTGGCTGGGGTGTTCCCCGTGTATGATGTCCCGCCCCAGGTGTAGCTATAACTGGCCCTGCTGATCGAGTCTACATTTGTCCCATCGACGACTGAATTGGTGACGTCGCTTATCATTGCCTCCGTATAATTGTCCCTCATCGTCCTGCTCATGTTCCGGAGGTGATATCCGTCGAAGTATCTGTACCAGATGCTCTTCGCGGAATCCAAGAAACTGAGTCCAGTGTCATTGAAGAGGTCGCGGTCATAGCGATCCGCGTATTCCCAATGCGTGGGGGAGGTGGAATACATGTTTATGTAGTAACCGAGGCGGAGGGAATATTCGGTTGGACATTTATACCATGGCCACGAATGCGAAACCGTGTCCATGTATCTCCAATCAATGCTATAGCTTGAGTCCGCCCGGTAGAGGTCTATCGAACTGCCGAGTTCCTTAAGACAATAATTGAAATCATTCCTTTCCCCGTTCAACACCTCTCTTCTAGTCAGCAACTTGGTAGGATATTTCGCATAATAGATGTTGGAGCCAACGATGATTTCATAAGGGCCACCTAACCAACTACAAGTTAGCTCCGTATACGTATATTGCCTCTGGTGGTTGGCGTAAGTAAACGCAGCCTTCTTGTTCGAGTTGCCGTTGTCCTGAATATAGTCCACCTGCATTATTCTGCTGGCTGTCGTATCTCCTACTCTTGATAACGAGTCCAGTGGAATGGCGGTTGACCTGCCCCCGGTTGTTGTGCCAATCTCAGAGTTGGATTTGACTCTTCAGGGATTGGCGAGCTGAAGAGGTGCATATGCTTCAGGTGCTGGTGGTCTGTTTCCAAGTGCGCTGTGTGGTCTTATCGTGTTGTAATCTCTCCTCCAGGCTTCTATCACAACTCTCGCTTCGAGAAGTGTATCGAGGATCTCTCCGTTCAGGAGCTCGTCCCTCATCTTTCCGTTGAATGATTCGATGTAGCCATTCTCCCAGGGGCTTCCCGGCTCGATGAAGAGCGTCTTCACTCCCAGGCGTTGCAGCCAGCGACGGAGGATCTCTGCGACGAACTCCGGACCGTTATCTGAGCGAATGAAATCCGGTATGCCGTGAATGATAAACAATTCTGCCAGACATTCAAGAACATCGATCGCTGCAATCTTCCGCGCAACATAGGTCAGCAGGCATTCCCGCGAGAACTCATCGATCACGTTAAGGATGCGGATCGGTCTCCCGTCGCTCGTCCGATCAGATACGAAGTCGTAGCTCCATACGTGATTCTGATACGACGCCCGCAGACGAACGCACGACCCGTCGTTTAGCCATAGCCTGTGACGTTTACGCTGTTTGCGCGGTACTTTAAGCCCTTCTTCTCTCCAGAGGCGCTCAACGCGTTTGTGATTGATACGCCAGCCTTCTCCTCTCAGGAGCACCGTAATGCGCCTGTAGCCGTACCTCCCAAACCGACCGGCTAAGGAGGTGATCCTGGCCCGTAAGC